>Ga0316207_10000226_pt1 | contig 109371 bp, 92 predicted proteins | sample 6weekpyrite_MG_FD_204943 | JGI IMG/M metagenome (GOLD analysis project Ga0316207, IMG submission 204943) | Microbial mat bacterial communities from mineral coupon in-situ incubated in ocean water Damariscotta River, Maine, United States -... | ecosystem: Environmental > Aquatic > Marine >...
GCCTACATAATAAGTTTTAACTTGTTTGTATTAATGCGCTACCTGTAGCACGATACCGGTTTTGTATCAAAATGGCTTTTAGTCATTGTTATCCAACCTACGAACTTTTTAGCCCATAGACGTTGCACTGTTTACTTCATTTGTTCTCTATCATCAAAACCATCACGATTCATATCATCATCGTGGTAGCCATCGCCATCTATATCATCGATGAAATTTTTATTAAAACCTTCAATATTGCCAGGATTAGCGTCATCAGTTTCATCATGCAATCCATCGTTGTCCTCATCGACAAAAGATGCAGCAGGACGATAGTCGATGTCGTACATATTGGGCACGCCGTCACTATCATGGTCGACCGGGTCTTTTTCCATAGCCGAGTACATATAACCGCCATGATCAGGGTCGTCAAAATCATTCAAGCCATCATGGTCAGCATCTGCATGTACCTATGGACTGTACATGTCATCAAGGATGAATGGTGAATCGAGCATGCCATCATTATTGATATCGTCATTGTCATTGTCATTGTCATTGTCACCGTCAGCGGCCGCTTCAGCTCGACTCATCGCAAGAGCTATGTGGCCGATTTTGTCACCGGCGCCCAGCATTATACGGCTGCGCACCTGTGTCGTATTGTCGCGAAAACCAATTGGTGAAATAACCTCATCATTGGTGCCTTCATTGGTCGTCATAACCAGGCAACCCCATATCAGCTGGCACCACTAGCTCAAATGGATGTTGAGTTGTGCCATCATCTGTAGAGTGCACGACATAATAGGCACCGTTATCTGCAAAAGCCTCAATCTTTGTTCCGGGTACGGTCCCGGAAATAGATGCCGTGTTATCAGAGATACTTGCGGAATTGTTACTACCGCAGGCAGTGAGCAGCGAAGATGAAAGCATGATAGCCATGTAGGTGAATAGTTTTTTGTGATGTAAATATATGCTATTCATAACCATTTTCCTTATTCGTGTAGTTAAGGGATGACGAATAAAATATTAGATTTTTCTAATATTACTTTTGATCATAATCAAGCGATAAGCCAATTCATCTAGCTTCTAATAACACCGGACATGTATTAAGGAGACAGAATGGGGCAGAGAAGAACATACAAACGGTATCCCAAAGCATATAGAGCCGGTTATTCTGCGCCTTCGGCAAGCACATCACCGGCATTATAAAAACTTCTTGAACGCGCCAAGAGAAAGTTAAATCTCAGCTTCAAGATAAATTTTTAGCTGTTGTATAGAGTGATGAACCTGGTATTTGCGCAAAGAAAATAAAACTTTACACATGGAGTGAACAACAAGACAAATTAATAAGCACTGATACATAGCATCTATTATCGGTGAATAAAAATCTTATTTAAATATAGCCAAGAGAACCTGGGTTCTCATGAAATTTACGGCCTCACTTTTCGCGTTGTTTTTTCTTGCAATAATTTCTACCCCAAATGCTCTAAACGAATCTTAACCACATCACCCTCAATCGAATCCAGCGCTTCAATTTGTGCTAAAGCCTGCGACATATTTTTTTCCATAATGCGCGATGTCATCATAATTAAACAGGCACGGGTTTGACCTTCTGCGGGTTCTTTTTGGATTACCGCTTCAATTGATATTTCGTTATCCGCAAAAATACGAGTGACATCCGCTAACACACCTGGGCGATCATCTGCCAGCATGCGAACATAGTATGAAGTTTCAAATTCATCCGCAGACACTACAGGGGTGTCTTGTAATGCACCGGGTTGAAAGCCCAGGTTTGCTACACGATTTTCAACCGCAGTGTCCATTGCGCGTGCCACATCAACTAAATCAGCCACTACGGCAGAGGCGGTTGGCTCTGCGCCTGCACCCGCACCGTAGTAAAGTGTTGGGCCAACTGCATCGGCTTTTACCAGCACTGCGTTCATTACACCATCAACATTGGCGATTAAACGCTTCTCGGGTATCAGCGTTGGATGCACGCGCATCTCTATGCCTTTTTCAGTTTTACGCGCAATGCCTAAATGCTTAATTCTGTAACCTAATTCCTCGGCAAAATTCACATCTTCGCGGGTGATTTTACTGATGCCTTCAGTAAAGGTTTTATCAAACTGCAAAGGAATACCAAAAGACAACGATGCTAAAATGGTTAGCTTATGCGCCGCATCGATGCCTTCTACATCAAAAGTTGGATCGGCTTCTGCGTAACCCAACTCCTGCGCTTCTTTTAATACGCCACTAAAGTCACGGCCTTTGTCGCGCATTTCAGTGAGAATGAAATTACCGGTGCCATTTATAATGCCTGCAATCCACTGAATTTTATTTGCCGATAAACCTTCGCGAATCGCTTTGATAATAGGAATGCCACCAGCCACCGCTGCTTCATACGCAACGATTACGCCTTTCGCTTCAGCAGCTTTAAAAATTTCTGCACCGTGCATGGCGATTAATGCCTTATTGGCGGTCACTACATGTTTGCCGTTTTCTATGGCCTGTAATACCAACTCTTTAGCGGGTGAATAGCCGCCAATCAACTCAACCACAATATCCACATCCGGATCATTTACCACGGTGCTGGCATCATCCGATAATTTTACTTTTGCACCATCTAATATGGTTTGGTCAGCAATATCCCGCGCCGCCACATGCACCACTTCCAGCTTACGCCCTACCCGGCGTGCAATTTCCTCGCAGTTTCTTAGTAATACGGTGGCGGTACCACCACCGACTGTGCCCAAACCCATTAAACCAATTTTGACGGCTTGCATGTAAAATTCTCCGCTGCCAGATCGTGCTGACGTGTAATGTTTCTAATTGCAGTGGATGATATAGGGAAATGCTTTTAGATTCCACAACCGCGAATACTTATAGATGTATAATTCGCAAATGACCTATTAATTGAGAAAATTAACATGAAGTTCAGCGAAGATTACGCCATTGGCACCAATGTGATTCGCGCATTCAGCGACTCAACGATTGATGTAAATAGCACCACTTACAATCGCAGCCTTATTGTGGGCAATAATGTATTGCTTGATGACTGGGGCGTGAATCAAATAGCAGACATAAGCCATGAGCATTGGCAGCAACTACTCGCACACAAACCCGAAGTAATTTTAATTGGTACGGGGCAATCGCTGGTGTTTCCGCACCCATCCAGTTATGCCGTGGTTATTGAAGCAGGAATTGGTGTTGAATTTATGGACAGCGGTGCAGCTTGTCGAACATATAATGTGTTGGTGTCAGAAGATCGCGAGGTAATCGCCGCAATTATTTTAATCTAACACTTGCACCTTATTGCAACAAGCTATGAATTCGTTCCAATAACTCCTTAGTTCTATACGGCTTGGACAATATATTTTTAGATAAAATATTTTCTGCATGATCGATATTATGATTACCCGAAAAGCCACTGGCTAACTGAATTTTTATGTCAGGATATTTTTTCGCCACAATCGACGTAAAAGCATAGCCATCCATCTCTGGCATAATAATATCGGAGAGCAACAAATCCACATGCTCCGTTTGCAATATTTTCAACGCCTGCTTTGCACGCTCCGCTCGAAACACTTGATAACCATGACCCATTAAAATCTCACAGGTTAAATCAAGCAGTGCTACTTCATCGTCCACCACTAAAATAACACCCTGGACTTTTTCATTTTTAATGCCTTCAATTTCAGACAAATGTTTATTAACGTCTTCGCCAGTATAACGCGGAAAATACAATGTAAATTCTGTTCCCTGCTCTAAAACTGAATCGACTTTAATCGAGCCGCCAGAGCGGGTAACAAATCCATAAACCTGACTCAAACCCAGCCCCGTGCCTTTTTCACCTTTAGTAGAAAAAAACGGATCAAATATTTTCTCTTTAGTGACTTCATCCATGCCACTGCCGGTATCGGCAATGCTAAGCTTCACATAATCCCCCGCTTCTAAATTTAAGGCTTTTGCGTCAATACGATTAAAACACTCATTTTCAGTTTCGATCATTAAACAACCATTACCCTTAATTGCATGCATTGCATTAATGCACACATTTAAAAGCATGTCCTCTACTTCACTTGCATCTAAACAAACCGGCCATAAGTCATTGGATAAATTTAGTTCCAACTTAATGCGCGCCGTTAACGTTTTTTCCAGCAAATGTTGCTCATCTAATAATATTTCATTTATATTTAAGCGCTTAACATCGGTCGATTTATTTCTGGAAAAATCCAATAATTTTTTAGTTAACTTTGCACCGCGCTCACCCGCATGTGATATTTGATCAACGTAATCCTGCAAGCCAGGTTGACTAACTAATTTATCTTTTAACAAATCTGCATAACCAAGCACCACCCCTAACATGTTATTATAATCATGGGCAATACCACCGGTTAATTTTCCCAGTGCATCCATTTTTTGACTTCGTTTTATGATTTCAGCTGATTGCATTCTCTCAGTCACGTCAACAAAAAAACCATTCCAGAGTGTGCTGCCATCATCCATTCGTTCAGGTGTAGACGAACCACTCAGCCAAACTAATTCACCATCACCCCTTATAAAGCGCCCCTCCCATTCCCACACACTTAATTGACTCATCGACTCCTGCGTTGATTTTTCAAACCCTGTGTAATCATCCGGATGAATTAAATCGAACCAGCGTTCCACATTATTCATTACCTCTTCGGCTGTTAAGGCCATAATGCTTTCAACCGAATTACTCACATATGGCAAAGAACGCTTCCCTACAGAATCAATTTTAAACTGATATACAATTCCCGGCACCTGCGAATGAATTAAACGTAACTTTTTTTCACTGCGACGCAGAGCTTCACGCACTTTATATTGTTCGGTTACATCATTAAAAACCAGAACCATCCCTAAAATTTTTCCATCATTGCGAATCGGTGCAGCAGAATCAGCAATTTGAAATTCATCACCATTTTTTGAAATTAATGTTGTGTGATTACTCAAATAAACCGTTTCACCAGTATCTAATACTCTATCAACAGGGTTAGGTATAGGCTCACGAGTGCTTGCATTAACAATAGGAAAAATAGTTTTTAACGATTGATTATTGGCTTCTTCATTCGCCCAACCAGTAAGCTTTTCTGCTACCGGATTTAAACGCGTCACATTACCTTTATCATCCGTTGTTATTACCGCATCACCAATACTATCTAAAGTTTGTGCCAAATATTTTTTCTGACTATCAATTTCAGATATTTGTTCGTTCAGTCTTCGATGCATGTCATTAATCGACGTAACAACCGCATCAAACTCATCATGAATATTACTTTTTCTATCTAGCCTTAATTCATTATTATTAGAGAACGGATCATGATTTTCAGAAAATTTGGAGATAAATGATAAATGCCTACCGACTAATTTATAAAATAAAAAATAAATAAACAGTGCGACTAAAGATGTTTTAACTGCATTAGAAATTAATATCACCCATACTGTGTCATAAAGTCGCTGATAGACTCCATCCAAGCTAACGCTAACCTTTAACTCTCCGATAAAAATATCTTTATTTCTATGCAGGTACATCATTGGATATATACGTTGAATATTATTACTACCAGTTATTTCTCCTGATTTAACCCAAATTTTTTGTTCATCATATATTTCTACGTACTGTATATCCCGTATTTTTTGAATGCCGTCAATACTGGTTTGAAGCAATTTAGAATTAGATGTCCACAAAGCTGAGGTCAAACTACCTAAGTGAACATTCTCAATTTGTTCAAACTCATCATGAATCAAGATGATATCATTATTATAATCCCGATAAAGTTGAATAACGGTGGTTGCCACAGTAATAAATGAGCTAAATAGAACAATATATAAAATAAACTTGCGCGCAATGGATGATTTTATAGGCCGGTTATTTTTCATAATCACTTTAAGTAATTTATTATTGTAATAATGGTTTTAAGGTTTTATTAAAAATTTCATTGATTGTACCATCCGTTTTCATTTCTTTAATAACCTTCGAAAGATGCGGCACAATACCTTCATGCCTTTTATGCAAATAAACATAAAACTTAGGGCTGGCTAAAGGCGGCTGAAGGAGTTTTATATTTTTAATATTATTATTTTTAATATAACCTAAACCCGACCAGTTTGAATAGGCAACAAACTCTACTCGATCTTTTTTCAATAATGTAAATGATTGTTTTGCATTATCTGTTTTTATGATATCGACTCTGTCACCCAGCTTACCAAAATTTTTCTCCATAATTTTCCAGCCAGAAATAATTGCCAAACTGTGTGATGCAACACTATCCCAGCCCTTAACAACAAGCTTCGTATTATTTTTAGCAAATAACACCATATCGATTACCATAAAAGATTCTGGCACTTGAATTAAATTTGGATACTTTTTCTGTAAGCCCGCAACACGCGACATTTCCCCATCTCCAATGCCACGATTTGCATTTATCAATGCCCTTTCCGCGGGTACTCTAACCGTTTCTAACTGATAGCCAATTCGTCTGAAAGCTTCTGCCAATACCAAGTCTGCAAATCCGCTTTGTGAGTCAGTACTTACCGGATAACTAAATGTGCTATTAAGCACAATATTTTTTTGTGCAACAGCTGGTGCGCCATTAAAAAAAACACAGAAAACAATACACAATTTTATTAAATAAAAAAATCTAAATTTTGAATTAATGCGATGTTTCATATTAATTTTCACCGATGTCCCGTTAACTTTTTAATTTTTTGAACTAAAGTCTGGTTTAGCAGACTTTAGTTTGTTATAAAATTTCAAAGACATGTAAAGTAGCATTCTACGTTTTCGTCATCTCCGAGTACCCAGGAAGGTTTATTGGCCGGAGACCCAGCAGCTCTAGATAATGTTCTTAGTCACTGTAAAATCACCAGATTCCGATAGAAGCATTCTGAAATGACAAGCGACGAAGTTAACGGGACACAAGTAATTAATTTTCTTAAAAAGCCAAATCCAAAATAAAATATTTTTCAATAAGCAGTAAAAAAGGGAGGCATGAGCCTCCCCAAGTATCGCACAATTATAATTATTAGTTATTCGAAATTAATCATTCAACAATAGTTCTTCTGAAAAACCATGGCTTTCCAGAATTTTACGTAAATGACGTAGCGCATCCATTTGAATTTGGCGTACCCGCTCACGAGTCACACCTAGTTCACGCCCCACTTCTTCGAGAGTGGTGCGTTCATGGCCATGCAAGCCAAAGCGACGAATCACAACCTGATGCTGCTTATCTTCTAACTGGTTCAACCACATTTCAAGATTCGCCATCACGTCTTCGTTTTGTAAAATTGAAGATGGCTCTGGATTTACCTGATCAGGAATAATTTCCAATAAGGGACGGTCATTTTCTTTGCCCACTGGAACATCAACCGACGTCACACGATCACGCAGACCCAGCATTTTTTCAACATTGGCAACCGGCCGATCAACTAGCTTAGCGATTTCTTCCGCCGTTGGTTCATGCTCAAACGTTTGCTCTAACTTACGCGATGCTCGTAAATATACATTTAACTCTTTAATAACATGTATGGGGAGGCGTATGGTGCGAGTTTGGTTCATTAATGCACGTTCGATGGTTTGACGAATCCACCAGGTAGCATAGGTTGAAAAACGAAAACCTTTTTCAGGGTCAAATTTTTCTACAGCTCTAATTAAGCCTAAGTTACCTTCTTCAATTAAATCTAATAATGCTAAGCCACGATTCATGTAACGACGAGCAATCTTAACCACCAGTCGTAAATTACATTCAATCATCTTTTTGCGTGCTGAGCCCACGCCTTTTCGGGATAGTCGGGAATAGTAAACTTCTTCCTGGGCGGTTAATAAAGCTGAAAATTCAATTTCACGCAGATACAAACGGGTTGCATCCATTTCCTTTCTATTAACGCTGGTGGCAGTGTATTTCTTTTTAGCCGTTGTACTGGCCGTTTTTGCTTTTGTTTTCGCCTTTATTGGCGCTTCATTAATAATCGCTGATTCAAGCTCTTCATCCTTGACAACATCATCCAGAAACATCTCTGAACTATCGTCTTCAACCCTTAGTCCTGCTTGATTCAAATCTTCTGGTAGTTTTTTTTCACAGATTGCAGCCATATTAAGCCCTCCCCAGGTGAGCTAGGTTATTATAATTGTAGGTTAGATTGCGTTATGTCATTTCCTCATTTAGCCTCGAAAAGAGTGGTAGGTCTATGTTGTCCATAAACTTATAATCCTTTTTAGTCTAAACACGATTATAAAACAAGAAAAAATTTACTTTTTTTTTGTTTTTCATCAAATTTACCTCGTATTTGTCAAATTTTATTTGACAAATACCCCATACGAGTGATTAAAACAAAGAAAAGACCCGTCTTAGGATAAGGGAATCCACGGAACTGAACAACCTAATCAAAGCTTTTTAGGACTTAGGAAGATAGTACAATGGGTTCACTGGCTTACCGTTTCGACGAATTTCGAAATGCAGCTGTACTTTGGCCTCTAGCTTTCCCATTTTTGCAATAGTTTGCCCGCGCTTTACCGAGTCCCCTTCTTTTACTAATAAAGACTGGTTATAAGCATAGGCACTCAAAAATGAGTGGCTGTGCTTAATAATAATTAAATTTCCATAATTAATTAGGCCATTACCGCTATATACTACCGTGCCAGCGGCAGCTGCCTTTACCGACTGCCCCAACTTACCGGCAATACCGATACCTTTTCTAGCCGTATCATTGGCTTTATAAGTTTGAATCACCCGTCCCTTAACAGGCCAATGCCAGCGCTCAACTTTAACCGGCAAGGCTTTTGTTGGGCGCGTAACGGCAACCAGTGGTGTGGCTTTTATAGGGGGGAGTTTTAAAGGACGGGTAACTGGCTTAACTACAGGTTTAGTAGAAACAGTTGTTTTGCTCGGTGCTGTACTTGAATGTGTACCGCCTAAAGAACTCGCAGGAGGGCTTAGTCGTAGTTTCTGTCCAGGCTTTATAGAGTAAGGCGAGCGCAAATGATTCCAGCGAGCCAGCTGGTGATGACTGTAGCCTTCGCGCCGAGCAATCGCGTACAAGGTTTCGTTTTTCTGTACCGTTGTAAATCCTGGTTTTGGCAGCGTTTTCACGGTAGCAATACTCACCGCCTCCTCAACTATCACCACCCGCCCCGTCGATATATCAGTTAACACCTGTGGTCGGGACTCTTCAACAACTGAGCCATCTTTATTCACTGCCTGCATACGCAATCGCTGGCCGGGATAAATTGCGTAAGGAGGGGTGATATTGTTAATTTGTGCGACTTGGCGAAAATCTTTTTCATAGCGCCAGGCGATGGAGTAAAGTGTATCCCCTCGCTTTACCGTATAGCTCTGTGGATCCCACGTTTTAGTAACTTCAGTACAGGCCCCAAGCAGACTCATAAGTAAAATTAAAGTCAGTAGTTTAATTTTATAGCTCAACGGTATCAAAGGCATTTACATGTATTTGTGAATTAAAAACCCAATAATCGCCAACACAATCACCACCCATCCCAGCCACTCAATATATTTACGCACCATCGGTTCCATTTTAGGGCCGGCCCATGCCATCAGTAACGCAATCATATAAAAGTGCGCGGCGCGACCAACCAGAGAAACGATTAAAAAGGGAATAAACGGCATAGATAACATGCCCGCGGTAAGCGTAAAAATTTTAAACGGTGCAGGTGTAAAGGCCCCTATTGCAACTGCTAATACGCCGTATTTTATAAATTCTTGGCGCGCCATTTCGAGTTTGGGCAACCAACCCATATCGGTAATCCAGGGTTCAATAACACTCATCGCCCCCCACCCTAATAAATAGCCAACGGCTGCACCAAACACCGACATTATCGTGGTAATGGTGGCTAAACGGATAGCCTTGTCTGGCGTTGCAATCACCATCGGTATCATTAAAAGCGCAGTGGGTAGCGGAAAGATAAATGATTCGAATACACTCACGCTAACCAAGTAGCGTTCGCGATGCGGGTGCTCTGCCCAGCGCATGGCGCGATTATAAAGTCCTGCAAATATCAACGCACTGCTCCTGAAAGTAACGGCACAAATTTTACCGCATCTAATTCTTCTTCAACAAACTGATCGGCCTCACGGGTAATCAGCAACAATTTTTGAATGCCCTGCTGCCCGCCCACCGGAATCACCATTAAGCCGCCAATGTCGAGTTGATCAAGCAAACCCTGCGGAACCTCCTCGGGAGCCGCTGTGACAATAATGGCTTTATAGGGCGCATTTTGCTGCCAACCCCAGGAACCATCGGAATGCTTAAGTGAAATATTGTGAATACCCAACATCTGGTAACGCTCACGGGCCTGAGTTTGCAATGCAACGATGCGCTCCACCGAATACACCTTAGGCACCAGCTGGGATAAAATCGCCGCTTGATAACCTGAGCCAGTGCCCACCTCGAGCACCGCATCGGGCATGCCTCGACTCAGCAATACCTCGGTCATACGTGCGACGATAAACGGCTGAGAAATAGTTTGCCCATGGCCGATAGGTAAGGAGGAGTCTTCGTAAGAACGCGAGCCCATCGCCTCATCTACAAACAAATGCCTTGGCATGCTACGCATTATTTCGAGTACCTGCTCATTCTGAATGCCCTTACTGCGTAATCGCTCAATCAATCGATCACGGGTTCGCTGGGATGTCATGCCTATACCCTGCACGCGGGGGTCAGATAAATTCACTGCTTATTGGCCTAATTTGTATACGTAATATTGAAGAGCTATAAATCATTTAACCAATGATTCAAATTTTGCAGGCTATCATACCGTGTTAAATCGATCTGCAAAGGGGTAACTGAAATAAATCCCTTTTTTAATGCATAAAAATCGGTGCCCTCCCCCGCATCCTGCTCGGCTCCCGGCGGGCCCACCCAATACACCAACTCACCGCGCGGGTTAGTTTGTTGAACCACCCCTGACGACTTATGCCGATTGCCTAAGCGAGTGCACTGAAAACCTTTAATTTTTTCGACGGGCAAATCCGGCACATTGACATTTAAAATCGTATCATCAGTAAGCGGCTGATGCTGCAATTTGGCAATTAACTTTTCAATAGCCCAACAAGCGGTTTCAAAGTGCTGAGGGTCAAAACTGCCCATCGATACGGCAATTGCTGGTAAACCCAAAAATCGCCCTTCGGTGGCCGCCGCAACGGTGCCGGAATAGAGCACGTCATCCCCCATATTCGGGCCATCATTAGGGCCGGAAATCACTATATCCGGTTCGGTTTTCAAAATACCGGTAATCGCCAGATGCACACAATCCGTGGGAGTACCGTCAACTTTATAAAAACCATTGTCGGCACACTGCACATTTAGTGGCCGCGATAAAGTGAGCGAGTTGCTCGCCGCGCTGCGATTACGATCGGGAGCTACCACATCTAAATCACCCAACTTTGCCAAGCATCTCGCCATAATGGCCAAACCCGGGGCAAGGTATCCATCGTCATTACTTAATAAAATTTGCACAAAAAATCACTCAATAGGTAAGATACCAATAATATAGAAAATAAGAACATATTCACAGCAGGATATTATGAGCGACAATAACGACATTGACGAAAGCGACCATCTTTTTAAACAGGCAATGCAGGGAGTGAACACACTTTCATCCGATAAAGCTCATTTAAAAGCCAAACCCACGCCAATAAAAAAACGCTCACAGATAGTCGAAAAAAATATTGCCGACACATTAAGCGATGAATTTATTGCTGATTGCGAAGACTTTTTAGAGTTTATGCGCCCGGGCATACAAAAGTCTTATTTAAAACAAATTCGCAATGGCAAAGTGGCGGTTGAAGACAACCTGGATTTACACGGCTGCCGCAGAGATGATGCACGCAAGCTCTTGCTGGATTTTTTAGATCATGCCCAGCAGCAGTCATATAAACTGGTGCGTATTGTTCACGGCAAGGGATATAACTCTAGCGACAATCAACCCATATTAAAAGCCATGCTGAATAAATGGTTACAAAGCATTCCTGAGGTGTTGGCTTTTGTCAGCGCAATGCCACGCGATGGAGGAACCGGTGCAGTTTATGTTTTATTAAAAAGTTTAAAGTAAAAGCTTTCATGACTAAAGTATGGCATTAGCGTTTAATAAATTCAGGCATTCATTTTATTTCTTTGTTCTATCACCATTTTCACAAATTTGTCATAGCTTATCGGTTCACTAAACAAATATCCCTGATAAAATTCACAACCCAGTTCTTGCAAAATATTTAACTGCTCCTGCGTCTCAACGCCTTCAGCAATCACTTTTAAATTTAAATTTTCTGCCATCGTTAATATAGTTTTCACTATAGCTAAATCATTGGGTTTATTATTTATATGACGTATAAATGAACGATCTATTTTAATCATATCAATCGGTAATTTTTGCAGATAACGTAATGACGCATAACCCGTCCCAAAATCATCAATAGAAATTTTTATGCCCATTGATTTTAACAAATCCAGCTTCTTGCTCACTTTCCCGGTGTCTTCGATTAAAATATTTTCAGTAACTTCAAGCTCAATACAATTAGGATTAGTATTATATTTTTTTAACGCAGCTTGTATTTTCTCTATAAAATCATCTTGATGAAATTGTCGCGGACTGACATTAATAGACAGACTATATACTTCATTACAACGTTTAGAGTCACACCACAGTTTACTGGTTTGCTTACAGGCCTGTTGAAAAACAAAATCACCTAACTCTATTATCTGCCCGGTTTCATCTGCCACCGAAATAAATCGCTCTGGCGAGACAAAGCCAAGGTCAGGATGATTCCAGCGCAACAAAATTTCAGCGCCAACAATACAGCTGCCATCTATAGAAATCTTAGGCTGATACACCGCTTCGAACTGCTTCAATTTAATTCCATGATGAATAGCCGCCTCCATTTCAAGTCGCTCCATTGCAGCAACATTCATTTCACTGGAAAAAAACTGATAATTATCACGGCCATTTTCTTTAGCTTTATACAAAGCGATATCCGCATGTTTAATAAGCAACTCTGAAGTTTCTCCATCATTTGGATAAATTGAAATACCGCAACTGGTGCTTATCATTAAAGTATGTTCCGCTATTTGATAATGACCTTTTAACTTATCATGAAAGAGTTTGGCAATTCTATTAACATGATTAACCGCCGATTCACGTGTTTCAAAACCAGCTAATAAAATAACAAATTCATCACCACCCAATCGTGAAACCGTATCCTCTTTTCGAATACACTCCTGTAACCGTTTTGCCACATCAACAAGTAAACCATCACCTACTGGATGCCCCAACGAATCATTTATTTTTTTAAAATGATCTAAATCCAGCATCATTACCGCTAAATGCTCATTATGACGTTGCGCTCGCACTATTGCCTGCTGCAACCGGTCGAGTAAAAACTCACGATTTGGCAACCCTGTAAGCCCATCGTAATAAGCCATGTGCCGGATACGCCCTTCTGTCTGCACCCTCTCTATTTCGGCTGCTGTACGAGCAGCAAAAATATGCATAACGGTTTCGTTGAATTCAACATCTTCGATCTGCGTTTCGAACATTGCAAACAATAAACCCAATGGTTTTTTGTGTGAATCGAATAACGGAATTCCCACATAACTTTCCATATTAAACTCACTAATACGAGCATCATCTGGAAAACTATTTTTTAAATCTTTTGGATAAGTTTTAGCTTGCTTTCCTATAATAGTTTCACAAGGCGTTCCCGATAATAAATACTTTACATTAGAAATCATTTCATTATTATGAAAATAAGCTAACATTTTCACTGCTTTTTTATCATTAGGTAAAACCGTTACCACGCCACAGGAATCTGCTTTCAAAATTTCAGCCATCTGAACAGTGATCGCCGTAAAAAAATCAACGCCTGTTGCAGTTGAGACCGCCTCCATAATTTTAGTGATGGCTGTTTCAGCCTTTTGACGATGTTTCAAACCTTCAAAAAAAGTTTGAATTATTGCAGCTTCATGGGCAAAGGCCTCCAAAACTTTAATTTCATGCTCGCTGTATTGATGCAATTTTTTTGTACTGACGATTTGTAATACACCTATATTTTTTTCATCTACAACTAACGGTACTGCAGCAGATGATTTCATTCCATAAAACTTTTTTAGCTTAGCATGACACTGTTTATCCATTTGCACATTATTAATCACTCGTGATTTTGATGACTTATAAACATCGACATGAATAGATTTTTCATCCAACCCAATTTCAAAATGCCCCTCTTCTTTATAACCCGAACTACTATGAGCTACACAAACCAGTTTATTTTTTTGTGAATCGAATAAACTTAAAAAACAAATATCGCCATAAATTGTATGGCACGTTCGGTTTACTATTGTTTCTAATAGCTTGGCTAAACTATCAGAACTATGTGAAGACTTGAGCAATTCATTACTAAAGGTCAAACGTTCTTGGTGCAGTTTTTGTGCTTGTAACAAACGACTTAATTTATTAGAAAAAATCCCCAATTCATCAGTAGATTCCGATTTTATTTCACTGTTCTGTTTGCTCAATGGCGTATCAATTAAACTTTTTAACGGCGACAACGACTGATTAAAACTGTAAACAAATAATAAAGCGCCAGCGACCGCTAACGCTTCGAGCAACAACCAAATAACAAAAGTTTCTGCGCTAAAAAAACCCGTACGGGTCCAGTAATATTGCACCAGCATGGTATCGATCAATAATGGAATAAGTGCACCAATTAAAAATACTTTGGTTTTTATGGTAAAAATGGGGCGCTGAAACTGCATCGGCCCAAAGGCGCGGCCAAACAAATCGTAAATACTAATAAACACCGGCAAGCCAACAATAATAGAAACAATTAATGCCACCAGGTGAATACGAAACCAGTCGACCGGCAACGCCACATAATCTGTAACTGTTTCTAAACTAATAATTGCTGCAGCCGGTGCCAAAGAGATGTAACCGACAAATGCAAGCCAATAATGCATTGGAAAATGCTTGATAGCGCTTTCTGTTATTTTGTGATGAACGATATCCTGACGATTTAAATAGGCTGATAATAATTTTGAATAATAACGAAAATACCCCAGAGCCAATAAAACGCTGCCAATTAGAAACAACGGCTTTAAAGGTGTCATCATCATGCTAAATACCTGTTGTAACGAGAACACTTCGATATAAAGCAAAAATGAAAAACCAACCATAGGCGGCAACAGCCAGGTTAAAGCAATTAGGCGCAAAAACTGGGTCTGAAAGTGCTGGGCCGTCAAAATAAATAAACTCATTAGAAGTGTGTTTAATCCTCATTATAGTCTGCGATAGAGGTGTTTATATAAAATGACGCTTAATCCATGTTTATGAAATAAAATCCGCTAAGCCATTTCTAGAAATTGCCAGAAATTACTGCAACTTACCGGACAAAACCCACTCGGTTTAGCTTGCTATTTTTTTGATAGGAACCACATTCAATGTCTTCTGAATAAAGTCGCCGTCGTACAAATCATCATGATTAGCAAACCTTTCTTTACCCTCTTTTAGTGAAGTTTGCGTCCAGGCAGACGTTTCACTAAATAGTTTTTTCAGCAATTTTTGATTAAGACTATGCCCCGCTTTATAGGCATAATAGTGACCAATGATCGGCGCCCCCGCCAAAGACATGTCGCCAATCACATCAAGAATCTTATGTCGAACAAATTCATTTTCGACACGCAAACCGTCAGGGTTTAGTATATTTTCACCCTCAACCAACACGGCATTTATCAGCGAACCTCCCAGCGCAAGCCCTTGCTCTTTCATCGCTTCAACCTGATCAGCAAAGCCAAAGGTTCTGGCATAAGCAATTTCATCGAAATAACTCTCATCTTCGAGGGTCACCGAATAACACTGGGCACCTATTACCGTACCCGGAAAGTCAATACACATACTAACTCGCGGCACTGAATGGGGCATCAACATAGCAAATTTGTCGTCTTCATTTACTACAATCGGCCTTTCTATCCAAATGCCTTGTTTCTGTGCCTTTAAATAGTTTTTGCCGCCACTGCGCAGGTTTTCAACAAACACTTCGGCACTGCCATCCATAATGGGAATTTCCGGTCCATCCACTTCAATACGTACATTATCGATGCCACTGGCAATCAACGCCGACATCAGGTGTTCAACTGTAGACACGCCAACCCCATATTCATTACTCAAGTTGGTCGACAATACCGTGCTGGACACGTTGTACCAGCTGGCATCAATCACACCCTGCCCTGGTTGCACATCGGTGCGCACAAAATAAATGCCTTTCTCATCAATACTAGGTTTAAGGCTAACGCTGGTTAGCTTGCCGGTATGCAAACCCACACCAATAAATGACACGGGCTCGCGAACAGTGGTTTTATGATATTTATAATTTGGTTCCATCGCTGTTCTCCATAATTTGTAGGTGTAACCAATTTATGGTGTTTACGATGATTGGGATGGTCAGTTAGCGCCAGAATAGAATCAATCTGCGCCAAACGTTAATAAAATGTGAAATGGATGGGATTTTTAAATTTATCTTAGTCACTTTAGTTAAAAAAACTGGATTATATTCTGTCTATTTATTCTGAAGACTCTCGATATTCAATTGGTGACACCCCTGTCCAGCGCCGAAACGCACGGGCAAAATTACTCGGTTCAGAAAAGCCCAATAAATATCCCACTTCAATTATAGAGCGCTCACTACCGCGCAAATATTGTTTAGACAATTCACTGCGAGTCTCATCAAGAATGGCCTTAAAACTGGTTTTTTCTTCTTTAAGTTTGCGCTGCAAATTACGCAAACTCATATTTAAGTGATTGGCAATTTTATTCTGATGAGGGATGCCATTATTTAATTCTTCAATAATGCGAGCCCGCACCTGCATGCTAATATTTTTTTTATCAAAGCTCTGTAAATAATCAATCACGATTTGATCATTCATACGAGCAAGCTCTGGATTTGCCGTGAGCAATTTTATTTCGAAAACATTTTTTGTAAAAATCAATTGATTTTCTTTGCTATCAAACTTTACTTTAACACCAAAAAACTCATCAAATTTTTTACTCCCTGCAGGTTTGGGGTGCGCAATGTGAACGCTCTCAGCTTTTAAATTGGGTCCATAGGTAATTTGGCACATTTTAAATAAAGTCGCAATGCTCGCATCGATCGAGGTATATTCTGTTTTTTTTATTTTCGAGCGTAAAATAATTTGATAGCAGTCATTCAGCTCATTAAGCATAAAATCACTAGCCGTAGTAATTGCTGCTTGAAACCTAACTAAACGATTTATAGAATCTTTTAGGGTATCACTGGTAATCCAGGCCAAGCCTAAACCACATAAGGACGCCGGTTGAATCAATTGCGCATAGGCCAAACCTAAACAATCATCGCCACTTTCCTGGTGAGCAATTTTCCAGACTTTTTGCATCTTAGCTGTACTAATTCGATCGTTGGGTTTATAGGCAACATTCGTATCAATACCTACTTTTTTTGCAATAGCAAATTTATCCAGTCCATAGTTATCAAGCACTTTGCCTAGCACAGAAGCAATACTGACAACAGTAGTCTGACACTCTTTGGTATTTGTATTTTTTAAAGCTGTTCTCATTTAATTTTCCAAATCCATTTTTAAATTTTTTACGTGTAACTTTAATTAATAAACCATCGCCACATTATTATCGCCCGCCAATTTATCTAAACGATTAATTAGCTCATCACTGGGCTGCACACACCAGTCATCACTTAACGATAGTTTTGCAGTTACATCATTGCGACTGTAATTAATCCACACCGGGCAACTGCCTTCACGAAATGGATTTAACACCTGATTAAGTTGCTGCACAATACTGTGATCGCCATCGCCATCACTTAAATTAATTTCCAGCCGACGGGCAAATTTTTGTCGCGCTTCGGTAATATCATAAATTACATCCGCGGTAATGCGATAGCCACCAAAATAATCGTCATAAATGACCTTGCCTTCCACCACAATTAATTTATCTTTATTTAATAAATAATTATATTGCTCAAACTTCTCTTCAAAGATACGTACTTCAACCCGCGCGGTTCTGTCATCGAGCACTGCGGACACAATTTTTCCACCGGTTTTGGTACGCCGCACTCGCATACCAATCATCAGCCCCGCCAGTTTATAACTTTTGGCATTGCGCTGTGACATATAACCGCCACCGGCACCGGATGCTAAATCACTCTGGTCTGCCAACGCACCCAATGTGCAATCGGTGAATTTTTTTAATTCTTTTTCGTAACGCTCAATCGGGTGACCGGTGAGATATAAGCCGAGGGTTTCTTTTTCCAGGGTCAGACGTTTTTCTTCTTCCCACTCTTCAACCGTTATTTCATTAATCGGTGCAATATTATCGTCAGCGGCAGCACTGCCGAATAAATCATCCTGCCCGACGCTGGCATTTTTCTGAAACTGTTCTGCACCCTGCATTGCATCGCGCAAGCGAGCCATTAAACTGGCACGGTTCGGCCCCAGCTCCTCCAGGGCACCGGCTTTAATTAAGGCTTCTAACACCCGCTTGTTAACTTTACGCCCGTCAACCCGCCGACATAAATCAAACAGGTCTTTATAAATGCCATTATTGTTACGCTCTTCAATAATGCCTTCAAGAGCTGCTTCACCCACACCTTTTATTGCACCCAGTCCATATAACACTTGATTATCGCTGGGCACCGAAAACTTGATAATCGAGCGATTAATATTTGGGGTAAGCACTTGCAGATTCATGCGATGACAATCTTCAATTAAGATCACCACCTTATCGGTATTATCCATATCCGCAGATAAAACGGCGGCCATAAATTCTGCCGGGTAATGCGCCTTTAGCCAGGCGGTTTGATATGACAATAATGCATAAGCTGCCGAGTGGGATTTATTAAAACCATAACCGGCAAATTTTTCCACCAGATCGAAAATCTTCATCGCCAACTCGCCGTCGATGCCATTTTCTTTGGCACCATTCTCAAAAATAGCGCGTTGTTGCGCCATCACTTCCGGCTTCTTTTTACCCATCGCACGGCGCAACATATCCGCTCCGCCAAGGGTATAACCGGACAGCACCTGGGCGATCTGCATAACCTGTTCCTGATACAGAATAATACCGTAGGTGGGCTCTAAAATCGGCTTAAGGGATTCATGCTGATACTGGGCATCCGGGTAGGAGACCTCTTCCCGGCCGTGCTTACGGTTAATAAAATTATCCACCATGCCCGACTGTAACGGGCCAGGACGAAACAACGCTACCAATGCTACGATATCTTCGAAGCTATCCGGCTGCAAGCGTTTAATAAGGTCTTTCATGCCGCTGGATTCCAGTTGAAATACCGCGGTGGTTTCCGCAGCCTGCAGCAGGGTAAATGCCGCTTCATCATCCAGTGGTAGCAGATTAATATCCAGCGCCTGCAAATCTTCATGCCGGGCTTTAATATTACGCACCGCCCAGTCGATAATGGTAAGAGTACGCAGACCTAAAAAGTCAAACTTCACCAGCCCGATGGCTTCCACATCGTCTTTATCAAACTGGGTCACAACACTATGACCACCTTGCTCACAGTACAGCGGTGTGAAATCAGTGAGCACCGAGGGCGAAATCACTACGCCTCCCGCGTGTTTGCCCGCATTACGAACACAGCCTTCGAGGGACAGGCACATATTGATTAAATCTGTTACGTCATCCTCATCTCGATAGGCATTGGCTAAGTCCTCAGATTCTTCCAGCGCCTTAGTCAACGTCATGCCAATTTCAAACGGAACCATTTTGGCGATCCGATCGACAAAACCATAACCCAGGCCCGAGACTCGCCCTACATCCCGAATGACCGCCTTCGCTGCCATTGAACCGTAGGTAATAATCTGCGACACCGCATCACGACCATAGGTATCCGCCACGTAACCAATAACCCGGTCACGACCATCCATGCAGAAGTCGACATCAAAATCCGGTAACGATACCCGCTCGGGGTTTAAGAATCGCTCAAACAGTAAATCGTACTCCAGCGGATCGAGATCGGTAATTAATAAGGCATACGCCACCAACGAACCCGCACCGGAACCACGACCCGGCCCCACTGGTATTTCATTATCTTTTGACCACTGGATAAAATCCGCGACGATTAAAAAGTAACCGGGAAAACCCATAGTGTTGATTACGTCCAGCTCAATATCTAAACGTTCGTAATAAGGTTTGCGACGTTCAACCGCATTTTCAGAATCCAGTGGCACGAGAATATCTAAGCGCTTATTCAGGCCTTCTTTGGAAACCCGAATAAAATACGACTCAATCGTGTCACTTTCGGGAATAGGAAAGTTCGGCAAAAAACTCTCCCCAAGACGTACATCCAGACTACAACGCTGGGCAATCTCCACGGAGTTTTGCAAGGCCTCGGGAATATCTGCAAACAGCTCACACATCTCATCTTCGCTACGCAGGTATTGCTGATCGCTATAAAGTTTCTGGCGACGCGGATCATCAAGGGTGCGGCCATCGTGAATACATACCCGCACCTCGTGACTATCAAATTCACCCTGCTTTAAAAAGCGCACATCATTTGTGGCCACTACCGGCGTGTTGCTGGTCATTGCCAAACTCACCGCCGCGTGTAAATACTCTTCTTCATCTTCACGGCCAGTGCGCTGTAATTCAAGGTAAAAACGATTGGGGAAAATAGCCTGCCAGGCTTTTAACAGCTCCTGCGCCAAAATATGATTACCCGATAACAGGGCCTTGCCCACATCACCTTCGCGACCACCGGACAGCACAATAATGCCCGCATTCATTTCACGCAACCAGTCCACCTCAATCATGGGGATACCCCCGTGCTGCCCCTCAAGATAAGCACGGGAAATCAGACGGGTGATATTGAGATAGCCTTCGTTGTTCTGGCACAACAAAACCATCCGCGATGGCTTATCGGTTTCCACCGCCGAGCGTAACCAGATGTCTACACCAATAATGGGCTTGATACCCGCGGCCATCGCCGCCCGGTAAAACTTCACCATTGCAAACAGGTTAGACTGATCGGTTAATGCAATAGCCGGGGTATTTTGTTCAGCGAGGGTTTTCATCAAAGGCTTGATACGCACCACGCCATCAACAAGGGAATACTCAGTGTGCAGGCGAAGATGAATAAAACGGGGATTCATTCGATATTTAATCTACTTTAATAAGTTAATGTAACTTATTGTTTTTTAATAATTATAGTGCGTCGTTTTATATATAACTTTATGCGAAGTATTATGAATCAGAAAACCCTTAGCTACAATCAATAATCACTGATTCCCACTTTTATTTAGTTTAATCTGAATGAATTAAGGCCAATTTCCCACATTGATACTGAAAAGTCACTGATGTGAGCTTGAAATTACCACTTTGAGTTGTAAGGAATAAATAAACAGATATGGCTCAAACAAGGCTTATACTCTAGCCTGCTAGAAACTTTAACTTAATATTCTATCTCATTGATTTTAATTTAAAAAAACAAACCCAGCACTCGGAGTACGAGACTTCAGTTTCGCGCTCATTTCCAAGGCTGAAGCCTTGACTCCGGTTTGTGTCTTTTACCTTAGAAGTCCATTTTTTGAGTGACTCACTAAACACTGAAGCAAGCCAACTTTACATTTTACCCCTCATCAAATGATCTTTCACAAATTGACCATAACAATCTGCAGTGGTCTTCTAATAGCACCGGACCGGTGCAAAAAGACTAAAAAATGACACCACATAATCTTTAACCTTAAAAGGCATGCTGCTTCTGCCTGTTCAATTGTTAGAAAATAAGATTACAGATAGATAACAGAAGCTTATAGAAAGGAATATTTTTTATTAACGTCCGTAAAAAACACCCGCAAAACATAGAATTGCCTGTTTACCGAAAGATAAGGAAAGAGATTGACGTAATCTAATTGATTATTACAAGTGACTGCATCTAGTGGTGTGAAGATGGTATTTTAGTTTCATTATCAGCTGCTCATCCTGTTTGAAGGCATATAGAAACTACCTGCATACCAAATCCACTTCACCGGAGCTGATATGCAGGCACTGTTTGTATTGCATGGCTTAAATGTAATTTACTTTTTCATCGATTTCACGGCGGCTTGCCACATAGGCACCGCCTTAAATGCGGTCACCATGTCATAGTCTAATGCGATGGGAAGCTCGCCTTTGGCTGTTTTCGGCCCTAAGGGCTTCGTGCCCGCATTACTTTGAAAATACTGCATCCATAACTGGCTACCCGGTGCCAGCATGACTAACGCTTTTGTTTTTGGATCATCCGGTGATGCCTTTACTTTAGGCGGCAATGTTGTTGTCGGCAACAAAAATGAAGTCATTGGATATTGCGCGCTACTGTGACAGGCAAGGCAACCCGCAGTGGCGATGCCTTTATGATAATACTGACCTCCGGCCCAGGCAGGGGTCACTACCGCACCGTCATTGGGGCCGGATAAACGACCGTCCCAACCTAATGTAGATCGGGTATACAGTGGCGTATTAAGATTTATCCAGTTTTCTGTTAACGCCGAATTAACGGTCACGGGCGGTATTATTGCCTCGGGTTTAGTATTTATCACATCCGGATTGCCGCCCCAGGTGGCACCTAAGGGCACCATATTATCCCAGGCATCTTTTCCACCGGCATCTTTATCGTAAACCAGTGTTGAAAACACCCAGCCCGTATCAGGGGCGGCGACACTGTCTTTAACAATGATATCAAATTGCATCATATATACATTAGTGAGTACCGGTGTTTTAGCGCTGGCACCTGAACCATTATTTTTGCATTTGGATGCTTTAGAATGTGCCGAACCATTACTCGGATCAACCGGCGCATAAATTTCCCACACGGCGGTATTCGTCATCGGAGGCCAGTCACTACCACAGGAGGTGACAAAAGAAAATTTAACAATAACGCTACCTTCGGCATACTGGGTTGATGTTTTATTAAACGCGGGGTTCATGGCACCGGTTAAATCAGTTCCCCAGATATTACCCAGGGTTTGTGCCGCCGTTTTATCATAAAGTGTGTACACATACGTTGTTAAATCTAACGTCTGCCCGGTGAGCGTACCCGCAGGGAATCCGGAGCCAACATACATCCCATGCACCGGTTCTCGCTCGGCACCTAGCCAGATAGATTGAAACCAGTTTTTATTATTCGGCATTTTTTTATCATAAATTAATTTCTTCATATCATCTGACACATATTCTTTTAACGCCAGTACATATTTTTCTGAATTCGCCTGGGTAATAAGCCCATTGTTAGTCACTTTTTTCCAGGGTAAATTTACAGGCGCAGGTACTGATTCAGGATAGGCATGGTTCAATGAAAAAAGCGGATAAGGATATTGCCTGGGAGCGGGTATGGTTGAATTAACAAAAGGATCAATTGCTAAGTTTAATTTTAATAAATCGTCAGCCACGGACGTTAGAAAGGGTACTTTTCTGTGCAACTCTTTAATAGTTGCGCTTGATCCTTCGTTCGTTGACGATGAATCAGTACAGGAAATCAGGCAGACCGATAAACTCGTTAACACTAACAACATTAAGGTCATTTTTTTCATTTTATATCTCTCCAGATAAATGATAAAACTTAATATATTAATCAATTTCAATAATTTAAATTTACGCCCATCCAACTAACACCTTCAGGTATCACGCTATTATCAAAAATCAACGCCAACGCGCTTATTATCTAAAACTTAAATGCGGTATTTAACCAAAATATAATGCGATCAATTATTAACGACGTATTGGCCGAATCCCGGTTTCAATGAAAATACTCACCCAAAGCAATACGCTCAAAACATCCATCAGGAATGTATTGATCTACCCGTGTTAATAATATTAATGAGACTAGCGCCCGTTTAAGATGATTTTGCCCATGAAGATGTCGGGCATGAAGTTTATAGACTAAGGATTTGCGGTTGTCAATGACGCACCAAAACCATTGCTCCTGATATGACCACAGATATTGGGTTACTGAATAACGGTCTTTCAGGCAGGGAACAAACCCGTGTAGGCAACACCTTTCCGAGGAACCAACATCCAGTCGGCAAGCGTTTCTCTCCATTTTAAATAGTGTGTTGTTTCTTTATGCAATGCAGCGTCTGCTGCACTTTATATATGATTCATATAATACAAATTTACAGGCATCATTTTCTAACTGCAAAATATCAAATCGAAAATGACCCGTCTCTTTTATCGACGCTTCATGGTTTAATCGACAAGCCTCAATAAACTCATTAATAAAATCCGGCTTCACTTGCACATACACTAAAGTTACCTGCATTGATTTCACCTCTGGTTTAATTTAAATATTTTATTACGCTTTAATTTTAATTGGCATTATTGAGTTTAACGAATTAGCCCTGTTTTAATTATCAAGTCAAAAATCAATCGCGATATAAAAAAAGATAAACCGTCCCTGCTCAATATCGACTTTCATCGTTGCCCCATGATACAGGGCATAATCTATATAGCCGGGAATCGCGCTATTGGCATGACACTCGCTGGAATGCTGTGGCGATTCAAAATCTCGATCACGGTCATACCAGGCAATCAGCATTTTATCATCATAATGCTTATCCGCTTCCATATCGGCCAGTTTCATTGCTGAGAGATAATCATCCAGTGGTACATTCGGATTTAGCTCAATAATTTTAACGCCGGTGTAATCGGGTTCTGTTGGAATACTGCAGTGTGATTCGGATGCCATCATCAGGTTATCCCTTAATTATTACTCAGCAAAAATATAATCTATTGTCAAATCTTGTTTGTGGTCAGCCGAATACATCTGATGTATTCGGTTTTTTATGCACTTTAGTGTAGGGTTTTAGTCAGTAATTTTAACGTTTTTTCTTTATTAAAATTAAAATCACGCCCTATGGATATGGAATTGATTATAAGCTATGCCTTAAATTTCTGTCACCCCCGAATGCTTGGAGGATGTTTTTTCTGTGTAATGCATTTCTAGCCATTCTCACCACATTTTTTTGCCCGATTAAACGCATCAATTAATTTGAATTATTTGAGTCGACCTTGGCTACCTAATTTATCGATAGTCAAACGATATTCATACGACGTGCTTCTGCTTCAAACGAGCACTAAAACTCATGCTGTTTTAACTAACAAACGCCTCACCGGCGCAAAGCTTTTGCGATGCTCCGGGCAGGGCCCATACTCTTCTAGTAATGCAAAATGCACTTTAGTCGGGTAACCCTTATGGCGGTTAAATTCATACTGGGGAAACTGTTTATGCAACTCTTCCATCTGCTCATCACGCTCCACTTTAGCCAAAATTGAAGCCGCCGCAATCGCCGCCACTTTTGAATCCCCCTTTATAATTGCAGCTGTATCACAATTTAAATCGGGTAATTTATTACCGTCAATTAATGCAAAATCCGCCGTAATTTGCAAACCTTCTACGGCCTGCTTCATTGCCAGTAAACTGGCTTGCAAAATATTGATTTCATCAATTACAGCCGGCTCGACCGAGCTCACCGCCCAGGCTTTTGCATATTGTTTTATTTGTGCTGCCAGTAATTCACGCTTTTTAGCCGTCAATTTCTTCGAATCATTTAAGCCCTCAATAGCATGCTCTGGATCAAGAATTACCGCAGCGGCAACCACCGACCCCACTAACGGCCCCCTGCCCGCTTCATCAACACCCGCAATGGCATGATAATTTTTTAAATCAATTTCAATGTCGTCAATCATGTTTTCCGGTAGAATCCAATGTATATTTAAAACTCGAATAGTACGCACTAACGCACAAGCAAATCAACCGCTAATTTATCGAAAAAAGCACTTACTATGAAACGAATAATGTTCAGCGTCGGCGAAGCATCCGGTGATATGCACGCGGCAAATATAATTAAGGCCCTGCAAAAACGAAACGATAAGCTGGAATTTTACGGCATGGGTGGTGAACAATTACGCAACGCGGACGCAAAATTGCTTGTCGATTGCACCGACATTGCGGTGATGGGTATAGTGGAAGTGCTATTTAAATATGGCAAAATCAAGAAAGCCTTAAACATTTTACAAACATCGTTACGCAACAACCCACCCGACTTACTAGTGCTAGTTGATTATCAGGCATTTAATTTTAAACTTGCTGCAACCGCCAAAAGTCTGGGCATAAAAGTGCTATTTTATATTAGTCCTAAAATTTGGGCGTGGCGACCAAAACGAGTTTACGAAATCGCTAAAGTCATCGACATGATGGCAGTGATTTTACCCTTCGAAGAAAAAATTTATAAAGATGCGAATGTGCCGGTGCGATTTGTAGGCAACCCTTTAGTGGATAAAGCCAAAGCGCAAAAAGACAAATCCAGCTGTTTTAATGAATATAAATTAAATACTGAAAAAAGGGTAATTGGTTTATTTCCCGGTAGCCGACGCAGTGAGATAAAACGTTTATTACCAATTCAACTTGCTACAGCAGATTTGCTTTTAAAAGACAAACCCGATTTGCAATTTATTTTGCCAATTGCCAGCACACTGAGTAACGATGACTTTAGCGAGCAGCTTAATCAATATAAACATTTGAATATAAAGCTGGTAAAAGACCTGCCCTACAATGTGATGCAATGTTGCGATGCTATTATCGCCGCATCCGGCACCGCTACATTAGAAATTGCATTAATGGGCATCCCTAGCTGCATTATTTATAAAGTTGCTCTGCTATCTTATTTTATTTTAAAGCCTCTGGTAAAAGTTAAACATGCTGGCTTAGTAAACATTGTTGCCGAAAAAGAAATTGTAAAAGAGTTTTTACAGTTTGAAGCCAAGCCACAAACTATTGCTGATGAAATTAATTTAATTTTAGATGATAGTGATTATAAACAAAATATGATTAATGAATTTGATGCAGTGCGTAAAAAACTAGGTAAAACCGGTGGTACAGAAAATATGGCTAAGTTAATTTTAGAAATGATTCCCTAAAACACAGTTAATCTTTAACGAATAATTCCACGTTCAGATTGCCTGATAAAATCAGCCATCAATTTAACTTCGGAATAATTATTAATTAATTCAGCTGCCGCTTGCATAGCTTCATCTCGGGGTTTTTTAGAACGAATCAATATTTTATAACCATTAACAATGGCACGAATTACTTCATCACTATAGCCGCTGCGCTTTAAACCCACTTTATTAATGCCGCCGGCTTTACCATAACTACTGGCAACTACAACATAGGGCGGAACATCTTGATTGATAATTGACCCCATACTGGTAAACGCATGTTCGCCAATTTTTGTAAACTGATGAACTAAAGTAAAGCCACCAAGTATCGCGTGATCACCTACTTCAACATGCCCTGCACAAGAGGCGGAGTTTGCTAAAATAATATGGTCACCAATTAAACAATCATGTGCAATATGCACATAGGCCATTAACAAATTGTGACTACCAATGCGGGTAATACTACCGCCATCCTCAGTGCCACGAGAAATCGTGACATTTTCTCGAATGGTATTATTATCACCTATTTCTAAATGAGTGATTTCACCATCAAACTTTAAATCCTGAGGGTCTTCACCCACAGAAGCAAATTGATATATTTTATTGTTTTTACCGATTTTAGTCGGTCCACTAATAACTACATGCGGGCCAATCCAGGTGCCCGAATCAATTTCGACATTCGCACCAATAACACAAAACGCACCGATAGTTACATCTTCGGCAATTTTAGCGGTTTCATCTATGACTGCACTTGGGTGTATCATTTCATTACTCAGTGTTAATTGTCTCAGTGTTAACCATCTCGGCGTTAATTATTACAACGCTATGTTTCTCTGCATTATTTGCTCGACACTAATTTATTTGGTCTAATTAATTTCAATTTATATTGCAGTTTATTCGGGCCTTTGCGTCGCAGCACACATTATAGTTGCACTCGCCGCTAATTGCCCATCAACCGATGCCTTACAATCAAACTTCCAAATAGTGCGTTTACGCTTAACCAACTCCACGTCTAATGTTAAAACATCACCGGGTACAACTTGTCTTTTAAAACGCGCATCATCAATACCGACAAATAAATACAAAACATCTTCTTCCGGGCTTTGGTCCATAGTTTTAAAACCCAATAATCCCGTCGCCTGCGCTAGCGCTTCCATAATTAAAACACCCGGCATTACAGGGTAACTCGGAAAATGACCTTGAAAAAAAGGCTCATTAACTGTGACATTTTTTACAGCCGTTAATTTTTTACCAACTTCGTAATCAAGCACTTTATCAACCAATAAAAAAGGATAACGATGCGCTAACAGCTTTTTAATTTCACCAATATTCATTGTGTTCAAAACAACACCTTAACCTTTATCATCTATTTTTTACGAATATTCAATTACTTACACCAAAGCAATTGAATGGATAGTCCTAACAATATAGTAGCACGGAAGTACAAGGCACCGTAGCGCTAACCATCTATTTGACTTTTTTATTAACTCGTGATGAGATTTCATCTGTGATATTCACATTATCTGCAGCGAACATAACGCCGTCATTCAGAATAAGGTCATATTTATTTTTATCTGCATACGCCTTAATAACATCAGACACGATTTGTCTAAAGCTATTCATTTCTTGACTTCGTACCTGCTTAAATTCATTCTCTAGAGCGGTACCTTTTTGCCTATACTCCATAATCATTTGATTAAGTTTTTCTTTTGAAGACTTGAGCTTACTTTCTGTCATTAAAAGCTCATTAGTTTTAATTTCCTTTTCCAATGACTTAATATCTTCAACCATCTTTTCTAAATTCTTTTTTGGCACACTAAATTTATCTTCCATTATTTTTTCAACGCCTTTAGCTTTAGCGTATTCATTAAATAATATGTTTTCGTTTACAAACCCTATTTTAATTGCAAAAGCCGACATTGGCGCAGTTAAAATTGTAGTTATAAATATACTCGTTATAATTTTTTTCATTAAAAATCTCCTAAAAAAATGAACCAATACTAAATTGAAATGCTTGTTTATCATCACCCGGCTGGTCATTAAGCGTAGTTGCGTAACTAAACCTTAAGGGCCCTATCGGTGCCAGCCAAATAAATGAAACACCGTATGAACTTCTCAGCTCATTTGCCTGAAACCCACCTTTGTAATTATTTTCTAATACATCTTCCTGCAAGAACACATTACCAATATCATAAAAAACACTTAATCGAACAGAGCTTGGTGGCTTTTCTACAAATGGCACTGGAAAAATCAGCTCGGCACTTGCCACCGTTCTAATATCTCCACCAATGGGAGCACTTGTGCTAACCGATGTCCCTACACCATTATCTATTATTTTTGATGTAGATTTAGGACCTAAAGTATTTGAGTCAAAACCACGCACCGTGCGCAAACCACCGGCAAAAAATCGTTGATAAAACGGATATAATCGGGTACTACCATAACCCGCGCCATATGCCATATCCGTTCTTATCAAAGTGGTTATATTTTCAGTTACCGGAAAATAAAATTTATTTCTGTAAGTTAATTTAAAATATTCTAAATCACTACCTGGCGTTGTTAAATCTAATAATACTGACTGCTGATTACCTCGCGTCGCAAAAACAGTTCTATTACGTGTATCATGCGTATAACTTGCAAGCATCGTAAATGCTTTTACTGTTGCAATCAAGGAATCGCCTGTTTGCCCGACTAACCCGCCATTTTGTTCATTTATAAAATCAATAACATCATCAGATACTGTATCTGTTCCACGAATGATATCAGTCACTTCGTAACCCACACCCAATCGTACACGATCGAATTCTGACAAGGGTATACCATAGGAGATATTTGCGCCGTAGTTATTTTGTAAATAGTTTACAATATTTTGCGCTGCCGTATCACGTTTTCTATATGACATACCTACAGTACGACTAACACCATCAATAGTATAGTAAGGGTCAGTGTAAGAAACACTGTAAGCTTCGCCAGTTTGGTCACGATTTAAATTAAGTGATAGTTTTTCTCCGGTACCATTTAGGTTATCGAGTGTTGTTCCCAAGTTAAATACAAAACCCTGACTTTGCGAGAAACCCGCACCTATATTAAAACTACCTGCCAAACGCTCCGTAACTTCAATATTTACATCCACCAAATCTTCCGTTCCCGGCACAGGGTCTTTACTTACATTCACTTGTTCAATATAAGCCAAACGCTGCAACCGCACTTTAGAACGATTAAGCTTATTATTGGAAAGCTCACCACCTTCCATTAAGCGCATTTCACGGCGCAGTACATTATCATTAGTTTTATAGTTGCCGGTAAAGTTAATGCGCCTAACATAAACTTTTTTTCCAGGGTTAACAAAATAACTTAGCTCAACCTTTCGCGCCTCATCATCAATAATTGGCATCACTTTAACTTTAGCAAAAGCATATCCTTGATCACCTAACTTACGCTGCACATAATCTTTTCCCTGCACCATTTTATTACGTGAAAAAACATCTCCATTTTCAACAAAAATAAGGCTTCGCAACTGCGCTTCTTCAAGCTTGAGATCACCGGCAAATGAAACTTTGTCAACTCTATATTTCTCACCCTCAGTTACATTCATGGTGATATAAATATCTTTTTTGTCTGGTGTAATAGTTACCTGAGTTGAATCAACTACAAACCGAACATAACCCCTATCCTGATAATATGACTTCAAAGTCTCAGCATCCGCTGCTAACTTTGGCTTTGCATATTCATCTTTACTTGAAAAAAACTCCCAGGTACCGGGCAGACCAAGCTGTAATTCAGATAGCAAGGTTTCGTCATCAAACACACTATTACCGACAATATTAACCTGCTTTATTTTTGCAATAACACCTTCAGATATTTCAATATCAATATCCACACGGTTGCGCTCAAGCTCTGTCACAGAGGTTTCTATACGCACTGCATATTTACCGCGACTAAAATAAGCCTGCTGCTTTAAACCCTGCTCAATTTTATCAAGTGCCGACGGATTAAACACCCTGCCCTTTATAATTCCAATATCAGCTAATATTTCCTCTAACTGTTCATCCTCAATATCACTGTTTCCCGACCAGCTAATCGCTGATATTGCGGGACGTTCAAACACTCTAACAACTAAAGAATTACCTTCTCTAAAAAGTTTTACATCTTTAAAAAAACCCGTATTAAAAATTTCCTGCAACACATAAGTCGATTCAGAAAACTCAAATGGATCACCAACTTTTACAGGCAAATAATTAAGTAAGGTTCCATCGGGAATCCGCTCCAGACCTTCCAGTCGAATATCGTCCACAACAAAACTACCATCTGCATATAGATGAGTTTGAAAAAATAAAGTAAAAATTAAAAGTAATAACCTGCGCACAATTTCGCCAAATATAAAATTAGAATATCGCGTTTAATTCATTAAACGCTGTATATCATTAAAAATAGCCAGACTCATCAATAAGAATAATAATGTCAGCCCTAGCCTCTGCCCAAGTTCTTCAAAATTTTGCGACACGGGTGAGCCTTTTATAATTTCAATGATGTAATACATTAAATGCCCACCATCCAACATCGGTACCGGTAATAAATTTAACACCCCAAGGCTAACCGATATCATCGCCAAAAACTTTATATATGTAAGCAAACCAATACTGGCGGTAATTCCCGCATACTGAGCAATGGTAATGGGGCCCGAAATATTTTCTAGCGCAGCTTCGCCGAGCAACATTTTACCCAGCACTTTTAATGTTAGCGCAGAAAATACCCACGTCTCTTCTACACCACGCAATAACGCAGCAAGCGGGCTGTATTCAATAGTTGTTTTGGTTTTATTAATTATCTCTTTAGAAACTTCAGGATAGGCACCCATAAATCCGACGATTTTTTCACCCTGATTTTTCTCACGTGGAGTTAACCATAATGTTTTTTCTACGCCTTCCCGTTGCACTATAAATTCAAGTTCATTGCCTGCATTTTGCTGAATAACTTCAACTAAAGCCTGCCAATTTTTAATTGGAAATTCATTAATACTAATCACTAAATCTTTAGCCATTAAGCCTGCATCAGTTGATGCACTATCAATGCTTACGCCACCAATTTGAGCAGGCACTTCTGGTTTCCAAAGTTTAAAACCCAGCAACTTTGTGACGTCTTCTTTTTCATTAAGTATATGCAAATCACCAATAACTATTTGTCGTTCGGTAATAGTTTGATCAGATGTTTTTACTTTTATAGGTATTCGTCCGCCATCAATACCTTGATCAATAAGCGCGATTCTAAATGCCTGCCAGGTTTGCACCTGCACATTACCCAACTCAAGTATTTCATCACCATCAGCAAAACCTGCCTGTGCGGCGGGTGATTCAATTATCGGCGTTGCAATAACGGGGCGAATACCTTCTTCGCCATTTAAAAAAAATATAAAATAGAAAAATGCCGCTAATATAAAATTAAAAACTGGGCCGGCTGCGACAATTGCAAATCGGGTTGCAACAGTTTGTGTATTAAATGCCCGATGTCGAAGCGACTCATCCACTTCGCCTTCCCTTTCATCGAGCATTTTAACATAGCCACCCAGCGGGATCGCTGCAATTACAAACTCGATTAAATCTTCACCTTTTTGTTTTTTCCATGTAATTAGAGGCTTACCAAACCCAATAGAAAAACGCAGCACTTTGACTTTTAATTTGCGAGCAACCCAGTAGTGACCAAATTCATGGAAAGCAACTAGAACTCCAATTGCAATAATAAAGAATAATAAATTATGTAATAATCCACCAGAACTCATCGCGCAAACTCCAACTGTTTCACCCAGTCTGCGGAAACCTGCCGTGCTTCTGAGTCTGCCTGCAAAATAATTTGTAAATTATCCGCAGTAACCGTATTTATATTTTCCAACGTTTTTTCTATTACCTTTGATATATTTGTAAAACTTAATTGTTTTTTTAAAAAAGCTTCAACCGCAATTTCATTGGCGGCATTTAATATAGTGGTTGCTGTACCACCAATTTCAAGTGACTCATACGCCATCGCCAAACAGGGGAAGCGTTTAAAATCCGGCTTTTCAAACTCCAGCTTTGCGACCTCAAAAACATCCAAAGGTTCAACACCCGATGACATTCTTTGTGGCCATGCCATCGCATGTGCAATTGGTGTTCGCATATCCGGGTTACCCATTTGCGCCAATACAGAACCATCAGTATAACTAACCATTGAATGAATAATGCTTTGTGAATGCAACACTACCTGTATCATTGACGGTTGCGCATTAAACAACCAACAAGCTTCAATAACTTCTAAACCTTTATTCATCATCGTAGCGGAGTCAACCGAAATTTTTTGCCCCATCACCCAGTTAGGGTGCGCAATGGCTTCTTCGGGTGTCACTGCATACAATGTGTCAATGTTGCGAGTTCGAAATGGTCCGCCACTGGCAGTTAATAAAATTTTATTTACGCCAACTTGTTCTAAGCCTGATTCAAAGTGCATTGGCATGCATTGAAAAATAGCATTATGTTCAGAATCAATCGGCAATAATTCTGCATTATGTTTAGCAACTTCTTTAATAAAAATATCACCTGACATAACCAGCGCTTCTTTATTTGCAAGTAATATTCGTTTACCTGCGCGTGCTGCTGAAAGTATTGGCAGCAAACCTGCCGCCCCAACAATCGCTGCCATTACCTGATCAACTTCATCAAACGCCGTGACCTTCTCTAAGGCCTCTGTGCCACATAAAACTTCTGTATCAGCACCTGCATTTTCAAGTTTAACTTTTAAGCTTTGTGCCGCATCCGCATTTACTAGCACCGCATATTGCGGATTAAACTCTACACATTGTTGAAATAATTTTTCATCGTTCTGATTTGCGGTTAATGCAATAACCTTATATTTGTCAATGTGACGTTTAACCACATTCAGCGTATTAACACCGATGGTTCCAGTTGAACCGAGAATACAAATTCCTTGTATTTTCTTATGCTGGTTCTTTTGACTAAGCATTAAAAACCACCAAATTCAATAACAGGGCCAGTAGTGGGGCCGAGGTTAATACACTGTCTATTCGATCTAAAACTCCACCATGCCCTGGTAAAATATTACCTGTGTCCTTTAAGCCTTTTTCACGCTTAAGCAAGCTAATAAATAAATCGCCCGCCACAGAAATAAAGGTAGCTAATGCAGAAATAATTAACAGCATTAACAGCTCAATAGCTTGCAACTCAAAAAGCAAACCCGCTACAACACTATAAAACGAAGTTGCAAATACAGCACCGTACATGCCTTCTTTGGTTTTGCCTGGGCTTAGTTTCGGTGCTAATTTATTTTTTCCAAAACGCTTACCTGAAAAATATGCACCAATGTCTGCAATCCAAACGATACTTAAACTATAAAACAGCCATTGTGAACTTTCAGCTCGAATCAACATTAATGCTAACACTGGTGAAATCAATATTATTAAGCCAATACTTAACTTAATTAAAGATAATGACTGATTTGCAGGTTGTGGCCCTTTACTGAACATATGATAAATCGCCAACAACCAGAACAAAACCGTGAAGGATAAAACCATATTCAAAGCCTGATAATCACCAACCAATTTGGTTTGCGAAAAGTACGCAGCTACACCAATAACTAACGCATAAATCACCCGTATGAACACAGAATTAACGCCAGACAGCTTGGCCCACTCCCAGCCAGAAATTAAAACTACAACCAGTAAAGAATAAAATATAACATCTTCAGGTTGACTTAAAATCCCCCAAATAACCAGAGCAGCCAAAGGTATAGCGGTTAACACTCTTTGCTTAAGCATCGTGCATTAAACCTGTTTAGTCTGCGTAATTTCAATTTGCTCACCGGTTTTACCGAAGCGTCGCTGGCGTCCAGCATACCAATTTAGAGCCATTGAAAATTCTTCTGATTTAAAATCCGGCCACAATACATCACTAAAATATAATTCAGTATAAGCGAGCTGCCAAATTAAAAAATTACTAATGCGCATTTCACCACCGGTGCGAATAAACAAATCGGGTTCGGGTAATTGCTTCAAACACACATATTCATCAATTAACTCTGCATTAATATCATCAATTTGCAACTCGCCTAACTGAATCTTACTCACAATAGTTTTACAAGCTTCCGCAATATCCCAGCGTCCGCCATAGTTAACTGCAATATTTAATTGTAAGCCGGTGTTATTTTCAGTTAATTTTTTTGCTTCTTTAATTTTTTTTTGTAACTTTTCTGAAAATGCTGAACATTCACCAATAAATCTAACCCGTACATTTTGCTCGTGTAAAGATTTAACTTCTGATTGTAGCGTAGACACAAACAACTCCATTAAACTACTCACTTCCTGTTCAGGGCGTTTCCAGTTTTCACTGCTAAAAGCAAATAAGGTTAACGCCTGAATTTTTTCTTTAACACAATTTTCAACGATATTGCGCGTAGCTTTAACCCCCGCGTGATGCCCAGCCGTGCGCGGCATTAAACGTTTTTTTGCCCACCGCCCGTTACCATCCATTACTACTACGATATGTTTGGGGCGGTCACTGCTTTTCTGCTCTGTTTGTGAAATTGGTGTTACTGACATTTTTAGCTAAGCCTTTAGATACAATGAAAATATATTAAATTTCCATCATTTCCTTTTCTTTGGCTTCTAATAACTTATCAATTTCGCTGACAAATTTGTCAGTCAATTTTTGAATCGCATCTTCTGCATTTCGTGCTTCATCTTCAGAAATTTCTTTTTCTTTTAATAAATCTTTAAAATCACTATTCGCATCACGACGTATATTTCTTACCGCCACTTTTCCTGCTTCACCTTCGGCTTTTACCACTTTTACCAAGTCACGGCGACGCTCTTCGGTAAGCATCGGCATGGGCACACGAATAACTGTACCCTGAGACGCAGGATTTAGACCTAAGTTTGCCGTCATAATGGCTTTTTCAATTGCACCAACCATCGGTTTCTCCCAAGGTGTTACCGCCAGCGTTCTCGAATCTTCCGCTACCACATTGGCCACCTGTTTAATCGGTGTCATGCTGCCATAATAATCAACCATCACTTGATCTAACAAGCTGGGATGTGCGCGACCAGTACGAATTTTTGTCAGTTCGGTTCTTAGGGATTCCACGCTTTTGCTCATTCGTGTTTTTGCGTCCACTGTAATTTCATCAATCATAGTTTTCTCCGGCTTTTTTTCTGCCCATGTATATATTTAATATGTATATTTCTAAAATATGTTTTTATTAATTTTAAGCAGGTACTACCGATGTACCAATCAATTTATCTGAAACTGTGCGCACCAAATCACCGGGCTCATTTAAATTAAATATACGCAACGGCATGCTTTGTTCTTTACATAAAACAATGGCAGTCGCATCCATTATCGATAGATTTTTCACTAACACTTCATCATAAGTAAGTGAATCATAACGTTTGGCATCCGGGTTTTTCATTGGGTCTGAATCATAAACACCATCTACTTTAGTGGCTTTCATTAATACGTTGGCTTCAATTTCAATGGCGCGTAAAGCCCCTGCACTATCAGTTGTAAAAAACGGATTACCGGTGCCCGCACCAAAAATAACTACACGGCCTTTTTCTAAATGGCGTATGGCACGGCGACGCACATAATCTTCGCAAACCTGATGAATACTTAATGCTGACATCACTCTACAGCTCGGACCTTCACGCTCAATCGCATCTTGTAATGCTAAGCAGTTCATTACCGTTGCCAGCATCCCCATATGGTCACCGGTCACTCGGTCCATTCCCGCTTCGGCCAAACCTGCACCGCGAAAAATATTACCTGCGCCAATAACAATTCCGACTTCGACACCTAAATCCACAACCTGTTTTATTTCTCTGGCTATGCGTTTAATGATATCAGGATCGATACCGGATTCCTGTGAACCCTGTAATGCTTCACCGCTTAACTTTAATAAAACACGCTTATAAACTGGTTTAGAATTGCTCATCGTTATTATCCAATTTTTATGATTATTAATTTTTATAATTACTATGTGGCCATTGCGGTCTTAAAGATCGCTCCTACAGCACTCATGTTGTGCATCCCTAACACACAAAAAACCGGGAAAAATTCCCGGCCTTAAGTTCATCCTTGAGTTATTAAAACTAAGCAGACCATAAATATTGGCTTACGTAGCATTAATCTGAGCCATTACTTCATCCGCAAAGTTCTCAACTTTTTTCTCAATACCTTCTCCCACTTCAAATCGTGTGAAGCTAATAATATCAGCATCTTTAGATTTCAGTAACTGCTCAACAGTTTGGTCCGGATCTTTCACAAATGGCTGACCGATCAAAGTAATTTCAGCAAGATATTTACGAATGCGGCCACCAATCATCTTTTCGATAATTTCATCTGGCTTGCCACTTTCTTTTGCTTGAGCAACTAAGATAGCTTTTTCTTTTGCTAACATATCTTCTGGCACTTGCGCTTCATTAATACAAATCGGATTACTTGCTGCAATGTGCATCGCTAAATCCTTAATTAAGTCCTGATCGTCTTTATTAAGCTCAACCAATACACCCATACGAATGCCGTGATTGTATGAACCGAAAGCACCGTCAGATGATTTGCGCTCAAAACGACGCACCTGAATATTTTCGCCAATTTTGGCAACCATATCCTGGCGTGTTACTTCAATCGTCTTGCCACTGTCTAGTGTTAAAGCGCCTAATGCCTCAACATCAGCTGGAGAATTTTCTAAAATACATTTTGCAACTGCCGCTGTGAATGCTTTAAATTCATCACCACCCGAAACAAAGTCTGTTTCACAGTTAACTTCAACAATTGCCGCTTGTTTTTTATCATCGCTTAACGCAATAGACACTAAACCTTCCGCAGCAGTACGTCCGGCTTTTTTGTCGGCTTTTGCCAAACCCGATTTACGCATGTTTTCAATTGCAGCTTCTAAATCGCCGTCTACTTCTTGTAGTGCGCGCTTACATTCCATCATGCCCGAGCCGGTGCGCTCACGTAATTCTTTAACCATGGCAGCTGTAATCTGCATAGTATTCACCTCAATATATTATTTGATATGAGCTTTTTTCATAAGCTCGATTATTAGCGTTATAAACTAAAAAACAGATAAAGAAAAAAGGCAGAACAAGCCTGCCCTTTTCGATTATTTATCTTCGGCAGGCGCTTCTTCAGCTACTTCTTTCTGTGCAGCTTCTGCTTGTTTAGGTGCGGCCTTTTTCTTAGCTGCTGCTTTCTTTTTAGGAGCCGCTTTCGTTTTTGCTTCAGCTTCGTCGTCTGCACTAATATTTAATGAAGCCGCTTTACCTTCGATGATCGCATCAGCAACCGCTTCGATATAAAGCTTGATAGAACGAATCGCATCATCATTACCTGGCACAATGTAATCAACATCGTCAGGTGAATTGTTTGTATCAACAACACCAATCGTAGGAATACCTAAGACTTTCGCTTCGTGAACCGCAATGCTTTCATTACCTGTGTCGATAACAAAAACCGCATCAGGCAAGCCACCCATGTCTTTAATACCACCTAAGGTCTTATCAAGTTTTTCCATTTCGCGGGTTTTAGTTAAGGCTTCTTTTTTGATCATCTTGTCGAATGAACCATCTGTAGACATGGTTTCTAATTCTTTAAGACGACGGATAGACTGACGTACTGTATTGAAGTTAGTCAGCATACCACCTAACCAGCGGTGGTTAACATAAGGCATACCACAGCGTTGTGCTTCTTCGGCGATCGCGCCGCGAGCTGCACGCTTGGTGCCTACGAATAAAATTTTGCCATTAGATGCAGCAACTTTGCTGATCGCATTCAACGCGTCGTTGAACATCGGCAGGGTTTTTTCTAAGTTGATAATATGAATTTTATTGCGGTCACCAAAAATGTACTCAGCCATTTTAGGGTTCCAGAAACGTGTTTGATGTCCGAAATGCACGCCTGCTTCAAGCATTTGGCGCATAGTTACTTTAGCCATGATTTAACTCCAGTTAGGGTTAGGCCTCCACATACCCCTTGCAACAACCCAAACCATCAAATTAATGACCTTCAGGCACCCAGTTACACGGTGATGATATGTGTGCGTATTTAAAAAAATTATCGTTTGCGCATTGCGCGGCGGATTTATACCATATTCGCCCATTCGGCACAATCAAAAGTGCGGATTTTTAGATAAATGATTCGGCTAAGTACAAGAAAACTAAGGAAATCTTGAAAATCGTCTATAATTCAGGCCTAATCACTTCCTCAGAAAGAAAACACAGTCGAAGCCAGACCATGAGCATACTAATAAAAACAGCAGATGAAATTGAAAAAATGCGCGTAGCGGGTCGTTTGGCCGCAGAAGTGCTAGAGATGATCGAGCCCCATGTAAAAATTGGTATAACCACCAATGAGCTGGACCGTATCTGCCACGAACATATTGTTGACGTGCAAAAAGCCATCCCCGCGCCGCTCAACTATCACGGCTTTCCCAAGTCGATTTGCACCTCGCTTAACTTTCAGGTTTGCCACGGCATTCCCAGTGAGAAAAAACTCAAAAACGGTGATAGCGTTAATATCGACATCACCGTTATTAAGGATGGCTACCACGGCGACACCAGCAAAATGTTTCATGTTGGCGAACCCAATATAAAAGCCACCCGCGTCGCTAAAGTCTCGCGCGAGAGCATGGTGGAGGCCATCAAACTCGTGAAACCCGGCGCACATCTGGGCGACATCGGCGAAGCAATCCAGAAATACGCCGAGTCACGTGGCTTTTCGGTGGTACGGGAGTATTGCGGCCACGGTATCGGCAAAGGCTTTCACGAAGACCCGCAGGTTATGCATTTTGGCAAAGCCGGCACCGGTGTACAACTTGAGGAAGGCATGATTTTTACCATTGAACCAATGATAAATGTGGGTAAGCGGCAGGTAAAAGTATTAAAAGATAACTGGACGGTGGTGACTAAAGATCACAGCCTTTCGGCGCAGTGGGAACATACCATTTTGGTAACGCCTACGGGCTATGAAGTGCTGACATTACGTGAAGGCGAAACGATATAACTCAAAGAAGGAAAAAACGCTGTCCCCTGTGAATTGGAAGCGATGTTTTAACTTCACCTATGTTACGTCCTCACTCATAAATCCCATAAAATCGCGGAGACGAGACTTTAGCCTCGCTTTTATATCCGAGGTTCAAGCCCCGGCTCCGCAAACTCACCTGCACACCAAACAAACCAGTTGCGTTTTTTGCACCAGTCTTTTAACTTTCTAGGCTATCTACGTTTCAAACAATTAACCGAGATCCATAAATGGCAAATATCACCCTGCAATCTATCGAAATTTTTAATGAAAATGCATTTGCCAACCAGCTACAATCTCAACCCGACCAGCTGCTTAGCCTGCTCAAACAAACCATCCAGTCTGGCGAACAAGCGATTAAACAAGCCTTTGAAGCCGGTGCCGGCACCCTCGACATTGTCACCACCCGCGCGCAGTTTATCGATCAGATTTTAATCCAGGTTTTTAACCGTCAATTTGCAGACTGCGACCAGCCCATCACCTTAATTGCGGTGGGCGGCTATGGCCGCGGTGAGCTGCACCCGGCTTCTGATATCGACTTAATGTTACTGTTAAAAGAAACCGAAAGCCCCGCAACCAAACAAAAGCTTGAACACTTTTTAATGCTGCTTTGGGACAGTAAACTCGACATCGGTCACAGCGTGCGCACTTTACAAGAATGCATTGATGAAGCCACCAAAGATATTACGGTGGTCACCAACTTAATGGAATCGCGACTGCTCAGCGGCGATACCACGTTATTTGATGACATGATTGAGGCCACCGGCCCTCAACACATGTGGAACAGTGAAGACTTTTTCAAAGCCAAACTCGAAGAACAAGTCCAACGTCATCGTAAGTTTGGCGGCACTGCTTATAACCTCGAACCCAATATCAAAGAAAACCCTGGCGGCCTGCGCGATTTACAAATGATCGGTTGGGTTGCCAAGCGCCATTTTGGCACACGCAATTTACCCAAGCTGGCCGCACACAACTTTTTATCTCAGACCGAGCTTTCTACATTAAATGAATGTCAAACCTATTTATGGAAAATTCGCAGTCACTTACACTTTATTACCGGCAAACACGAAGACCGTATGTTATTCGATTTACAACGCCAGCTTGCAGAATCCTTCGGTTATGAAGATGGCGAAAATAACCTTGCCATCGAACAATTTATGCAAAAGTACTACCGCACAGTGCTGGAGTTAGAGCGTTTAAACGAATTGCTACTGCAACTATTTCGTCAGGAAATTCTCTATGCCGATGAACAGGAAGAGTCGGTAATTATCAATCGCCGCTTTCATGTAATTAACGGCTATATTGCTGCACGTCAGGAAAATGCCTTTATTGAACATCCCAGTTCGTTATTAGAAATTTTTCTGATAATGGAATTACACCCGGAAATTCGTGGTGTGCACGCTCAAACCATTCGCATGATTCGCGAGCATCGCCACCTTATCGATGATAAGTTTCGCGCCTCACAAACCGCTAAACAATTATTTATCGACATTATCACCCAGACCCGCGGCGTAACTCACGAGCTGCGCCGCATGAACCGCTATGGCATATTGGCGACTTACATTCCCGCCTTTGAACAAATAGTTGGGCGCATGCAATATGATTTATTTCATGCTTACACCGTTGACCAGCACACGCTATTTGTAGTGCGTAATATGCGACGTTTATCGGTACCCAGTTTTGCCCACGAATTCCCTTTAGCCAGTGGCATTTTTCATCACCTGAAAAAACCCGAGCTGTTATATTTGGCCGGTTTATTTCACGACATTGCCAAAGGCCGGGGCGGTAATCACGCCACTCTTGGTGCTGTTGATGCGCAAGAGTTTTGTTTAAACCACGGACGCTCTAAAAAAGACAGCGAGTTTGTTGGCTGGTTAGTTGAAAAACATCTATTAATGTCGATGGTCGCGCAACGCAAAGACATCAGCGACCCACAAGTTATTTACGCCTTTGCCAATGAAGTAGGTAGTCTAAAGCATTTGGATAATCTTTACCTGCTTACCCTATGTGATATCCGCGCTACCAATCCAAAGCAATGGAATTCGTGGAAAGATAATCTATTAACCGAGCTTTATCATAAAACCGCCACGGCGATAAATGCAGGGCTAGACACCCCTATTCAGCGGGAAATTATCTCCCACGAAAACCGTACCTCCGCATCACGCATGCTCGCCAAACTCGGCGTGGTTTCAGAAGAGATAAATACTTTATGGATGCACTTTTCTGATGATTATTTTATTAACCATACCGCCGATGAAATAAGCTGGCACAGTATTATATTATTAGATAAAAATCACCCGTTACCTAAAATTGATGCACGCATTAACCAACGTGAAGAAGCCGAAATTTTTATTTATAGCAAAATTAATGAACAACTGTTTTCCAGTATTGTTTCAACACTCGAACAGCTCGGCTTAAATATTATGGATGCAAAAATAAATATGACCCACGATAATTTTTCTATTAATAGCTTTAAGGTGCTGGAAGAAGATGGTAGCAGCCCAACCGAGCAATATAGAATGGGCGAAATCGTTGATAAACTTAAAGCACAATTCAGTGATAAAAACACAAATCTTAACACTTCAAATAGACTAGTCAGTCGCACTCAAAAAAACTTCTCCGTCGCCACCAAAATTCGTTTTGAACAGTTAGTAGGTTATGACGTCACCCTCCTCAATATTACCTCTGCAGATCGCCCGGGTTTATTAGTGCAAATTGCCCAAGCCTTTGCCGAATGTGAAATCCATATTCATAACGCAAAAATTGCGACTGCAGGTGAAAAAGCACTGGATAGTTTTTACATTACCGACAAAGATAACAACCCATTGCTCGATGACTTGCCGATGGAAAAATTAAAATCCACTCTACTTAAATATTTAAATTAAACACACGCCTCATATATTATTTGGGGCCGATACTTTAGTCTCGCATTAATTATCCGAAGCCAAAGCCTCAGCTTCGGTTGCCTTTGCCCAACCCAAATAAGCAATCTCAGTCATGTCGCTGGATACTTTATATCAGATAGCACACTTTTCTAAATTTCATTTTCATCGTCAGTTCACTGGATATACCGGCATCACAGTTAACCGATTTATTCAGCTTATGCGATTAAAGCGAGCAACTTATCGTTTGGCTTTTGACAAAGACCAGAAGATTATCGATATTGCATTAGACGCACAATTTGAAAACCCTGAATCTTTTTCTCGCGCGTTTAAACAGGCATCGGCCTTATTTATGATAATCCAGAAATACCCCCTGATGATGAGTTTCGTTTTGATATTTGTGACTCCATAGAAAAAGACATTCCCGAAAATTCGCAAAACCTCTACAACGGAGAAATACCCGGTGGCCGATGTGCCGTATTACGACATAATGGCAGTCTCGACAACATCGGTGAAAAGGTATGCTATATCTATGCGCAATGGCTACCCAAAAGCGCCGAAGAACTACGCGACTACCCTTGCTTTTTCCATTATTTAAACCTCATTACCGATGTTGAGGAACATGCTCTACAAACCGATATCTACATCCCGCTTAAAAACACCTAAAAACTCAACACTTCGGAGACGAGACCTAAGTCTTGTATGCTCATTCGGGACTGAATCCCCCACTCTTACCACACAATTATTTAATAATTTTAAATAACACTTTTTTTATTGTGTACTACAATAAAATGAAGAGCTTAGAGGATAAACGTGAGTATTAACTTCGTTTTGCTCACTATAAGGTGGCGCCTCTTTGTAACAATTAACATATAAATGTGTGCATTATCGTGCCAAGAGTGAAATTGAAAAATAAACTTATTAGCAGCTGTATATTGACGCTTAGCTTAACCGGCCTCTCATCTTTCGCCGCTGAAGACTTAAACCATGAAAAATTGCCATTAGACACAGTTGTCATTATGGACAGTTCCGGCAGCATGAAACAAACTGATCCGAAGCAACTACGCAAGCCCGCGGCAAAATTATTTATTTCATTACTCGACGCCGAAGATCGTCTCAGCGTCGTGAGCTTTAGCAACCAGGCCTGGCCGATTACTTATCTCACTCAATTGAAAGCTGAAAAACAACTCAATCAAGCATTACGTGCCACCGATAAAATTTCTCACAAAGGCATGAACACCAATATTCATTCGGCCATTTCAAAAGGTATTGAATTTTTAAAAGACAGTGATCAAATCAATCGTGAACCGATTATTATATTAATGTCCGATGGACAAATGGATGTGGGTAACACAGAAAAATCTGCACAATTGCGGGAACAAATTTTTGAAGACTTACTACCGCAACTCATTGAACATAATATTAAAATTTACAGCATCGCATTTACCGAAGCATCTGATCAGGAATTACTTCAGGAAATCGCCGAAGCCACCGATGGCCGTTACGCCCTGGCAGCCAGTGACGAAGTTTTACATAAGATATTCAGCAAAATTTTTGAACAAACTAAACAACCCGACATGCTGCCGTTAAATGAAAACAAATTCATTGTGGATGATAGCATTAATGAAATAACCATTATTGCAAATAAAAAATCAGATAGCAGTCAAATATATTTGCAGCCACCTGTCGGTGAAAAAATAAACTCAACCTTCAAATCTGAAAAAATAAAATGGTTTGTCTCTACTAGCTTTGACATGATTACCATAAAAAAACCCACCGCGGGTGAATGGAAAATATTATTCAGTGATGACGACAATCGAGCTTATATTGTTACTGACATTAAACTGCGCACACAATTTAAATTTAATGCAGATAGTTACCAGCCCGAACTCATTATTAAATCCTGGTTTATTCAAAATGACGAAACAGAAGAAAATCAGGACCTATTAAGTAATATGGAGGTAATATTAGAAATTGAGCATCCGGACGACACACTGGAAACTTTCCCTGTTGACGCCGCCAATGAAGAAGGTGAATTTATTATTCATTTTAAACCGGATGCAGATGGCATTTATGGTGCTGCAATAATTGCCAAATCAAGCACCTTTCAGCGCCAGCAAATATTTTCTTTTAAAAACACTATGCCAACTGAGCCTGAACCCATTAAAGAAACACCCACCAAAGACAAACCAGAAGCCACCACCCTAACAGATGAAAAACCGACCATCGAAACAGACACTCCCCCTGAAAAAGAAAAAACTGACACAGTGAAAATTTTAATTTACTTCGGTATTTTTAACGCCGTGTTAATTTTTATTGGGCTGAATAGTTTTTTAATTTATCGCCATTTTAAATCAAACAAGTAACGAATAAATACCGTATGGATATCCCACTCATAATCGTACTCATTGTCGCAGAAGCCCTGCTTATCTTAATCGGGCTTAGCGTCACATTCGGCATCATTTTATTGCGTAAACCCAAAACAGCAGATACAACCAATGAAGAATCGTTGCAATTTTCCGAAGACGAACTTGACGATGTTAATCTCGATACAATTAACCTGAGCAACAGCTATATTGATTTTCTTGAACAGGCAATACAGCGCAACGCAACAAAAACCAAACAGCAGGAAAATATCGAGAACGAACCCACAAAAGATAATGCCAACGAAAACGGCTCTGCCGAAAATGAAAACAATGATACCGATGTCAATACCGCTCCTGCTCCTAACGAAGCACAAAGCCAGCTGTTACTAGCTCGCGAACAGTTTTTACTTATGGAAAAAGCTGCTGCCGATAAAACCGAACATGAAATTCATTTTTGGGACAGCATCTACGATGGCATGAAAAAACTGCTAGAGCAATTTTCGACTATTGAAACTGTAGATTCTTCATCAACAAAAACCAATGCCCTAACGGAAACACAAAGTAAAGAAAAAGTTTTTTATATTGAAACCCAGGGCAAAAAAATCGATGGTGAAGTAAATAAACTAAAGGACATTATTTACGAACAGGAAAATGCGTTAAGCAGTTTGAAAAACTCTGTAGTAGATGCCGGATCAGAATCAACTGATAATTCTGAATTATTCAGCACATTACAAGATAAAATTGAAGCGATTGAAAGACAATTAAGCGACTCTAAAATGTGCATGGAAGTTTTAGAGATGGAGAATAATCGACTACAGGAAGAAGTTGATAAAATGGATTCGCGACACGAAGCTTTATTTTCAGATGACACTTCTAAAAACCCAGAAGATAACGATTCTCTTATTGATCTTGACCAGATGCGTGGAGTTGTAGAACAACAGGAGGAAAAAATTCAGAATTTAATTGAAACTATTGAATCATTAGAAATAGATTCTGCTCAAACCGAAAAACTCAAAGGAACAATTAATGACTTTGCACGCACGGCAAAAGATATGATGGGCTGCATTGCAATACTTGAAGAAGAAAATGAAAAACTGCAAAACATCAACAATCAAGACTCAAGCAATTTAACTTCTGATGAAACTGATAGTTCCGAAGAACTCGACACACTTAAAAGCAAAGTCAGCCAACTTGAAGAAGACATCATTAAGAAAGATGTCGCGCACGCCCAGCTACAAGATGAATTCACCTCTATGGAAACGGAGTATCTGGCAATGTATGAAGCAATGCACGGAGACAACCCATAACAAAACATCCGCGTTTATTTAGCTGGCTATCCCAAATCTGCAAGCCACTTCTTGCGGTTTGATTTTCAAGATATCAAAATCCGTCATTAGTCATCAATCAAAAATTTCATATTTAAATCTTTCGTCGCTTGTAAAACCAAAGAAATATACTCGGCTTGTTTAGTTTCGTTACTGACTTCAGGGGGGATTTAATGAGCCCCACCACTAAAAGCATTCATAAAATACTACAATAAAAACAAAATTGGAAAAACTTTTATTTTTATCGCTAAGTAAATTTTCTCACTGATAACTTATAATTTTGTAAAGATCGCTGCGTAATGATAGGGCCCAACATCAATTACTTTAAACATCTTAAAACCCGCAGGCTCAACTGCGCTTTGTACCTCTTCATGACGCATCCGAAGTTCGGTATCCGGGCCCCGCGGTTGTTCTAACACTACGGTTTTTTCACGCGGATAACAATGCCAGTTGATCACCGCAAAATGTCCGTTGCGTTTAAGTGATAGATTAATAGATTTTGAAAAGTCAGTTTTATCCGGGATACCATGAAAAGTATTGGCAATGAAAATAAAATCCACCGGTTCATCTATTTGCTGACAAAGCTGACATGCATCACCTAAAATCGGGTGGAAATTAGCATTATTTACGCATTTTTTTTCAGCCTGAGCCAGTAAGCCTTCATCCAGGTCTAATGCCCATACTCTCCCCGACTGAATCAACTCACACATAGGCTTAGTGAAATGACCACTGCCGCAACATAAATCCACCACCTGCATTTCTGGCTTTATGCCTACCGCACGCAATACTTTTTCTGGATCGGGCCAAAGCTCGCTCCACCAGTCATCATCGGGCATCAGTGTGGCGTAAAACATGGCGCTACTATTCATTTACAATTCCTAAGTATAAGTTTGATGAAACCGTATATATTACAACCCTGCACTTATCGTCAATTGACTACAATCAAGAAACAAAGCTTATAGTGATCGTAATTCAATGACTTGATAATAAATTCAAGCCCGTTAATTTAAATTTTTTATAGTTTACGGAATGAGCATCTACTAAGTTAATTTAAGGAATCATATGCCCAAAACAACAACAGCCGGGCAATGCCCGGCTGTTGTTAACAATCAATAATGGAGTTTAAGCTTAAAACTTATTCTTCACCAATAATTGTCAGTTTGATTTGTGCATTAACATCAGTGTGCAAATGCAGATCAATTTCATACTCACCCGCGTTACGAATAGGGCCAGTAGGAAGACGAACCATTTTCTTTTCAATGTCAACGCCGGCAGCCACAATCGCTTCAGCAATATCAGCATTACCAACCGAGCCGAACAACTTGCCTTCAGTACCTGACTTAGATGTGATGCTAACAAGCATATCATCCAGCTTAGCTTTAAGCGCTTCTGCTACAGATAATGTTTCAGCTTCTTTCGCTTCAAGCTCAGCACGACGCTCTTCTAACTCTTTAACATTTGCTTCGTTAGCAATTTTTGCTTTACCAAAAGGTAATAAAAAATTACGTGCAAAACCGTTTTTAACATTTACAACATCACCCAGCTTACCCAGACGATCAATTTTTTCTAATAGAATGATTTCCATTATTTAATCTCCGAATTAGTGCTGGTCAGTGTAAGGAAGCAATGCAAGAAAGCGCGCACGCTTAATGGCAGTAGTTACTTGACGCTGGTATTTGGCTTTAGTGCCTGTAATACGTGCGGGAACAATTTTACCTGTTTCGCCTACGAAGTTTTTCAGCAGGTTAAGATCTTTGTAGTCACACTGAGTAATGCCTTCAGCAGTGAAACGACAGAATTTTTTACGACGAAAATATGCCATGTTTATATCCTCTCAATTATTCAGCAGAAGCATCAGCTTCAGGAGCCGCTTCTTCTTTTGCAGGTGCAGTTTCAGTTGATTCTGATTTAGGCTCTGGCTTCGACTCGCGTTTCTCAGATTTTTTGTTCTCTTCTTCTTTCATTAAAGGAGATTGCTCAGTAATCGCTTCTTTGCATTTGATAACCATGTTGCGTAGAACCGCATCGTTGAAACGGAAAACTGATTCCAGCTCTGCCATTTCTTCGTTGCCGCACTCTACATTCATCAGAACATAATGGGCTTTGTGGATTTTATTGATTGAATAAGCCAGCTGACGACGGCCCCAATCTTCTAAACGGTGAATCTTGCCACCTTTAGATTCGATGATGCCTTTATAGCGATCAATCATTGCAGGCACCTGCTCGCTCTGGTCAGGGTGGACCAGAAACACAATTTCGTAATGACGCATTGCGTGCTCCTTACGGGTTAATGCCCTCTGCGCAACCCCGTTAAATATGTGGCCGCCAGTAGAACAAGGAGTAATAAAACCGAGTCTGTTGACTCAGGCGCGCGATTATAGGGTTTTTAACGCCAAATCACAAGCTTAGCGTTAAATTTAGGCAATATTTAAAGAGTGGTTTCTTAGGAAGGCTGGATTTTAGGCTTTGGGTTTAAAGCTTAATGAAGAGCTATTCTCTGGCCTAGCAGTATGGGCAGGCCAAACCTTTATCCATTTACTTCGACGTACGAAGCCTGCGAGCCCCACTAAACCCAAGTCAAATAACCAGAATGCCGCCGGTACAGGAACCATCGCGGTTAAACCTGCAAATTGCACACTGGTTACACCATTTATTAAATCAAACCCGCGATATGTGCCGCAAAAAACTCACCTGAAGCAGGGTTCAGGTTATTGCCACGCGCGTAAAACTAATCATATCACCCGCAACACCGCTAATGATAAAACCCAGTAGCTCGACTCCCTGTACCGGTAAACTGAAAATCAAATTTACCGAAGCCACTGCCCGCATTGGCGGCCTGAGAGATAGCCCGGTATGTAATAAATTTCGACAATATCCTGTTCATTTCAATTTATAGCAAAACATAACAAAACATAACTGAAATCAGAGGCTAGCCTGAATGCGCTTAATTTTAATGCCATTCAGCCCTCCCCCTTGATTTCCACCTCTTTATTTCTCAATGTTCTATTTAATTTTTATCAGAAAATATACATTCTTCATGGTGATCTAACCATAACGGGTATTTGAACATCACTTTGGAAAATAATCGACTTTGTAGATGATGATTTAACCAGCTCTGTAAATGCACATACGGACCCCGTAAAAATAACTGTCGATTCACTCTGGAAAACTGTCGAATAAAAGGCAATAAAGCATAATCGAGCAAGCTGGGTGTAGAGCCCATTAAAAACTCATGCTGCATCAAACGATTTTCTAACTCCTGAATAAATAGCTCACATTGTAGTCGACACTGTTCTTCATCGTTACCATGAAAACGTTTAGCGCGTTTGTATTGCTCAAGCTTCGGTTTAAAGTTTTTATCATTGTCATTAATTATTCTCAGCATTTGCGTAAGCGCATCTGCATTTTGTGAATAAAGTAAGTTTTCAGGATCGTTCAGTTTAAGTGCCCACAACATAATATCTAAACTTTCATCGATGATGACTTTTTTATTCTTCATCTCTATTACTAAAACAGGTACGGTACCTTTAGGAGATAGCGCCAACATTTCAGACGGTTTATTTTGCATAACAATTGCGCGCAGCATGACAGGTTGCTTAGCTAAAAATATCGCGAATCTTGCACGCATAGCGTAGGGGCAGTTTTGCAGGGAATACAAAATGGGTAATGTCATAACGTTTGCGCTTTTAATGCTCATTCCAATAACGACATCTGCACTTAGAGGCAATCAAAATAGAGGTAATCAAAACAACCATCACTTCACAAGCCCTGACTATATTGCGCATTAGTCGATACACTGATCATATTGCTTAATTTATCCGCTGCCTGTGCATCACCATTTAATAAACTTTCAAACAACGCAATTAATTTCGCCTTGTCTAATTCTGCTTTTGAGCCAGCACCAATATTAGTAATATCAATAAAAAAACCATCAAATAAATCGGCCAGATCACTGACAATATCGACGTTTAAAAACTGTTCATTATTATAAATACTGGGGTAACCGCCTCTTTGTTTATCCACCGAAAAAGAAACACCTTTTACATTTTTTATCGTCGTCGCTTTCGTGCACTTCAACATACAACCATCTTCAATGGTAGGCTTTTTACAACCTACGGTTTGTTGAAAGAAACATTGACGACTGGTCATCATTAAAATCGGGTGATAAATACTATACAACAGTTTAAAATTTTCCGGGCGTGCAATGTTTTTAATTTGCATTCGATTAATTTCATTTGAAATAAAAGCTCCGGCACAGTTTAATTCTTCTTTCAACGTTAATAACGCATAAGAGTTAGTGGTATTTAAAAATGGGCCTGCAATCCATTCGATGTTCATTTCAAATGCTTTATAAGCAATACCCGTATTATTACTGACAATACGTTTAGGCTGAACATGTTCGAGTAGCCGCACAGACTCATCGTAGTCTTTACCAATTAATACCGCCGAAAACCATGGAATCAGGCGGGGATTTCGCAACAAAATATCAATATATTTGTTACAGCCTTTCTTGAGACTTTCTGGCAATTTAAAATACACGTCAGCGTTAGTCAGCTCACACAAATGCAAGTCTTTTTCGTCGGCAATTAATATAGACAAACCGGGATTTTCCACAGCGTCTTTAGGTGTTTTTTTATGATTTTCTAACGGTGCCACGTCAACAGGCGAAATGATTTCTACTGAATTATTTAATAATGAAGCGGCTTTATTTTTCAATAACGTCAGTTCTTTAAATGGAATAGTTAATCCACCATCCAAACCACTACATTCAAAACCTTCGATGTGGAAATTATTTCTGGAAAAGTTTTTAAAACGTTTTTCTAATATGGTTTTATCGATGGATGATTCACTGGCAAGCATAAGCGATGATTGAGTTTGCACGCGGTAAACTTTATCATTATCAGCTATCGTCATTGTTAAACACAAAGGCGTGTTCAGCTGCCCAGTAAAAGACATTTTTAATGGTTGTTTAGCAATACTGATATATTTGATTTTTTCTGCAAGTTCAGCCCCGAGTTCATTTTTCTCTGTAAACAACACCTGTTTCACATGCAGAACATCCTCCACCAAAACCGCATTATTTTTTTCAATGGCATGATTAACACTGTGGTCACGAGGATTATCGATAAACATATCTTTACCGAGGTTACCCCGCAAAAAAGCGTTAGTAAAATCACGATTAAATACACGATGTAAGTTAGAGTCGTCGGCCAACAATTTACCTGTTTCAACAAACTCGTCGACCTGCTTTCTCCAGGCATCAACTACGGTATAAACATAATGCGCATTTTTAATACGGCCTTCAATTTTTAATGAGTCTACTTGCGCATCGACTAATGCTGGCAAATCAAAATAAGCAGAATTGTCTTTCAAGTTGAGTGGAAAGCGATTACCCGCCGCCGTTATTTCATACTCATCACGACATGCCTGGCTACAACTTCCGCGGTTACCTGAATTTCCCACGCTGACCGAGCTTGAATAACACTGACCGGAAAATGCAATACACAAAGCACCATGCACAAAAACTTCAGTAAGTACGTTGTGCTTATGGGCAAGTGCGGTTAATAATTTTATTTCAGTAATATTTAATTCCCGTGACAGATTAACCCGTGAAGCACCGATTTTTGCTAAGAATAATATCTGCCCTTCGTTAAGGGTTGTCAGCTGAGTTGAAGCGTGAATATCGAGCGATGGAAAGTGCTTTTTTACCAAATTAAAAACACCCAGATCTTGAACAATAATGCCATCAATACCGGTGTTAACCAGCTTGTTCAATAGTTTGATTAAGCTATTTAACTCTGGTTCTAAAATGACCACGTTTAAGGTCAAAAACACCTCGCAATCATATTTGTGAGCCAAACGTAAAACGCCAGATAAGTCATCCAACGTTAGGTTGGATGCTCGGTTTCGCGCATTAAAATTGTCCAGCCCACAATAAACAGCATCGGCGCCGGCAATAACAGCCGCTTTAATAGCTTCAACATCACCACCGGGCGCTAATAGTTCAATATTTCTACTCATCTTCTAAACCACTTAATTTTGTGTAATGGCCCATAGTAGGCCACTACAAGATATCACTCCAGTTAGAATTGAAGGTCGATTCTATTTAACCGGACAGCAGTTATATGATATAAATTAAAAATCATTTAAATTTCATCATTCATTACCGTTTAATAAAAATACAAAGGGATGCTTATGAGTGTTTGTACTCAATTGTATATCGCGGCAGCCGGCATGCTGACGCCAGTAGGCGAAAATGCAAAAACTTCAGTTGCAGCGGTAGCGGCTGGCATTAGTCGTTATCAGGTGTCTGATTACTATAATAAAAATCTTGATGCCATGAAACTTGCATTGGTACCTGAAGATGCCTTGCCGGCATTAAATAAAAAAATAGACTCTACTTTCGGTATTACAGCGCGCCAAAAACGTTTGTTACAATTGGCGACAAACCCCATTGTGCAAATAATTGATCGCTTTCCGACACTAGAAAATGTGGCTTTATTTTTGGCCGGGCCTGAAGCGATTCCTGATTGTGCAGCACCATTGGGAAGCGATATATTTGAAAAATTAAATACGCAACTTGAAATGGACTTATTTCTCCCGCAAAGCAAAGTGATAAATAGCGGGCGGGCGGGGGGTATCGAAGTGATTGATATGGCATTTCAATACCTTAAGAAAAGTGGTGAGCAGTTTGTAATGGTGGGGGGAGTGGATACCTATAAAGACCCATATCTTTTAGGCACCCTGGACAGGGATGATCGAGTGTTAGCAAGAAATATTGGTGATGGATTTGTACCGGCGGAGGGCGCTGGTTTTCTGTTGTTGGTGTCAGATAAAATTGTGCATAAGCTCGACAGTGAGCCTTTGACTGCACTCTACAAGCCCGGGCTGGGCAAGGAGTCGGGGCACCGTTATTCTACAGAGGCTTATCAGGGGGAAGGTTTAGACACGGCCTTTAAGTTGGCAATTGAGAATGCACAGGGTCGTCAGGTTAAATCCATTTATGCCAGTTTAAACGGCGAAAATTTTGGCGCAAAAGAGTTGGCGGTAGCCAGTATGCGCAACGCGCCTGCGGTTAATGCGGATACACAGGTGCATCACCCCGCTGATTGCTTTGGTGATATTGGCGCGGCCTTTGCGCCGGTTATGTTAGCCCTGGCGGCTAGCCAGAATGAAAAGGCCAGTTTAATTTATTGCTCATCTGAAAACGAATCAAGGGCCGCTATTTATTGCGCATAAAAACAGATATGCCAGAAGTTGAAAATAAATTTGTCCAAGTCGAGTCGCTTCAAGACGAGTCGCTCAATTAAAGGTTAAGGAAATACTATGACTGAATTTTTAGAAATGGTTAACATAGCAAAAGCCGCACCGTTTACCAAAGAAGATTGTCACTTTTGTGAAGAAGAGGATAAAACGGAGGCAAAAAATGAGTTAACCGCTAAAAGTGATGAAGATGTACCGGGTGAAAATGAAACCGAAAATGACTCGGGCGAACTGGCTAAAAATTTAAAAAATAAACCGCCAGAATCTCAGGGTTACATACCCAAAATAGAAAAGGGCGAAGATCGGCCCATTCATGATATGGAGTTTGCCAGTGCCGCTAAGCGTGAGTGGCATCAATGGGTTTATGATGCGGGCTTAATTCCCGTGCTGTATGGCGCGCATCACCTGATTCCCGGCAATGCCGCCATGGCCAAGAGCTTGCTTTATGAAAATAAGTGGTTAGGGCCGGTTGACGATGGCAAGCATAAAAAAAATATTGGGTATAATATTAACAGTGAAAAAAATGGCATCTGGTTACCTACCAGTTATGCGCTACGGGGGAACTGGACTAATAAAAGCCCGGAGTATCAGAAGGCCTATGCCTATTTGGCGATGCACGATACCAAACTGACGTTTCATGACTCTCATGTTGAATACTCTGATCAGGTATTAAAAGCACTGAATAATTTAGAAAAACTAATGAAGAAAATGAAAAATGATGGCTGTCCTATCTGTGGAAAAGGCAATAAGGAGGGTAGTCCGCCCTATCACCTGAATGCACGAATAAATGCGGTTTCTAAATGGTTACGAGATCATTTGGAGTTGCCGCCTGAAAAATGGAAAAAGAACATTATTACTTCGACTTTTTGCACCGACTACAAGGCGTACCTTAAAAAATTGAAAACCAAGAAAAATGCGAATTTAAAACTAGACGCCTTACGCAGAAAAAAACATTCATAAACACGAACAGAGTTTAACGAAAATGACACATTACTTTTTACACGTAGCATCAGATAAATTTAAGCTACGCAGCATCAGATTAAAAAGACAACCCGATGGAACCAATAGCGGTATGTTTGATGAAGGTGCACGCATTGACCAGCCGGTGCAAGAGCCGGTGCAGTTGCATTTGGACCCCATTACCTATGTTGATTATGTCAACATGCCAGTGTTAGGTGAGGTGCCCTTAGTGATGACCGATGCGTTGCTGAAGGACTTACGAGACTTCGGGGTTGATAATATTGATGCTTATAACTGCGTAGTTAATGATACGGAAACCGGTGAGCAGTTTACAAACTATAAACTGTGCAATGTGATTGGCTTAATCGATGTGTTTGATATGGCCGCCTCCGAGCTGCACGAAGATTCCCCCCCTGAAGTGGCCTACCTGTTTAATGAAATTGTAATTGATGAAAGCAAGGCTAAAGGTCATCATCTTTTTCGCCCCTATGGCAGAATGTCAGAATTACTGGTATCCGAAGCGTTAAAAAAACACCTTGAGCGTGATGCTAAGTACCCGCACCTGCAGTTTATTGCGCCGGAGGATTTTGCTTAGAGACGAGCGAATTAAGTTAAGGATTTAAAATGGATGCAAACAGGCGCGAAATAACCTTTAAATCATCTTGTTCTTTGCACATCAGATAGGTTAAAAAATCATTAACTATTTCACTTACACCAGCCATAGTCGACCCGCTCACTGGCGAAACCATTTCACCCACCAACGCACAGTGTTGCACCAGCGACATTAGCCTGGCTGAATTTAAAACATTAAAAGGCAAGATGGATGCATCGAACCCAAACGCAACTAACGTGACAGAATACATAAATGCAACTGCCAGCTGGCGTACTGACCTGTACTCTGCAAAAGGCACATTAATGACGCATAAGGAAAGCATAGAGTTATTTAAACATCACGGCGTTAAAATGACGCCGGAATTAAAGTCGCCCAATGTAAAAATGCCGTATCAGGGAACCTACACACAGCAAGGCTATGCTCAGCAAATGATTAATCAATATCATCAGGCAAAGGTCAGTGCAAAAAATGTTAATGTGAATAATAAACTTTATTAAATTATGTGAGATGCATTAATGATAAAAATATTAAAAATAGGCAATATTTTAATTGTCACACTATTTATATATGTATCATTTTGCTTGGGGAGTCTTGGGGAGTTATGTGACGGTAAGCAATAAAGCCGAGTATATTAATCTTGAATGCATTAGATCTACGTCAGCCTAAAAACAAAGTAATCGTGCACTCAGATCGAGGTAAAGAGTATTATTCAGGTGACTATCAGGCATTACTTAAGACTAATGATTTAATATGTAGCATGAGTAGAAAAGGAAATTGTTACGATAACGCAACGATGGAAAGTTTTTTCCATCGTTTAAAAGTTGAACAAGTTCACCATGATGATTATCATACTCGTGATGAAGCGAGGTCTGTCATATTCGATTACATCGAAGTATTTTATAATAGACAACGACGACACTCATCATTGGGATATAAATCGCCGATTAATTATGAAGCTGAATTGGTAGATTAACTGAGTGTGCGTTTTATTGGGGTAAGACCAGTTTGAGATCGACACCCCTCGCGATCGAAACGGTGATTTTGAACCAAAATTAGTTAAGAAAAATCAACGTCGTATGCCTTCTGTGGAAGACAAGGTCATGCACTTTTATACGCAAGGATTGTCCACACGAGACATCGCCGACACGTTTAAAGCCCTTTACGATGCCGATGTCTCACCGGCACTTATATCCAAAATAACCGATGCTGTCATCGACAGAGTAACCGAATGGCAAGCCCGGCCACTGGATGCGATTTACCCCATCATTTACCTGGACTGTATCGTCCTGAAAATCCGGCAGGATAAACGCGTTATCAATAAGTCCGTCTACCTGGCGCTCGGTGTCAATCTGGAAGGTCAGAAAGAATTATTGGGCATGTGGCTGTCTGAAAATGAAGGTGCCAAGTTCTGGCTGAACGGACTGACTGAGCTTCAGAACCGTGGCGTTAAAGACATCCTGATAGCCTGCGTAGACGGCCTTAAGGGCTTTCCTGATGCGATTAACACCGTCTACCCTGATACGCATATACAGCTGTGTATCGTACACATGGTGCGTAATTCAATGAAGTTTGTGCCCTGGAAAGATTACAAAGCCATCGCCGCCGACTTAAAGAAAATATACCAGTCTGCAACGGAGGATGAGGCACTGCTTGCACTTGATCAGTTTGCCCAGCGCTGGGATGAAAAATATCCGCAGATCAGTAAATCCTGGCGCGCTCACTGGCATAATCTGAATACCTTATTTAACTACCCGCAGGATATACGAAAAGCCATCTACACGACGAACGCGATAGAGTCACTAAACAGCGTTATTCGCAAAGCCATCAAGAAACGAACGTTATTTCCGACTGATGACTCCGCCCAAAAAGTGATCTATTTGGCAACGCAACAAGCCTCAAAAAATGGACGATGCCCATTCGAAACGGGAAGCCTGCACTGAATCGGTTTATGATTGAATTTGAAGCACGTTTAACTGATTACATTTAACCATGACAGTTACACAGGATAATTTACGCTCTCTAACTGTGACACAGAATTTTGAACGCCCTCTAACAATGTTTTATTTATATCGTAATATTTAACTTCTGCATCAAGTCATACAATGTTGGACGACTTACCCCCAATAACTCAGCCGCTGGCGACACCTTACCATTAGTATGATTCAGTGCTTTTGTGATCACTTTCCTTTCAGCCGCTTCTCTTATTTCACGTAAATTAAACGTATCCATATCAAGCGTATCAGCTGCTGATTTTAACTCCAAATCTGTTGCGCTAATATGCTTCCCATCAGCCATGATCACTGCACGTTTAATTCTATTTTTAAGTTCTCGCACATTGCCCGGCCATTTATGTTTTTCAATCGCGGTTAATGCATCTTTAGTAAAGCCTTTTAATTTTTTATTTTGTTCACTATTCATTTGGTCAAAAAACGACCGCGCAAGCAACAAGGCGTCTCCTTCCCTTTCTCTTAACGGCGGAATCACAATAGGTATTTCATTGATGCGATAAAATAAATCTTCACGAAATTCTTTCGTTTCTATTTTTTTTTCAAGGTCTTGATGTGTTGCACAAATCACGCGAACATTAACAGGAATTTCTTCTCTGCCACCAATTCGCTCTACAACTCGTTCTTGCAAAAAACGCAATAATTTTGCCTGTAACGGCATTGGCAGCTCACCCATTTCATCTAGAAATAGTGTGCCGCCTTCTGCATATTCTATTTTACCTAACGTCGTTTTTGTCGCACCAGTAAACGCGCCTTTCTCATAACCAAACAATTCACTTTCAAGTAAATTTTCTGGGATAGCCGCGCAATTGATAGCAACAAAACGCCCGGTGATCGATGGGTTTTTCCCGTGCAGGGCGCGCGCGCAAACCTCTTTACCTGTGCCACTATCACCAAGCAATAAAACAGTTGCATCAGACGGCGCGACTTTTTCAACTCGCTGACACACTGTTTGCATTTGCGAGCTGCTAGTGATCATACCTTCCATTGGTACATCAACATGCTCCATCGTTAGTCTACGGTTATCTTCTTCTAATTCAAAAACGTGATGTGCGCGGGTGACGATTTGATTTAATAATTCAGAGTCGATGGGTTTCTGATAAAAGTCGTAAGCACCAGATGCAACGGCTTTAACCGCATTTGAACGCTCGTCATTGCCACTAACCACAATCACTTTAACATTAGGAGATGCTGATAGTATTTGCTCAACGGTTGCTAAACCTTCTGTTGAGCCTTCCGGGTCGGGTGGCAAACCTAAATCAACGGTAGCGACAGATGGGCGCTCTTTTGCAAGCACCTTTAATGCTTCTTCTCTATCACTTGCGATAAACACTTCAAAGTCTTCGAAGCTCCATTTCATCTGTTTTTGTAATCCCGGATCATCTTCGACAACCAGAATTTTCTTTTTATTTTCCATTTTCACCGCTTTCTAAACTTTAAATTAATACTTGATTCTGCAATAGTTTTTTAAACTACGCAAGGACATAGTGTCGGTTTTTTTTACGATGATTTTATCTATTTTTAGATGCGATTATGCATATGCAAAAAACTACGCCCTGGTGTATACGTTCATTACATTCGGGTGCTTATGTTAAAAACTCAATTATCTTCGTGATAAATATAAACAGAATTAATTATTGTTTTTCGATAGCGCTTTATAATCAGCATAAGCCTCTGTAATGAGTTGCTGCAAACGAGTTAATTCTAAAGGTTTAGAGTAATAATCAAACGCCCCCTTACTAATAGCTCTTTCAGCATTATCAGAAACCATCGATCCGGAAACAATAACAACTTTAGTCTCTGGCGCTTTTTTAAGTATTTCTTTTAATGTAGCAAAACCCTCTGTTGTGCCCTCAGCGTCGGGGGGTAAACCTAAATCTAAGGTCACTATCGGCGGATGATGTAAACCAAACTGCTCTAACGCATTAACTCGAGAATCAGCAGTAATAACATCATAACCTTCTAAACCCCACTTCAATTGGCTGCGTATACCTTTATCATCATCAACTATTAATATTTTAGGGTTTGACATTAGCTGCGTTTTTCACGTTCATTTAAATGAACGACCTGTGGATTATTGGTGATTTCCTGCGACGTGCTCAGTGGAATATGTAAGCGAAATATAGTGCCCTTACCCAAAACACTTTCTACATCTAACTGCCCACCTAATTTATGCACATATTCACGCACTTGAAACACACCAATTCCCATTGTTCCTTTAGTTGATTCAAATGGCTGAAAAAGTCGGTCATGAATAAACGAGTCATCCATGCCCTCACCGCTATCTTCAACTTCAATAATGGCAAACTCACCCTGCGTTCGTAATCTAATAGTAATGCTTCCCGTATCATCGGTTGCATCCTGTGCATTTTGAATAATATGCGCAAGATTTGCAGACATGCGATCTTTATCTGCCGTTACCATTACATTTTGATTTAAGCAGTTTAAAACTGGAATCGGCAAAGTACCGGCTTTAGAACAATTGCGTAAACTATCTTCTAGCAATTCACACAAACAAACCGGCACAAACTGATCGGCATCACCACCTTCGCGTAAACGTACAAGTAGCTTATTCATTTTATTTACTGAGTTTTCAACTGTGATAATAGCATCGTCAATAAACATTGGGTTATTTTTATGTTTAGCTGCATTGGATACAACCATTGAAAGTTGGCCCACCATATTTTTTATATCGTGAACAATAAACGCTGAAAGTTTATTGGCTTCTTCAAAACGTTTAGCACTAATTAACGCCTGCGCCGCTTCATATTGTGCAAGATGACTCGCAGCTTGACGCCCTGCCGTTTTTAACAAATCGCTATCTTCCCAATTAAAATAACGTTCATGTGCGGGCGAGCGTAATAACACCACAAAACCCATTAGATGATCTTGCAACATAAGCGGCACAATTAACCAGGCCTTTTCATTATTGGATATCCAGTCCGGAATATCTAAAGGGCCTAACCGTGTGTACATTTCGGGGTCGCTATTATACTCATCTAAACTAATAACAAATTGTTGCTCTGCAAGAAATTTAATAAATGTAGAGTTTGAGTTTTCACGAATATTTACGCCACTATAATTCCAGCGCTCATCGGACTCATAACAGTGATTACCTCTTTCCATCATTAACAAACCACCGGGGCTATCTATAATTTGAGCCAATGAGCGAATAGCTCTTAAATGAAGGCTGTGCGTTGAGCTAACATCTGATGATAGTGTACGAATAATACGTAACCACTCTTCACGGTAATCATATTTATAATGAAAAAAGTGTTTATCAATGGCGACTCTTAAACGGGAGCGTATTGTTCCTGAAAAAAAAAGTACAGCTAGAATCATTACCGCTGCAAACAAAAAGGTGGCTTGAGCGACTACACCCCACTCGCCTCCCATATCACGAACATAGTAACCACCAAAGCCGATAAAAATTAAATAAGTACCCGACGCCAATAATGTAGTGGTATGAAAAACCATATGTCGAGAAAGAAAGATATCAATCGAGTCATTGCCAAGTGACCATTGCATTTCACGCTTTATTGCAACGGCAATTAATGGCACCACCATGGCGTGAATAAAGCCACGCGCGTTCCATAGCTCATTATCAATTCGCTGGAAAAGAAATGCATCCGAGTAAAGGTAAAAATCATAAGCAAACATTCCACCGATAGCTATCCATAAATATTTTAATGCCCAACGATGCTCGTCTGCCGTATTGCGATAAAGCTGCTCAACAATAACAATGCCGCCAATTGAAATTAATAAATGGCCGATTAAAACATCGTTACCCGCTATAAGTTCAAAAAACGAACCACCGGAAACACGATAAAGTACCAATAACATTAAACCAATAACAAATACGCTTAAGCCAGCGAAGGTGATTTTGAAGTGCTTGTTGACTTGATCTGATGATTGGTATGCGGTACGTAGCATAACCAGCAAGAAAGCAAACCAGGCAAGAGAGCGAAATAGCTCAAGTAATAATGTGGATTCTAGTAAATAAGAGGTGCTGCTCATGCTCCCATAAGCAGCCTGATAAGTAACAGAACCCGACCAGATAGCACTCGCTAACGAGGCAACAGCCAACATAACTTTTGGCAAGTTATCTCGTCTGCCCGTCAACATAACTAAACCTAAAATCAGGAATAACACTGTTGAAATACCGAAGCTGATGATTTCAATAATCATTAACTAATCTGCACTCTCATTTATAGTCTTAACGATAACTCATGTATTAACTTTTACTTTTATGTACACCGGCTATTGATATTTATGTACCGGATTTCAATGTCTTTAATAATTCCCCTGCCTTATCTTTTCCAGAAAAATTTTGCTTGCTCGAAGTAGCAATCTCTAGATGTGATTTTGCCGCTGCTTTATCACCCTTTTGATATAACGCATAACCAAGGTGGTATCTAAAGACTGAAATTTTAGGCGCTTTCTCAACAATGGGTTTTAATATTTTAATGGCTTTGTCAATTTCACCTGATTTAACATAGGCCCAAGCTAAAGTATCCTGCAGAGCTGGCTGCTGTAATTTTTCAAAACTTTTTACTAACTCCAGCGCTTTAGGCACATCAGCCTCGCTACCATAATCTAATAATAAAGACGCATAGTTATTTGCTGCTAATTTATTAGTTGGGTTATCGGACAGAATACTCTTATAAGTATTTATAGCTTGGGGGTAATCTTTTTTAGCTTCATAAATTACCGCCATTTGCATTTGTGCTGGCATTTTATTTTTAAGATTATTTTCCGCATCTTTATAAACGGCTAATGCTTTATCATATTTTTTCTCTACAAAGTAAGTTGAAGCTAAATTTGTATACGGCAAAAACCATTCTTTAGCCGCTTTAGACGATCGAATAAACAATTGACGCGCTTTTTTCGTATTTTTCTGTGACCGATAAAGTTGCCCCATTAAGAAATTTGCAATAGCATCGTCAGAATTTTTATCCAGATTTTTTTGTAATCTTTCTATCGCTTTTTCTGGCTGCTTATTCGACAGATAAGACTTTACAATAAGCTGTAGCGGATTAAATTTATCCTGAGATTTCTGATAAGCCTTTTCAAACTGCTCGATCGCTTGAGGTATCTCACGCTTTGATATAAAATATTTACCTCTTATTATATTAACCTCAGCTTTTCCAGAATCAGCCTGCTCCATTATATTTAACAACGAAATCACTTCTGATTCTTTGCCTTGAGAGGCAACTATCTTTAATTTAAGATTCATTAAGTCATAACTATCTTTAAAATAAGCCAATGCTTTATCAACAACTTCAACTAACTCATCAACACGCCCCTTACTACCCAGATAACGTGCATAGTTAGCATGTACTTGCTCATTTGTTGGATTGGCTTCTATCGATCTCTTAAGCTCATTTTCAGCCAGTGAGCTTTCATTATTTAATTCATGAGCTTGTGCAAGCAGCAATGACGCTTCAGCATTTTTAGGTTCACCTTTAACCACAGTACGCAGTCCATTAATCGCCGATATTGCATCTAAATCTGCCAATGCTAACTTACTTATAATTAGAATAGCATCATTATTATTAGGATATTCAATAATAACTTCATCGACATATTTCTTTGCGCCTTGGTGATCACCCTCTTCTAAAAAAATTTCTGCCAACTGATTTCTAGCTTTTACACCTTCAACATCATAAACCTTGTCTTTGATAATTTGCTTCAGTGCCACTTTAGCTTCTTCAGTCTTCCCCGTTTTTTTGTAGAAGTTTATTTGCGCAAATTTTAAGTCATAAAGATTGGGGTGATTTTGAATTGACTTGTTCAATTCATCTTCTGCTTTCTTTACACTGACCCGAGAAGCTAAAAACCTAACCAGCATCAGATAACGTTGTACATCTTCATCATCCTGCTTTACTGCCTTTCTTAATACCTGCTCCGCTTTTTCAAGCTGCCCCGAGGATGCATAAAACGAAGACAATACAACTTGCAGTGAGTATTTTTCAGGCTTTATCTTAACTACCTGTTTTAAATACGTTTCGGCCTCAACCAGTCTTTTATTTTTAGCTAAAATCTTTGCAAGACTAACTCGTAAAAGAATATTTTCAGGATTATTTTTTGTACCATTCTCAAGTAATTCTAATGCTTTTTCCTCATCACCTTCAAAAAGATATATTATCGAAAGTAAACTGATACCTTCAACCATATTTTTATTTTCTTTTACGAGATTTTCTAAGATTTTTTTAGCTTTGAGCTTTTCACCCGTTTTATAAGCTATCGTCGCTAAAACCAATTTAACTTCTATATTACCACTTTGTACCACATCGGCTTCCGACAGGAGTTTTTTGGCCCTGTCGATGTAGTCAGTGTTACCTATAATTACATATATTTTTGCCAATTCAATTTTGGCTTCGAAATAGCTCGAATTTAGCTCTATTGCTTTTTTATAATTACCTATTGCCTTACCCAGCTCTTTGTTTTCTTCCTCTAATCGCCCCATATAAAAGTAAGCATCCGCAAACTTAGGATCAATCTGCAAAACATTCTTAAATTCTACTTTTGCCTTATCTAAATTTTTCTCTTCTAGATAAGTTTTACCTTTCTCTAAATATTTAGCTTTGCGCTCTTCAGCCCCACCACATGCAAGCAGTGTAAACGCCAAAAAAAATATCGCTGAAAATTTTGTTAACCCCGAAATAAAAGACTTCATTAAACTTCCTCTAACATTTATATAATTAAATAATATTCACATAATCTGATAATTTTATTATGTTAATTCATTCAAATTGCAAATATCCTTACTTAAACAAGGAGAATAAGCGGGGTTTTAAAAGCCTCTAAAGAAAACTATTAATAGCGCCACAAGTGTACCTATACGCATTAAATCCCAACCCCTTGCTTTCAGTCCCATAATCGCTTCACTTGCGTAAAACAGAACCACCAACTTTACAGCCATTTCACCTATACCGCTATCTCCTAGATGGGATTCTGGAAGATTTGGCACAATAATTACAAGTATTACGACTAGATAATCAAGGGGTGTAACTTGAAAAGTATTGTCGTGGGAGAAGCGTACCCGTAAAGTAAATGCAATTGCCACCAACACAAATAAGATATTAATAATATTCCCATACTCGGTTTGTGAGTTACTTAACGGCATTAAATATACTGCCATAACCGCTACTATATATACGACGGCTTTTTCAAGAATATCCGCCATCTTTAATTTTAAGCCGCATACCAGCATCATAATAAAAATTAACAACGCGGCCAGTACAGCCATATCAAAATTAACTTTCTTTGCAAAAACAAATGCAGAAATAAATAACAGTGGAACGATTATCATTAATAACTGCGTAGGCACGGTGGTTAGTGCCCCCATGTCTTTTAAGCGCCTTATCATCTGCCTTAAGATTGAAACGTTGACTTCTTCTTTTGCGTGGAAAGACCAGTTTGTGATGCGCGCCAGATTAAACGCGCCAAAAACAAAAAAACTAACGCCAATGTAAATAACCAGTAGCAAAGCATCCGATTCATACATCATAAAATATGCCACTGCGATCAGCGCACTTTGCACCAAATATATAATAAACACGGCTTCGTAATGGTCAAAGCCAATATCAAGCAATTTATGATGAATGTGATTTTTATCCGGTGAAAACGGCGAGCGTCGTTCATAAATACGCTGCCCCATAACGGCCATTGTATCTAAGATGGGCAAGCCTAAAATAAACAAAGGAATAAGCGGGCTCATTGCGGAGTTAACTGACTGGGTTAACACTATCACCAGCACACCAAGGCTAAAACCTAAAAACTGACTGCCCGTATCCCCCATAAATAATCGGGCAGGATGAGTATTATGGCGCAGAAAACCCAGAATGGAACCTGCAATCGCCATCGAAATGAGCACCACCATTTGACCACTGGCATCGTAGGCTAACAGCCCAATAATAGTGATGGTAATAAGTGATGTGCCCCCCGCCAGCCCGTCTAGGCCATCGGATAAATTAATGGCATTAGTGATGCCAACCAGCGCAAAAATGGTTAAAGGAATGGCTAAATAATTGGGTAAGGTACTATCTATGAATGGGAATGATCGGACAACCACATCGCCCCAGGTCACTACAATAACCACCGCCAGTAATTGCCCTAAAAACTTGGTTTTGTAGTTAAGGTCGCATTTATCATCCCATAAGCCAAAACCCCAGATAACAATAAAGCCCGTTAAAATTGCGAGATATTGCTGATCTAAATCCGCCAGAAGAACAATTGAAAATATACTGCCAATGACCATCGCAATGCCGCCAACCCGCGGGATAGCCTGCGTATGCACCTTACGCTCATCAGGGATATCAATCGCACCGATTTTATCCGCCCATTTCATAATGGGCGGAATTAAAATCATGGTAACAACAAGTGCAACGATAAAAGCAAAAATATACAGCATTTAATAAACTTTTATTTTCCGGGAACATATCCAGAAATGACAGGGACTACTTTACGACTAAAGTCTTCTAAGCGTTTGTCGGCAATAGAAAGATCCTGCCCAGGCTTTAGCACCGTTGTTAAGCGCATTAAAGCACCATCGGTTCGATGTAAATTCATAGAATCCCAAAACAACCACCATTTCATCATATATTCGTTTGTAACTATACGGCCACGCTGCTGAAACCAGTAATAAACGAGTTGCTTGACTTCATCCTTCTGGATAACCAGACGATTAACTTCCAGGGGCACACCATCAACGGTCGCCCCATCAACAACATGCTGAGTTAAACTAGCAATGCGCCAGCCCCCGCCGGGGATACAAGAGCGTGGCGAGTGAGCCGATGCGCCTTTTTTCTGTGAAGCATAATAAGCCGAATAAAAATTAACCGAGCCACCATCAGCAGCGCTATAATCAGTCATTACATAATCTGTAAATTTCAACACATCAATATATATTTTTTCAATATAACCAGAGCGACCTTTCCAGCCTTCAAACTCTAACGGAAATTCTGCAAACTGTTTACGCTCAGGCTCAATTTCAGTTTGTTCAGGCAGTGCAAACACACTCACCGCCACCAACGCAATAACCGCCAATGAAGCATAAAAAGGCTTGGGGATTTTACGATACTTAATTTCAGCATCTTCAGGTGTCTCCGCAGGAAAATCCAACCCAAAAGCCTCCCGTAAAGGCAGCTTATCTTTACCGATACTTGCCAGTATCCACATCTCTAAAATCAGGATACCGATACAACTCATAAATACCGCCCAGCCTTCAAAATCGTGCAACACACCTTCGGCCATTTGTGGGCCCCAATACTCTACTGTCACACCAATAGCACCGATGCGTAGGCTATTCATAAATATAGTTATGGGAATAGACGATAGAAATATAATAACTTTTTTCCACCATGAACCGGTGAAAAAATAAGCTGAAATAAATGCCAGTGTCATTAATGGAAATAAGTAATTTAAGCCACTGCAGGCTTCGACTACCTGAAGTTTATACACACCTAAATCAATAACATTACCTTCGAGAAAAACGCTGATGTCGAATAAGCGAATGAAGGCTACGCCGATTTGGGAGGAGATTAATTGTAAATAAGCAGAGAGGTTAAATAATATAAAATTTGGCAACGGTATCATAAATAGCAGTATCAATAGAGGCACAACGATCAACTTAAATGAATACCATCCCGTCATTGATAATATAGCGCCATAAATAACAACTAAAAATGCATATTGAATTACTGTGTAAATTGAACTTAATTCACCAACATAAAACAATAAAAGCCCAATCACCACCAGCGCTACGCCTACCCATGTGCCTTCAAATTCTTTCAGTTCAAGTTTGTCACTTTTCTGCCAAATTAAAAATAGTGCTATTAACGGAATTATAAAGCCATGACCATATTCTTCTTTAGACTCCCAGAGCTGAACCATATAACTCAGGGCATCAAAAAAAATAATGCCGAGTATTAGCAACCCTACTCCCCCTAAAACCCAGAAATTAACTGATTCTTTCCAAATAACTGGCTTGCCTGAAACAGCCTCACTCATGCTAAAGCACCCACATATAAGTATATATTAATATTAGCGCAATCATTATTAATTGCTTTATAAATACGTATCCTACAAACAATTAGCCAATATAGAAACAATTTTATAAAACAAGTTTGTAAACCTGACAGCAAAGGTTAATATCCGTTACAGAATTTAGGATATACGGCAGGAAAAAGTATCAAATTAGGAAAATCCAAATTAATCATTCTGGATCAAGCGTTTGTAAGCGGTGTCAACTTTATAACGGGGTTACTGTTAGCAAGGACGCTTGGCGCCTCTGGTTATGGTCTCTATATTTTATCACTTGGCTTTATGCTGTTTTTTTCAACAGTACAAGTATCTATCGTCATATCACAAATGATGATTACTGCTGCAACACTTAAAAATAAATACGCAGAAGAGTATTATCTAATAACAAGAATTTTTCAATTAACATCCAGCTTTATATTTGCCGTCTTGGTCTTAATTTTTGGAAACATCCTATTTAACAATTTAGATGGTTGGAACGACAAATTAGTAATCCCACTTTCACTTGCTATTTTTAGTTTTTTATTTCAAGACTATATACGCCGTGAACTATTTTCTAAAAATAAAACCCTATCAGGTCTTAGTATTGATATTATTTGCTATGGCTCCAGGATTATTGCATTATTTGTTTTAACACTTGATAATAATCTGGATATTAGTAAAACACTTTATATAATTGCAGCTTCATCCGCCGTTTCATTTATATACTTATTGGATAAAACAATACTCTCTTCACGCCCTTCCAAAAATACTTGGGCTAATGCTACAACATCACATTGGAAAAATGGAAAATGGCTTTTACTAAACAGCCTTGCGTACTGGGGTAGCTCACAAATGATTATGTATGCCACTGGCTTTATGTTATCAACAGCCGCTGTTGGTCGCATGGGTGCAACTCAAAACATTGTAGGGTTTTCAAGCATTTTATTTCAGGCCATGGAAAATTTCGTACCGAGCAATGCAGCGAAAATTTATGGCACAGGAAGCATACACGACTTAAATAAATACTTAATTAAAGTAGCCATCTATGGTGGTGCCATTAGTTTAATTATCGTAATTATCGCAGGATTTTTTGCAAAGCCATTACTTTCATTGGTATATAACAACTACACAGAAGATAGTTGGATGATCTGGTTCTGGGGCTTGTTTTTTTTCCTTGGTTTTTTTACCCGCCCATTAACAGCAGGATTAAGAGTACTTAACGACACTAGAAGCATTTTTATTGCTACAATGCTAGGCACACTATTTACTATAGTTTTTGGAATAATTCTAATAAAATATTTTGGCGTGCTAGGCTCACTGACATCTTTATGCCTAGTACAATCAATCATCTTACTAACACTATTTGTAAGATATAAACAAATTTATACAAAAGTATTAATACAAAATGAAAGATAATAATATAACCCTATTAGAGCTTCTCCACCTGGTTCTCGAACAACTCAATAATACTGAATGCAACTATGCAATTATTCATAATGCTCAGTCATTAGATAAAGCAATAACGGGCGATATTGACCTTGCTTTTAACAAAAATCCCAAGCAACTAATCTACTCTATTCTTAAAAACATTCAAAGAACATATAACATAAAAATTGTGCAATGCTTACATTATGATATTCCGCATGGCTACTACTTTATTATTGAATATAATAATGACTTTTTACATTTAGATTGTTTGTATGACCCGTCAGGTTTATCTAGATACCACCTTTCTACCGATTTTCTTTTAAATGATATTATCACTTACAATAATTTGAATACGGTAAATGAAAACAATGAATACATATACAATTTAATAAAAAGAGCACTGAAAGGAAACTTAAATCAAAGCCATATAGAAAAGATATGTAACAACTATCCAGACAATAAAAAAACACAATCTATCATTGATGAATGGATCGGTCACAGCAATCATAAAACACTAAAAAACTGCACCCCAACAAAACATGAAGAAGTAAAATCATTATTTAAACGATGCGAAAGCCACATACAAACTTCATATAAAAAAAATCATACCCTGCAATATTATTATGGCAAAACACTATCTCTCATAAGAAAGTTCAATCGTTTTATTCACCCTACCGGCATTTTCATCGTTATTGTTGGCCCTGATGGGTGCGGAAAAACCACCATAAACAACACATCAACAACTACATTAAAACGTGCATTTAGAAAAACTTGGTCATTCCATTGGCGCCCTAATTTATTACCTAAATTAGGTAAAACAGTTAAAAACTCTAATTTTGAAGAGCCAACAGATAACACACCTAGCCAAAAATCAAAATACAAGGGTGTAGTTTCATATATTCGTTTTTTCTATTACTGGCTTGATTTTATTATTGGTTACTGGTTAGTTGTTTACCCTAAAAAAGCCCAATCCACATTTATCATTGCTGAAAGATATTATTTAGATGTTTTAGTGCACCCAGAGCGTTATGGGTTTTCATGCCCTAAATGGTTTATTCAGCTTTTCGGCACATTAGTTCCTAAACCTGATTTAACCATACTTTTAAGTGCCGACCCACAACAAATTTATAACAGGAAGCCCGAGCTGCCTGTAAACGTAATAGGCGAACAAATTGAAAAATACAAAGAATCCATAAAAGGATGGGGGGATAGCAGCATTATTGATACATCTAAAAGCATTGAAATATCAAGCAATGAACTCACCAGTAAAGTTTTAGAAAAATGTGAATACAAACTAAATAAGCAATTCAGTAACTAATATTATGTGGCTAGCCTTCCCTAATAATAAAAACCCAAAACTCTGGGTCAGCAATAAGAGCAGTTTAAAAACGGCATTTTCGCTTTATAATCCCTATTCAAAAAAAGCAAAAACATTAAAAAAAATTATTATGTTTATGCCAAAAAAGGTCGGCCAGCTATTTTTAAAGCTACCTACTTCAAATAAACAGCAAGATACTTTTGGTTTCTACAAAAAACACATCGACAAAATATTAAACATTGATTCTATTATCAATATTTCACCTGGCACAAAAAGCAAACACCAAAAATCGACCATTCAAATCATAGAAAATGGCATAATAAAGTATTATTTAAAAGCATCAGACAAGCCGGCCACCATAAAACTTTCTGAAAATGAATACAAAATATTAAATATATTAGCTAATAATAAAGGCCCTATCTCAACACCTGCTGCTATTTGCGGAGAAAAACTAAGTTCACATTATTTTCTAATTCAAACAGCTCCTGCAGGCAACTATAGTCAAAGCGACACCTCATTTAATGCGCCTCAAACAAATGCCCTGCTTTATTTGTACGGTTTAGGCACTAGCGAATTAAATTTAACTCATTATATTTCAGACATAGCCAGGAACATTTTTGAAACTCAACCTTTAGTAAAGAAAAAACTACTCAACACTTTAGAAAAACTAGATCAATATCATAAAAATAAAAAAATACGCTTAGCGTTATCACATGGTGATTTTACTCCCTGGAATATCCTTATAAACAAAAACAAAGAGCTATTTATTTTTGACTGGGAGCATGGCAACGAAACATCTCCATTGCTATTTGATTTTTTTCATTTTCATTACATGATAATTAAATTATTAACGCACAATAAACCACAAGATATCAACACCTACCTTAACAATTTATACCATAAAAAAGACCTCCAACTCTTTTTCAACTATATGAATATAAATGAAAGCGACTTTAAATTATATAAAATGCTATATATCATTCAAATAGTATTACGTGAAATTGAAGAAAACGACCAGCCATCATCAATATCAATGGAAATTTTAGCAATAGCATGAATTCAAAAAAAAGCTCAACTAGAAGAAAAGTTCTCATACAGGCCTATGCCTGCGAACCTAACGAAGGTTCAGAACCTGGAGTGGGGTGGTATATGTGCCAGGCTATCGCCACAGAAAATGAGGCCTGGATTGTTACTCGAAAAAACAATCGACAATGCATCGAAGACGAATTAAAAGCTCACCCTAACCCTAATTTACATTTTGTATATACCGACTTACCTAAATGGCTTAGCTTTTGGAAAAAAGGCGGCAGAGGAATCAGAACGTATTATTATCTCTGGCAATTTGCCGCATTAATTAAGGCCAGAATGTTGTTGACACAACACAAATTTGATATAGCACATCATATTACTTTTGTTAATGACTGGTTATTTAGTTCGTTTTCATTGCTCCCAATACCCTTTATTTGGGGCCCCATTGGTAGCCACCCTAAAGCTCCTGCTTCACTTGTCCACTCTAAAAAAGATTATATAAAAGACCGTTTAAGATACAGTTTTCAATCATTTATGCGCACTTTAGATCCACTGTTTTGGATATGCGCAATACGCTCCAAAATGGTTATTGGCATCAGCAAAGAGGTTGGTAAAAAATTCCCCATTTCATTACTTGCAAAAAACAAATACATAAACCATACGGCTATCGGCGTTGAAGACGTTTTTGAAATTAACGCTAATAAAACAGGCAAATCAATCATTTCAATTGGTCGCTTAGTTCCAATCAAAGCATTCCACCTAACAATAGATGCCTTTTACCAGGCCAGCTTAACTGACCCGGAATTAAAACTAACTATTATAGGGAAAGGGCCACTGAAATCGCAGCTTATACAAAAATGCGAAAAACTTAGCATTTCAAACGCCGTTACATTTCTTGATTGGTTACCTCGAGAAAAAGTATTAAAAGAAATGAACCAATCAGATATTTTTCTATTTCCAAGTTTTGAAGGCGGAGGCATGGTTGTACTCGAAGCCATGGCTAATGGTGTACCTGTCGTGTGTTTAAATTATGGTGGGCCGGGAGAAATGGTTGACTCTAATTTATGCTCATCAATAGAGCTAGGTAACTACACCTCTACCGTATCTAATCTTAGCGCTGGAATTTTAAAAACTATAAACAACAACCAAGATATGGTTAAAATTCAACAATGGGTCTCAGATAATTATTTATGGGAAAATCGTCACGTTACCGTAAATAACTGGTATTCCAAAGTTTTGAATCAGGATTAATTAATAATTATATTATGAGCGTTAAACTTAAAACAAGCATGGTTCAAGAGCCATCTACTGAAACCGACTTAAACACTAAACTGAGTCCACCTATACAAATTAAGTATTCGATAGCGCATTTAGCCTGGTTTACAATGTTCATTAGCATTCTTATATGGAATGTTGATGCAACTGTCACACAGAGCCAAAGTGCTGCTTTAGGCAACACAGGTAACGTCTATCGTATTTTTTTAGTTATGTTTTCATTATGTGTAGGCGCATACGCATTAATGAAAAACTCAGGCAATCTCTCTAAGAGGCTAAGCCTACCCATTGTATTATTTATTATTTATGCCATTGTCGCATTTTTATCTTCTCTTCTAGTCCCTGTAAATTCTTTTTACACCATGTGGAAGAGCATGGAGATAATAATCGACTTAATGATTTTACTTGCTATTCTCTGTCACACCTCGCCCTATGAAAGCATATTAAAAGCCTATAAAATGCTCATAATTATTTTCATTGCTTTATTAACCCTGTTTACAATCGAAGCAATTGTTGCACCTTCGCTTGTTTTGTTACCGTCACGAGGCACCATCCCTTTTACTATAAGAGGTTACATTCCTAGGTATAACGGCAATTCACTCGCATTTTTATGCGCTTTAGTGGCTTTTTATTCATTTTGTAGGGCTATAAACTTTAAGAAACATAAAAATTTATATATCTTTTTGTTTATATGGTCATTTACCGTTCTCATTTTAGCGCAATCAAGAACCTCATTAGTAGGTTTAGCTGCCGCAGTAATAGTATTTACCTACTTCAATAAAAATAAAAAAACTTTCTTATCTTTAATTGCATTGACAGTATTGATTTCACTTTTTGCTACTGTTGCTGGCAGCATTGAAGCCTATCTAACCCGAGGTCAATCAGCAGAACTTATGGGATCCCTATCTGGCAGAACTCACGGATGGGAAGCATCTATTCAAGCATTTTATGCCAGCCCAATAGTCGGCCATGGTTTTGCTGCTGCCGCCAGAACCGATATACTAGGAGTAGCAGGTGCATCTACATTACATGGTGCTGTGTTTGATGTAATGGTTGGCACAGGTTTAATGGGGTTAATTCCTTGGGCTCTCTCCATCATTTTAATAGGTAAAGCACTATTACGCCGAAAACAAATAGAAAAAATTGGTGGCATGTATAAGATACAACATTATGAGTTTATGGGTTTATTTACATTACTCATGGTTAGAAGTTTGACTAGTTCAGGCATAGCTTTTCATGAACACACACTTATGTTATTACTTATAATTTATGGATATATTGCAGCGCTACCTTCGCTTTACTCAAATCACAAAAGCTAATATTAAAATTAAAATTATGCTATCAATAGTAATTGTTATCCCTCTATTATTTGTAAGCAGTACGCTCTTAGCAAATAACAAAGAAATTAACATTGCTCCGATAGCTGATATATATACAACACCCTATATTGGAGCATCTACTTATAAATATGTTGATGGAAACGTAGACGCTGAAAACACCAAAGCATTAATTACAACTCCCTTACCGATTAAACACAGTAACACAATAAAATTACAATTAAAATTTTCTTTCAACTCTCCATATTCAATAAATAGAATTCGTATATATCAATCTAAATCCGTAAATCGAAACTACGCAACATCATATAGTATTGCTTATAATTCAATCAAAGATAACAATAAAACAAAAATCACAACAGCTGCTACCGAAAACCACGCAACACCTTATAAGTGGTTTGACTATACTTTTTCACCCCCATTAATTACAAATACAATTCACATAACACCAAACATACTATCAACAAACAAAGGCCCTTCCTATGGCGGCCCAGTTTTTTCAGAAATTGAAATATATACAGAAAATCAGCACACTAATAGCTCAGCACACACAAACAAGACTCCCCTTAAAACACTTTCAACTAGCACAAATGAATCAATCGCTATTCCACAGAACATTCAGCTTAATACCCCCTGGAGAGAACAATTTCAAAAGGGCATATTTTCATCCATTTGGTATTTTGATGACTTAGAAAATAGAAATCAACCATCGAAGTATTTATCAATATTAAATGATCTAGGTGTATCGAGAATATGGCTATACCTTAATTTCTATAAAAATAAAAAAAATACAATTTCTCCCCCTCATGTATTTTCAAAAATTTATACGCACAACAAAAACCAAATAAACACACTTGCTATTCCAATTAAAAATCAATATGTACCGTATATAAATTCACCAATTATTAATACTGTAATAGACAGACTACATAAGAACAATATTGGAGTTATTGCCAACGAACCATTTTTACCTATAAAACATAAGAGCTGGGGTTTTCCAAAGGTTTTTGATCCTGATCATTATCCTTGTCTTCTAACATCAACTGCACTCCATGATATATCTACAAATTACTACAATACATTAATGCAAAAATCATTTGATGGCATTTCTATCGGTGGCGATGAGTTTTTCTTTTATGGCCACAAGCCTCACAGTAAAACCCAGTCATTGTTTTGTGAAAAGGCACAACAAAGCAACTGTGATAGCTCTTTTTATGATTCATTTTACTCTAACTACCCACTAAAAAATCAGCTCAATAAAATAAATATTAAAACCCATGAATACACACTACTGGCTAAGTTATTTTATAACTTAGCCATACAAGCAAAAGCCAAAGGATTAATTACAACAAGCTTACTTTTGACTGGAAACTATAATAGAACAAGCTACGGTATTGCTTACGATATAATTGGGCACAAAGCCAACCTTAATGAAATGTCTATTGACCCTTACTGGTCACAACAAAACTATCTGGACACCAGCTATTTTTCCATAGAAACAAAAAAGATACTGGCTGCACTACCTAACAGGAAGGGACATATCACGCTACAAACAACCCCTAACTTCAACTCTAAACCGTTTGATGACGACATTATGATTTATGGGCCTGCCATTGCATCTATTATGAATGGAATTTCAGGCATTAACTTCTACAAAATAGATCACCTTTTTGAAAAAAAAATAAAATCACCAACCTATCATCGAGTAAAAAATATTTTTAACCTAATTCAGTTTCTTGAAAAAAATGGTTTCACATCTTATAAAACACCTAAACATATTGCATTATTGTATTCACGATCAAGTGAAGATCAATGGCAAACAAACGCTCATAAAAAACAAAAAAATCATGCTGTACTTTTTCAAAATGCAATCATTCAATCATTGATCAAAAAATCTATACCATTTGAAATATTTTACTTAGACCAGAAAAGCACTATACCCGACCTAAGCGAATATGATTTAGCCCTTATCCCCCTTAACTACCATATTAATAAAAAAGCTCTACCTAAGCTTAAAATGGCAAAAAAAATACTTACATTTTCACCCGCCAATCCAACACAAAATAAAGAAACTTTCAACGCTGACACAAGCTTAAAAAAACTGAATAACACTAAAAAATACGAAATAAATTTAAATAACCTGAATCATCGCACATTATCAAACCTTGTATATGATAAGATAATGTCTATTAATAAAAATGACTCTCCTTTATCAACCAAGAGTGCAGGTGATATAGAATGCAGTCTACTAAATAAAAATTATGATTTTCTAATATACTGCATAAACTGGAATAATAAAGAAACTGAAATAACATTAAATATAAACATACCTGAAGGTGATTATAATATATGGAAATTTGACACGTCCAGCTTGTCACCTATTTTATTTAACCAAAACAGCATCGTCACAGCTGAACAACTAAATAACTTTAATATAGTTTTACCTGGCCAGAGCTTCAGAATTTATCTACTTGATGAAACAAAAATATCAGGCAAACATAATTGGATATTTGATTAAAAATGATAACTTGAATATTTTATATTTTCGAGCTTTATATAAAAACATAATTATTCTAAAAATCAATCATTCAAGCTTTACCTAGTAAACTGTTACAAAATCAGTAAAATGCTTCAGTTAATGCAATCACAAATATAAATATATTTAATAGATAATTTTACAGCAATCAGGGTAGAACTAAATTATACACTCAATTCAAAAAAACGGCTATTCAAATAACCACCTGCTCTGACAATCAAGACAGCACCTTAAATAATGGATGATATAAATGCGCTATCTAATTAATTTTTTTATTGTATTTAGTAGTTACTCTGCAAACTGCAACACAGAACCAGTTAAATCAGATAACAATTTATCTGAAATGAAGAAGATATTTTCGGATATATCAAATAATAAATTTAAAATGGACTCCTCTAATTCTGCTGTTTTCTATAAGGAAAAAACACCTTGGACAATACTAGGCGCTGTACAAAAAAACACATATCATTACAAAAAATCAATACAGAATCCTAATTTAAAACCCTTTAATATCAACATTTTAAACACTCCTATTTCAAGTGAAAAAATCTTACCGTTTACCTACCCGATTAAAAACAGCAACACAACAAACACAATCAATATTATTACAGCTGGCAATGAATACGAGCCCTTCAGTTTTGTAATAACAGCAGGAAATTCAGATATTTCTTCTATAAAAATTAAAATATCGGATTTTACATTTGATAAGAATATCATTAGTAGCGAAAAAATTGATATAAAAATTGTTAAACCTTGGTACCAATCTGGCGAATCAATACATCGAGGAATTAATGGTCAAAAAAGATTAGTGCCAGAACTGTTATTACGCAATGACAACTTGATAAAAGTAAATAACAAGCATCAGGTAAACCTCATTCGCAATTACAATAACTTTGTCGATAGTAAAGAACTCAAACCTTTTAATATTCCTAAACGAACAAACAAGCAAATATGGGGAACCTTTCACACTGACACAAACACACCGCCAGGCATATATACTGGTAACATACTTATTGAATACACCATCAATAACAATATATTAACTACTAACTTAACAATGAGCACAACCGTATTACCTTTTAATCTTAAAGAACCTGCCGTTGAATATGCCCTATATTATCTTGCTCGTTTAAACAAACAAAATAAGCCTGTTATTAGCTCGCGAAGTAAAAGTATTTCTCAGATAAAACATGAATTACTTGACATGAAAAAGCATGGCTTAACCAATGTAGCCTTAGATTATGGTAGAGATAAAAACATTGATGGCACAGCAAATATGCTACCTTTTTATCAAGTAGCTAATATTGCAAAGAATACATTTAACCAAACAGATTTTTTATTCGTCGACTGGCATATGGAAAACTATAATGACAAAAATCTGTATAAATCAAAACTTCAGCTTATTAAAGATACGATTGAGCCGCTAGGTTATTCTAATATATATATTTACAATTTCGATGAAGCACCAATTAACAAGATATTATCAAATAAGCACACTCTAGTGGATGCCCATGAATTAGGACTTAAGAATTTTTCAGCAACAAAGCCACAATACATCCCTTTATTAAACAACTATTTTGATATTTTTGTTTTACATAGGGATAGCATGCTATCTAAAAAAGCAGCTAAATATTCAGGCAGTGAAATATGGGCGTATAACGACCCACAAGCTGGGGAGGAAAAACCAGCACTCTATAGAACAGCTTATGGCATTAGTTTGTGGCTTGATTATTTCAGTGGATCTTGTAATTACGCATACCAAACAGGCCAACCTGGCTGGAATGACTGGGCAGACCCAAAGTGGCGCCCCCATAACATGACCTATCCTACTCTCAGCACGCCTATTTCAACATTACAATGGGAGGGCTGGAGAGAAGGCATTGATGATAGTCGATATTTACAGGTTCTTATATCTTTATATAAACCCAATCAATCACTCGACAGAGAAGAGTGGCTAGAGTCAATTATTGGCATCCCCTCAAACTCTAACCCCAAAAAACTACGTAGCGCAATTATCAAAGCCATTAACAAATTTAGAAAAAACATTCTATGAATGGTTTTATCATTACCTTTGTATCATTTTCTCTTTTAATGATGCTTTCTGTCTTTTCGCCCGTAAAAGAATGGAGGAAATCTTTTGCCCGAAAATCTAGTGTTGGCTTAGTTATTTCAATTTTATTTTTTACGCTTTACATTACAGGTGGCCAAACATCAGGGTTAAACGCTGCAACTATCGACACTCCCAGAATTATTAAAATGATAATATTATTATCACTTCTATCATTTAGCGGATACGCTTTACTAACAAGCTCAACAAATATTCGTTTTGGCAGTGGGATGTTGCCATACCTTTTATATATTATATTTGCTTTCATGTCTTTTTATTACTCTAGCAATGCACTATTAAGCTTGTGGAAAGCGACAGAAATTCTCACTATACTAATGTGTTTTTTATGGATCAAGGGAAAATTAAAATCATTAGACAACGTTATCGATATAATAAATATTATATGGCTTATCTTACTTTATATTACACTCAGCGCCGTGCTTGGCGGCATTATTGAACCAGATTTATCTTATGTTAGGCAAACATACGGTACCGGTATTTTTGCATCTGAATTTTGGGGAGTATTTCCACGCATTAACCCAAACTCCCTTTCTCAAATCGGTGCCCTTACTGCAATATCTGGTTTTATCAGTTTTATTACCTTAAAGGATATGAAAGCGAAAACACCAAGCATCATTATATTTTTATTAGGCTTTGGAGTTTTATTAATCGCCCATAGCCGCACTTCTTTACTAGCGATGTTTGTGTGTATATTTATGATATTGCTATATTCTAAGAAAAAAATCATCGCTCTTTCTATTCTTATACCCTCAGTTACTATCTTAATTGTATTTGGTGCTCAAACAATAATTTCTGACTACGTACTTCGGGGCCAATCAACTGAAGTTTTCTCATCTTTATCTGGCAGGACTGAATTTTGGCCTCTTGTATGGAGTGCTTTTTTAGAATCACCTATTGTAGGCCATGGCTATTATGCAGGCCACAGAGAACTTCAACTCGATAAGTATTCCATCGTTGCTTCATCAGTAGACAACACTTATTTAGAAGTATTGGTAAATTTAGGTGTTGTTGGATTAGCACTATTCTTATTTTCAGTGTTTTTATTATTACATAGTTTATACAAATATAGGCTGGGTAACACCCCTAAGAACACACACAAAAATTGGAATATTATCTGGCTCTCTATTACTTCAATTTTCATTATGATATTTATTAGAAGCATGACTGGCCCATCTTTTCAAAACTTACACATGAATCTAATACTATATATGCTAGTCACTATTTCTATTGCATATTCTATTCGTAACTTATTATCAAATAATACACCAGAATCAAAAGATATTAATATTGTAAATAATTTACCTAAAAACAAATATGACAGTGTTAGATTAAAACCATTTATATAATAGAAATATTTTTTTATAGATGAATTTTAGTCACAAATACTCCTCATTGAAAAGTGTTGCCCCGGCAAGTATACTCACGAGTCGACTGAAGCATAAGAGAAACAGCTTATAACCGCGCTCGATACTCGGCTACTGCGTAAGAAGAAAGACCTCAAATTCATATACATATTCTAATATCTTAATTATCAAAGAACCTAACTGCGTACGAGCACAATAAAAAGAGAACTGGCTAAAAAATACGGGATTGCGTGATTATCAACCACAGCAAGCACAGTAATCTATACCATTATTGCAATGCTAGTACCATAAGGGTTGATACTTATTTGACTTCCCCATATCACTCATGAAAACGAGAACTTAATAAAAATCACTATGAACATATTCGACAATACTTGCCTAAAGACCAACCATTGGATAAAGTAACAACTAAATAGGCTATCAGTATGTAAACAAAATTAAATCAAAAACCACTCACTGAAAAAGTTTTTCAAATAATGAAAATGGCATCATAAAATATGAGTGACGCACTTGTGACTAAAACCCACGATATATTTTTGAGTAGCATTATAACGCTATCTATGAGCCTATCTAATAATAAACAACGTATTAAAAAAAATTTAATAACATAAGGCTAATATCGAATGACTGCAAGTACCGTAACTATTACAAAATATATTTCACGCATGAAATACTTCGCTGAATGGTGCAAAAACAAAAATGTAATGCACCTGGGATGCAGTTCTGGAACCTATATCCATGATCGTATAAAGCGTGGTACATTTCTTCACAGTATACTTAATGATACTGCTCAAAATCTTGCGGGTTTAGATATTGACGCCAAGAGCCTTGAAACAATGAAAGAGCTTGGTTTTAGCAACCTCTATGAAGGTAATGCAGAAAAATTAAGTGAGTCCAATATCAAAGAAAAATATGATATTGTAATAGCAGGAGACTTACTAGAGCACATTACATGTCCTGGTGCAATGCTTGAAGGCGTCAAAGAACTTCTAGATGAAAATGGAAAATTTATAATTTCCACGAACAATGCATTTGGAGTGCATTATCAAATAAGACGTTGGCTTGGTCGTTTTACAGAGCATTTTGAACATGTATGTTTTTATTCACCTGAAACTCTCGTACATCTTTTTGAACGACATAATTACAAAGTTGTGGATTTATATGCCGCTTATACTGTACCCCCGCACTCCTTATCAGATAAAATACTGTTTACTATAGGAAAACCTATCTTTAAACTATTTCCAGTTTTAGCTGGTACTTTGGTAGTTGTTGCCGAATATCAAAAAAAATAAATATCCCATACTAAGAACGTAAATTTGACCTCACCCTAAAGGGTGACTAAAAAATTTACTTCGTCATTTCCGAATTTGTATCGAGGATAACAATGTTTGAGGCTTAAGCTTCCACGTCCTTAAAACGTGATTATAACTATTAATAAGTTTTTAATGAAAATATTAATCTGCCATAACTACTATAGATCATCTGCTCCCAGTGGCGAAGATGCTGTAGCCGAAAATGAAATTAACCTTTTAAAAGAACAGGGCCATGAAGTACTAACGTTTACGCGTTTCAATGATGACCTCGATGATTCGAGCTTACTAAAAAAAATATCAATCGCTAAAAATACAATTTGGTCAAGCCCTACTTATACAGAACTAACTAAATATTTAACCGAACATAAACCCGATATTGTTCATTTTCATAGTATATTCCCTCAAATTTCTCCTAGCGCATATAAGGCCTGCTATGACGCAAGTATTCCGGTTATACACACATTACACAATTTTAGATCTATCTGCCCCGGCGCACTTTTACAGCGTGATGAGAAGGTATGTGAGCTTTGCCTTCATGGAAGCATTCTTAATTCATTAAAATATAAATGTTATCGGAACTCACTACTTGCCACAGGCGCATTAACGGCAACCATTATCTATAACCGTTGGATAGGCTCATATACAAAATATGTAACTCAGTATATTGCTTTGACCCAATTTTCTTCATCACGCATGGTAATGGGAAAAATACCTGAAAAACTAATCTCTATTAAACCTAATTTTTTACCCGTTTCCCCCGTGCCCGGTGAAGGATCAGGTAACTATGCGGTATATGTAGGTCGCTTAAGTATTGAAAAAGGTGTTAAAACATTGTTTGATGCATGGAGTGAAATTGATATGAAATTAAAGGTAATTGGTGATGGCCCTTTAATGGAAGAATTAAAATTTTTACCCGCAGAAAAACTGAAAAACATCGAATTCTGTGGCTATTTAGATAGACAGTCTATTCTTGATATTATTCGTAACGCTAGTTTTCAACTTGTGCCCTCAGAATGGTACGAAGGCTTCCCAATGGTTTTATTAGAGGCATTTTCATGTGGTACACCCGTTATCGGTTCTGACATTGGTAGCATTGGTGAAATAGTCATAGAGGGCGAAACCGGCATGAAGTTTAAACCCGGTGATGTTGAGTCACTTAAACAAACAATCACTCAGCTTACTTCAAATAAAGCATTACTAAAGAAAATGCGCATTTCATCTAGAAAAGCATTTGACGACCTGTATTCTAAAGAAATTAGTTACGATATACTGATGAGCATTTACAATAAAGCATTGGGCAGGACATATAAATGAACACGATTAAAAAACATAAAATGCTTGGTGTTAATATCGGCCCTTCAACACTTAAACAACTACAAAATAATATTTCTCAAAAAATTAATAACTCTGAAAAAATGCCTTTTATTTTCGTTTGCGCCAATCCCCACTCTTTAGTTGTTGCTCAAAGTGATAAGCCATTTATGAATGCTTTAAATCGGGCAAGTGCAACCGTTGCTGATGGAACGGGCATCACTATGGTTTCAAAATTTCTAAATATGGATACCGGGCCTAGAATAACTGGCCATGATTTTTTTGAAATGACAATGACGCACCTGAGTCATATTAAAGGTCGCGTTTTCTTTTTTGGCTCTTCTGAACACGTACTGGCTGAAATAGAAAAACAACTGAAAAAAGAATACCCTGATATTATTTTAGCCGGCACTTTATCGCCACCATTCAGGGAGTGGTCTAATGAAGAAAACCAACAAATGATACAAGCTATAAACGCCGCTAAGCCTGATGTAATATGGGTAGGAATGACTGCGCCCAAGCAAGAAAAATGGATTGAAGAAAATCGTAATGAACTACACACATCTGTTATTGGCGCAATAGGCGCAGTATTTGATTTTTTTGCAGGTACTTATCCAAGGGCACCAAAATTGGCAACAAAATTGGGGGTCGAATGGTTATTTCGACTCATTAAAGAACCGAAAAGAATGTGGAAACGTAATTTTGTTTCAACGCCTTTATTTTTGTATTACTGTTTTATCCAACATATTATTTTACGCAAATGAACGTGACAGGCAGTTAAAGCTCGCTAAACTTTACAGTTTATTAGCGATTCGTTAATCATCGTTCATCACTTGTATAGATACTGCTGAAGAGTTTAGCGATTTTTTATAATCAATCCTTGGATTTTTATTTTATTAGAAATTTACACGAACACCATAAATATTAAATAATGACACTTTAATTTAATCACAATATTGTTGATGTTTAAATTAAGTTTACTTTTAATAAAATTTGCATAATAGAGCTCTATGATAATAGTATTAAGGGGCTAGACCACTAGGCCCTGGTGGCTGAAAAATCATTGACTTCAATAAACCAAGATCTGTAAAGTTCACTGCCCCATCTCCATTAAAATCAGCATTAGCATCATCAGTAAAGAAAACCGACTTCATAATACCAAGGTCAACAAAGTTTACCGCTCCATTGTTATCTAAGTCCGCGTCACAAATATTGCCATAAGCATCACCATCGGTATCTCGCTGATCTCCATTAGCCATCAGCGTGCAGTTATCACAGGCATTTCCAACTCCGTCGGCATCACCATCTTCCTGCTCAGAATTGGCTACAGCAGGACAGTTATCTATTGCATCTGACACACCATCATTATCATTATCAGGGGGTAGAATACTACTGAGACCCCATCCAGCAAAATGACTTTCACTCACAGCTGTTGCTTTGAAAAATACATCAGTTCCGATAAATTTCTCAGGTATTGGAATTTTAAATACTCTTTTTGTCTCATTGAAAACTCCAGCGCTTTCCCAGCTTCCGTCTGTTCCGTCAAGTGAAAATTCACAAGAATAGCTACCAATCCCTAATATTAATACTTCATTCACATTAGTATCATATGAACTTAAAGGTAGCTTCCAGGATATATTTCTCACATACGGAAGCCAGGTTCCGGTATCTCCTGATACAACCGTAAACGAATAATCACTTCTGGAATACGTGCCTTCATCTCGAATTAAAACTGGAAATTCCACATCCTCATACGGCCAGATAAAAGGCTCGCCTGTTCCAGGAAGCACTGTTGGGAGAAGGCTATAATTGGGGTTTTTCACATCTTTAAATATTCTTAAAACGACACGCCCATTCTGCAATCCAACCAAACCATAACCAGGATTTCTCCTGTCATTAAATACCTGTGAATTGGCTGTTGTTATAATGGTTTGAATAAACTGGGTGCCGTTTTCAATATAAGTGGTATCCGCGAAACGATGATCATGCCCGCTAAATACCCAGACCCGTCCGCTTCTGCCTGCTAGCATCCTAACAAGTTCACGTTTAACTCCACGCTCTCTGGCAACTCTCCCAAGTGTGGGCTGGTGAACAAACACCATAATATCCTGATCACCTGCTATCGTTGTGAATTCAGTCTCCAGCCATGCCAGTTGTTCTGCATCTAAATCTCCAGAATGACGTCCGTTAAGAAAGAACACCGGAACCCCTGATATATCATTACGCTGAAAAGCGGGGTAGCCTGTCACTTCTGACCATAACACCGGTTGAATTTCATGTGCATCCGTATCGTGGTTTCCAGTTATAACCCATTGTCGAATGCGGGAATCAAACCGCTGCAATTCAATCATCGCTGCCTCCAGTTCTTCACGCGCCAATATAGTAGTTGTAACTGTTCTTGGCTCACCAAAAGAAGGGCTTCTACTGATTGCAATATCCCCTGAAACAATTAATTCGTCGGGTAAAAATTCCAAGTCGTTAATAGCGTTCACCAAGCGATCATCAATGGTTGGAGTCGGGAAATAATTATTTCCGGGATCGATATGTATATCTGACACTTGAACCAGTAATGTTGAATTTGGTGCGCTGGGAGCAAAACCCGCTCTAAAAAACAGGTCAGCCAATTGTGAAGTTTCTGTAGGGCTCAGGGTAAGTTGAAAATTCGCCGTTGAAGAACTGCCGTCAATAGTCCAAGCAGTCACTCTAATCAATTCAATATGATTGCTTGTAAGCAAAGAGTTGGTTGCACTGTCATAACGGATGGTATTTCCAGCTGTTTTAACCCGGTAACTTCCCAACTCCGGATCTATATCTATAACTTCATCATAATAGGAAAACTTGCCATAGGTTTGTTGACTCTGCCATCCGACAATTTCCCATTCATAGTACGAAGCGGTTGTTCCAGAAACATTCACCTGCATCCAGGTACTCATATAACCTGTGGGATTACTGGTGTCCACAGAGATAGTCACCTCCCCAAAATCCCCTCTAAACAATGAGCCATCAACCGTCCCTTCACCATTTATGGAGCTGATTGGTAACCCTAACTGAACCGAGTCAACGGTGGGAGGAGAGTCAATTGCAGTAACACTGCCCAGCCATCCCACCAAACTCAGGCCTAAACCAATACATCCAAACAACACATACTTTGAAAAAAAAATTCGTTTCATAAACCCTTATCCCTATGAGTTAACTTCTTTACAGTTATGCTTGCTTTCGTTTAACTACTCCGATTAAACCGATAAGACCAGAGCCAAATAACCAGATGGCGGCGGGTACCGGCACTGCACTTACACTGGCTGTACCAAAACTAACTACCTGCGAATCATAAGTCGTCGCAGAAATAAATCCTCCCCCTGCCAGTGCATTGTCTGTTTCAGCCATGCTAAGAGTAGCATCGCCAAGCGCAACAACTTGAAAAGTTAATGTTCCCACAACACCAGGGCCAGACAGCCCATTGAAATTACCAAAAGCCAAACCTTCTAACTCGTTAAACAGAACGTCGGGAGATCGACTGAAATCGCTATCAAGGGCTAGCGTTGTTGTAGAGAAATCAAATGACTGATATGAAAGAATCGACGCATCATAGAAAATATCAGTCCCCCCACCAAGTGTTGAGTCTCCAGTAAAATCCATCAACACATCAAATGTAATGAGGTCACCTAGACCAGCTGTGACTGAAGTGTTACTGAAGCTGATGGATGCAGCATGAACAGCTGAAGCACTATTAAGTAATAATGCAGTACTAACTGTACTAAGAATAGATCTTACATTCATTTTTTAACTCCTTTTATAGAATTGACTCCTCGCTACGACGGATTTTTTACTTTGAGGATATCTAAGCAAAACCCAGACCTACTATAAAAAACAACCATTTATATCATATAGATACAAAGCATACAGTCTTTCATAGGAAATTAAATTTACAAAATGTGTAAAGTAAAGCGTCAACCACAAAATCAAGCAATAACTGAATGCAACTTGATATCTTTTTAACTTAGGCTCCGCACAAAAAAAGCATTCCAGATAAAAATAACCATAGCGCAGCAGGAGCTGGCACTACTCTCTCATCAATCTATAGCATTAAACTCATTTGCAATAGCAATCTCATCACTATGAACCCCGAAATTGAACCCTGAATTAACTACATCTATTAACATAAATGTTTCTATAGATATGAAACAGATCCATCATGCTCTTGTAGATATTCAGTCAAAAAATTAAAATTTTTATAGGTAGCCACAGTACTAAAATTAGTACCTGAAACAAGCCTCCCAAAATTCAAAATCACTGCATTATTGCCTGAAATCCTCAATATGCTCGAGATACCATTCATACGTAGCTTTAACACCATCTGATAACCCTACAGTTGCTTTCCAACCTGCTGAGGATAATCTAGTTACATCAAGTAATTTTCTAGGGGTACCATCAGGCTTAGTAGCATCAAACTTCAACTCACCTTCAAAACCTACAACATCTTTAACGGTAGCTGCAAGTGCTTTAATACTTACATCTTCACCTACACCTACATTCACAAAATCAAAACCATCATACTCTTGCATAAGATAAACCGACGCATCAGCCATATCATCCACATGCAAAAACTCCCGCTTAGGCGTACCAGAACCCCACACTTCTACAGTAGGCTGATTATTTATCTTTGCATCATGAAACTTTCGAATTAATGCCGGCATAACATGTGAATTTTTTAAATTAAAATTATCACCTGGCCCGTATAAGTTTGTCGGCATTAATGAAATTGCATTAAATCCATATTGTTTTTTATATGCCTGACACATTTTAATACCGGCAATTTTTGCTATAGCATACCATTCATTGGTTGGTTCTAATTCACCTGTAAGCAGATGTTCTTCTTTCATGGGTTGCGGGGCAAACTTTGGGTAAATGCACGACGACCCTAAAAACAATAATTTTTTAACTTTGTTTCTATATGCCGCATCAATAACATTGGTTTGAATTTGTAAATTTTCACGAATAAAATCTGCGGGATAGGTATCATTGGCATGTATGCCGCCGACTTTTGCGGCAGCTAAAAATACATAGTCGGGGCTTTCTGTTTCAAAAAACTTATTCACATCGGCCTGGTTAGTTAAGTCAAGCTCTTTGCTGGTTCTGAATACGAAATTATTGTAACCCTTTTTTTCTAAGTTTCTAACAATTGCGCTGCCGACAAGCCCACGATGCCCAGCAATGTATATTTTATCTTGTTTGTTCACTTCATAACCTTTTTGTTACTTTTGTAAATATACTTTTCTTAATTCACTCAGCTTATAAACGATCAGTTCAATGTCACTGAATTACCGGCATAAGCATTCGGGAATGACAAACTCAATTATTAAAATTTTCACTCATAATATGAGTTGGTTTTAAATCCGGCTTCTTTACACAATGCATCACGCTTTGCAATCATTAAATCATGATCAACCATTTCTTTAACCATTTCTTCTAACGTTATTTGTGGTATCCAGCCTAATTTTTCTTTGGCTTTTGTTGGGTCACCTAAAAGCGTTTCTACTTCGGTTGGCCTGAAGTATCTCTCATCTACTTCAACTAAACATTTACCCGTTGCTTTGTCGTAGCCCTTTTCATTTTTGCCTTCGCCTTTCCACTCCATTTCAATATCAACTGCTTTTGCGGCTTTATTGACAAAGTCTCTTACTGAATATTGAACACCAGTAGCAATAACAAAATCTTCTGGCTCGTCTTGCTGCAACATTAACCATTGCATTTCAACGTAATCTTTTGCATGACCCCAATCACGTTTTGCACTTAAATTACCTAAAAACAATTTATCTTGTAAGTCTAATTTTATACGCGCAAATGCCCGGGTAATTTTTCGTGTCACAAATGTTTCGCCACGTATTGGTGACTCATGATTAAACAAAATACCATTGCATGCAAATAAACCATAAGCTTCTCGGTAGTTTACCGTTATCCAATAGGCATATAATTTTGCAGCTGCATAAGGTGAGCGCGGGTAGAAAGGTGTTTTTTCTGTTTGTGGGGTTTCGCGCACATCACCGTATAATTCAGATGTAGACGCCTGGTAGTACTTTGTTTTCTTTTCTAAGCCTGATATACGAATAGCATCTAATATTCTTAATGCACCAATACCAACAGTATCAGCCGTATATTCCGGGCTTTCAAATGAAACTGCAACATGACTTTGTGCACCTAAATTATAAATTTCATCGGGTTCAATTTGTTGAATAATGCGCACCAAGTTCATTGAGTCGCTTAAATCACCGTAATGTAAAAAAAATCGTTGCTCTTTCTCATGCGGGTCCTGGTATAAGTGATCGATACGATCAGTATTAAATGAAGATGCACGACGTTTTATGCCATGAACTTCATAACCCTTATCCAATAAAAATTCAGCTAAATACGCTCCGTCTTGACCTGTTATACCTGTTATTAATGCTTTTTTTACCATGACTAATACCTTTTTAAACCTATTTAATTTTATGCTTTTTATTGAAATTTTTCATCTGTAATTTTTTACATACCATCTATGCTGAGAAACTAATTCTAACACCATATATTTACGAATCCCGATCAAATAAATCTCTTGTCATCACCTTGCCTTTAACGTCCAAAATTTCATCAGACAAACGATTCGCAACAATTGAATAGGCATCTTGCTTATCTAATGTCGCTCTAAAATTAAGTGGCTTATTTTTTAAATAATTTTCAACATCCGCATCTTCAATTGGCGATTGCCTGGTATTTAGCATATCGACTTTTTTAGGGATAATATCTAACGCAACCACTTCATTATGCTGCGCAAGCAACAGCGCATTTGAAATTCCGACATAACCTGTGCCTACAATTGTAACTTTTTTATTCATATTTACTTTAATCTTTTGGGAGTTACCCCACCCTCATTCCCCTTTTTTTAAGGGGGAGGTATACGCTATTTTTTATATCAAATAAACCTAAGCGAAAATTATTTTTTATCTTCTCTACCATAAACATCATCAAAGCGTACAATATCATCTTCGCCTAAATAACTACCGGTTTGTACTTCTATTAGCTCTAACGGAATTTTTCCGGCATTTTCTAGTCGATGCTTTTCACCCAATGGAATATAAGTTGACTCGTTTTCAGCCATTAAAAACACCTTATCGCCGCAGGTAACTTTTGCTGTTCCCTGCACCACTATCCAATGTTCCGCGCGGTGATGATGTAGTTGCAATGACAAAGTTGCGCCAACATTAACGGTGATGCGCTTTACCTGAAATCGTGAGTCGTGATCGATACATTCATAAGCACCCCAGGGTCGATAAGCTTTATGATGAATAGTCGCTTCATCGCGTTTAGCGACTTTTAATTTTGCAACAATATTTTTTACATTTTGCGCTTTTTCTCGATGCGCAACTAACACTGCATCTGCCGTTTCTACAACCACATGATCATTTAAACCCACAGTTGTTACAAGTCTGCTATCAGCATGCACATAACTGTTATTGGTATCTTCTAAAAGCACATCGCCGTAAGTGACATTGCCTTCTTTATCCGACTCGCCCACTTCCCATAATGCCGACCATGAACCAATATCATTCCACAGCATATCAACTGGTATAATGGCTGCCGCTTTGGTTTTTTCCATTACCGCATAATCAATAGAGTCTGCGGGACATTTTTCAAACGCATCACTATCGAGTCGAATAAAATCCATATCAATTTTGGCGGAATTTAACGATGCTTCTGAATAATCATACATATCAGTGTTGTGCAACTTTAACTCTTGCAAATAAACCGATGCTTTAAACATAAACATGCCGCTATTCCAAAAGTAACCACCTTCATCTAAATATGATTGCGCAGTTTCAGCATTAGGTTTTTCGACAAACCTGTCAACTTTAAATACGCTCTTATTTTTCATTTGAGAGCCGGCCTTAATATAACCGTAACCGGTTTCCGGTGCATTCGGCACAATTCCAAATGTTATCAAAGTATTATTTAATGCCGCTTCATAACCTGTTTTTACTGCATTGTGAAACGCCTCTTTATTGCCAATAACATGATCTGCCGGCAACACTAACAACACCGGATCATCATCTGTTTTTTGTGATTGCAATGCAGAGATAGCAACAGCCGGCGCGGTATTTTTTCCAAAGGGTTCTAAAATTATGGCCGATGGATTAATGTTCATTTCTCGCATTTGCTCTGCAATGGTAAAGCGATGTTCTTCATTGCAAACAATAATGGGATCCGCAAGATCATTAATACCAACTAAACGCGTTACCGTATCCTGAATCATTGTATGATTAGACACCATGCTCAGCAATTGCTTAGGGCGCAATGCACGTGACAACGGCCACAATCTTGTGCCTGAGCCGCCGGAGAGTATTACTGGAATTATCATTATTTAACTCTACTCATTGTTTTAATTAAATTCACTGGTATTTCATTAACTTCGCTGCCTGTCATTCCCAAATATTTCTTTCGGAAATCTAGTGGCTTTGTAGTACCCAAGAGCATCACCCAGGGTTGCTGAATTTTCGATACAAGCATTCGAGATGACAAAAGGGCACCTCTATTAATTGTGTCCTTAAGCTTACTTAGCCCACATAACCTTCTTTAAATAAATAAAGCATAATATTTTGCGCGCACTCTACAGGTGTTTTATCTGTAGTATCAATTTTTATTTCTGGATCAACTGGCGCTTCATACGGATCACTAATACCCGTAAACTGTTTAATAATACCTTTCCGTGCTTTCGCATACATACCTTTTCTATCTCGACCTTCGCAGGTTTCAAGTGGTGTTGCGACATGTATTTCTATAAAAGCACCATGCTCTTCAACTAAACCTCGCACGGCCTTTCTTGTATTCTCATAGGGTGCGATAGGCGCACAAATTGCCACACCTTTATTTTTGGTTATTTCACTCGCCACGTAACCAATACGACGCACATTAATATCTCGGTGCTCTTTTGAAAAAGTCAGCTCACTTGATAAATTATTTCTAACTACATCACCATCAAGTAAAGTTACCGCTCTATCACCCTGCTCTATAAATTTTGCATACACTAATTTTGCTAGCGTTGATTTTCCTGAACCCGATAATCCGGTAAAAAATAATGTGAGACCTTTAAGTTGACGTGGCAACTTTATTTTACTTAATTCCGTTATAACTTCTGCAAAAGAATACCAATCGGGAATAGGCTCACCATGTTCTAATGCCCAGTTAAAATCTTTTTCAGTAAAACTCTGGGTTTCTATATTTTCTACTTGCGCGGTTTTACATGAAATATATTTACCTTTTTGCTCAGAGTAGCCTAACTCTTCAACGGATAGCATTTTAATTTCGAGTTTACCCTGGAATTTTTCAACTAACTTTTGTGCGGAATAACGCTCATAAAATCGCCGACTTCCAGACCTGACTCCAGGTGGGGACGCATGCTCCGGTCCAATAATAAAATGCGAACAACCATAATTTTGTCGCACAATCATATTATGCAACGCCTCTCTTGGTCCCGCCATTCTCATTGCTTGCGGTATAAGTGACAACATGGCTAAATATTTTGGATAATACTGCATAATCGCCTGATAGCAATGCACACGACTGTAGTATGCAATGTCACCCGGCTTACCGACCCCCGAAAGCGGCTGTATTAATAAATTTGCACCAACCGATTTTGCCGCACTGATGGTTAAATCATAATGCACTTTATGCATGGGTTTACTGGTATGAAAAGCCACCACTTTATCCCAGCCAGTTTTTTTAAATTCGGCTCGTAATGCTTCCGGCGTATGCCGAATAGATTCAAAGTCATAATGCGTAGGCAACTGCATACCCGTTATATCACCACCAATGTAAATATCTTTTACTTGATTAAATAAATAATCAACACCGGGGTGTTCACAGTTATCCGTTAAGTATATTTTCCGTGCTTCAAGATCTTTATCTATTTTCCATGATGACGTTATATCCATCACCGCAAGCATAAAGCCTTCCTGGTCAGACAAACCGATTTGAGTTGCGCCATCAAAACCTTTGAACTGCTCACTTGATATATCTAAAGTTATAGGTAAAGACCACAGCAAACCGTTTTCCAGCATCATAGCATTTAACACTGATAAGTAATTCGTTTCATCCATAAATCCATTTAACGGGTTCATTGCACCGTTTAAAATCATTTCTAAATCACATTGCTGACGCGGTGTTAATATAACTGTGCGCGCTACTGAAATTTCTTTTTTTAATGCTTCGCTTTCTTCAATAGAAAGCATTTTTATTGATTTTTTTTCGCCGTAATAGTTCATATTTTTATCTTATACAGTCAATGTTAATCACGAGCTGAAGCTGGCTCCTGCAAACAGCTGTCTTCTGTAAGCGTTATCTTTAGGTGATGATAGAGTGATATTAACCATAATAGCCTTATACTACTCAACAAATTTTTGTATGCCATCTTTTAATGGTGTTGCCGGTTTAAAGCCTACGGCATCACCATTTTACATATTCATCATATTTTTTGAGTCTTTTTGTCCTCCATATTTTCAATAATTTAAATAAACGTCATTAACTCAAAATGTAAATTTCTCAAAAATTTCAAGTTATTTTAAGCGATCATGCTTTAAGCTGAGCTTCGTAATAGTCATTTAAGTTATCTATATTTACAACTTCGTCTCCGCGTCCAGGTAAACGCTTCGATAAATGCATTCCTATAAAACCAGCTGCGCCAGTTACTAAAATTTTCATGTTTTACCTATGATTTCCTATTTCACAAAACAGGATAATTAAATAACAATATTCACATGATACTAATTACAATTACCCGACCATCTCTCAACAAAGTTTTCAGCATTACTCTTTGCGTACTGAAAACTGCCCCCTCTGTCAACTAGAAGATGGCAAGCTTTAAAAGGCGCAGCCAACGGCTCGCCAACAAACAACCCCTGCCCCGGCATTTTTACACTTTTCCAATAAGCTTCAATCAAACTGCTACCCGATAAATATTTTTGCATAACGATTCTTGGGTCGGGAAACTTTTGCACGTAACTGCACGGTTCCACCACTGTTCCATACGACCCTGTAACGCCGGCATCAATCCAATTTAAAATACTCATTTGACTACCGCCAAACAATACACCGCCCGATGAAGTTAAATGATCTGCAACAGCACCGGGTAAATATGTATTTTTTTTATATTTTTTATATGTTTACGCCCTGTAAAATAAAACAGGACATCCCTCTTATTTGCAATCGCATCAGCTTTAAATATTTCAACTTTAAATATTTTTTGAAATCTTTTTTTAATTTCAGAGAAATATCCTGCTCTCACATTTCTATTTTTATCACTTGTACTCAGCAAATACGCTATACCAGCAGGCCTTGTGTAATCGGCCTGCACACCTCGCGTTATCATCTCTTTTACGCCATCTAAACTGTTAGATGACAATAACATTGATGGCCGAATTTTAAAATCCGTATAAGACTGATGACTCAAGCTATTAAAATATTTAACCGGCTTAGTCAGCTTACAGCTTTTAGCGCAATAGTCAGGACTAAACCCTAAGGAAAATGCAGAGGTGATTGACATACAACCCACTCGCCAGGGTTTTCTCCAAGCTAAGGCATAAGCTTGTATACTTTTCGGTACTTTTTTATTTAGCTGTTGCTCAATTCCTTTAAACTCATTTATCGTTAATGATTTCGTATTTGGAGCAAAGTTTAAATAAATAATATTTTTCTCAGGAATTAGCCTAACACTTTTGTAGTAATTAGCTATTTCAATGCTTTCCGGATCATTTTCATTAACCAGCACGGCTAATGTTTGGTTACTTATTTCTGCGCTTAATCGACTTACACTTAATAGCAAAATAACGACAATGCAAATACAACTCAATATTATTTTTTGTATGTGCATTTAATTTAAACAAATTCTATTAAACCGATGCTGATCGTTTCCCTATTTTAGAGACTATCTGCGAAATCCAGCCGGGCTTTAAATCCAAACCCGCATAATCCCTATCTGTGGTATAAGCTTTATTTAAAACTGTACCTAGCACTTCATTGCCTTGCAGCAATTCAAATGCCTGTTTCAATTCATTTGCCTGAGTTTTGCCCTCTTCAATTACCACTAATGTTGCATCTGCATTAGGGATAAAAGCCAATGTATCAGAACTTTCTAATAACGGTGGCAAATCAAAAAGAACAATACGTGATGGGTACCTATGTTTCACTTCTTCTACCAATCGCTGCATTTTAGGCGAGCTTAACATTTCAGATGAATTGGCAATTGCACGACCAGCCGGTAACACTACAAACCGGGATACACCTTTCGGGTTAACTAACATGTCACCCAATGGTTTATCATCCAACAAATAATCACTCAAACCATAGTCCGTATGAAAATCAAAATATTTATCGAGTTTGGGTGAGCGTAAATTAGCATCAACTAGTAACACGGTATTATCAACTTCTCTTGCCAAATTCATCGCTAAATTAATTGCGGTTAGTGATTTACCTGCACCACTGCCTGGGCTAGTAATCGCTAATGTATTCCAATTTTTTTCATTTAATCGCTGCAACACTTGCGTTCGCAAAATTCGATAGGCATCAGAAATACTGTTTTGTTGCTCTGTAATAATTCGTTTTTCTCTTAACTCGGCCACTGGCAAGGGAACGGTGCGAGTTTTAGTGTATTGAATTTCCTGCTCTTCAACACTTAATGAATTACTATCTGGCTTTGCTATTGAGCCGGTAACTTTTCCGCCATTTTTAATACGTTCTTGACGGGCTAATTCTAGCGCCTGTTTAATACGTTCCACAATTAAACCCTCTTATAAATCCATCACATTTTCTGCTTTTCGAATACCCCTAAACCAGAGTACATCCAGTGGTGTCCAGAAAAAATGTATTAATAATAAAACGGCAATAATACTGCCGAGCACAGAACCCATAACGACACGATAAATTCGCTGTTTTCGCCTTAAATCATAGGTATTATATATCAAAGGTATTACCGCTAAAGGTGCAGCGGTTAGCATTTTTGTTACGCCGTTTACGCCGCGCACCGATCCATCCATTGCCTCTTTTAAAATGGCCACACCCAAACCGGCAGCAATCGAGAAAATTAAAGATAAAAACACAATTGCAATACGATTTGGCTTAACCGGTTTTTCGGGAAACTGTGCGGGATCAATTAAAACAAATGACTCACCCTTACTTTCTTTTTCAAGCTCTTGCCCTATTTCTGCTTCCATTTGGCGTGCTTTAATATCCTGGTAACGCATCAATGCATTTTGTTGCTCACGATTCAAAACCATAAACTCTTTTTCTACCTGCGGGCTTTTAGCAATACGCTCCTCAAGATTAAGCAATTTTTCATCCAGGCGTTTTTTTCTCGAGGCATTAGATTTAATTTCGCTATTAATTGTTTGGAGTTGGGTTTGCACTGAAATATACGCGGGGTTATCTGGCTCTAATTTCATTATCCGAACTTCTGAATTCACAGGGTTTTCAGCCAGCGTTTTTTCTAGTGCTGTAATCTCAGACTTAAGTTTAATAACATCGGGATGTGTTGCGGAATATTTTTTCTTTGCCGCCGCATATTGACTACGTTTTTTAGTTAAAACCTTTGCCTGCTGTTGAGCATCAAAACCCTGACCAGTTTGGTCTCTCAAGCCTTTTATTTCTCTCTTTATTTTTACAATATCAGGATGTTTTTCAGAGTATTTAGCCGATAGGCTTGCATACTCTGACTCTAACGCCTTAAGCCTTGATGACGGATCTAAGATCGATTCTCCAGTAGCGGAGCGCATATTAGTTAGTGGATTAATTTGTTCTAACTGGCTTTGTAAATAAAACTTGCGCTCCTTAAGCACTCTAAGCTCAGCCTCAACAGAATCTAATTCTGATTCAGTACGATTTAGCGTAGAGTTATTTATCACCGCCATTTCCGGTAAGCTATGTGGGTACTTCTCTTTAAACTCTGCTAGTTTTTTTCCCGCTTCTGCAATCTTCTCTTCTAACTTGGCAGTTTCATCTGTTAAAAAGGAATAAGTCTCCGCCGCCTTGTCTTTACGTGTTTTTAAGTTTTCCGCTAAAAACAAACTGGTTAATTCACCTGCTACTTTTTGAGTTGAGCCGGGGCTACTACCTTCATAAGAAAGCGTAAAAGCAATCGTTGCAATACCCGGGCGTCCGGTACGTGGATCCACTACATCAGCACTAATCATATCTAAGCCGATATCTTCTCGCATAGTTTCCAGCACTTCTTCGGTTGTTTCATGCTTTCTTTCTTTTACATAAAGATTATATTTTTCAATTATTTCCATTAGGTTTGGACGCGTCATAACCCGCTGGCTAATCGTTTGTATTCGTTGAGCGGCATAAGATGTCACCGTTGAGCGCACTAGCTCAGTCGGAATTTCCTGCTCTTTAATTAAGATGGTTGCCGAGGAACGATAAGTGGGCGGCCACACTAATGCTGTAACCAGACCGATTAAAAACACAATTAACCCCGTCGTAATAATTGCGGCCTTTCGACGACTGACTATCGCCAGATAATCTTGAATACTTTTTTCTTGTTCTTCCATATTTAAAATTCTTAATTAATAAGTGGTGACCAATTTTGGCCAGTGTAAATATAAGTTAATGTAAATTGCATTAGATGTACTTTCGCCACCCGTTGCTCTATTTATGTAATCCTGATTTATATGCCGATACAAAAATTGTAAGTTCCAGTTTTCAGTTAATCGGTAGGAGATAGAGGGTTCTATACGATATTGAGTTCTATCATTACGCGACGACGAAGGGGTGCCACTTACGGTTGAAGAATCATAGGCATCTAATAATAATTTTGTTGTAAATCGCTCTGTATTATTAACACTAAATTGATAAGTTACGCTGCGCAATTCACTGGCACCACCGAAGCTTGACGGCGATATGGTTCTGCTCCCCGTAAAGCGATGCGAAGTTAATTCTGATTTGCTGCTATAAGTAATATTGGTAACCGTGCCTGTATCTTGGTTGGAAACATCTTCAATTACCGGTGTTATCAAAGGGCTATCGGGGCATTGCCCATTTACCGGGGTTAACACCCCTCCACCAATCGAGTCATCAATAATGCACGAAGTGACAACATCCGTGCTTAATGAATCTAAATTGCGGCCACCAAAAGAGATCGCAATACTTGATAACGGATTAATCGTATAAGTGTAATCCATTTGCAATACAGTTTGGTTATATGAAAAATTCGCATCCGGACTTTCATAATCGGTATAAGATGATGTAAAACCTAACTGATGATTTTCAGCCAGCCGCCAGAAGGCATTAAAGTTTAAACTACTATTATCATAGTCTCGGTAATTTAGATTTGTCACTTCATCGTATGTCACTTGAGCGGCATTTAAGCTAAAGCGCATTTGCGATGTTTCACTTGAATTCCAACGTACCGATGGTGCAATCGATATATTGGTACGCTCAGTACGATCCCCTAATCCTACATCGGGATTGGATGTATCGAAATCGGTATCAAAATTAGTATTACGACTGTAGTTGGCATTTAAGCGCCAGTCCGTTAATTCTGTTTGACGACCCCCATCAAAGTTAAAAAACAAATTTTCACTGTCGCCATCTTCAATATCCTGAAAACGGGTGATTTTAGCTCGTGTATCTACCGACATATCCCAAAGTCGTAACTCTTCACCGGCAAACTTTATTCTTGGCTCAAGAGTATAACCGGTAGAGGCTTGCGGATTGTTTTCATCTGCACGCATTCTAACATTGTCGTTATATTGCCCTTTTAAGGAAACACCAGGCTCAGACTTCCACTCTGCGGCATTTAAAACACTCACTGTAAAAAATACAGACACACACAATAAAACGAGACTGATTTTTTTCAACTTAAAACTCATAACCACACCAACTTAAATGAGCTTTAAGGTACAACAACAACATCACCGCTTTTAAGGATGATGTTTTGCTTTAACTTATAACCACCGGCCACTTCATCGTATTCAAATGGCATAACCTTAATACCGGCTTTTACGCGCCGTAAAACTTTAATATTATTGGAACTGGCATAAGCATTTAAACCTCCCGCCATCGCCAGAGCCTGCAATACATCTATATACGCGGTGCCTATATATTCGCCCGGACGATTAACTTTACCCACAACAAATATTTTATTATTTTGAATTTGACGAACCGCAACCGTTACAACGGGATCGGGGATATATTGTTTAATTTTATCAGCCAGAATTTTCTGCAACTGTGCAACACTTTTACCGCCAGCGTAAATATCTCCAGCCAATGGAAAACTCATTCCCCCGTCCGGGCGTATTAATACCTCTTGCTGCATACCCTCCTCTTTCCAAACGGAAATGGTTAAGATATCGCCAGGGCCTATTTTATAAATCGGTAGAGATTGAGATGACGCTGCGTGTGCCATTGGTCCAAACAGAAATAAAGCCATTACGCTCAAAATCTGACTGTGTTTTAGCATCCGCTGAAAAAAAGACTGAAAACGGTTTTGTAATTCTTCTTTTATAAATTTGTTCATTAAAATTCGCTAATATAGTTCCATACAAATACCGCCACATAATAGGCAATCTGGGGGGTTGATGCAAAGACTTTAGGGTAATAAGCCCTTTAACAAGGTAGGTGATATTTTTTATGCCCACATAAGCCAGGCTTTCCTGCCTCAATATACTTTTGAGTTGAAAAGCCCGCGAATTGCTAAGCATTGAAATCATTAAGCCCAGTATTCGGTAGACTCGGTTTTAACTAGCGATATTAAAACATATTATTCAGACATTAACTGGAAGCTCTCCCTTTAGAAAAAAGAAGATTAAGGAAATTCAAAAGACATCACACATACTGTTTTCTACAAATACAAAATTTTAAGCTGGACACTTTAATAATAGCTTAACTAATATGTACTTCTTTAGGCACACCTAAGTGATAACCCTGCACATAATCAACCCCCATCTCTTTTAGTAAGCGCAGCGTGTCCTCGCTCTCTACCCACTCGGCAATCACCTCAACTTTCATTACATGCCCTACCCGTACAATGGCTTCTACCATCGCACGGTCAATCGGATCACTGAGCATGTCAACTACAAATGAGCCGTCAATTTTAATATAATCAACAGGAAGCGTTTTGAGGTAGGTAAAGGAGCTCAGTCCACTGCCGAAATCATCCAGTGAAAAGCGACAGCCCCGCGCTTTTAAGGCTTTTATAAACTGCGTAGCTTTCGCCAGATTACTAATGGCGGCCGTTTCAGTCACTTCAAAGCAAATTTTACTTAAATCTATTTGATGCTTGCTGGCCATATTAAATATATGTTGCAATACACCATCATCAGCCAACGATGTACCCGAAAGATTGATTGCAACGACTTTATTCAAACCATCACGATGAAATAAAGTCATATATTTAAATACCTCACTGACCACCCAGCGATCAATAGCCGACATTAAATTATAACGCTCTGCCGCAGGGATGAAGGCATCCGGGCGTATCATTAAGCCCTCTTCATCACGCATACGTAACAAAACTTCTACATGTCCAACCTGTAATTCGCGACCCTGTATCGACACAACCGGTTGCTCAAATAATACTAAACGATGATCTTCAAGCGCATGGGTAATGCGCCCCGCCCAATGCATTTGACCATGACGTTCGGCTAACATGGCATCTGATGGCTCATATACATGTACCCGATTGCGCCCCATATCTTTAGCTGCATAACAGGCCATGTCTGCCGAGGCGAGTATATTTACGAGATCCATATTGTCGACATTAATACCGACCACACCAATACTGGCGCCAATTTCAAAACTTCTGTCTTGCCAGGCGAAACGAAACGCTTTTACCGAAAGGCGAACCTTCTCGGCCACTTCTACGGCTTTTTCTAAACTACAGTTTTCCAGTAACAAGCCAAACTCATCCCCCCCTAAGCGCGCCAACACATCCCCCTCGCGGATGCCTTTTTTAAATAGATCACCCAATTGGCGTAGCAGCTCATCACCCGCCACATGTCCACAGGTGTCATTTACAATTTTGAATTGATCGAGGTCGAGATAACACAGGGCATGATGGCGATTTTCAGTTGCCACATCTAATAAAAGAACTTCTAACAGCTCTTCAAACTTTCGCCTATTATATAAGCCTGTTAGCATGTCATGGCTGGCTTGATGCGACAGTTGGCGGCTTAACTTTCGTTCCTGGCTTACATCTTGAAAGACCATTACCGCGCCAATAAGCTCGCCTTTATCATTACGCATTGGGGCGGCGGTGGCCTCTATCGGAATGATATGACCATCATTTTTTTGCATCGCCGAATTTTGCCCCATCACCTCAACTTGGCGATTTTTCAAACAGGCCTCCGTGGGGCTGGTAATTCGCTCACCGGAGTCCTCATTAATCAGGTGCAAGGCTTCACTCAAGTTAATTTCTTTAGCCTGCTGCAAACTCAGCCCCATGAGTCGCTCAGCAACCGGATTAATATACCGAATTATATTGTCCGGATCAGTTGTAATGACCCCATCCATTATCGAATGCAAGGTCACTTCGGCCTGTATTTTTTCTTCAACCAGCGCTTTTTGTGAAGACTCTAGCTCACGTTGATGCGATATCACCAAATCCAGCGCTTGATTAATGAATTTTGCTAAATAGCCAAACTCATCATTACGGCTCTCATTAAAGCGTGCCGTTTGGTCTTCTTTGGTAAATTTTTGAGCTGATGCCACCATTTTTAATAAGGGCTGCGACAACACAACTTGCAAAATTCGCTGCAAAATCATGCCAAATAGAAAAACCATCGCCCCGATAATTAATAACATTTTTTTACGCGTATCTTTAATCGTCTGCTCAAAGCTTCGCATGTAAACCGCTAATTGAACCACCCGAAGATCTTCATCCAGCTTTATGCGCATTAATAGCTGCCCTTCAACTAATACATAATCGGGCGGCAATTCACCAAACTGATATTGATGCCCTGCAAACTCATAACGCATTGATTCGATTGGATACAGCTGTACCAGCTTTTGAAAAAGTTTTTCCACCTCAACCGTCATAAATTGATGATCGAAAATATGCTCACGCTGATATAAATAGAGATTTTCCAGCTCATGCTCAACGTGAATAATATTATTGTTATATTCACTGTTAAGCTGGGCTTCTTGTTGATTTAAAATATACGTGGCAGCAAGCAGACCAACCAATACCATCCCCCAAAATACAATGCCCGTAACTTTGGCGGACAGAGACAGACTAACGGATTGATTTTGATTACTTTTATATTGACTGTTTTTGTCTTGTTGCTGGCTCATTTAAAACCAAGCCAGCGAATAACGAGTAAAACCGGGCACACACCACTCAGGCCGGCCCCCAGTATGGCAAAACCCATAAACCACGGGAAAAACCATAATGCCTCAACCAGACAATAACCAATAAAAAGAAAACTACTCACGACGATTCGCCAAACCCGCTCAGACTCAAGGTTAAACTTTGAGTCTTCAACTAGCGCGACATCAACATACTCATAATCTGGTTTAAGCAGACCGCTGCGCAGCATGCCAGTCAATATCGGCAAACGAAAATTTGTAATCCCTTCAACGAACAAAAGCACAATTATGCCGTATAAGGCGTAATTTAATTCAAAATATAAAACCACTAACAGGACGAAACCTATTAATGTTCTGTAGGTTCTATCAGACATACATTTTCCTGGACCAATACTCAACACCCAAACAACTTGCACTGATTTACTTGTTTTAGTTTAATAAATTCAATACGTTATATACATTTTTTATAAATATAAATATACAGCTCACTGGTATTTTTCTGTACCGTAAATTTTATTATTTACATAATATAACTTTAGCAGCTGCTCAATTTAATTTTCAAATAAAAGCATTACAAAATAAAGCTTTCCATGCGTAATCGCTCACGATTTAGCTGTAACCACTGCAATGCAATTAAGGGAATAGCCGCACAAATTTTCCCCGATGACATTAGATCATGCAACTCTGCATAATCAATAACAAACACCCGTATATCTTCGCCTTCATTTTCAACACCGTGAATACCCGATGCTTGCTCGCTATCCACCAATGCACACATAATATGAATTTTTTCAGAACAGCCACCCGGACTTGAAAAGAAGCTATGTACCGATTCAAAACTGTGAACATCAATGCCTGATTCTTCTAAACACTCGCGCTGTGCCACATCGGTAATTGACTCGCCCGGCTCAACCATGCCCGCTACAATCTCTAATAACCAGGGTCCATTTTCATCTTCAATTGCCCCCACCCGAAACTGCTCAAGTAACACCACTTTATCTTTAGACGGATCATACATTAAAACCGCTACCGCTTCGTCACGATGAAAAAGCTCTCGCTTAACTTCAATTTCACCCCCCTTATACGTTTCATGCTGGATATGGCATAAATCAATTTTAAAAAAACCATTATATTTGGACTCGGATTTAAGTAATTTCCACTGCATTTTTTCACCTCTAGGTTAATAGCTGATACTATAGAAAAATGATGCACCTACAACTACTCGAATTGATTGGTCAAAAAATAATACACGATAATAAGCCCTGCATATTAATTGAAGTAATTGATGATGGCCCACTGCTCGTATTTCAATGCCCAAACAACACTGATAATAAAAAACAAATCCAACACGACCAACATGGCAATGCCAAACGCAGAACGTTAGCCACCTTTACTATTCATTGTTTAAATGAAATGAAAAATGACTTACATCCCGTACTTAAGCAGTTGCTCAACCAAAAACAACAACAACACTTACTGGACGAGTTACTTTAAATCGCCGGCCCCGGTTAACTTTACAATCTCGTAACTGAAAAACCGGCAGATATTGAACACCTAAAACTACCGGCTCAGATATGATGTAGTAATAAATTTAAATTTAATTTTCATATCTATATTTCATGGCTCGTTATTAAAATGCTGATTTTAAAGTTAACAGAATAGTGATATATAATTTTAAATTCGATCAACACAAGCATGTACCAACGCCGGCCCCTGATAAATAAAACCGGTATAAATTTGCACCAAACTCGCACCTAACCGTATTTTATTTTGAGCATCATCCGCACAACTAATTCCACCCACCGCAATAATAGGAATTTTTTTATCCAAATGCGCCGCCATCACTTGCAAAGAATGATCAGCCTTTTCTTTTAATGGTTTTCCACTTAAGCCGCCTTGCTGGTCACCGTCGGCTAAATTTTCAACGCCCTCACGTGAAAGCGTTGTATTACTTACAATCACGCCATCAACCGCATATTCAATAAAAGTATTCGCGAGTGATTCAATTGCATTATCATCCATGTCGGGTGCCACCTTTACTACCAGCGGCACATACTTATCTTGCTGCCGAGTTAACTCCCGTTGTTTAAATTTTAAATCTCGAAGCAAATTATTTAACGACTCACCAAATTGTAAATCACGTAACCCGGGGGTATTGGGCGATGAAATATTGATGGTGACATAATCCGCGTGAGCATAAACTTTTTCTAAACCCATCAAATAATCATCTACCGCGTTTTCTTCTGATGTGCTTTTATTTTTACCGATGTTAATTCCCAGTACACCTTTAAATTCAGAGCGCTTTACATTTTCGAGTAGATTATCGACACCTTTATTATTAAACCCCATGCGATTAATAATTGCCTCAGCAGCCACTAATCGAAATAAACGCGGCTTATCATTTCCAGCTTGCGGTAACGGTGTCACCGTACCTATTTCTACAAACCCAAAACCGCAGCTCGACAAGGCTTGAAAATACTCGCCATCTTTATCTAAACCCGCAGCAAGCCCAACTCGATTAGGAAAATTAATACCCATTACGTTAACGGGTTTTAATTTATTATTTCCAAACAAAAAATTAATTAAATTAAATTTATACACATAGTTTAAACCTTTCAACGACAATTCATGGGCCGTCTCCGGGTCAAACATAAACAAAACTTTTTTAACTAAACCATACGGCATTAATGCCATAATTTCTGATCCTCTTTAAAAATTATTATCATTAATCTATTCTTCTTTCATCATCTTTATAGCTGTTATTCTGATACACACTTTCTTTTTCATTCCAACGACTTTTAATCACTCTTCGCAAACATAACAAAACGAGATCTACATCGCCTCAAAATACTCCACAATTAACTGCGCAGTTTTTTTATTTCGAAACTCATTCACATCCAATCGATATGCCGCATGAATATAACCGTCACTTTCCTGCAATAATTTCGCCGGAGCATTAAATGCAATAGCAGAAATCGGCTGCTCTGCATCTGGAGATTGCAGCTCCATTTTCAAATGTTTTTCACCCACTACCCGCCAGTCAATTACTTCAAAGTCCCCGTCAAAAGTCGGCTCAACAAAACACTGCCCCCAGGGCCCTGCCTCTCTAATAGACTCAGCTAATGACAACCCAAAATCATCGCCTTGCAATTCACCGTCCGATTCTATTACGCCTTGCAGCGCATCATCATCTAATTTCTTTTTGACCACTTCGTTAAAGACTTTTTCAAATTTTTCATAATCGGTTTTATAAATACTCATACCCGCTGCCATTGCATGACCGCCAAATTTAATCAATATTCCCGGGTTCTGCGTTGATATCGACTCCAACACATCACGAATATGCAACCCTTTAATTGAACGCGCCGAACCTTTAATTATCGTGTCATTATCATTAGCAAACACAATCACCGGCCGATTAAATTTTTCTTTAATTCGCGACGCTAAAATACCAATTACACCCTGATGCCAATCTGCATTATATAAACTAATACCATAAGGCAGCTCAGACTGGTTTATCATCTCTTCCAAATGCTGCAAACTTTGCATCGCCTGTTGTTGCATTTTCTGCTCAATTTCACGACGACTTTTATTTAAGTTATCTAATTTCTCAGCTATACCCATCGCCTGATTACCATCATCGGTAATCAAACACTCAATGCCTAATGACATATCATCTAATCGTCCCGCAGCATTTAAACGCGGACCTATAGCAAAACCCAAATCACTGGAAACTATACGATTAATATCACGACCAGCAATTTTTAAAATTGCCTGAATACCCACGCAAGCTTTACCACTTAACATGCGCTTTAAACCCTGCGAAACTAAAATACGATTATTGGCATCCAATGGCACCACATCGGCAACAGTGCCCAGTGCCACTAAATCTAATAGTTGCCCCATATTGGGTTCACGCACACGACTATTAAAATAATTTTCTTTACGAAGCGCCGCACGCACCGCCAACATCACATAAAAAATCACTCCTACTCCAGCCAAATTTTTACTGGAAAAATTACAACCGGGCTGATTAGGATTTACAATTGCATTGGCATTGGGCAGTTCAGCTCCCGCTAAATGGTGATCGGTTACCAACACATCAATTTCCGCATCACGCGCCGCTTGCACACCTAGCACACTAGAAATTCCATTATCAACGGTGATTAATAAATTCGGTTTATTTTGACAAGCCACTGCAACAATTTCTGGACTTAACCCATAACCAAAGTCAAATCGGTTGGGCACTAAATAAGAAACGTTTTGGTGCCCTAACATTTTTAATGCGCGCACACAAACTGCTGTACTGGTTGCACCGTCCGCATCAAAGTCTCCAACGATTAATATTTTTTGCTGATTCTTAACCGCATTTACGATAAGTGCTACCGCTGGTTCAATTCCCATCAACTGATCAAAACTTATAAGATTGGCTAACGAGTATTCAATTTCTTCGGGCGAGTTTATTCTTCTATTACTGAGCACTTTTTGCAACACGGGATGAAAATCAGATTGCTGTAGATATTCTGATATTGGTGCTGATAATCGCTTTATTTTTTTTGTTTGCATATCGCCGTTAAGTCTCCTCAACTAATAGAAATAAATTCATCAATCGTTATTGATGTTTTCCAGAACTTTAATAAATCTAAACGATTAACCGTAATCACTTTGCCAGTGCACGGGTACAATTTTATTTCATCGACTTTTTTTGAAGATAATAAAAACAGTATTTTTTTAAATTCATTTTCAGCAAACACCATCAACGCATTAAGCCAGGCATCAACATCACCATAGCATACAGACTCATACAAAGAGTCAAGCACCAGTACCGAAGAGGATATTATATTTTCAATTTCATCAGTCGGCTTAATATCAATATTAGATTGATTCGCTAACGCTATTGCCAAAACATCATCACTAAACAATAAATCGATTTTATTTTGCTCACCCACGACAGCGCGAGCTTGCATATCCCATAACCACAACCCATTAATTGCTAGCCCACCGCTCTGTTCTCGATTTTGATTCGCTGCATGTTGAAAAAACAACATTTGCGCTTCATTTAAAACCTTACGCCACCACAAGGCATCACCCTCTTGTGGTTTATTCTGTGACGTATCTTGCGGCATAAAATGTTTTATATCACGACCTAAGGCATAATCTAATGACGTAAAAGACAAATCCAGCGAATTTTCAGATTTTAAATACCAGCGATTTTCAGATGTAAAATGCAAACTTAGATTATCTTCTAAAAAATGCAGATTAAAACTTTCGATTAACTGCTGGGCTTCTTGCCGATTGGGCTGCACTAAATCCGTACCGATTAAAATAGCGTGGTCCGACTCCGCCTTAAAATGCACCGGATCAGCCCGATAATAAAAACCATCACTAGTATCAAGCTCATCATAAGCGGCGGTTAACTGACATAACGATAATTCACATTGCGGGTGGATTAAATTAACCAGCGTTTCAAATAAATTTGATTGAACAGCGTTACTCGTTATTTTAGCTCGTGATAAAACATTATTAATTTGGCGAAATTCAGATTGTTGTAATTGCTGCTGAATATAAACGGGAAGCGCATCAGAAAATGGCCCCAGCAAACCCGGCACAACAACATGTAATGATTTCATTTTTTAATTACTTGCCGATACGCTGCCTTAGCGCCTCAAACAAACACACACCCGTTGCCACCGATACATTTAAACTTTCGACTTGTCCCAGCATTGGCATTTTAACCAGCTGATCACAACTCTCCCGAGTTAAACGTCGCATGCCTTTCTCTTCGGCACCCATTATTAACGCCAACTTACCAGTTAATGACACATCGTATAAACTGTTATCTGCTTCACCCGCCGTGCCTACGATCCAAATCTCATTCTCATTTAATTGCTTTAAAGTGCGCGCTAAATTGGTTACCTGAAAAAAAGCCACACTCTCCGCCGCACCACAGGCGACTTTTCGTGCAGTCGGCGTAATTCCCACCGCCCGATCTTTTGGCACGATCACCGCATCTACACCTGCGGCATCAGCAGTACGCAAACAAGCGCCTAAGTTATGCGGATCGGTCACTCCATCTAGCACCAATAAAAAAACATTTTCTTTTTGTATAATATCTTCGAGGGAGCTGCCTTCTATTTTTGCAGCCGGTTTATAACGAACCGCTACGCCTTGAGTTTTATGGCTATCGACTTGTTTTTGTAAATCAGTTTTCTTTAGATATTCAACAGATATACCCTGGGATTCAGCATAATTAATTAATTGAGTAATCCGTTTATCATGGCGATTTTTTTCCACCATGAGTTGCAAAACATTAATCGGGTCATTGCGAATAATTGATTCAACTGAATGAAAACCAAAAATAATTTCTGATTGCATGTTTATTTAATTACTACTTTTAGACGCTAATGCAGAGCTAGCTTGTAAAATACGTTCATCTAACATTTCACCAAAATAATAAATATTACTGATTCCAATAATGCGTTTTGTAAGCTCTTTTCCCGACGCATTAAGAAACAATATTGTTGGCGTTACATCCACATCATATTTTAATGCCAGCACATCGCCCGATATTAGTTCACCTTTTGCATCACGCAAATAACTATAATCTTCAATATAAATCTGCCTGATTAATATTTTAGATTCATAACCACCCGACTTAAGCATCGGGATCAAATAGTTAATTCGAACCGCATCGCAAAACTCACAGTCCTCTGCTGTAAACAATAGAAGAATCGGCACATTTTTAGACTGCGCCTGCTGTTTTAATACACGCAAATCCTCGACAATTTCAACTTCTATTTCGGCCTGCACAGTATTCATTAACAACAATGCGCCGACCAGGAATAACGAACGAATAAGCAACACTAAATTCAACATGGTTAATCACTATTTCTTTTTAGATTTTTTCTTCTTTACTGCCTTTTTAGGGGCTGATTTTTTTATTGCCTTCTTCTTAGGCACAAGCTTCTTTACTGGTTTCTTTTTAGGAGTCACCTTTTTCTGTGCAGCTTTCTTAACTACCCTCTTCTTAGGCGCTGCCTTTTTCGGTGCCACTTTTTTAACCACCTTCTTCTTAGGCGCTGCCTTTTTCGGTGCCACTTTTTTAACCACCTTCTTCTTAGGTGCTGCCTTTTTCTGTGCAGCTTTCTTAACTACCCTCTTCTTAGGCGCTGCCTTTTTCGGTGTAACTTTTTTAACTACCTTCTTCTTAGGCGCTGCCTTTTTCGGTGCCACTTTTTTAACCACCTTCTTCTTAGGCGCTGCCTTTTTCGGTGCCACTTTTTTAACTACCTTCTTCTTAGGTGCTGCCTTTTTCTGTGCAGCTTTCTTAACTACCCTCTTCTTAGGCGCTGCCTTTTTCGGTGTAACTTTTTTAACTACCTTCTTCTTAGGCGCTGCCTTTTTCGGTGCAGCTTTCTTAACTACCCTCTTCTTAGGCGCTGCCTTTTTCGGTGTAACTTTTTTAACTACCTTCTTCTTAGGCGCTGCCTTTTTCGGTGCAGCTTTCTTAACTACCCTCTTCTTAGGCGCTGC
>Ga0316207_10000227_pt1 | contig 109042 bp, 109 predicted proteins | sample 6weekpyrite_MG_FD_204943 | JGI IMG/M metagenome (GOLD analysis project Ga0316207, IMG submission 204943) | Microbial mat bacterial communities from mineral coupon in-situ incubated in ocean water Damariscotta River, Maine, United States -... | ecosystem: Environmental > Aquatic > Marine >...
CCTGAGGTTGAGGAAGTTGAAAAGCCTGAGGTTGAGGAAGTTGAAAAGCCTGAGGTTGAGGAAGTTGAAAAGCCTGAGGTTGAGGAAGTTGAAAAGCCTGAGGTTGAGGAAGTTGAAAAGCCTGAGGTTGAGGAAGTTGAAAAGCCTGAGGCTGAGGAAGTTGAAAAGCCTGAGGTTGAGGAAGTTGAAAAGCCTGAGGTTGAGGAAGTTGAAAAGCCTGAGGCTGAAGTAGAAGCACCGGAGATTGAAGTAGAAGCACCAGAGATTGAAGTAGAAGCACCAGAGATTGAAGTAGAAGCACCAGAGATTGAAGTAGAAGCACCAGAGATTGAAGTAGAAGCACCAGAGATTGAAGTAGAAGCACCAGAGATTGAAGTAGAAGCACCAGAGATTGAAGTAGAGGCACCAGAGATTGAAGTAGAAGCACCGGAAGTAGAGTTTGAGAAGCCTGAAGTAGAGGAAGTAGAGTTTGAGAAGCCTGAAGTAGAAGAAATTGAAGAACCTGAAGTAGAGCAAGAAGACTAACGGTTAAACTTAAAAGCTATATAGATGTGAGCCCCTTTCCTCATTATGATGGTAGGGGTTTATTTATATATATCAGTATATTAAACTAAGCACTTAATGGCTTACATTAATGATAATAATGTGGTAGTTTGAGAATTATATCCCCTTGAGATTGAGATTAAAGATGAAAATTAAAACAAATTTAGCAGTATTTACACTATCAACAGTATTAGCGAGCACCGCAGTGGCAGGCGAATGGAGCGGTATTGTGTCGGCCAATATTGGTAATGACGATAACGTGACACTCGCTGATGACAGTAATGTTGTTGCAAGTGATTTAAAAGATAATTTTGTCGATATTCTTGGTGTTGCCGGTCGCTATCTGACGGGTGATAAGGATAATGGTATTCGCTTTACAGGTGTTCTATATAACCGTGAATACGATACCGACGATGAATTCAATTTCTTGTTGGTAAGTGGTGGTTTGGCTTATCACAAAAAACTAGGCGATTGGCATGGGCGGTTTGGTGCCAAGTATGATTATTTAGAATTTGGCGGTGATCCTTATGAAACTGTTTTCACAGTGAGTGCGGAAGGCCGTCATAAGTTCACTAAAAATACAGAACTACGCCTTCGCTACCGTTATAGTGATATCGATGCTGAGAGTCGTCAATTTAATAACTTGGAAGGTGATCGTCACCAAGCCCGTGCTGAATATCATTTGAAGCATGGCGGCAATCGTTACCGTTTAAGTTACACTTTTGAAACGAATGACCGTACTGATCGTAGTAGTGCAACAACGTTTAGCAGTAGCTCTCCAGTACGTCATACACTTCGTGCGAATGCTCAAATTCCTTTGGGTGGTAAGTGGGGTACAGAGTTTGATCTGCGCTACCGTGATAGTCGTTATAAAGATGACAATGTTTCAAATGGGGTAAGTACACGTCGTAATGATGATCGGGTTAAAGCCAAAGCGGAATTAAATTATCAAATTAGCCGTAAGACAGATGTGTTTATAGATTATACCCACACAGATAATGAATCAAACATTAGTAGTTTTGACTATGACCGAAACGAAGTTTCAGTGGGTGTGAATTACTTATTCTGATTTTTATATCATTTAGTAAAAAAGCCCGCTGATGCGGGCTTTTTTTATATAAATGGTTATGGAGGGGACAGACTATTTATGGTGGCGACTGAAAAAGTCTACTTGCGTTGAAGTCGGTAGATAGCCACTTCACCTAATAAATTAGGGAACATCTTCATACCCAGACTGGTTTTATGATCACGATCAACAACGGTGCGTTGTAACACGTGGATACCATTATCTGCACACAATGCTTCAAAGTCTTGCAGCGTACAAAGATGAATATTTTGTGTGTTAAACCATTTACTTGGCAGCGTTGGTGTCACTGGCATGTGCCCACCAAAAAATAATTGTAAACGAGAACGTATGTGGCCGAAATTAGGGAAGGTTACAATCACCTCGCGACCAACACGTAACATATCATTTAACAGCCGGTCAGGACGTTCAACCGCCTGAATCGCCTGTGTCATGACAGCATAATCAAAGGCATTGTCATCAAAGTCAGACAGGCCTGTATTTAAATCAGCTTGAATCGCATTGACGCCAGTATTAACACACTTGACGATATTGCTAATCTCAATTTCCAGTCCATAGCCGTTTGCGTCACGTTCTTTTTTTAGCATGGTAAGTAAAGTGCCATCACCACAACCAAGATCGAGAATGCGGCTTTTTGGTTTTATCCACTCGCAAATGGTTTGCAAGTCTGGGCGAGTTTGATTATTGGCTGAACTCATGATGACACCTCATCAACAAGATGTCCCATCCATGCACCGAACACATCAAGATAGTCCTTAATTGGAATTAAGAAGGCATCGTGTCCATGGGGAACCACAACTTCGGCATAGCAAACGTCATGGTTATTATCCAGTAGTGCTTTCACAATCTCACGGGAACGTTCAGGTGCAAAACGCCAGTCACTACTAAAGGAGATGACAAGGAAGTCAGCACGTGCACTCGATAAGGCCTTTGATAAGTCATCATCAAAGTCAGCAGCAGGATCAAAATAATCTAATGCCTTCGTCATTAATAGATAAGTGTTGGCATCAAAACGGTCAACAAAGGATTCGCCTTGATAACGCAAGTAACTCTCAACCTGAAAGTCGACATCAAAACCGTAGCTGATTGTACCTTGGCGAAGTTCTCGGCCAAATTTCTCGCGCATGGCATCATCAGATAGGTAAGTGATGTGCCCAAGCATCCGCGCTAACATTAAACCTCGGCGTGGCGAAGTATCATGTTCGTAATAGCGACCTTCATGAAAATCGACATCATGCATAATGGCTTGTCTAGCGACTTCGTTAAAACCAATATTCTGGGCGGTTAATTTAGGCGCCGCAGCAATAACTGCAGCGTGTTTAACTCGCTCTGGAAAGTCGATATTCCATTGCAATACTTGCATGCCACCCAAGCTACCACCAATGACAGCAAGCCATGTTTGAATCTCTAACTTATCAGCAAAGCGAGCTTGGCTTTCTACCCAATCTTTGACCGTGACAATCGGAAAATCAGGGCCATACGGTTTATTGGTTTCTGGGTTGATACTCGCTGGTCCAGTTGAGCCCTTGCATCCACCCAAGTTATTCATGCACACGACATAAAAATGGTTGGTGTCGATCACCTTGCCTGGGCCAATACAGGTTTCCCACCAGCCAGGTTTACGATCTTCCATACTGTGGTAGCCGGCCGCATGATGATCAGAGGACAAGGCATGACAAATTAAAATGGCATTGGAATGGTCAGCGTTCAGCTCGCCATAGGTTTCGTAAATCAGTTCATAGCTATCAAGACGATGGCCAGAGGCAAGATCCAACGGCACATCAAAATGCATTGTTTGGGCGGTAACGAGCCCAATAGAATTTTCCGGGAGTGTGTCCGGCATGCCTAAAAGTATCTTTTTTTAATAACAGAAGTGTTTAGTCTAAAGATACCCGAGGCTACTGGCAACTAAAGAGGGGTTGTTGCAGAAGTTATGATGCATCAACGGCATGTAGTTTGTCATTTACAGGAGGTGTAAATGGACGTTTAACGACTTCAAGCATGAGATTAATAGCTGATATCTGTTGCTCAAGGTCAACCAGCGTTTTTTCAAGCTCAGCAATCTTGTCTTCTAAAGTATCGCGTGATTGGCTAATTTTACGCAAGGTAAGAAGACGTTTCTCGATATCCAATTTATGTTCTTTGATCTGCGCCTTGAGTGGACTAATCACTTCTTTTGCCCAACGATTGGCTTCTTGGTTAGCATTAAAGAATATATTTCGTGCTTTACTGACCATGGAGATAAAGAATTTTTTCACAACAAAACTTTGCTCGGTCATGGTTGTAACAGGGCTTTTACGGAATAGCTCAGCTTCACGGTAAAGTAGGTCGAGCTCTTTTTGGAAGCGACTTGTTGTAAATAGTTTAGGCTTTACTTCACGGAAACCATGTTCTTTATGAAATTTATGATAGATAGCACGGACTATTTTATGGATTTCTAGAGCCTGTTCTGAGGCAGCATCCATAGTTTCGGTTATATCGTTAAAGAAGTTTCGCATTCCGCCTTTCATGCCGGCGGTTGTCCAGCTACCGGACATTGTTTTACGAGTATTGGCAACAACCTTATCAATAGAAGCAAGATCTAAGTGCCTAAGTAATTTACTGCTGTAGTCATCCATAATGCGGCGGCCATTTTTAAGGCCTTCCAAGTTCTTGTTATAGACGATTTGTTCATTACGCGTCTTTTGCAGTAAGTGCATAATGACATCAGCATTTTTGCCACACAGCGATTGCAATTCTTCACGTTGTTTCTGTGTTGATGCAATGCGATCAGCAAGAGTTTGTTTGTCAGTGTTAATCATAGTGCTAATTTCAGAGATCACTTTCTGACTAATAATATGGTGTTTTTCAGGAATAACATCACGACTCAGTGCATGTTCAAGTGCATTGATACCGCTATTGGCAAGCAAAATGTCGTCGTGTTTTACCTTCGCCAATAAGGCCTTTTGAGCAGAAATAGGGAAGACATTTTCGACAGGAATACAAAGTTCTTCAGATGCCTTTTTACACTGTGACTTGATACTCGTATCAATCGCTTCTTTTGTATGTAGCTCGTCCCAAAGGGTATCAATCTTGTTTAGAACAACCAGTAAGCCTTTATTATGACTGACGCGATAATTGCTAATGTGATGTTGCCACATTTCCATATCAGATTTAGTCACACCCGTATCGGCTGCAAGTAAGAACAAGACGGCTTGCGCATTAGGAAGCATGTTAATCGTTAATTCTGGCTCAGCACCAAGGGCATTAAGTCCCGGTGTATCCAACACCACGAGTCCTTGTTTTAGCAAAGGATGTGGGAAATTGATTAAGGCATGACGCCATTTAGGAATTTCAATATGGGTGGTTGGAATATCTTGAGAAGCTAAATGTGCAAACTCTTTTTCATCATAGAGCCCTAATTCACGTGCGCGTTCAACAGGTACGCGTTTGGTGCGGGTGACTTCTGAAAATGCTTCGGAAAGTGAATCGGCAGATTCTGGATCAAGATGAATATTTGTCCATTCAATTTCTTCTTTTTTATATTCGGCAATACTGTAATTTTCGTTGAGACGCGTTTCAATCGGCAGTAACCTTATATAAGGGCGCTCGACATCATTATCGTAGAAAATTTCGGTTGGGCACATGGTGGTACGGCCTGCTTGCGACGGCAAGAGGCGACGTTTATATTGAGAGAAGAATAGGGTGTTAATGAGCTCGGTTTTGCCGCGTGATACTTCGGCAACAAAGGCGACGGTGATTTTGTCAGATTTTAGTGACTCGAGTGTTTCATAGATGCGCAGATCATTTTCCGCATCATTGAGGTCATTGTCTTCCAACCAACTAAGGTAGGCATTAATTTCACGACTCAGATCGTTTTTCCATTTTGCATAGGCTTCGATCTGAAGCATTAATTGATTTTCTGACATGAGCATACTTCTCCAAAAGAGCAACTTCTGCTACTAAATGTGTGAATATATTAAATTTTAGCTATTTAGATGACTATGATGTTGGTCACAAATTAAACAGCGTAAGTCTAGTATTTATAGACTATTTTGCTGAAAATGCAGCCCTGTAATGGAATTATCTTGTTAAGTTATTGATTTATAATGAGGCAATTCGGGTAATTGTATTTTAATTTGTTGTTTTTTAAAGCAATGCCGCGAGCGCGCGGGGGAAACCGAGTAGGAATGACAGCTCTTGTAGTGGTGGCATGATCAGCATGCGAGCGACGACCAAACCTAAAATGGTCACAAATACGGAAAAATCAAACATGCCTACAGGGGGCATCAACCGTCGCACGGGGCGTAACAGAGGTGCAGTAATACTGCTCATTAATGCGGTGACGGGATTGTAGGCTCCGGTAGAGATCCAGCTTAGTAGAGCGATAATGATTAAGCTGAAAAAATAGATATACATAAATAGTGATACCAATTTGGTAACCGCAGCCATTAATGTGCCAGCGATACTGAGAGAACTAATGTCACCACCAAACAAAAGCACCAATATTAGGATGGTGAGCACCTGCAATGCAATGAGCAACACAATAGAAGCAATATCAACGCCTCCCCAGCCAGGAATGATTCGTCTTAATGGTCGTAGCAGAGGGTTAGTGACTTTAACCAGAAACTGAGACAGCGGGTTATAGAAGTCAGCACGAACCATTTGTAGCACTAAACGCAGCATCACAACCAATATGTACAAGCTGAACAAAGTGTCGACAAGAAAAATGATCGGATTGAGTAAATAACCGTTACCCATTTGTAAAACTCCTAAAGCTTATTTAATTAGTTATCGCCGAGTTGGTCGGCAAGTTCGGCGGCGCGGTCACTCGCTGCCTGCAAGGCATCCTTAAACAAGGTATCTAGCCCGCCTTCGCGTAATACACCCAGTGCGCGTTCAGTTGTGCCGCCTGGTGAGGTCACTTTCTTACGTAAAGTAGCAGGATCATCCGCTGATTCAAGGGCAAGTTTGGAAGCGCCAAAAGCCGTTTGCACAGCAAGATGTCGAGCGGTTGCTGCATCAAGACCAAGCTGAATACCGGCATTTTCCATGACTTCGATGACGTTAAAAATATAGGCTGGACCGCTACCCGATAGAGCCGTTACGGCATCGATTTGTTGTTCATCATCAAGCCAAACGGTAATACCGACAGCACGAAGAATGGATTCAGCTTGCTCACGCTGTGCATTTGAAACTTGAGCATTGGCAAATAAACCGGTTGCACCACTTTGCACTAAAGCTGGCGTATTAGGCATGCTACGGACAATAGCGGCGTTACCACCGAGCCAGTTATCGAGGTCACTGCTGCGTACCCCTGCGGCAATCGAGACGACCAGCGGCTGCTTATCTTGAATGCTGGCAGCAAGCTGTTGGGCAACGTCTTTTAGGACTTGTGGTTTGACGGCAAGTAACAGCACGTCGACTTTGGCTGCGACGAGGTTGTTATCGATTTCGGTATGAAGCCCGAAACGCGCAGCAAGTTGGCTGCGTACCTCTTCATTTGGTTCAGCGACATAAATCGCATCAGCAGGAAACCCATCAGCGATTAAACCACCAATGATACTAGCGGCCATGTTGCCGCCACCGATAAAGCCTATGGAATATTTTTTCATAGTTTCAACATACCTTAAATTATGTGCGTGTGCCAAAAATGGCTGTACCAACACGTACTAGTGTGCTGCCCTCAGCGACGGCGGCCTCCAAATCGGTACTCATTCCCATTGAGAGTGTATCTAATTCAAAGCCTTGCTGGTTCAATTGCTCATAAAGTGCGTGTAGTTTAGCAAAGGCGGCCCGTTGTTCAGTTGGGTCTTGTGTAGCCGCAGGGATCGCCATCAAACCTCGTAATGTTAGTTTGGGCAAATCGGCAATTTGTTCAGCCAAAGCCATCACTTGATTTGCCGGAATACCTGATTTGCTGTCTTCGCCACTAATATTAACTTGAATACATACTTGTAATGGAGCAAGTGATTCTGGACGTTGATTATTGAGTCGTTGGGCAATTTTTAGCCTTTCTAGAGTGTGTACCCAGTGGAATTGCTTAGCAATTTCACTCGTCTTGTTTGACTGAATCGCACCAATAAAATGCCATTCTACATCAGGGTACTCTGCCCCTAGTGCTGCAATCTTGATGAGGGCATCTTGTAGGTAATTTTCACCAAAGGCGGTTTGCCCTGCATTTATTGCTGCGATGATGTCTTCAGGAGGGCGTGTTTTACTGATCGCAAGTAGTTTGATATCGACCGGATCACGGTTTGCCGTTTTTGCGGCGGCTATAATACGCTGCTGAACCTGCATGATATGTTGTGAAATGTCGGTCATGTCAAACTCTGTAGGTAAGCTATACTGTAGAAAATCATGGCTTTAATCGATAAATGATTGGCCTTATTATACTTAGAACAATAAAGTCTGCGTAGCCCAGATTTACCTAGATGGAGGATTGCATGGATATTGCGGAACTGCTGGCTTTCGGTGTAAAAAACGATGCCTCAGATTTACATTTATCGGCGGGTTTGCCACCGATGATTCGTGTTGACGGTGATATCCGTCGGATTAACGTCCCAGCGTTGGATCATAAACAAGTTCATAGCTTGATATACGACATTATGAACGATAAACAGCGCAAAGATTTTGAAGAATTCTTTGAAACTGATTTTTCATTCGAGATTCCAGGGCTTGCACGTTTTCGTGTTAATGCCTTTAATCAGAACCGAGGCGCGGGCGCTGTATTTCGTACCATTCCATCACGTATCTTATCCATGGAAGATCTGGGTTGTCCGGCAGTATTCAAAGATATCTCTGATGTGCCACGTGGCATTGTATTGGTGACAGGGCCAACGGGCTCAGGTAAATCAACCACACTCGCTGCGATGGTGGATTATAAAAACGACAATGAATTTGGCCATATTTTAACGGTTGAAGACCCTATCGAATTCGTACACGAAAGTAAGAAATGTTTGGTGAACCAACGTGAAGTACATCGCGACACACTTGGCTTTAACGAAGCACTGCGTAGTGCCTTGCGTGAAGATCCGGATATCATTCTGGTGGGCGAAATGCGAGATCTGGAAACCATTCGTCTAGCTTTATCCGCAGCAGAAACGGGACACCTTGTTTTCGGTACCTTACACACCAGTTCAGCAGCAAAAACCATTGACCGTATTATTGACGTGTTTCCCGCAGCGGAAAAAGACATGGTACGTTCCATGCTTTCAGAATCACTGCGGGCGGTTATTGCACAAACGCTGATTAAAAAGATTGGCGGTGGCCGTATTGCCGCGCATGAAATCATGATTGGTACACCGGCGATTCGTAACCTTATTCGTGAGAATAAAATTGCGCAAATGTACTCAGCTATTCAAACCGGCCAGAGTATTGGTATGCAGACCTTAGATCAGTGTCTTAAAGACTTAGTCGCACAGGGAAAGATCACCGTTCAAGATGCACGTATGCGTGCGATGAACAAAGATCAGTTTTTAGCTTAAGTTAAAATATATTAAGAGGGTAAGCCCGCATGGAATTTGAATCGTTACTAAAATTGATGGTGCAAAAAAATGCATCCGATCTATTTATTACTGCGGGGATGGCGCCATCTTTAAAAATTAACGGCAAGCTAACACCCGTAACCAAAAGCACATTAACGCCAGCACAAGCCAAAGAAACTGTATTTGGTATTATGAGTGAGGCACAAAAGGAAGAGTTCACTCAGCATAATGAATGTAACTTCGCTATTTCAGCATCAGGCGTAGGTCGTTTTCGTGTCAGTGCTTTTATTCAGCGTAACCATGCCGGCATGGTATTGCGTAAGATTGAAACCAAAATCCCAACACTTGAAGATCTAAGACTTCCGGCAATCATTAAAAATCTATCTATGACCAAACGTGGTTTGGTTTTATTTGTTGGTGGTACGGGTACAGGTAAATCAACATCACTCGCGGCGATGATTGGTTATCGTAATAAAAACAGTACCGGTCATATTATTAGTATCGAGGATCCTATTGAATATATTCACCAACATGATGGTTGTATTATCACTCAACGTGAAGTCGGGTTAGACACCGATTCATTTGAAGTCGCATTGAAGAATACCTTGCGACAAGCACCCGACGTGATTCTGATTGGTGAAATCCGTACCCGTGAAACAATGGAGCATGCGATCACCTTTGCTGAAACAGGCCATCTTTGTTTGGCAACCTTGCACGCAAACAACGCCAACCAAGCACTTGATCGTATTATCAACTTCTTCCCGGAAGATCGTCGTAATCAATTGCTAATGGACTTGTCGTTGAACCTGAAAGGGATTATTGCCCAGCAATTGATTCCAACACCGGATGGCAAAGGCCGTCGAGCGGCAATCGAAGTGCTAATCAATACACCATTGGCAGCAGATATTATTCGTAAAGGTTCGATTCACGAACTTAAAGAACTCATGCGTAAATCAAACCAAAATGGTATGAAGACCTTTGATCAGGCACTTTATGATTTATATACGGGTGGCGAAATTACCTATGAAGATGCGATTCATTCCGCGGATTCAGCTAATGAACTACGCTTGATGATTAAATTGGGTGATGAAGAAGCGGTAGAGAAAATGGACACCGCAATTGGTGGCATGTCATTAGTAGAAGATGAAGATGGACCCGGTGGGATGATGAGATAACGCAGGTCTTTTAGTAGTGGCACAGTGTTATTATTAATTGATTGAGTAGGGGGAATAGTAATGCCTAAAGATCTTCCGGTAGCAGTAATGATTTTGATTTGGTTGCTAAGTGGGGTAATTATTTTCGGATGGTTATTAATGCAATATTCTACGATCTATTCATTCGCATTCGCATTGGTTTTTTTTGGAGCGCCAGTGTTTGTTAGAAAAGTACTTTTTAAAGAAAAAATATAGTTGTAATCGAACTTCTATAAACTTTGATCGGATAGAGTAATTTTAAATTATTCTAGTTAGTTAATTTCACGCCAGTTTTTAATTTTTTACCTTTACTATTTTACTCTTCACTCCTTTAGCCAATAAAAATACTCGAAAACAAGCAAGGTAAACTTGCTGAGCGTGGCCCAGATCCCTCTAACAAACCCCATAACGCTTTTTAATTAAAAAAATAACTATATAACTATATAACTATATAACCCTGTAGATATTGCGTTAATTTCAAATTAATTCAAAATGCATGGGGATATAAACAAGCTTTATATCGAAAGATAATAATAATTACTAAGAAATAATAATAATACTTTTAAAGAGGAGAAGGTCACCATGGTCTACACCAAGAAAAGTCCAGCACTCTTTATAATCGGCATTGTCATGCTTGCAATCTGGTATGGGGCAGGTAATGGCATGTTAGACGGTTATATGGAGCATTTAGCTGCAGGTAAGAAGTATAAATACGGAGCTGAGTTAATAAGTATTCCACTCTATTTTGGTATTCTTTCAGTAGTAATAGGTGCTTGGCAATGGTTCGGTAGTCATACTGAAGGTGCATGGGATTATTACTCATCGACAATTGCAGGTGGTATGTTCATTCTGTTAATTGCGATGTTAGTTCGGTGGTTTGTTGCACCTGAAGTAGCGGTTGTGAGTATGTCGTTTGGTAAAGTTGGTGACACCGGTAAATACATTCATAAATTACTTGGCTTAAATTACGTGGTAATGGGTATTGTGGCGGGTATTATTATCGTCAATGTATTCAGAGTGCCTGAGTGGGCAAAAAATGGTGTTCGCTTGTCCCGTTTAGGTTTAAAGACCGGTGTTATTTTGCTGGGTACACTTTACAGTGCGGCTGAGCTTAAAAACCTAGGTGGCCTCTCTATCATTATGATCGGCTTCTTCGTATTGGGTTCTGTTGGTCTTGTATTGTGGATGGGTTCTCGACGTGGAATTCCTAATTCTATGGGTGGCGTACTCTCTGCTGGTATGGGGGTTTGTGGTGTGTCAGCAACGGTTGCATCAGCACCTGTTGTACAAGCCAAGTCAGTAGAAATTGCTTATACCATTGGTACGATTCTGCTTTGGGGTGTGGGTTGTATGTTCCTCTTCCCAATCATTGGTAACCTTTTAGACATGTCATATGTACAGTTTGGCGCATGGGCGGGTACAGGCATCCTGAACTCTGCACAAGTTGCTGGTGCGGCATTGGCTTACCAGCCAGATGGCATTGAGACATTAAAAGTTGCAGAAATTTTCAACATTACTCGCGTACTTGTTTTACCCATCATTGTTTTATGGTTGGCAGTCTGGTATGTGAAACGTGAAGAAAATGTAACTGAAACAGTTAACGTAGGACGGGTTATTTTCGAAAAATTTCCTGTCTTCGTTCTAGGTTTCATTCTATTGTTTGCACTATCTACTACAGGTATGTTTGCCCCAGCAAATCACTACAAGGGCAAATATTTCGATAATAGTAATGTGAAAGCTAGCAAGATGATGACCGATGAGCAGATTGCAGTGTTAACCGCGAATTCTGACAAGGTTGTACGTGCAGAGCGTAAAGCGGCATTGGCTAGATTGATTGCAGAACGTAAAATTGCCAGTATTGAAGATGATGCAACAATCCGTGGTCTTGCTAACTCTAAAGTAATGGGCAAGGACTCAGGAAAGATCCTGAAAAAAGCTCATAAAGCTGTAAGGCATACCGCGAAAAAGATTAAGGCATTCCGTAAATGGATTACTTGGTTATTCGCATTTGGCCTAGTTGGCTTGGGTATGCAAATTACGCTTTCATCAATGAAACAGGCAGGTGGTCAACCGGCGGTTATTGGCGGTGTTGTCGGCTTAACCAAGGCAGTGCTTTCACTGGTTGTCGTTTTATTAATAGTTAGTGAAACCATTTAAGAGAGGATTAGAAAATGGAAAATAAATTTGATCGTGGTTCAGCGCTATCTATTTTTGGTAGTGATCGTAAAGAAGATTTTATGGCATTAGTATTTGCGTTAGTTATTGCATTTGCTGTGTACTTTGCATATTAATCTTTAGTTAGCTAAGTGGAAGCATCAGTTTGGCAATGGCTGGCTGATGCTTCCTTTTTTTAAGGTCTTGAAATGATGTCTACAAATAATATTTTATTAGCAAGTCATGGTACGAATGGCGCACAAGCGGCTGAACAAATGGCAATCTCATTATGTAACAAAGGCGGAACTATTCACCACCTTGTTGTTGTTCCTACCCTATGGGAGGGTATGACAGGTGATGATTGGCTAAACAATGGTTCAACAAGAGATAATTTCAGACGGTATCTTGAGTCTGAACTGGAGCAGGAGGTCGCCGAACATTGCGAACGGATCTCCAAGCATGCAAAAGAAAATGATATTGAATATACCAATGAAGTAGTTGTTGGTGAGCCGGATGAATGCTTGGTCGATGTCAGCAAAAAACAAGATTACGATTTGGTTGTGATGGGCGCACCCAGACCGAAAGGTGTTTCTGGATTGCGTTCTCGAATGGCTAATGACAAAGTAACAAGAACAATATCGACACCAATATTAATCGCACCGTACCCTGCAGATGAATGATCTCGCGGAGGCTGTTACTGCCGTTAATGATGCAGCGTGGGCATCGATAAACACACCGCTTAGTACAGATGAATTAATGACATTTTGTCAGGATATTGAACGCCTGTTGCGGATTAATCCTATGCTTGAATTTAATGTATGGGAGAAGTTGTCAGATAATCAATATCACATGGCAGTCAAAAATAGTAGCCAGGAAACCCCTTTTGAAATTGATGTAAAAATAAATGTCGAGCAAGAGGCAGATGAAATAAGACTTCATTATGAAAGCGGCATAAAGAAAAAGACAGTCCTTAAGATTGAACCTTCTGAGTATGGCTCAAAGCTGACAATTACTGACAGTTATGATGCTCTTTCAGAAGAAGAGCTTCAATCTCGAATAGATGAGGTTGATAGAAGCCTCGTTAACTGGGCTGACTATCTACAACGGTTTTTAATCACCTGGAATAAGTGGTCTAAATTTGGCCTATGGCGCTGGTATATGAAAAGAATCTGGCAACCAATGAAGCCTACTGGCCGCCGCGTTACCTATATGATTTTATGGATTACTCTTGTCGAAATTGCCCTGATAACGCTTGGTGTTGGTATCTATTTATCTGAATTTACATAGTATTATTATGGTTATTTTTGTATCAAAATAATCTCTTACATCAATTATTTACAATTGTTAACCAGTATACCGCTCAATTTCGCCGATATTGAGCATAGAAAATCCCCTGTCTGCCGATATAGATAATAACGAAGCAGAAAATAATCTTTCGGATTATATGAATTTATGAGCTGCCGTTGGCACAGGGGTAGATATCAATGAAGAAATTATTTCATAACGAATTATTACAATTCTTGTTATCCGCAGTATTTATACACACCATTTTTGTTGCGGTAGTTCTTATCGTTTATCAAGATGCGCCCACAGTTTTACTTGATAGTGAATTAGCAGCAATTATTGAAATTTTTGAAGGCTAGCAGGAAAATACGCTTTTGATGAGTTTTGTGTACTCTTAGATTACGGAAACGCAGTTATTCTGTGAGAAGGAGTTACCACTTAAATTACTGGTTAGCAAAAACCCTTTAAGCATCAAATACCGGTCCATCAACACATATTCGTTGAACTATAGAATCGCCTTTGGCGTTTCATTCAGCACGTCCTTGCCCAAAGAACCCTTTCAGGTTTCATTATGGATACCCTAACCTTCGGTTCAAGGCAACTCGCGTTGCTCGTTCTGGTCGCCGCAGGACTTAATTGAATACGGTATATGCGTCGAATACCGGCCCATCAACGCATACACGTTTCATTGCAACCCCGTCTGTTGTTTCTACTTTTACTACACAACCAGCACAACCACCCACGGCGCAGGCCATAAATTCTTCGAGCGAGACTTGGCAGGGTAAGTCGTATTCAGCAGCGAGTTTGGCAACGGCTTCAAGCATGGGATGGGGGCCACAGGAGAAGATTTCGACCTGCTTGTGTTCATCTTCACTTAAACCATCGAGCCATGCACGGGCTAAATTAGTTACATAACCTTCAAAACAGCCGGGGTAGCCTTGCAGGCTGGCGAGCCGGCAGGCGATGCCCCAATCTTCCATCAGTGGCATAGTACCAATCACATCAGGCGCGAGTCCGTTGATCATGAGTTGTGAGGGTTGCACGTTAAAGGGGAACGGCACTTCTGAGCCGAGAATGACAAAGGGTTCGATATTTTTATCGTCTTTTAAATGCTCGGCAATAAACACCATCGGCGGCATGCCAACACCGCCGCCAATAAGCAGAGGGCGTTTTCGTTCTGGGTTGAAGCTAAAGGCCTTACCAATAGGTCCCATTAGGCTGAGCGTTTCGCCAACTTTTCGTTCACCGAGTGCGCGGGTTCCTTCACCCAGTGCTTTATAAAGCAAGGTGATTTCACCTGCAGCAGGATCGGTGCGCATAATTGAAATAGGACGACGCATGGGCAAGCGTTCGGCGCAGCGAATATGCACGAAACTACCGGGTTGTGCTTCGGAGGCTGTTTTTGGTGCGTGTAGGCGCAGAATAAATTGATCGCCGTCATAGGCGTCATGGCCGAGGATATTGGCATCCTCAACGTGAATGGTATTACGTGTTTGTTCAGTCATGGTCGGTAGTAAAAATAAGTTGTCCGTTAATGAGGGTGTTGCTTGCGCGGCCATGCATTTCCCAACCCATGAACGGGGTGTTGTGGCCTTGGCTATTAATTGTATCGCTGCTAACAAACCAGCTCATACTTGGGTCAAAAATGCACACATCTGCACGGGCACCGACGCTGAGTTGCCCCTGTTCGAGGCCAAGAATACGTGCAGGTGTTGCGGTAATGCATTTAATAACGTCTGAAAGTGATAATAGTTTTTCATCGGCCAGTCGTTTCACCAATGGTAACAAGGTGTCGAGTCCGGAGAGCCCAGAGGCGGTATCAGGAAAAGGCGCTTGTTTGGCATCGGGTTCATGCGGTTGATGATCTGAGCAAATGGCATCAATTGTTCCGCGTTTAATTGCATCACGTAGTCCATCTCGGTCACGCTCACTACGCAGAGGGGGGAGCAGGTGACAGGCGCTATCATATTCTCGAATGTCGACTTCACTTAGGTAGAGTTGATGTACCGCAACATCCGCAGTCACATTGAGCCCATCGTGGCGAGCACGACCAATCATCTCGGCTGCTTTAGTAGTTGATAGCTGGTTGAAATGTGCGCGCACACCGGTTTGCGCAATAAGTTCCAATTCGCGAGCGACGGCAACTGTTTCTGCTGCTTCTGGAATACTAGGTAGGCCAAGGCGAGAAGCGATAGGCCCTTCATGTACACAGCCACCATCACTAAGGCTAGGATCATTCGGCCGAATGAATACGGTTAAATCATGGGTTGCTGCGTACTCAAAGGCATGGCGGAGCGTTTGTGCATTTTGTACTGGATTATTTGCGTTACTCATGCCAACAACACCGGCATTTTTGAGGCTGAGCATTTCGCTAATTAATTCGCCTTCAAGATTACTTGTTAGTGCACCGAGCACATGCAAATGCGACTGTCCTGATTGGCGTGCTTTGTGGAGCATCAACTCAACAATCGCAGGTGAATCAATAACAGGCTTGGTATCTGGTGGGCAGACCAGGCTGGTGATCCCTGCACTTGCAGCAGCGGCGGTTTCACTGGTAATGGTTGCTTTGTGTTCGTGGCCAGGCTCGCGGATACGGGCAGAAAGGTCAATGAGACCGGGGCAAATAATTTGTTGTTCGGCATTGATAGTTTGGTCAGCGCTGAAACCATCGGGGGCTTTTCCTACCGCTTGTACTTTACCACCGGCAATCCAGAGGTCAGTGACTTCATCAACTCCATTTGCCGGATCAATCAGGTGACCACCTTTAATATGGATGCGACTCATCTTGTTCATGGTGCTCATGATGCGCTGCTCCCATCGGGATTACGCATTGCTAACGCCATTGCCGCCATACGTACGGCGATACCGTTGCTAACTTGTTGCAAAATAACCGAGTGCGAACCATCAGCGACGGCTGAGTCCATTTCCACGCCACGGTTAATTGGACCGGGATGCATCACAATGACATCGGGTTGGGCTAAGGCTAAGCGTGCCTCGGTCATGCCATAAAGGCTGAAATACTCATGTTCGCTTGGTATAAAGGCACTGTGCATGCGTTCACGCTGTAGGCGTAGCATAATGATGACGTCGACATCTTTGATACCTGCATCCAGATCTTGATAGACCTGCACACCCATTTTCTCAATACCTGCGGGTAATAAGGTCTGTGGTGCGATGACCCGTAGTTCTCCCACGCCCAGCGTATTGAGTGCATGAATTTGTGAGCGCGCAACCCGTGAGTGCATGATGTCGCCGACAATGGCCACGCGCAGTGATGGAAAATCGGGTTTGTGTTGGCGAATGGTGAACATATCCAGCATCGCTTGGGTCGGATGTTCGTGGCTGCCATCCCCGGCATTTAAGACACTGACATGCGGTGGCACATTTTTCGCGATGAAGTGGGCTGCACCACTGCTGCCATGGCGTACAACGAACATATCAACATGCATGGCCTCAAGATTGCGGAGCATATCGAGCAAGGTTTCGCCTTTGCTACTACTCGAGGCACTGATATTGATATTCAATACATCTGCTGAGAGGCGTTTTGCAGCGAGTTCAAAGGTGGTGCGTGTACGTGTGCTGGGTTCGAAAAACAGGTTGGCAATGGTATGGCCTTTTAGTAACTCGATTTTCTTTTCGCGTTGTTCATGCGATGAAGTAAAGGATTCAGCGGTATCAAGAATCTTTGTCAGAACAGGTTTTGGTAAACCTTCGATTGCGAGGAAATGCCGCAGCTTACCATGTGGATCTAATTGGATATTACCGGGTCTCAGCTTGACCGGTTGAGTGGGCTGGGCTTGCGTATCTACTTTTGACATCAGGCGCTATTATGGCAGGAATTCTCGATCTTGTCTGCAAGATTTTTTGTGCTGTGTTTATGGTTGCGAGTTGAGCCAACTTTGTAGAATAATTCGCGCGGCCTCTTGATCAATTGCAGCCTTATCTTGGCTTGTTCCGAGTAGTTCTTCTGCTTCCACTGAACTGAGTCTTTCTTCTGCTTCAAGTACGGGTAAATTGAAACGGCCATGTAATTGGCGGGAAAATTTACGTGCCAATAAGGTCATTGCTTGCTCAGTGCCATCCATATGAACAGGAATACCAACGACAAGTGCATCGGGTTGCCATTCTTTAATGAGGGCCTCGATAGCAGGCCAATCGGGTTTATTTTGCTTGCTATGCAGGGTTGTTAAGCCGGTTGCTGTGCGTGTCAGTGACTGCCCAACCGCAATACCTGTGCGTTTTTCGCCAAAATCGAAACCCAAGAGGGTTTGCGGTGTTGGTTTATTTTCCGTCATTAAGCATGACCAAAATTACCAGAAAGGGTGTTTATATCGATGCCGAGCGAGGTCGCTGCCGCAGCCCAGCGGTCTTCGATCGGGGTGTCAAAAATAATGGTGCTGTCAGCTGGACAGGTGAGCCATGCATTTTCAAGTAACTCATGTTCAAGTTGGCCTTCTCCCCAGCCAGCATAACCTAATGCAACAAGAGAACGTTGAGGTCCGTTGCCATGATTAATTGCCTCAAGAATATCGCGTGATGTAGTGAGACCAATATTATCCGTAATTTTAAGCGTGGAATCCCATTGACCCATTGGTTCATGGATAACAAAGCCGCGATCAGGCTGCACCGGCCCACCTAGGTAGACAGGGGTTTTGCTCAGTGATTGGTCACTCACCGACATATCCATATGAGTTAGCACATCACTTATTGAAATATCTAAGGGACTATTAATCACGATACCCATTGCACCCTGTTTATTGTGTTCACAAATATAGGTGACACTGTGAAAAAAATTGGGGTCATCCAACGCCGGCATGGCGATGAGAAAATGATTATTTAAGTAATGGTGATTGCTCATAGGATTAAGTATTAGTCAGCCTATTTCGTGTAAAGGGTATTACCGCGCTGAAATATCCATGTACGGGTGATATAGAGTAAGTCTGTTTCTGCGCGAATATTTTCAGGGAAGGGCGCGTAGGGTGAGGCTAAACGGACAATCCGACGCGCGGCATCGTCGAGCAACCTATTCCCAGAAGAACGATCGATTGTGAGTTCTTTTACGGTGCCATTAGGGCGTAATACGACGGTGAGGGTTAGGTCGCCGCTAAGGTTTCTTTTCCGTGCTTCTTCTGGGTAGTTGATACGGCCAACACGCTCTACTTTTTGCCGCCATGCATCTTGGTAAGCGGCATATTTAAATTCTCGTGTACTAGCGGTAATAAACTTTTTCTTTAGCTTATTTTGATTCGCGAGCCGACGGTACTCAACTTCAGCACTGGCACTGGCAATTTGTAAGCTGCGTGCAATGAGGCTGCTGGCATTGGGTTTCTTTTTGTTTTCTTCAGGCGTTTGTTTTTGTGAAGATATTTGAGTTTCAGCATTTGTTGTTGTCATGACTTCACGTTGACGTTGCTCAATGCGTTTTTGTTGTTGCGTAATAGGAATTACATTTTCAGGTGCTGTGCCTTGTGTTTTATGCGGGGTTTTAATCGATTCACTACGTGCTGCCTGTGGGCGCTTAACATCGTCAGTGTTGCCACTGCCTTGTTGTGTAGCCTGAGCGAGGAATTGCGCATCCTTATCAGGTTCAGTTTCGCTACGCGACTGCACCAGGGTGATCTCCATAGTTTGCACAGGATCCTTGGGAGTAAGTAATTCGCTACCAAAAGTAATACCGAGAATGATAATGGCATGAATAGTCACAGCAAAAAATAGCGTCAAACCCAATCGGTCTGCCGGTGTGATTTTTGGCGCGGGATATTTTGTTAACGCAATATCATTCATGCTGTATTTAAAGCATCCGTTCGTTTCATGATCTTACTGACCAGTATACCGCCGAGTGTGCCAGAAATCAGCGCAACCGTTAATAATAGCGGCAATAAAGTAAACAACGCGCTATGTGGAATGAACAATAAATAGGCTGTCATGATTTGTGCGCCCATGTGAGCGAGCGCAGCAAGAATGGCTAAACCAACGGCTCCAACGGGTTTCCCGGGTATGTGCCAAGCAATACCTAAAATAGTAAGACTGGCAATTGCGCCCGCAAGGCTTAATAAAAATGTAGGCGAGAGAAAACTGCCAAGTAATAAACTTCCTGCGAGTACCCGTAGTAAGCTGACATTAATTGCAAGTCGCCAACCGTAGCGAATGAGTACATACAAAGTAATGAGGTTAGCGAAGCCGGGTTTGATACCCGGTATAGGCGATGGTAGTGCGCTTTCTAATAAGTGAATACTGATGGCAAGCGCAGCAAAGCCAGCAACCAATCTATCTTGGTAATTTGTTTTAATCTGCATATTAGAAATTGATCGCATCATAGGCCGCTGCCTTATTAATGCTAGCGAGCTGAATGCTAATTCGGTTTGGTAAACAGGCTGTTAGATCGCCATGATGTTCTTGCCAGCCATGTTGAATACAAAACTTATTATTACAAGGTGATGAGACAAAACGGATCTTTCCTTTTTCAACTTCAATTGCACTGATTCCTAAAGCGCCTTGAATGCGATATGTTTTTGAATTTTTGAGATCGACCTTTTGCGTAGCTTGTTGCGTACTTTTAATAATGGCATAGGTAGCAGGCGTTGATTGCCAAAAATAAAAATAGCTGGTGATAACGAGTAGCAAGCTGAATAAGAAAATAATTTTATCAGCAAAGCTAAAATCAGCCGTTGTGTTTTTCCAACTCATTTTAGAGTGGCATACTCAGTTTGATAATGGCAGGTTTTTCGGTAAATTTAATTCGTGCCGCCATTGCTGGATTCATGTGCACATCACCGTTACTGGCAATAAGCATAACGTATTTAATACCCATTGCTTTCGCGATGTCATGCCATTGTTCTGGGCCAGCAATAAAGAGCGCCGTAGCAGCAGCATCGGCGGTAGCAGCTTCATTGTGAATGATGGTTACTGAACGTGATTTGCGCGCAGGGTAGCCTGTGCGTGGATCAATAATATGATGGTAACGCACACCTTCGATTTCAAAAAAACGTTCATAGTCACCCGAGGTAAAAACACTTTCATCGCCAGATGTTTCAACAGAAGCAAAAACGCCTTCTTCACTAGGATTCCGAATGCCAATACGCCAAGGTCGTTCACCGTGCTGACCAATTGCGCGTAAGTCGCCACCGGCATTGATAATGGCGTTTTTAATACCGAATTCTTTTAAGCGTTCAATCGTGGCATCAACTGCCATGCCTTTAGCAAAGCCTCCGAAATCAAGTTGGATGTTTTCGTTAGTGCCAAACATGCTAAGGTTTTGAAACCTGATATCGTCCATTATGGGGAGGTCTTTGATTAAAGCTTGAATATCCTCGTCTTCTGGTGGACCAAAAATTTCATCAAGATTGTCTTGGTGGAATCCCCATAATTTAACGAGCTGCCCAATGGCCGGATTAAATAATCCTTGGCTTTGTTTGGAAAGAATTTGTGACTGCTTAATTAAGGGTAAAATTGATGGCGCAAGCGAAAAGGATGAACCTGTTTTTAACAGGCTGTTAATACGGGCTAGGGCATTACGTTGCCATGGATGCCAGGTGTTGTGCATGTAATTTAGATCATCAAGTATTGCACTATAGGCTTGTTCAGAAACAGCTTCATCTTCGCCGATGATCGTTACCTCTACCAATGTTCCCATGGTGAAAACGGTTTCGTGAAATTCCGTTACCGGCTTTGAGCAACCGGTTAGGTTAAGAGCAGCAATAATCAGAATAATAAATCGAAGGCGTTGTACGCCAGAAAGCATGTTGCTAATCATGATAATTTCTTTTCGATGGCATTCATCAGTTGTGCACTGATATTCAGGTTAAATTGCGTATCCAGTTCTTTGATACAGGTTGGGCTAGTGCTATTGATTTCAGTGAGATAATCACCAATCACGTCAATACCAACAAAGATCAGCCCCATTTCTTTTAATACTGGCCCAACGTGGCGGCATATTTCCATGTCACGTTCGCTGAGTGGAACACCTTCACCTCGACCACCTGCTGCAAGGTTGCCACGGGTTTCGCCTTTTGCCGGAATCCGCGCCAAGGCATATGGAACAGGCTCACCATCAATCAGCAAAATACGTTTGTCACCGGCGCTGATCTCGGGAATAAAACGCTGTGCCATGATGTAGCTCGCACCATGCTGGGTTAGGTTTTCAATGATGACGCTGATATTCGGGTCATCGGTTTTAACACGGAATATAGATGCGCCACCCATTTCACCCAATGGTTTGAGGATAATATCGCCGTGTGTGGTGAGAAAATCACGGAGTGATTCAGCGCGACGGGTAACCAGTGAAGGTGCAACGCAATCCGCAAATTCAGTAGCAAAAATTTTCTCATTGGCATTGCGAATGCTGGCTGGCTTGTTGACGATCAGCGTGTCTTCTCTCTCAGCGGCTTCGAGCAAATAAGTGGCATAGATATATTCAACGTCAAAAGGTGGATCTTTACGCATGAGCACGGCATCGAGCTCTGCTAGTGGTTTTGAAATAGCCTCACCGAGCTCAAACCAGCAATCGGCATTGTCTTCAACACGGATGGCTTGCATTCTAGCCATTGCCTTGCCGTCATGTAGCTCAAGATCAGCCATTTCCATATAATAGAGCGTATAGCCGCGTTGCTGGGCTTCGAGCAGCATCGCAAAACTACTGTCTTTGGCTATATTGATGGACTCGATAGGGTCCATTACGATCCCAAGTTGAAGTGGCTGCAGTGATGTCATCTAAATAAGGTTCATTATTATTGGCTAAAGACGTCCCATCCTAGCGTATTGAAGGGGTTTTGGCACTGATAAACAGTATCATTATTATTATAGTATTTACCTAGACGTAGAGTGATTGAGCGTCTTTACTTACAATAGTGAGAGGAAAAGTCAGTGTTTTCGGATAAGGCACCAGATTCGTCATTAAGAACGTGATTTTGAGTGAAATTCCTAATTTTGACTAGAAAAATCTATATTATTTGCAATAACTTATAGATACTTCCTAGATTATGTGTTAAACATTTATAGTGGACCGACTATACTTTGTGGGTTGCGAGAATAAGAAGCTAAAAAAGGTGTGTAGGGGGAAGTAAGTGGCCAGCGATAACAAAACAAACGGTGATTTTGCCGGACTCAACGTGATGGTAATTGACGATAGTAAAACCATTCGTCGTACTGCGGAAACGTTGTTGAAGAAGGCTGGTTGCGATGTCATCACGGCAGTGGATGGATTTGAGGCGTTGGCTAAGATTGCCGATCACAGGCCGGATATTATTTTTGTCGATATTATGATGCCGCGTTTGGACGGCTACCAGACCTGTGCGCTTATCAAGAATAATCAAAATTATAAAAATACACCTGTCATCATGCTTTCGAGTAAGGATGGATTATTTGACAAAGCACGTGGACGAATTGTTGGTTCAGAGCAGTATCTGACAAAACCTTTTACCAAAGATGAATTACTTGGTGCGATAACGCGGCATGTTATTGATGGCCGTGACTAATTTTAGATAAACAGTATTGATTCGTAACAGATTGATATGTGAAAAGTAGATAGAGACAGGAGATTGAGAAAATGGCACGCATACTCATAGTGGATGATTCACCAACCGAAATCCACGTACTCAAGACAATGCTTGAAAAGCATGGCTTTGAAACGTTTTCTGCGGAGAGCGGAGAGGACGGTGTTGTTAAGGCTGCCGAAGAGAAGCCTGACCTTATATTAATGGATATTGTGATGCCGGGCATGAATGGTTTTCAGGCGACACGAAAGATATCAACGACTGAAGAGATTAAAGATATCCCCATTATTATTGTTACCACTAAAGATCAAGAAACAGATCGTGTGTGGGGTTTGCGACAAGGTGCGAAAGATTATTTAACGAAACCAGTTGATGAAAAGGTATTGTTAGAAAAAATTACAGCACTACTTGGTGGCTAAGGAAAAAAATTAAAAGATGCCTGCAACAGCTAAAAAAATAGATCCACTTGAGCTACTTCGTTCTTTAGAGAAACGGAGTCTTGAGCATTCTAAAGGACTTCCTCAGCAAGAGGACATTAAGGGGACATCGCTAGTTATTGGTTTTCGTATTGCAGGCATGCAATTAGTGACACCAGTTGATGAAGTAACGGAATTATTAACTTATCCAGCTATGTCACGTGTACCAGGAACGAAAAGCTGGGTAAAAGGTATCGCGAATGTGCGTGGTAATTTATTACCAATTATGGACTTAAAAGATTACTTAATGCGAGAAACTACAAAGCTAAGCATAAAAAGTAGAGTCTTGGTTGTTAATCACGGTGGGATCTTTGCCGGATTGTTGGTTGATGAAGTGTTAGGGCTAAAACATTTTCAGGATGAAGACTACTCACACAAATTGCCAGAAGCAGATAATTTTTTGAAAAGTTATATGACAGGTGCCTATAAACAGGATACTGAAGAATGGGGTGTATTCAGTATGCATGCATTGGCAAAAAGCCCGTTATTTTTACAAATTGCAGTATAAAAATTAATAGCTGTGAATCGAATTTTAATATCGATTGGTGTAACACAGTAGGTAAGGAAGTCTAGGAGATTACGACATGAAGAACGTCATGAACGCGTTAGATTTTAAAAATATCGACACGCAGGATATTATTAAGATACTCGGTGTAGTCGTTGTTATTACGCTAATACTAGCATTGAGCTTCTTTGGTTATAACGCCAATAAAGCCGCTTACGATACAGAGTATCTAGGTTATGCTGGTGAGCAACGAGTGCTCTCACAAACCATGTCGCGCTTCGCCGTTGCTGCATCGCAAGGTAATGAGAATGCCTTCGCGAGATTGCAAAGGGTTCGAGATGACTTAGATGCTAGTTTTAGTAAGTTAAGTAAAGGTAATGTGGCGACAGGTTTTGACTCATCGCCAGAAGAAGTTGACATTCAATTAAAAGCTGTTGGTGGTACCTGGGCTGAATATCGCGATAATGTTGATGCAATTTTAGAACGTAAAGACGCAATTCTTTCTTTAGGTCAGTCAGTACAAGCTATTTCAGATAACATTCCTAGCTTATTAGCACTTTCAGATGAGGTGGTTGGTATCCTTATTGAAATCGGTGCCTCACCTTCACAAATTTATATTGCCAGTCGCCAGTTGATGTTAACGCAACGTATTGCGAATAACGTAACCAAAGTGATCCAAGGTGGCCAGGGTGCTGCAACAGCAGCGGATCGATTTGGTCGTGACACGGCATTATTCGGCCGAGTTTATCGCGGTATGTTGAAAGGTGATCGTGCCTTACGTATTAGTAAAATTCAGGATGAAGATGCACAAGACAAATTAACCGAAGTGGGTGATGTTTTAAAAATCATCAACGAATTGGTTGGACAGGTACTTGAAGCATCGCCTGAACTCTTTTTGGTTCAAGATTCATCTGATACAGCATCATCTAAAGCAGGTGTTTTGTTAGGTAACTTGGGTGATTTGATTGATAGTTACAATGAATATATTGATAACCGAATCGCACTTATTGTTGGTGCGCTCTTTGGTTTCATCACCGTGGTCTTGTTGCTCTTAATGGGTTACGTGATTACCAGTGATGCGAAAAAACGTCAGGCACAAGCGGAAGGCGCAACCAAGCGTAACCAAGACGCGATTATGCGACTATTGAACGAAATGGGTGACTTGGCGGATGGTGACTTAACCGTTGTCGCAACCGTATCAGAAGATGTGACCGGTGCGATTGCTGACTCCATCAACTTCACAACCGATTCATTACGTACATTGGTAACATCAATTAACGATGCATCAATTCAAATGTCTTCAGCGTCGCAAGAAACGCAAGCAACAGCGATGCACCTTGCTGAAGCGTCAGACCATCAGGCGCAACAGATTACGGGTGCAAGTACAGCGATTAATGAAATGGCTGTTTCAATTGAAGACGTATCAAAGAATGCCGCTGAGTCTTCTGAGGTTGCGAGACGCTCGGTAACAACAGCACGAACTGGTTCAGAAACGGTGCAAGATACTATTAATGGTATGGACACGATTCGTGAACAAATCCAGGAAACATCTAAGCGTATTAAACGTCTTGGTGAAAGTTCGCAGGAAATTGGTGACATCGTTGAATTGATTAACGACATTGCAGACCAAACTAATATCTTGGCATTGAACGCGGCGATTCAGGCTGCGATGGCTGGTGAACAAGGTCGTGGTTTCGCGGTGGTTGCGGATGAGGTCCAACGCCTAGCGGAACGTTCTTCACATGCAACCAAGCAAATTGAGGCATTGGTTAAAACGATTCAAACGGATACCAAAGAAGCGGTTATCTCAATGGAACAAAGTACCTCTAACGTGGTGGCAGGAGCTAAGTTGGCCGAGGATGCGGGGCAGGCACTGGACGAAATTGAAGGTGTATCATCTCAACTTTCAGATTTGATTAGTAACATTTCAGACACCGCCCATCAGCAAGCAGGTGCAGCGAGTAATATTTCTGAGACCATGAACGTGATTCAGGAGATTACAACACAGACCTCTGCTGGTACGAATGAAACGGCGACATCGATTGGTAACCTTGCAGAACTTGCTAACGAGCTACGTAAGTCAGTAGCCGGCTTCAAGTTGCCAGATTAATAATCAGCCCTTTTATTGAGCGGTTAATAGGGACGACATGATGGCAAATGCAGCGTGGTCAGGAATTGAATCCATGCCTTCTATGGAAGACGACCATTACCTTGAATGGAAACGCTTACTTGAAGAGCGTACGGGTATGGTTTTGCCTGATGAGCGTCGTTCATTTTTAACTACGAGTTTAGGCATCCGAATGCGTGAAGTCGGATTTCGCGATTATAGGGATTATTACAATTTTATACTTGCTGGTAGCGAAGGAGCTGTTGAATGGACAACTTTAGTTGATCGATTAACTGTACATGAAACTCGCTTTTTCCGTCATAGCTCGTCAGTAAAAATGATACGCGAATTGTTGTTACCTGAGTGGATGAGCCAAGAGGAATTACCGAAAACACTTAATATATGGAGTGTGGGTTGTTCAACAGGGGAAGAAGCATACACCTTAGCAATGGTGTTGGATGATTTTAGAGATACCGATCATGCCGATTATTATTATGGCATTACAGCTTCGGATATTAGTATCGCCTCGCTAGCAGTAGGTAGAAAAGGTATTTTCCACAGTCGTAAGTTACAAGATGTGGATGATGCAATGCGGCGAAAATATTTTGTTCGCGTAGATGATACGCATTTTCAGGTTCGTGATGATTTACGAAAACGTATTTGTTTCGCGCAACTCAATGTATTGGAAATGGAACGTAAGCCCTTTGGCAAAATGCATATGATCTTTTGTCAAAATATGTTGATCTATTTTGATCGCGAAAGACGAATTGAGATTCTGAATAACCTTGTTAAGTATTTAGAACCTGGCGGCGTATTAATTCTTGGTGCAGGGGAGATATTAGGTTGGAATCCCCCTACATTGGAAAAAATTGTATTTAACGACACACTCGCTTTCCGTCGTTTAGCTGCAGTGAAATAAAAAGGCAGAGAACGTTTAATTATGTCTGATAGTTACGATTACAGCACCCTCAACTGGGTTAAAGGTGAAATCGATGAAACGCTTGATCAAGCAAGACAAGCGTTGGAGGCTTATGTCGAGACGCCTGATGACGAAGCTCAGTTACAGTTCTGTGTGAATCACCTTCATCAGGTGCATGGCACACTGAAAATGGTTGAGCTATATGGCGCGGTAATGATTGCAGAAGAGATGGAACATCTAGCGCTTGCTGTACAAGAAGACAAAATAAGCAAGAAAGAAGATGCTTATGATATTTTGATGCGAGCTATTTTACAGTTACCAGATTACCTAGAGCACCTTCAATCAGGAAAACAAGATGTTCCATTAGCATTGCTACCTTTATTGAATGATATGCGTGCTATCTGTGGGCAAAGCCTATTATCTGAAAGTGCATTCTTTTCGCCAGATCTATCTGTTGATATTCCTAATGTTTCTGAGTCAGATCAATCTCAAGATATTTCAGCCTTGGCGAAAAAATTACGCCACAATTATCAAATGGGTTTGGTTAGTTGGTTCCGTGACCGTGATGTGGATCGAGCCCTTCAACAAATTATAGGTGTTGTTAGACAACTTAGAAAAGCAGCGGTTGAAAAACCAGTTGCACAATTGTTATGGGTTGCAGAAGGTGTAATTGAAGCACTGATAGATGACGGTTTAACACCCAGTGTTTCTTCTAAATTATTGTTAGGTCAAGTTGACCGTGAAATTAAAAAAATTATTGATGGTGGTGAACAAGCCATTATTGATGAGCCGCCAGTTGAATTAATTAAAAATCTACTTTACTACGTTGCAACAGCAACCAGTGAGGGCGATAAAGTTAAAGAACTTTCTAGCGCCTTTAAGCTGGATGATTTGTTATCAGGCAGTGGTGTTGATGATGAATCAGACACAAGTTTGGCGGGTGTTAATACCGAAGTAATGGAAACGGTTACATCTGCAGTGAAAGAAGATATTGCACGGATTAAAGATGAAATTGACATTTATATTCGTACTAGCGAACAAGATACGAATTCATTACTTTCAGTTAAAGATGCATTGAAAAAAGTCGCAGATACTTTGGGCATGATTGGTTTGGGGACACAGAGAAATGTTGTCGTAGAGCAAGCTGAAGTCATTGCCGCTATTATTGATGGGAATCTCGAGCCGAATGATGACATTTTCATGGAAATGGCAAGTGGGTTCTTATTTATTGATTCCAGTTTGTCTGAGCTAGGCAGTGAGAGCAGCGCCGGAGAAGCACATGGTAATGTGATTGTTGAAGGGCTTAAACGTCTCAAAGATGGTTCGGCAGCGAATGAACCATTGCAACCAGCTTCTGGTTTCTTGCAAGACAATGAACAGCGTGAATTGCTTAAGGTCGTTATTAAGGAAGCTAAAGCGGATATGTCGCGAGTTAAAGATGCGATAGTTTCATTTGTGACGGCACCATGGGAGCATGAGTTGTTGTCTGATGTGCCGCAGTTAAACAGGCAAGTACGTGGCAGTATGTCGATGTTATCGCTGGATCATGCTGCCGAGCTTTTATCCGCATGTAATGAATATATCTGTAAAGAACTTATAGATAAAAAAGATATTCCTGATCAACCAACGCTTGAAAACTTAGCGGATGTCATCACAAGTATTGAATATTATCTAGAAGCACTGGATGAAGATCGCAATGATCGTGATGAAATTTTAGAACTTGCTAGAACTCGAGTGCTCAAATTAGGTTACCCGATTGATAATGAAGATGCTGAATTGGCATCACCTGAAACATTGGAAGCACAGGGGGATACTGCCAAACCATCGGATGTTGAAGTAAGCGAAGGTATCGTTGCTGAAATAGAACCTGAACCAGAATCAACACCAGTGGCCGAAGCACCTCCACATGTAGCAGAGAAAGTACATGAGAATGCCGCGGCGGTACTCGATGATGATAACGATATCGATGCGGAAATTTTAGAAATCTTCTTTGAAGAAGCCGAAGAAGAAATGGAAACATTGGCAACTAATTTCCCTAAATGGAAGGCCGACCCTGATGATGAAGAACCGCTAGGCATTGTGCGCCGTTCATTCCATACCTTGAAAGGTAGTGGACGAATGGTGGGGGCAACTGAAATTGGTGAATTTGCTTGGGAGTTCGAGAACATATTAAACAGAGTGCTTGACCATACGATCTCTGCTAACCCTGAAGTTATTAAACTAATCGAGAAAGCACTCAATGCACTACCTCATGTCATCGCAAAATTTAAGGGCGAGGATGCAGAGGATGTAGATATAGAAGCATTGAAGGATGAATCCCATCAACTAACAAAGTCTGGCCGACTGTCACGTCTTGAATCAGGCGAAATGGAAGTACCAGGTGAAGGCGATGGTCCATCTGTTATAGCAAGTAAAGAAAGCGTTGCAGTGACTCAAACGGTTGTGCCATCAGTTGAGCCAGAAGTAGAAGAGCCTGCGCGTATTGATCCTGTCCTTCTAGAAATTTTTACAAAAGAATCGAATAGACACTTAGACGATGTACGTGCTTTTGTTGAACAGTGTATTGGCCAAGAAGATAATTGTCGTATCAATGATGATTTGATGAGAGCGATACATACATTACATGGCAGTTCACATATGGCTGGTATCAGTGATATTGCTGATGTAAGTCGTTTGATGGAAAAATATGTCAAGTTGTTAAATGTGAATGATACATGTGTTGTCGATGACATTATTGACTTGATAAAAGAATTTTCTGCTGCGATCAATCAGCGTGTAACTCAGTTAGCTTATGACAGTGAAGATGATAGTTATAAAAATGACCTACTGAAAAAAATTACCAAGTTCTATGATAATGAAGTTGAGTTATTAGAACTATCAGAGTCTACGCTAGCAGACAAATCCGTAGATGAAATTGCAACTTCGCCACAGCAAGATGATGATCTTGTCATCAAAGAACCCGAAGATGACTTTGACGATGAATTGCTCGGTATATTTATTGAAGAGGCGGTTGAAATCCTTGATGCAAGTGAAGTCACTTTGCAAAACTGGATTAATAAACAAGATGACAAAGATTTAGTTACTCAGTTACAGCGTGAAATTCACACCTTGAAAGGTGGCGCGAGAATGGCAGCAATTGAGCCGATGGGTGATTTGAGTCATAGCCTCGAAACAATGATTATTGCAATTGATGAAGGGCGCATTGAAATATCAAATAATTTATTTGATGTGGTTCAACAGGCGCATGACCAGTTGGTTGTGATGTTAGATCAAGTAAAAGCGAAGCAGCCTATTGATGAGAAGAAAGATCTTATCGAAAAACTTGATTTACTTACGGAAGGAAAGGATCTTGATGAACTCGAGGCTGAGCCCGAAACAATTGATGAACCTGTTAGTGTAGTTGAAGAAGCTGAAGTAGAGCCAGAGGTTGAAAGTAGTGTAGAAGAAACACCTGCGCAGACGGATGTTGTTGCTGAATTCCCTGTTGCTAAACAAGAACCGGAACAGGAAGAAGTTATTATTATGCCGGAAATTCCGGCTCAAGTTGCTGAGTCAGCCCCTGAGGTTGATCAGCAAGCGCGTGGTCGATTACAACATGAACAGATTCGTGTCCGTGCGGATTTGCTTGATAACTTAGTTAACTTTGCTGGTGAAGTTAGTATTTATCGTTCACGTATTGACCAACAAGTAGGTGCCTTTGGTTATAACTTAACGGAAATGGAACAGACGATTAGTCGTGTTCGCGAGCAGTTACGCCGTTTCGAGATTGAAACTGAAACTCAGATTATGTACCGCTTTGAAGGCTCAGATGAAAGCAGTGAAAGTTTTGACCCACTCGAAATGGATCGATTTTCAAATATGCAACAGTTATCACGTTCATTACTCGAGTCACTCAACGATTTAACCAGTATCCAAGGTTTACTTGAAAGTCAGACTAATGAAGCAGAAACTCTGCTTTTACAGCAGTCACGTATTAATACTGAATTGCAAGAGGGCCTCATGCGTACGCGTATGGTGCCATTTAGTACGCATACACCACGTCTACGAAGACTTATTCGTCAAATAAGCAGTGAAGTGAAAAAGGATGTTGAGCTTATTATTGTTGGTGAAAATGATGAAATGGATCGGAGTGTATTAGACCGAGTATTACCAGCTCTTGAACATATGCTACGAAACTCTGTTGATCACGGTTTAGAAACAAAGGCAGAACGCAAGAAAACAGATAAACCTCAAACAGGAACTATCTTAGTTGATATCAAGCGTGAAGGTTCTGAAATTGTTATCCGTATTAGTGATGATGGTAAAGGTATCGATTTAGAAGCAATTCGCAAGAAAGCACGTGAACGTGGTTTGATGAAAGAAAATTCTGATTTAACGGATAAGGAAGTATTACGATTTATTCTAGAGTCAGGGTTCAGTACAGCACAAAAAGTAACACAATTGTCTGGTCGTGGTGTGGGCATGGATGTTGTGAATAGTGAAGTTAAGCAGCTTGGTGGTAGCCTACAAATTGACACAGTGGCAGAAAAAGGCACCAAGTTCACAGTACGTCTACCACTGACCCTTTCAGTTAATAAGGCATTACTTGTTAATGTGGGTGAAGATATTTATGCAATACCACTTTCATCTATTGATGGTGTGGTGCGTGCAACACATGAAGAGTTAGAAAGTTTCTATAACAGTAATGAACCGCGTTATCAGTACGGTGGTGACTCTTATCGCTTTATGCATCTTGGTTCGCAGCTAAACCTTAATGGTCCGATCTTGCCTGGAGCAGGTGGTAAGTTACCTGTTTTATTAGCGCGCGCGGGTGACCACCGAATTGCACTGCAGGTTGAAGCCTTAATGGGTAGCCGAGAAATTGTGGTTAAGTCTGTTGGACCACAGATCAGTACTGTAAGAGCTATTTCAGGTGCAACGATTCTAAGTGATGGTAGTGTTGCACTTATTCTTGATGTTGGTGCATTGGTTTATATGGATATTGCGAAACCAATTCTGCAGCAATCAGGTGCTGAAGAAGTGGTTGTTGAGAAAGAAACTGCAACAGGTCAAATTACCGTTATGGTAGTGGATGACTCGATTACCGTTCGTAAAGTGACAGCACGTCTGTTGGAAAGAAATAATATCAATGTCATAACAGCAAAAGATGGCGTTGATGCTGTTGCGGTATTGCAAGAGCAAATTCCTGATGTATTCCTCCTTGATATTGAAATGCCACGTATGGATGGCTATGAACTCGCAACGCATATTCGTAATGATGATGTTATGAAAAATATCCCGATTATTATGATCACTTCACGGACAGGAGATAAGCATAGACAACGTGCCTTAGATATTGGTGTTGACCGCTATATGGGTAAACCATTCCAAGAAGCGGACTTGTTACAAAATATCACTGAGATTCTGGATGAGTAATGCGGAGATGACCTCGGTCGTTGAAACTTGTCAGTCCTTGCGTGTTGCGATTTTGTCAGACTCTGATAATCAACGTGAAAATCTTAAGGAATTGATAGAACAGAGCGGTATGAATGTGGTTGAAGCAGAGCATTTATGCGCGGCCTCAATTCAAGCACTTGATTCAGATAAGACCGATGTACTGTTGGTTGATATGGATGATGATGGTGAGCACGAACTTGATTTCTTAGATGAATTGCTCGATTCCTCTATTCCTATTTTGTTTAATGATGCTGCATCAACAAAGATGAGAGCCGCACAAAAGAACAGTGATTGGGGGAGAAATCTAACTAAAAAACTTGCAAGCATTGCTGAGCAGCCTGAAGTAGATACTGTTATTGCAGCGATTGATGATTCAGTTGAAGAATCAATTGATGAAGTTGAATTAAGCGTTGAAACATCAACTGCATACATGGTCGAAGCTGAGTATCTTGAAGAAATAGAACAACAGGCTCTGCACCGCGTGGAAGATGAAATAAGTCACGAGGAGGCCTATGACGATGTATCTGAGCAGCCGGAAAGTACAGCGGGTATTGCAGCACGAAATGTTTGGGTCATTGGTGCATCAATTGGTGGCCCACAATCTGTAAAACGTTTTCTGGCGGGTATTCAAACAAAATTGCCGGTTGCATTTGTGTTAGCACAACATATTGGTAGCAATTTTGTTTCGTTATTAGCGAAGCAACTTGATAAAGTGAGTGGAATGAATGTCGTTGCGGCTAGTGAAGGGCATTTGTTGAGACATAATGATGTGGTTATTGCGCCAACATCTGAACGTATTACTTTGGATAAATATGGTCGCGTACGTTTAAAAGCACTTGAAACAAAAAGTATTTATACACCATCGATTGATACTGTGATGACAGATATCTCAATGCGTTACGGTGTTCACACGAGCGCCATAATGTTTAGTGGTATGGGGAGTGATGGTGTCCGTGGTTCGCAGCTTATTGCAGCACGTGGTGGTCGTGTATGGGCACAAGATACGAAAAGTTGCGTTATTAGTAGTATGCCTGATTCAACCCGACGAGCTGGCATAGTTGGTTTTAATGGAACGCCAGAAGAATTAGCAGAAAAATTGAATGATTATTTTGCATCTCATACAAGATAGAAGTAGGAATAGGTAGGAGCAGACTTATGTCGCAAGTTGCTAGTCGTCACGTTGCAAGTCAAGTGTTATCTTTAAATGGTGAACGTGTGATTTTACCAAACACCACAGTGGCGGAAATTATTCCGTATGTGAGTGCAGATGCTCTATCACCAAGCGTACAAAAGGAAGCGCCTGAATGGTTGCTTGGCACGGTTGCATGGCGTGGTGTTTCGATCCCTTTGTTAAGCATGGAAACTATCCTAGGTAGTCAGTATAAAGCACCAGATAAACGTTCCAGTATTGCGATTATCAATGCTGTTGGGAATGTAGCTGGCGTGCCATTTTTTGCAATAGTGACACAAGGTATTCCACGGTTATTACAGGTTGCGGAAGATACTCTAAGTTTGATCGAAGAAAGTGGTGATAGCCACAAGGCAGCAGCTTGCCATGTTGTATTAGAAGGCGATGTTGCCGTTATTCCTGATATGGATGTTGTCGAGTCGATGTTGAAAGAGGCATTTGATGCGAAGACATCAAGATCTAAAAAGCCTGCAGCAAAGAAGAAAAAGAAAACAGCAGCTAAGAAAAATAAGAAATAGCCTGTTTGTTTATCGTAAGTCTCCCCACAACACCTGTGCCGCACTTATTGCAGTAATTGCAGCTGTTTCAGTCCGAAGTATTCTAGGACCGATTTGTATTCCTTGATAATGATTTGCATAAGCAAGTTCGCGTTCTCGTTCACTAAACCCACCTTCAGGCCCGATAAGCAGCGTCACGGATGAAGGTTGTAATATCGATGTCAGTGAATGATTAGACTCTGGATCTAACAATAAATAGTGATGCTCATCTTGCGGATAGCTTGTCGGAATCAGTGAATTAAAATCTTGCGCTGGTTCGATTGTAGGTAGGCTGTTACGGCCACATTGTTCACAGGCACTACGTACAGTGCCTTGCCAATGTTTAAGCCGTTTTTCTAGGCGTTCACCTTTTAAGTTGACTGTACAGCGTTCAGTAAAAATAGGAATAATCCGGTTTACGCCAAGCTCGGTGGCCTTTTGTAAAGTGAAATCCATTCGTTCACCACGTGAGATACCTTGTATTAAATTAATCTCTAACGATGACTCATTGTCATTATTTTGAAAGTCGCCAAGTGATAAGGTTGCTTCGCGTTTACTTAATTCAATAATCGTTGCGGTGAATTCACCACCTTGACCATTAAAGAGAGACAGCGTTGCACCAGCTTTTAAGCGCAGCACGTTCGCAAGATAGTTTAGTGGCTCACCTTTAATAGTGATGTTTTGATTGGCGGTAAGCAGTGTATCGAGATATAAACGAGAAATTCGCATATCAATCTGCTGTGGCGATATGAATACCTTCGATAGCAATACGAGCCATAAGGTCTATTTCATCATTGTTAATAATATAAGGGGGCACAAAATAAATAACATTGCCGATTGGGCGTAGTAGCACATTGTTTTTGAGACCATGCTCATAAACCTTGAGGCCGCGACGTTCTTTCCAATCATAGGCTTCACGAGTTTGTTTATTTTTAACCATCTCGATTGCTAGCACCATGCCGTGTTGGCGTATTTCAGCAACATGAGGGTGAGCTTCAAGTTCGGCAACGCTATTACGAATGTAAGCTGATGTAATTTTGTTATTTTCAATTACATTATCAGATGCAAAAATATCTAAGGTGGCTAATGCAGCACGACAACCTAAGGCGTTACCTGTGTAACTATGTGAATGCATGAAACCAGTCAGGTTTGTGTAGTCATCATAAAATGCAGAATAAATCTCTTCTGTGGTTAGTGTGGTCGATAAAGGTAGGTAACCACCTGTTAGTCCTTTGCCAATGCATAGAAAATCAGGGCTGATATTTCCTTGCTCACACGCAAATAGGCTACCAGTGCGACCAAAGCCAACCGCAACTTCATCGGCGATTAAATGAACGTTGTGCCTATTACAGGCATCGCGAAGCATCGTGAGATAAACAGGATCATACATGCGCATGCCACCTGCGCATTGTATTAATGGTTCAACAATAACGGCGCAGCATTCATCTGCATAATGTTGTAGCGTCTTTTCCATTTCCGCAAAGATGCGGACTGAATAATCATGGCAAGTCTCACCCGACTCACGATAATAGCAATCAGGGGATTTAACGGTAATGGTATCGAGCATCAAAGCACCGTAGGTGTCCTTGTATAACTTAACATCTCCAACCGAAAGTGCGCCAAGCGTCTCTCCATGATAGCTATTACTTAGGCTGATAAAACGTTTTTTCTTATGTTGGCCGGTATTGTGCCAATAATGAAAACTCATTTTTAGAGCGATTTCGATAGCGGATGAACCGTTATCAGCATAGAAACAACGTTTCAAAGCAGAGGGTGTAAGGTTGACTAAACGTTCAGATAATTCAATAACAGTTTCATGCGAAAAACCGGCAAGCAGGACATGCTCAAGTGTATCGAGTTGTTGCTTGAGCGCATCATTGATGCGCGGGTTACAGTGGCCGAATAGGTTTACCCACCATGAACTGATAGCATCAATATAGCGGTTACCGTCAAAGTCTTCTAGCCAAACCCCGCTGGCACTTTTGATTGGTGTAACGGGTAGTTGTTCATGGTCTTTCATCTGTGTGCAGGGGTGCCACAGTACAGATAGGTCACGCTCCTTGAGGGTTTTATTATCCAAGATTCAGTTCGCGCCAAAGTCTGGCAGTAGGTTCAGCGCGATTCATCGAATAGAAATGAAGTCCTGGTGCGCCAGCATCAATCAATTGCTCACAAAGTTGCAGAGTCACATCAAAACCAAAGGCGCGGATAGAATCGAGATCATCACCATAGCCCTCAAGGCGGGTAGTGATCCAACGAGGAATCTCAGCACCGCAGCTAGCAGAAAAACGAGCTAGTTGTTTGTAGTTTGTTATAGGATAAATACCAGGGATGATAGGCACAGTGACGCCGAGCCGTTGACAATCTTCTACAAAACACACCCATGCATCTGCATTATAAAAATATTGAGTAATGGCTGCATTGGCACCGGCTTCAACCTTGTTAGCGAATTGACGTACTTCATCTTGCATGTTGGCTGATTGAGGATGCATTTCCGGATAGGCGGCGACTTCAATATGAAAGTGGTCACCCGTTTCATTGCGAATAAATTCAATCAGCTCATTTGCATATTGAAACTCACCGGGGTCTTCCATTCCTTCAGGAAGATCACCTCGTAGAGCAACGATCCGAGAAACACCCGCATCCATATATTGTTTCAACAGGCTTGCAATTTTTTCCTTTGTGGAACCAATACAGGTGATATGTGGCGCGGCCGCTAAACCATGTTGCATGATCTGCTGAATGGTATCGAAAGTACCTTCCTGCGTTGTGCCACCCGCACCATAGGTACAAGAAATGTAGTCAGGATTGAGTTTCTTCAACTCAAGTAGGGTTGCTGCAATATTTTCCTTGCCCTTATCAGTCTTGGGCGGGAAAAATTCGCAGCTGAAAGAATGATTCTTAGTATTAGTCATTTTCGTTTCCGTGAGAAGTTAGGAACTGGCGGGAGTATTCTCCCGCCGCCTAATATCTAACGTTTTAGTAGCGGTAATGCTCAGGTTTGAACGGACCTTCAACCGATACATTAATGTAATCAGCTTGCTCCTGAGATAGTGTACTTAAGTGCGCACCGACTTTTTGCAAATGCAGGCGAGCCACTTTTTCATCAAGTACTTTAGGAAGAATATAAACCTGATTCTCGTAGTTATCAGAATTCTTATAGAATTCAATTTGTGCCATTACCTGATTGGTAAATGAAGCTGACATCACGAAACTTGGATGCCCAGTAGCACAACCTAAGTTAACCAAGCGACCTTTCGCCAACACGATGATCTTCTTGCCATCAGGGAAGATTACGTGGTCAACTTGTGGTTTGATTTCAGACCATTCGTATTTTTCAAGTGATGCAATATCAATTTCAGAATCGAAGTGACCGATATTAGAAACGATGGCTTCATTCTTCATCTTAGTCATGTGGTCATGATTAATGACATTCATGTTGCCGGTTGTAGTCACAAAAATATCACCTTGTGAACAAGCCTCATTCATATCAACAACACGGTAGCCTTCCATTGCAGCCTGTAAAGCACAGATAGGATCAATTTCAGTAACCCAAACTGTTGCGCCCATGCCTTTGAATGCTTGTGCACAACCTTTACCGACATCACCATAACCTAGAACGACGGCTACTTTACCGGCAATCATCACGTCAGTTGCACGTTTGATTGAGTCGATGAGTGATTCACGACAGCCGTATAAGTTATCAAACTTAGATTTGGTTGCAGAATCGTTAACGTTCATAGCAGGGAAAAGTAGTTCGCCTTTTTCTTGCATCTCATATAAACGGTGTACACCGGTAGTGGTTTCTTCGGTTACACCTTTAACGCTAGCCGCTGTATCTTGCCAATGTGTTGAACCATCAGAAATAGTACGACGCAAGACATTAAGTACTTCTTTGTACTCTTCGTTGTCGTCATCTTTGGTTGCAGGGATAGCACCAGCTTTTTCAAACTCAACACCTTTGTGAACGAGTAACGTCGCATCACCACCATCATCCAAGATCATGTTTGGTAATTTACCATCAGGCCACATTAATGCCTGCTCAGTACACCACCAGTATTCTTCGATGGTTTCGCCTTTCCAAGCAAATACAGGAATACCTTGAGCAGCAATTGCGGCAGCAGCATGGTCTTGAGTTGAGAAAATATTACACGATACCCAACGCACTTCAGCGCCTAGTGCAACCAGTGTTTCAATCAACACAGCGGTTTGGATCGTCATATGGATACTACCCATGATACGGCAGCCAGCAAGTGGTTGTTCTTTGCCAAACTCTTCACGCAGAGCCATTAGGCCCGGCATTTCAGTTTCAGCAATGGCGATTTCCTTGTGACCCCATTCGGCTAGGGAAATATCAGCTACTTTATAGTCAGTAAAATTAGGATCAATAACGGCGTTCATGTCTACCTCACTTCAGGTTCAAAGTCGGTGGGCGCGGTTGTTCTAGAACTGCTAGCTTGAGCCTGGCGAGATGATCTCGCTGCAGCGTCCCTCAAGCTAGCAGGGTATCGGAGAATAACTTATTTATAGGCCGGCTGCCTCTTTTAATGCAGCTGCTTTATCAGTGCGTTCCCACGGTAGGTCAATATCTTCACGACCAAAGTGACCGTAGGCGGCGGTGTAACGGTAAATAGGGCGTAGCAGATCAAGCATTTTGACAAGGCCACCAGCACGTAGGTCAAAGTGCTCATCAATGAGTGCAATGATGCGTTCTTCGCTGATCTTGCCCGTGCCAAAGGTTTCAACACGTACCGAGGTTGGTTTAGAGACACCAATGGCATAAGAAACTTGAATTTCACAGCGGTCTGCAATTCCCGCAGCAACAATATTCTTAGCAACATAACGCGTTGCATAAGCAGCTGAGCGATCCACTTTACTTGGGTCTTTACCCGAGAAAGCACCGCCACCATGACGCGCCATACCGCCGTAAGTATCAACGATAATCTTGCGACCGGTTAGACCACAGTCACCAACAGGTCCACCAATAACAAAACGACCAGTAGGGTTAATGTGGTATTGGGTATCTGCATGCAGCCATTCAGCAGGAAGGGTTGGCTTAATGATTTCTTCCATCACGGCTTCTTGTAAAGTCTTAAGATTCACTTCTTCAGTGTGTTGGGTAGAAAGTACTACGGCATCAATTCCAACGGGTTTGCCATCTTCATATTTGAAGGTGATCTGACTTTTTGCATCTGGGCGCAACCAAGGTAGCGTGCCATTCTTGCGCACTTCAGCTTGGCGACGAACTAGACGGTGGGAATAGGTGATTGGTGCAGGCATCAACACATCGGTTTCGTTTGATGCGTAACCGAACATCATGCCTTGATCGCCTGCACCTTGCTCATGGTCGGCAGATTCATCAACGCCCATGGCAATATCAGCAGATTGTTTATCGATAGAGGTAAGAACAGCACAAGACTCATAGTCAAAGCCCATGTCTGAACTGTTGTAACCGATTTCTTTAATAACATTGCGTGCCGTTTCGGTCATATCAACCCACGCATTTGTGGTAATTTCACCGGCGATCATGACCATGCCTGTTGTTACCATGGTTTCACAGGCAACACGTGACTTAGTATCTTGTGTAAGCAATGCATCTAAAATGGCATCTGAAATTTGATCAGCAACTTTGTCTGGATGACCTTCAGAAACTGATTCTGAAGTAAAAAGGTGGTCGTTCATTATTTATTATTCCTCATAAAAAAACCCGCTTTAGCAAGACTAAAGCGGGTTTGGGAATTTGATCTTTCCTGCACGCTTTAGCCGTATTTATTAAGCGCCCGCAATCTGAATTCAAATCAGCGCTGTATCGACAATGATTATAAGCAGTATGCGAGATAAGTCAAAGAGAAACACATTTAGCCGCTTATGGCATTAAACATGATTATTTGTAGTGATGTTTTTAAACTATGCCTGTGTTGCAGGAGAAGGTATTAGTAGCCCCATACTCCTTCAAGAACAGCGGAGTAACCATTATAAGAAGCGGAGTCGGTTGGCTCGAAAGATGGGAAATTAATGTCTGACAGCATTTTTTGCCCTTCAGGTGTTTTGTTGGAATTTAGAAGGAGTGATTTCACAGCCGATTGCACATCGGCAGGTACATTGGGTGCGGCAGAAATAGCAATGTGCGGTACTTGTTCCGTTGTAACAATAGTAAGTAATTCAGGAAAACCACCAACCAAAGGTGTTGGAACAATTGCAGATGCAACTTCTCCGCTTAGTACTTTTTGGATTGAGTCGAGCGAGTTATCAACCTCAACAATGACGGGTTGGCGCAAAGGGTTCGGGAACATTTCTTCAAGTCGCAACATGCCTAAACTGGGTGAGCCAATAGTGGCAAGCGATTTACCAATCAATTCCTCTGGATCAAGTACATCAGCCTCTTCGCCAGTGACTAATGTGTAAGATACAGCGTCGGCTCGTTTTGCCAGTACCTTATAATTCATTCGTTGAATACGATAATCGGTTAAGTGAGCGGCATCTAACATAAAATCGTATTTGCCGCCTTTCTTCATATTCTGCCAATAACTGAGAAAATTTAGAGCCGTCACGAGTTTAAATGTGTGCCCTGTTTTTTCGCTCAAATAATTTGTCAGTGGGGTGAAGGCCTCCATTGTACGATCGGGTGGAAGAATGGGCTGCACAACAAAGGTGTAGGTTGCTGCCTGTGCGGTTGGCGCTAACATGCAAAGCAATACGATAGTGAAACGGCGTAATAAGACCGAAAATTTGCAACAAATTGATATATAAGTGCTTTTCATCTAAATGCTCTGGTTTTTTATTCTGTAATTTAAACCGTTATCGCTATGCCCCATAGCGATAAACTTAGCGTATGTAGGTTAAAGTGTAGTCAGCAGATACCGGCTTGTCCAAGCACTGCGAGTGTTTTTTTGAAGGTTTAGAGACAATTTCCCCCCATTGCTGGAGGAAAATGTCCATATTTGGTACATAAAACCATCATATCTATTTATATGCATATTGACCTAAAATCATAACCTATTGTTATTTATGCAAATTGTTGTATTTGCCCTGTATTCATCCCATGTGGAGTATTGCTCAAGTCGGGCAGGTAGGAGAGAATACGCCTCCCCTGCGAAGAAGTGCTCTTCGTTTGGACCTGTTGAGGGGTGGGGGAGTACCCATACTGGACTTCTATATAGTGGAGTACCTGCGTTGATATTGCAGGTATTGGGGTAGATTTATCTCGTTATGCGTTGAGATAAACAAAAACGATTTACTGTCTGCGTGTATTTGAATTACGCGTAGTAAAATGATTTTTAACCTTTATTAATATTTAGTTTTATCAAAGAGGATTCTGTTATGTCAGCAACTAACCGTCGCAATCTTGCGAATGCTGTTCGTGCATTAAGTATGGATGCCGTACAGAAAGCGAATTCGGGTCACCCAGGTGCACCGATGGGTATGGCCGATATTGCCGAAGTATTGTGGAACGATCATATGAACCACAATCCAAGCAACCCTAACTGGGCCGATCGCGATCGTTTCATTTTATCAAACGGTCATGGTTCGATGCTGATCTATTCATTGCTCCATTTAACTGGCTATGACTTGAGCATTGATGATCTGAAAAATTTCCGTCAGTTACATTCGAAAACACCAGGTCACCCTGAATACGGTTACGCGCCAGGCGTTGAAACAACAACAGGTCCGTTAGGCCAAGGTATTACTAATGCCGTTGGTATGGCTGTTGCTGAAAAAGCGTTAGCTGGTCAGTTCAACCAAAAGGGTCACAACATTGTTGATCACAACACCTTCGTATTCTTGGGTGATGGTTGTTTGATGGAAGGTATTTCACATGAAGCATGTTCACTTGCCGGTACCTTAGGTCTTGGTAAGTTGATTGCGTTCTGGGATGACAACGGTATTTCTATTGACGGTAACGTTGAAGGCTGGTTCTCTGATGATACGCCGAAGCGTTTTGAATCTTACGGCTGGCATGTACTTAGTGTTGATGGCCATGATCCTGAAGCAATTGCCAAGGCAGTAGAAACTGCGAAGGCGATGACTGATAAACCAACAATGATTTGTTGTAAAACAACCATTGGTTTTGGTTCACCAAATAAAGCCGGTAGCCACGCTTGTCATGGTGCGCCATTAGGTGAAGAAGAAATTAACTTAACTAAAGCAGCCTTAGGTTGGGATCACGGTGCATTCGAAGTACCTGCTGATGTTTACGCTGGTTGGGATGCGAAAGATAAAGGTTCTAAAGCTGAAGCAGTATGGAACGACAAGTTTGCTGCTTACAAAGCGGCGTATCCTGAATTAGCGGCTGAATTTGAACGCCGTATGGCAGGTGACCTACCAGCAGATTGGGCGGCTAATTCTGCTGCTTACATCGCGCAAGTAAATGCCGATGCGAAGAGCCCAGCGACACGCCAAGCGTCATTGGCAGCAATTGAAGCTTACTCACCAATGGTGCCAGAAATGTTTGGTGGTTCAGCTGACTTAGGTTGTTCGAACCTGACTGAATGGTCTGGCTACAAACCAATGATCAGCAATGAAGAGAGCAATTACTTGAATTACGGTGTACGTGAATTCGGTATGTCAGCCATGATGAATGGTATGGCGCTTCACGGTGGCCTCGTACCATTCGGTGCAACCTTCTTGATGTTCTCTGAATACGCACGTAATGCCTTACGTATGGCTGCATTGATGAAAATTCAAAGCATCTTTGTATTCACACATGACTCTATTGGTCTGGGTGAAGATGGTCCAACTCACCAACCAATCGAACAAATTCCAACATTGCGTATGATTCCAAACATGGCCGTATGGCGTCCATGTGATGCAGTTGAGTCAGCAGTATGTTGGCAGCAAGCGATTGAACGTAGCGAAGGCCCATCTACATTGATCTTCTCTCGCCAAGGTTTGGCACATCAAACGCGTACAGATGCACAAATTGCTGACATCGCTAAGGGTGGTTACATCCTACAAGATTGTGATGGTACGCCTGATGCAATCATCATCGGTACTGGTTCAGAAGTTGAATTAGCAATGGGTGCAGCGGCAGCGATGAGTGGTAAAAAGATTCGTGTTGTATCTATGCCTTCAACTAACCTGTTTGATGCGCAAGATGATGCATACAAAACAGCCGTTCTAACCAAGGGTATCCCAACAGTTGCAGTTGAAGCAGCGGTTACTGACAGCTGGTTCAAGTACGCTGATGCAGTTGTTGGTATTGACCACTTCGGTGAGTCGGCACCTGCTGGCGAACTGTTCAAAGAATTTGGCTTCACCGTTGAAAACGTTGTGAAGGCAGTCGAATCAGTTCTATAAACTAATTATAAATTTAATTTTTGAAGATTAAGACTTAGGAGAGTAAACACATGACTATTAAAGTCGGTATTAACGGTTTTGGCCGTATTGGTCGTATGGCGTTTCGCGCTATTGCTAAAGACTTCAATGATGACATTGAAGTAGTTGGTATTAACGATCTTTTAGAAGCAGATTACCTTGCATACATGCTTAAGTATGACTCAGTACACGGTAACTTTGACGGTGACGTAGCAGTTGATGGTAACAACTTGGTTGTTAACGGTAAGACAATTCGTTTAACTGCTGAACGTAACCCAGCAGATCTAAAATGGGGCGACATCAATGCTGACCTCGTTATCGAATGTACTGGTTTCTTCCTAACCGAAGAAACATGTCAGCAACACATCGATGCAGGTGCTAAGAAAGTAGTTATGTCAGCACCTTCTAAAGATGGCACACCAATGTTCGTACATGGTGTTAACCATGACACATACGCTGGCCAAGCGATTGTTTCAGCTGCGTCTTGTACTACTAACTGTTTAGCACCTGTTGCTAAGGTTCTTAACGACAAGTGGGGCATCAAACGTGGTCTGATGACAACTGTTCACGCTGCAACAGCAACACAAAAAACAGTTGACGGTCCTTCAATGAAAGACTGGCGCGGTGGTCGTGGTATTTTAGAAAACATCATTCCTTCATCAACGGGTGCTGCTAAAGCAGTAGGTGTTGTATTGCCAGAACTAAATGGCAAGTTAACAGGTATGGCTTTCCGTGTACCAACTTCAGACGTATCTGTTGTCGATTTGACTGTTGAATTAGATAAAGATGCTTCATACGATGACATCTGTGCAGCAATGAAAGCAGCGTCAGAATCAGGTCCAATGAGTGAAACACTGGGTTACACAGATGAGAAGGTTGTTTCTACAGACTTCCGTGGTTGTGGTAACTCTTCAATCTTTGACTCAGAAGCGGGTATCGCACTTGATGGTACTTTCGTTAAGCTAGTTAGCTGGTACGACAACGAGTACGGTTACACTTGTAATATGCTTCGTTTCGTTAAGCACGTATCAAAATAAGCGGCCCTTTGCTTCCAGGGCGGTGTTGTGAAAAGTTTTCAAATGCTCATGTACTGTTCGTACACTCCGCGTTGAAAAACTTTCCACGCCTACCCCTGAAAGCAAATTGCTCGCTTATTAGTAAAGTTTGAATTGATTGGCCGCCCCGAAATCATTCGGGGCGGTTAGTTAATTAAAAGAAAGAGTTATTTGTTAAGCGCAAGCTTTGCAAATAATTTTTGAAAATTTAAGTTTAGGAGTTCGCAAGATGTCTTTTATTAAACTGACAGATTTGGATCTGGCTGGTAAGCGCGTATTGATCCGTGCTGATTTAAACGTACCTGTTAAAGATGGCAAGGTAACTTCAGATGCACGTATTACTGCATCAATGCCGACGATTGAGCATGCGATGAAAGCGGGTGCTTCGGTCATGGTGATGTCTCACCGTGGTCGTCCGGAAGAAGGTAAAGCTGATGAAGAAAACTCTTTAGCTCCGATTGCAGCAGTGATGGCTGAAAAGTTAGGCAAAGACGTTGAGTTGATTAAAGATTACCTTGATGGTGGTGTTGACGTGGCTGCTGGCGACTGTGTTCTTTTAGAAAACGTGCGTTTCAATGCAGGTGAGAAGAAAGACAACGAAGATTTAGCTAAGAAGTACGCTGCGTTATGTGACGTGTTTGTAATGGATGCTTTTGGTACAGCTCACCGTGCCCAAGCATCAACACACGGCGTCGGTGTTCATGCACCAACTGCATGTGCAGGACTTTTGTTATCAAACGAATTAGACAGTTTAGCGAAAGCATTAGCTGAACCAGCTCGGCCAATGGTTGCCATTGTTGGCGGGTCTAAAGTATCAACTAAGTTAACTGTACTTGAAGCCTTATCTGAAAAAGTTGACCAGCTTGTTGTTGGTGGCGGTATCGCGAATACGTTCTTAGCTGCTAAAGGTTACAACGTTGGAAAATCACTTTACGAAGCAGACTTAGTTGATACAGCAAAAGCATTAATTGAAAAGATGGAAGCACGTGGTGCAAGTATTCCAATTGCAACAGATGTTGTCTGTGCGAAAGAATTTGCAGAAACCGCAGAAGCGACCTTAAAAGCAGCAAGTGATGTTGCGGATGACGACATGATTTTCGATGTGGGTCCTGAGTCTGCGAAAGAATTGGCAGATATTATTTCTAAAGCCGGTACCGTTGTTTGGAATGGTCCAGTTGGCGTATTTGAATTTGATCAGTTTGGTGAAGGTACTAAGACTGTTTCTATGGCCATTGCTGATGGCAGTGGTTTTAGCCTTGCAGGTGGTGGTGATACGATTGCTGCCATTCAGAAATATGATATTTTTGATAAAGTGTCTTATATTTCAACTGCCGGTGGTGCTTTCCTTGAATATCTTGAAGGAAAGGTTTTACCAGCCGTTGCTATGCTGGAAGCGCAAGCAAAATAATTAAATTACGCTGTATATTAAAAGGTCAGTAATTGACCGACAAAATGAAGAAGGGTATGAAGAGACGTACTAAAATTGTTGCTACATTAGGTCCTCGTTCGGATGATCCGAAGATCCTCGATAAAATGATTGAGGCCGGCATGGATGTTGCGCGTCTTAACTTCTCACACGATCCTTATGAGATGCATCAAAAGCGTGCTGAAACAGTACGTAATCGTGCTCGTGCTCATGGTCGTCAAGTGGGTATTGTTGTTGACTTACAAGGCCCGAAGATTCGCGTTGATGCATTTAAAGATGGATCAGTTGAGCTATATGATGGCGATAACTTTATCCTTGATGCAAAACATGATCCTGAGCTAGGCAATACTGAGCGAGTAGGCATTGCTTATAAAGAATTACCGAATGATGTTCAGCGTGGTGATACTTTGTTGCTTAACGATGGGCGCATTGTATTGTGGGTTGAAGAAGTTGTTGATAGCGAAATTCGTTGTCGCGTCACTGTTGGTGGTGAATTATCTAATCGTAAAGGTATCAATAAGCAAGGTGGCGGTCTTTCTGCGCCTGCATTAACAGATAAAGATAAAGCGGATATTATTTCAGCGGCTAAATTAGAAGCGGATTACCTTGCAGTATCATTCGTACGCAATGCTGAAGATGTACATGAAGCGCGTCGTTTATTCCATGAAGCTGGCGGTGAAGGCGGTATTATCGCTAAAGTTGAACGTGCCGAAGCAATGGATGTGCTTGATGAAATTATCGAAGCTAGTGATGCCATTATGGTGGCTCGCGGTGATCTAGGTGTTGAAATCGGTGACGAAGCATTACCACCGGTACAAAAATCCATGATTTCTAAAGCGCGTTCCATGAACCGTGTTGTTATAACGGCAACACAGATGATGGAATCAATGATTGAAAATCCGATCCCAACACGTGCAGAAGTGTTTGATGTTGCCAACGCGGTTTTAGATGGCACAGATGCGGTTATGCTTTCAGCAGAAACAGCGGTTGGTAAATACCCAGATAAAGTTATCGCAGCGATGGATAGAATTTGTCGTGGGGTTGAAGCAACACGCGCAGTAACAAAATCAGATCACCGTATCGATACAGAATTCACAAATACAGATGAAGCCATCGCAATGTCGAGTATGTACACAGCGAACCACTTAGGTGTGAAAGCAATTGCGGCATTAACAGAGTCAGGCTCAACCACTTTGTGGATGTCACGTATTAGTTCAGGTATTCCTATTTACGCGATGACACGCCATGTTGATACGCGCCGCAAAGTAACCCTTTACCGTGGAGTGTACCCAGTGAGCTTTGAAATGATGACGGAAGATCATGCGCAGCTCAATAAGGATGCCATTGATGAATTAGTACGCCGCGGTGCAGTACGTGATGGTGATCTTGTTATTATCACTAAGGGTGACTTGACCGGTGAACATGGTGGTACGAATGCGATGAAAATTGTAAAAGTAGGCAGTATGCCTGATCCAGAAGATAAAACTGGGATCGAATAAATTTTGTAATTGTGTTTTTAGTTTAGAAATATTTATTAATAATTATTAACGTTTAAGACGGGAGTTCAAAATGGCCCTTATATCAATGAGACAACTGCTGGATTATGCAGCCGAAAACGATTTCGGTATGCCAGCATTTAATGTAAACAACATGGAACAAGTACACGCCATCATGCAAGCTGCTGATGAGTGTGATAGCCCGGTGATTATGCAGGGCTCTGCTGGTGCACGTTCATACGCAGGCGAACCATTCCTTCGCCACATGATTACTGCTGCAACTGAAATGTACCCACACATTCCTGTTGTTATGCACCAAGATCACGGTAGCGAACCTGCCGTATGCTTACGTTCTATCCAATCTGGTTTTACATCAGTAATGATGGATGGTTCTTTGATGGCCGACATGAAGACACCAGGCAGCTTTGACTACAATGTTGCAGTGACTAGTGAAGTTGTGAAAATGGCTCACGCTGGCGGTGTTTCTGTAGAAGGTGAGCTAGGTTGCCTAGGTTCATTAGAAACAGGCATGATGGGTGAAGAAGATGGTCACGGTGCAGAAGGTGCATTGGATATGGATCAACTTTTAACCAGTGTTGAGGAAGCAGCTGACTTTGTTAAAGCAACTAACGTTGATGCATTGGCGATTGCGATTGGTACATCACACGGCGCTTACAAGTTCACTAAAGAACCTACTGGCGATGTTTTGCGTATTGACCGCATTAAAGAAATTCACGAACGTCTACCTAACACGCACCTTGTTATGCACGGTTCTTCTTCTGTGCCACAAGACTGGTTGGAAATCATTAACAGCCACGGCGGTGAAATGGGTCAAACTTACGGTGTACCAGTTGAAGAAATTCTTGAAGGTATCAAGAATGGTGTACGTAAAGTTAACATCGATACTGATTTACGTATGGCATCTACAGGTGCGGTTCGTAAGTTCTTAGCTGAAAATCCAGCTAACTTTGACCCACGTAAATTCTTGAAAGCCTCAACAGCGGCAATGCAAGGTATTTGTAAAGCACGCTTTGAAGCCTTTGGTTGTGCAGGTCATGCATCTAAGATTAAGGTTAAGAGCCTTGAAACAATGTTCATGAGCTACGCTGCTGGTGATTTGGATGCGAAAGTAAAATAAGTTTATTCAAGCAATAAGCTTATAAAGAAAGGCGCACTTCGGTGCGCCTTTTTTGTTGGTGCGTATATAAGTGTTTGCAATTAGCCACTAAGACTAGTAAAAAAGGGTTACTGCTTATATCAGATGGAGATTGATATGAATAAATACCCATTTATTTTCCTTGTAATAATGTTCTTTAGCCAACCAGTTATTGCAGCAGATGACGCACTAATCAGCAGCTATGAAAAATTCTTTTCTCCCTATTCGGGTAAGGCGACTGGTAAATCCTTGCAGATGGTCAGCCCCGAAGCTTTTAATAAAGCAGTTGATGGCAAAAAGAATTGGTTTGTTTTAGATGTTCGCACCCCTAATGAAACACGTGTTTATGGTATTACAGCTTTCGATGGTATGACTGTGCCGATGAATGAGGTATTTAAAAAAGAGAATATAGAAAAGTTACCTGAAAATCGAAAAATAGTTGTCGTATGTTCAACCGGGCTAAGAGCAAACAGTATTGCTACAGCGCTAAGACATAGTGGTTATACTGATACGTTTATTCTTCGTGGAGGGACAAATGCGTTGGTTAATTACTTGAAACCGAAAACAGTTTATTGATGTAGTATAAATTAAAGGAATAGGCGGAGTTTTATTGTGGAAGAACAGGTAAGGGAAATGGGAATAGGTGGTAAGTTACTGTTGCTATCGGGTGGCATATTGATTGCCACTGGTGTCATTGTTTTATTATTTATCGCTCAATTTGTTTATCAATTATTTTACGAGCCTGACAATATTTATCTAATAAAATATCTGATGAATACGATTGATCTATCAGATAAAGCCTTCTTTGGTCGTGTCGATAATGCACCTTTTTATATTCATATTTCCGATCCTATTAAATATTTTCTCTATCTTATGGGGATTGGAATGGTCTTAATGATTATTGTTGGAATATTAAAAAGTATCTTAATTGCTGGTACTACGTTGATTAAAATTGCTTATTCACCAGTGAATAACCAACATGAAAATGACTAATTTTTAACGGGTTTTTTTTGCAGTTTCCGTTGTAGTGTTCGTCGATGCATCCCCATCGCACGGGCGGCGGCGGACACGTTTCCTTGATGTTCAGTTAAGACCTTCTGGATATGCTCCCATTCCAATTTTTTAACCGACATGGGTTGGGCAGTGGTAGGTAAATCGGCATTGCCGCTTTCGGAGTACAACGCATCTATAATTTCACTCACTGTTGCCGGTTTGGTTAGGTAGTGTTTCGCGCCAAGTTTAATCGCCTCGACAGCCGTCGCAATACTGGCAAAACCGGTTAATACCACCAAGCGCATTTTTGGATTCATCTGAATCAACTGTTGGATGAGTTGTAAACCTGATTCATCACCAATACAAAGATCGATAATACCAATGCTGGGATTGTGCTCAGTTGCTTGTGACATAGCCTGAGTTATATTTGACGCATTGTGAATACACATGTTGTGGCGAGTAAGTGCGCGAGCTAAGGTTTCACGAAAAACCTCGTCATCATCGACAAGCAATAGTGAGTTATTTGGTTCAGGATTATTCATTAGCTGCTTTCATGACTGTTGCTCGAAATAATGGGCAAGCTAATAAATGTAGATACACCACCTTGTTTTCGATTAAATAATTTTACTTCGCCACCAAAACGATTGATTATCGAATGGGTTAAGAATAAGCCAAGACCAAGGCCTTCTTTTTTTGCACTAAAAGGATGGTGACCTATCGCTTGTTTGGCTTCACTACTGAGTCCTTCGCCACGATCTTTGATATTAATTTCTAATGTCGATGCATCCCAATTAGCAAACCATTCAACCTTATTAGGAGAGGCTTCATTCGCGTTGTCGAGCACATTGATAAGTGCTTGTTGTAGAGTTCGATCTGCAAGTATGGATGGTATTGGTGATAGGCCATCCCAATGTGTACTAATGTTTGAGTCAGGGTGCATACCTTGCCATTCCGAGAGTAATTCGGTAAGAAACAAGTCAATCGGCATAAGTTGTCCATTACTTAAGGGAGCGCCACCAGTAGAGGCTGATAATGTTGCCAATGCAGTTTTACAACGTGCAATCTGTGTATCGAGTGTTCTTATAATATGTTGGTGTTCATTACCTAATTCATCAGTAAGTTCTTCACAAAGTAATGACATGGTACCGAGTGGGGTACCCATTTCATGTGCGGTGCTGGCAGAAAGTGTACCAAGCAAGACTAGCTGTTCATTACGGAGCTGTTGTTCACGTGCAGCAGCAAGCTCATGATCTTTGTCACGCAATGAACGACGCATGCCACTAACCAAGTAGGCAGTGATGGCTGCACTAATAACAAAGGATAACCACATACCAAATACATGTTGTGACATGCCAGTATCAGAATCATGTGCATGAGGTAAGGGCTGATACTTCCATATCAGCAAGCTGTAACAAGCGGCAGTTATAATTGTTAGCACCCAGATGTATCGTGATGACAATACGGCAGTAGCAATGATAATCGGTAATAAAAATAACAATACAAAGGGGTTGGTTGCACCGCCGGTAAGATAGAGTAGTGCAGTGAGAATAAATACATCAGCAAGTAACTGGAGTAAGAACTCGAATTGGCTCACTGTACCACCCCAGCGAAGCCTAAGTAGGGTAAATAAATTAAATAGTGCAAAGGTAAATATCACTAAGCCAATCGATAAGACCGGTAATGCAATATCAAGGTAAATTTGAGTGATATAAACAGCGAGCAATTGTCCGATAATCGCGACATTTCTCAGCATAAATAAGCGGCGTAGATTTATATATTCCGCTGTCTGCGTGATTGGGGATGTTTGGTTTTTAAATATCATAATGCGCATGATAGCCAGAATTTTTATAGACATATTTTAACCTGTTCACCACAAACAAGTAACAGTATTCATAACAGAGTAATTATATAAGGTATTGATTTTATAAATGGTGCGACAATTTGCCACATTCTCAACTTACTCTTGAGCCGATAATATGCACTTCATGAATACACATGAGTAACGAGAATTGGAATGAAAAAAGTAATTGGTTGCGCACTCTTGATTGCAAGTATAAGCCCATTATCAGCACAAGATTTACATCACCATGAACACGGTAATACGCCGATTGCGGTGATGGGTGGGCATACACATGATGTCGGCGGTGTCATGCTTTCATATCGTTATATGAGTATGCATATGGACGGTAACCGTGATGGGACAAATCGCATTAGTGATAGCGAAGTATTAGCTGATTACATGGTAACGCCAACAAGCATGAACATGGATATGCATATGTTTGGTGCGATGTACGGGGTGAACGAAAAGCTAACTGTGATGGCAATGCTGCCTTATGTCACTAAGTCGATGAAACATTTAACCCGCATGGGGCGACAGTTCACAACACGTGCAGAAGGAATTGGTGATATTAAAATTAGTGGTCTATATAAAATCACCGACCAAGCTAGGCATAAGCTACATCTAAATCTGGGTGTTAGTTTGCCAACAGGTTCAATTGATGAACGTGATGACACGCCGGCAGCTCAAAATACCAAGCTGCCTTATCCAATGCAGCTGGGCTCGGGCACTTACGATCTGATGCCTGGTATTACTTACCAAGGCCAGGGCGGGAATTATTCTTGGGGCACACAGGCTGTCGCAACAATTCGCACGGGTGAAAACGATAATGATTATACGCTTGGCGATAAGATCGAACTATCTGCTTGGTTACAACGTCAATGGACACATGCCTTTAGTACATCAATACGTCTGAATGCACAGCGTTGGTCAGATATTGATGGTGCTGATCCAGATTTAAATCCCAACATGATTGCAACAGCCGATCCAGATTTACGTGCTGGCAAACGCGCAGACTTACTGGTCGGTTTTACGTATCAGTCACGTCAAGGTTCATTGAAAGGAAACCGTTTTGCACTTGAAGTAGGCAAGCCGGTATATCAAAACTTGGATGGCCCGCAATTAGAAACAGATTTAATTATTACTGCTGGTTGGCAGCATTCTTTTTAGTAGAACAACTCTGAAATAACTCTCTCGGAGTTTTTATTAAGGGGCACCTTCCTCTCTAGGGGGCCCCTTTTTTTTATCTATCGCGTTCAATCCAAACACCATTCGAACCATTATAGTTAAGTAGTCGTTGGTTCGTTGTGATTAACGCGGCATAATCTTCGGCACGAATATTTTCAAGCCGCTCTCCTGCTTGGGTTCTTATTTCGCTCCATCCCTGTGTTAATGCACTGTATGCGACAAAACGTTGGTTACTGGCAAGAACGACAATTTGTTTCGCTTCAGCGCTATCCAGCAAACGCTCTTTAGCCCGCCGCGATAATTCGACGAAGCGGTTGCTGCGAATATCGCTGATAATATATTTGTCTTTTTCAATACTTAGGAAAACTAATTTAGAAGGGCTACTGGTAATAAATGGTTGCTCAGCCTGTGCGCTGGAAATAAAAAAAACAGCCAGCAATATATAAAGGATAAAGTGGGTGGGTTGATAATTCATTATCACTCCTAGTCTAAAGTAGTGCCAGTTAATTTTTTATAGGCCTCAAGATATTTTTCAGTGGTCTTTGCTACGATATCTTCTGGCACATCAGGAGCAGGTGCTTTTTTATCCCAAACCTGAGTTTCAAGCCAGTCACGAATGTATTGTTTGTCGTAACTTTCAGGACTACTGCCAGGCGCATAGGTTTCCATTGGCCAGAAACGTGATGAATCAGGTGTTAGGGCTTCATCAATTAATACCAATGTGCCTTCATCATCAAGACCAAATTCAAACTTGGTATCGGCGATAATAATACCGCGCTCAGCAGCGTAATCACGAGCCGTTGAGTAGAGTTTTAAACTTACATCACGAACTTGTTCAGCTATATCTTTGCCTATTAGTTTTATAGTCGCATCGAAATCAATGTTTTCATCATGCTCACCTACAGCGGCCTTACTAGAAGGTGTATAAATAGCCTGTTCGAGCTTGTCGGCCATATTTAAACCGGCAGGTAAGTTGATACCACAGATCGCACCGGTATTTTGGTAATCTTTCCAACCTGAACCAATGATATAACCACGTACAATCGCTTCAATAGGAAGGGCATTGAGTTTTTTAACAACAATCGCCTGGCCTTCAACTTGAGCGCGTTCCTCGACATTCGGTAAAACCTCTTCGAGGCTTAAATCAGAAAGTTGATTTGGTACAATGTTTTCAAGTTGTTTGAACCAGAAATTTGAAATCTCGGTGAGAATGCGACCCTTACCAGGGATGGCGGTTGGCAGAATGACATCAAAGGCAGACAGACGATCAGTGGTGACGATAAGCATGTGCTTATCATCAATATCATAGATGTCACGTACCTTGCCGCGGTTAAGCAGTGGTAGGCTGGTGATGGATGATTCAAATAGGCTTGGGTTCATGGTATTTCCAATTCATTTAGTTTACCGAGGCGTGATTGTGTCGTGACTTTGGATAGGACGCAAATGGTAAAATTTGTTTATGTAGGTCAAGGTGGATCTTTATCGATAATACCCCTGAAAAGGCTATGTGATAAAGGGTTTTATCCTGAAGCGGTCATTGTTGCTGATAAAAGTCAGCACCCTCGAAAGTTAAACTTATTGCCTGTACGTCCGCCTCGTTTAGCGGATAGTTTGGCAAGTGTGGCAAATGAACTGGGCTTGCCAGTAATCGATTGGCAGAAGGGTTCTGAGGCCGAAATAGAGCGTAAATTGGGCGATATTTTGCCAAATCTGGTGATAATGAGTTGTTTTCCATGGCGTATCCCCGAATCCCTATTGGCGATTCCAAGGCAGGGTTGGTGGAATCTGCACCCATCCTTATTACCGGCCTATCGAGGGCCAACTCCGATATTTTGGCAGGCCAAGGCAGGGGAGATAAATATCGGGATTAGTCTTCATCAAGTGTTGCCGAGCCTGGATAGTGGAGCGATTATCGGTCAGCAAACGGTATCGGTTCCGAATTTTCAGAGGGATGAACTAGAGGTTGAGTTGGCGCAGCAGGGAGCAAGTCTCATTGAGCATGGGCTATTGGCGTTAGCGAAAGGAGAATTGCAAGCATGCCCTCAACAGGAGGCTAAGGCTAATTATCAGGGGTTTCCAACGTGGCATGATAGGCGCATTGAGATAACGGCTTCAGCGAGCGCGGCTTATCGATTTATTCGTTTAGTGAATTCAGCTTACTCGTTGTGGTTTGAGTTAGAGTCAAGGCCGTATAAGGTGATGGACGCGGTGAGTTTTGATGACCAAGGAATTTTATTAGATGAGCCGTATCAACTTGAAGGCAACCGATTAATAATTCAATTTGAACAGGGCACATTAATAGCCTTGGTTGAGGAAATACAATGGCGGTGAAAACTGTACTACGCATGGGTGATCCCTTTTTATTGCAGCGGGCAAAGAAAGTGAAAGAGTTTGATACCGCAGAATTGCACCAGTTGATTACCGACATGCTAGAAACCATGGCTGCGTGTGATGGTGCGGGTTTAGCGGCACCGCAAATTGGGGTTGACCTTCGTGTTGTGATTTTTGGTATTGAACATAATCCACGTTATCCAGATGCGGAACAAGTGCCACAAACAGTGCTCATTAACCCGACTATTGAAGCATGCGGTGAAGAAGTGGATGTGGCATGGGAGGGCTGCTTGTCTGTGCCAGGAATGCGTGGTGCAGTGCCACGCTATACTGAAATTCGATACACTGGTGTTAATCAATGTGGTGAGCCAATAGATCGCACTGTGTCCGGTTTTCATGCGCGTGTTGTGCAGCATGAATGTGATCACCTTGATGGCATTCTTTATCCGCAGCGGATTAAAGATATGCGTTACTTTGGATTTACCGATGAATTATTTGCTGAAGGCTCTTTAGGTAATCCAACCCAGCTTTGTGAGGATTAGCCTGTTTCATAAAGAACAGAATTGAAAAAGCCGGTAACAGCGTTACCGGCTTTAATCTTAGAGGCAGTGACAGACTATTTACGTGCCTGAATACTTATTTCTACACGACGATTTTGCTGGCGACCTTCAGCAGTTTCGTTAGAGGCGACAGGGGTATTTTCACCCGAGCCACTTGTACTGATCTTGTTTGCACTAATGCCTTTGGACACCAGGTAGTCTTTAACTGTTGCTGCACGACGCTCTGAGAGTCCCTGGTTATAGGCTTCAGTGCCTTGGCTGTCGGTGTGGCCTGTGACATTGATGCTATCTAACGAATAGTAAGCATTGAGTTTCGCAGCAAGCGTATCAAGTTCTGCTGCACCCGCAGGGCGAAGCGATGATTTATCATGACTAAACAGCGCACTGGCACCGAGGGTGATATTTTCATGTACAACAGGTTTTGGTGCAGGTTTTGCCTTTGTTACTTTTTTCTTTATAACCTCGCCACATTCACCTTGACCCTTGCCATGATAGTGTTTGATGGGATCTTGTGAGATACATTCCCCGAAACCATCGCGAGTTGGGTTGCCGTCTGAATCAGTAACGAATTTTCCATGAGCGAGAACCGTTGTTGGTATGGTGACTGCGAAAAGTAATGTCGCCGCTGCGCTAGATAATGTGACCGTATTTGTTTTCATTTTCCACCCCAAGTAAAGATAAATTTAATAGGTTATTACACGTGCCAGTTCAATTTAGGACATTGGTGTATTTAAGTCTATTTACACGAAATAGTTAGGGGAATTACCTTCTTTCCATTTTATGTTACAGCCCATGCTTGGTTTTTGTAATTCTTCTGAGATTGTTTTACCGCTAAGCACTGCATCAAATGCAGCACGCATATCGTCACCAGTAACCGGCGCGTCATTACGTGGGCGAGAAGCATCGAATTGACCGCGATAGGCAAGTTTCATTTCATCATCAAACAAAAAGAAATCCGGTGTGCAAGCCGCTTTATAATATTTCGCCACAGATTGGTCTTCGTCAAATAGATAGGGAAAACAATAGTCCATTTCATCACCAAGAGAGACCATCTTCTCAGGGCTATCATCAGGATAATTTTCAACGTCGTTAGCATTAATGGCGACGGCGGCTAAACCTTTAGATTGATATTCACGAATTAAATCATTTAATTCTTTATGAATGTGTAAGACATAAGGGCAGTGGTTGCACATAAAAATGACAAGCAATGCCTTATTACCAGTGAAATTAGCCAGACTTACCGTATTGCCAGTGGCCGGCTGTGGAAGTGAAAAGTCAGGTGCAGGTGTGCCCAGTTCAAGCATGGTTGATTCAGTACGAGCCATTTTTATGTAGCCTATTTATTGTTAGATTATTAGGAACTAAGAATACAGATAAATCTGCTTATTTGCGACGTTATCGACATAGTATGTGTGACGCAGGCCACTCTTTTCTATAGCCGCTATCGGTATTGTAAGCACCGTTGATAATAATTGAATGAGAGGAACACCGTATGGACACTCGCCTAATAATAATGGCTGCAATGGTTACCATAACGCTGGCTGGTTGTAGTAGTGCACCAACAAAACCGGCAGAAGAACTGGCCTTGGCTAAGAAATGCGATAAGGGTCTTGATGTAGGTTATAAAGAATTAAATTTCTCAAATGCCAAGGGTTTTGGTGGTAGTTGGGAATACACTAAAGCAGCCAGTTTACTCAGTGCCGCGAAGGTACAATCTGGCTTTGGTAGCTACACTGGTTGCATTGAAAAGGTAAAAACAGCACGTGCCTACATAAGGGAATCAAGAAAGTAATAAAATTTAACAATTAGCATTAATTTAGTAAGCAATTGTAAAGGTAAGCATTATAGCTAGTTAAGCTAGCTGGAATGCTTACCTTTTGTGTTTTTAATGGTGGAAATCTCAAGATTAGGCGTATTTGGACGTAATAATAAGAAAGAGCCTTCGTAATTGACTGTCTAGGATTCGTATGGGGTTAGATTTAAGTATGATCAAATTATCCAGTGCTGCTACACAAACCCCTCGGCAATTGGGTAATCATTATTACGCATTGGCAGTTGCAGTGCTTAGCTACTACAGCACAACGGTTTCTCCATATATGGCATCACTGACGGTATTTGAGGTCATGGGTGTTGTTATGGGCGGTTTTATCTTGATAGCTTGTATCAAAGCGTTACTGGAGCCATGGTTTATTGATGCGGCTAATATTAATGAACGTACTTCTCGACAATTTTATACGGAAGTACTTCTTTATGTAGTAGCCGGAGCATGGATAACCTTGTTTACAATTTTTATTCTTGAATTTCCGATTAGTGCGGGAAATAAATTAGTAATAGGTTGTCTGGCTTTTGGTACATTTGCAGCTATTGATATTGCTATTTTGCGTGAACGTCAAACCTTTAATGAAGCTGGGTACCGAGTTGATTCTTCGCGCAAGACAATATCAATTACTAAAAAATTATTCATTGCTTTTTGTTTTATTGTTTCTTTTACAAGTATCATTATGGCCATGACAGTGGTCAACGAAGTCGATTATATGGTATCGAATATGGAAACGATATCATCAGAACATCTTTGGCAAAATATTACGGTCGATATTTTATTTGTTGTTGGCATGGTTTTGTTGTTGTCATTGCAAATCATAAGATCTTATTCGGAAAATTTACGATTGCTTTTTGAAATGCAGATTTCAGTATTGCAGAAAGTAGAGGCGGGTAATTTAGATGTCTCTGTGCCAATTGTTACACGCGATGAATTTGGTGAAATAGCAAACAAGACAAATAAGACAATTAGAAGTTTAAAAGAATCTCGCGAAGAAGAACGATACTTGTTTGAAAGCGTTAATCACATGCGAAATTACAATGAAAGTATCTTAAAAAGTCTTAATGATGGTGTGATTACATTTGATATTGATAAAGAAGTTGTGAAGTCTAATCAGGCGGCAGGTAGATTGCTTGGTTCGAACATTTCTATTGTTGGAAAAAGTTCGAAAAGAATATTTTCAAGAGAAAATAGATGGATAGCAAAAAACATCGATAAAGTAATTGCTGAAGGCGTACCGGTCATTAATTTAGATTGTGAGTTGATTTTGCAGGGAGGAAAAACCACTGCAGTTAATCTCAATACCGTACCATTGCTTGATCTTAATGATAAATTAATCGGTGCAATGCTGGTTTTTGAAGATATAACCGAGGAAAAACGTGTCAGAACGACAATGTCTCGTTACATGTCTAAAGAGGTTGTTGATCAGCTATTAGAAGGTGATGGGCATAAATTAGGTGGTTCAGCTTATGATGTGACAGTTTTGTTTTCTGATATACGTGGTTTCACAGGTCTTTCTGAAGAATTGGGAGCACGTGAAACCGTAAGCATGTTAAATGAATATTTTTCAGAAATGGCTGATATCGTATCGCATCACAAAGGCATGCTTGATAAGTATATTGGTGATGCCATTATGGCTGTTTTTGGTGCGCCGTTTAGCAGTGGAAGTGATGCGGATAATGCAGTGAATGCAGCAATCCATATGATGAATAAGTTAAAGGAATTAAATATAGCTCGTAAAAAGCAAAAATTACATCGCATTGATATTGGCATTGGGCTTAGTAGTGGTGAAGTAGTCGTAGGAAATATTGGTTCACCTAAACGAATGGATTTTACGGTGATAGGCGATACGGTTAACCTAGCGTCGCGTTTAGAAGGTGCGAACAAAATGTATGGTAGCCAAATATTGATTAGTGAATCGACAAAGAAAGGTTTGATGGATAAACACCTATACAGAGAAGTTGATAGTGTTAGAGTTAAGGGACAGAATAGACCTGTAGCCGTATATGAGGTGTTAGATTTTCATGATGAAGTGAGTTTTCCAAATATGGAGCTTACCCTTCAGTGTCATAAGAACGGTATGGCTGCATATAAGACATTGGATTGGGAGAAAGCAATTGCCTGTTTTGAAGCGGCACTTAAGCTTACGCCTAATGATGGGCCATCGTTACTTTACCTAGAGCGTTGCCAATATTTCTTACACACACCGCCAATAGATGATTGGGATGGAGTGTGGACGATGGAAAGTAAATAAATATTAATTGTTCTTTATAGTGCGAGCAATGGTGTAGTGTGCACCTTGTTTGAGCTTCTTGTAATTACCAAAAACTTCTTCAAAATGTCGCTTCATGAATTTGCGTAAACCATTGACGGTGACGACATAGAGTTGTCCGCCTGGTTTAAGATGTGCCTTGGCATCATGTAGAATGATTTGCAGTAATTCTTTACCAACCTTGGCAGGGATATTTGAAACAATGCAGTCAAATTTCTTGTCACCAACTTGATCAAAGGCATTGCTTAAAATGGCCTCAGCATTATCAATTTTATTAGTAGCTATATTTTTATTTGAATAATTAACACCGATAAAGTCCTTATCTGCTAGCAATGTGTTTCCTTTAGGTGCGAGCTTTGCGAGGGTAATACCAATCGGGCCATAGCCACAGCCCATATCAAAACAATCTGCATCTTCAGCTATATCAATATATTTCAGTAGTAGTAGGGTGCCTTCATCTATCTCGCGTGGTGAAAACAAACCCCAGGTAGTATGAAAGTGCAGCTTGTGTTCGCGCAATGTCGCATCGAACTCAATATCTTTTCGTAGGCTGTCGATATAATCCTTCATAACTTATGATTTAAGAATTCCAGCATGGCACCACGTTGTTTAGTAACACGAATTCGTGTAATACCTGCATTATTGACTTTAATACGGTAAAGGCCAAGCGGTTCAGATTGCACTACGTGGGCAATGACTGCTCGCATAACACCGGCATGAGCAACGACCAGCACGTGTTGCTCGGTATGTTGCTCGACGACTTGTTGATAAGCACTAACAACACGTGAAATAAATGCACTTAGATCCTCAGCACCTGGCGGGCGTTGATTAACGGGATCAAGGTAGAAAGCATTATATTCCTCTGGCCGCTGTCGTTTTAGTTCGTCAGGCGTATGGCCTTCCCATTCACCAAACCCCACTTCCTTGAAGCGATCGTCCGTCGCAACGGTAAGTCCATGTGTCTCGGCAAGTTCGTTGGCAAAGGCGATACAACGTTGCATCGGTGAGCTAATGATATGTGACCAGGGACAATGATTGCCAACTGCACTACGCATTTGCTGCCAGCCTTTGTCACTTAAGGGATCATCAATAGTGTGCCCGCGAAAGGCGCTACCACCGACAGGTTCACCATGTCGAATGAAATCTATAATTGTATTCTTCATAGTAAATTCAAGGTTTTATTCTGTGGTTTGGTACTGCTATTGCTATTTTAAATGAATAGTAATAATACCAGTCTTATGCACTAAAAGTGTGAAAAATACATGTTAAGCGATCCATTACTGTGCAGCATGGTAGAGAATAGTGATGAAAACATCACATATATGGCGAGTTCTGGCTGATTGGCACATGACTTGCAAAACAATATGTCATAAGCAACCGATGTTGTTTTAACAAATTCAGGTTACCAAAGGCGGTAACCACATGACAAAGGCGTCAAGTACAGTGAATAGCTTATTCATTGTGGTTGACGTCTTTTTTTTTGAATGAAATTTTAAATGGAATGGTTATGTCAGCCGTTTTAAAAGAAACAGGATTTAGGCTAGAAACATATCCATGCTCACCGGTGGTGGTTGTGGGTACAGGACCTGTTGGGATTCGCTTTGTCGAAGAACTGTTGCAGCGTGATCCTGATATATCTGTGGTCATCTACGGCAATGAGCCGTGGGAACCCTATAACCGTGTGAGACTTGCTAGCTTGTTGACAGGTGAGATAACCCTTGCAGGCATACAGAATCCACTGAATTTAAAAGATCACCATCATGTAGTACAGCACCATAATTGTGAAATTGTCTCTATAGATCGTGATAACAAGATAGTCTATGACCAACAGGGGAATGCCCAGCAATATAGCAAGTTAGTATTGGCGACTGGTTCAAGTCCGCATATTCCCAATATTGAAGGGATAGATAAGTCTGGAATTTATACCTTCCGTAACCTTAATGATGCACAGGATCTTGTTGCACGTCTTGCCAGAAGTCGACATGTCATCGTATTAGGTGGGGGGCTGCTAGGTCTGGAAGCGGCACGTGGTCTACAAAAATTTAATACTAGTGTAACTGTAATAGAGCATGCCAGTCATTTGATGGCGAGTCAGCTTGATAATGAAGCAGGTGATCTACTACGAGAACACATGCTATTTGAAAATGTGAGAATTATTCTCAAGGATGGTATCAAAAGTGTTGTTGGTGCTGACAGGATCAAGGCAGTAAAACTAATCTCCGGAAGAATCATTGAATGTGACACTTTAGTCATTGCAACCGGTATAAAACCGAATATTAAGCTAGCTCTTGATACGGGGATACCCGTTGGCCGAGGAGTGCGAGTCAATGATCAGATGCAAACACGTGATTCCGATATTTTTGCTATTGGAGAATGCGCAGAACATCGTGAGAAAATCTACGGGCTGGTATCGCCAGGCTTAGAACAGGCAGGTGTTGCAGCGTATCGTATTACAGGAAATAAATCCTATTATAAAGGCTCACAGGCAGCTACACGTCTTAAGGTTGCAGGGGTATCTGTTTTTAGTGCAGGCAGAACAGGTAATGATGAAGGGGCATCTCATCTGCATATTGTTACGTGGCGTAGTCATGGCGGTAATTATTATAGAAAACTCCTGTTATTACGTAACAGGTTAGTAGGTGCTGTTGGTTTTGGTAACTGGGAGGAAAGTAGCCGAATCCAGGAGGCAGTGAGATATAACCGCTATTTTTGGCCATGGCAGATTAAGCGTTTTATAAGACAAGGCAATGTCTGGCCAGTTGAGGAGGCTGCAAATATTAATGAATGGCCAGCCGCAGCTATTGTTTGCCAATGTACCAACGTTAATCGTGGTGCGTTAAGTAAGGCCATCAAGGCGGGTGACAATAGTGTCGAGGCCTTATGTTCCAGAACTGGTGCATCGAGCGTCTGTGGTAGTTGCAAGCCGCTACTCGCTGACATGCTGGGAGGACAGGCGGTAGAGGCGGAGAAAGGTAGCCGTACACTTGTCTGGACAGCTGTACTCACGATACTGGCCGCATTTAGTATTTTACTAGTGCCAGCCATCCCTTTCGCTGAAAGTGTGCAGGGAAATATCAGGCTGGATTTACTATGGCGTAACAGTCTTGCTAAACAGGTGACTGGTTTCAGCCTGCTGGGTATGGGGATTCTGATCAGTCTGATTAGCCTGCGCAAGCGTGTCTCACGTATAAGCATGGGTGATTTCAGTCTCTGGCGTGTCATTCATGTATTGGTCGGTGTTGTTGCAATAGTAACGCTTGTTGCACATACCGGCTTACGTCTTGGTTCTCACCTTAACTTGTATTTAATGATGAGCTTTATTGGTTTGCTGCTGGCAGGTGGCTTGGCCAGTGGTGCAATTGGTCTGCAACATGTTTTGCCGCGTCAGTTGATTAACACGACACGGGAAATGTCTTTATGGACTCACATTTTATTGCTTTGGCCATTACCGGTGTTACTTGGCTTTCATGTTTTCAAGAGCTACTGGTACTAAACGGTGGAAACTGAAGATAAGAAAAAGCGCAAATCGCTGCTATGGGTATGGCTTGTAATGAGTCTTGGATTAATTGGTTGGCTGAGTTATAGCTTGTTTGAATCAGAAGATAAAACAGTGTTTATGCCGGGACCACTTACAGGTGGACATCACCAGATTGGTGTTGCCTGTGAGGCATGTCATGTCGACGGATTTGCCGATACTAATGTCATTCAGAAGGCATGTGAGGATTGTCATGGTGAGGATCGTAAAAAACCATTTGACTCACACCCAGTCAATAAATTCACAGATCCACGTAACGCAGACAAACTTGAAAATATCAATGCGACACTATGTGTGACCTGCCATACCGAACATAAGCCTGATATGACAGCTGATAATGGCCTGACACAACCAGGTGATTTTTGTATTCATTGTCATGAAGGGGTTGGTGAAGACCGTCCTAGTCACAAGGAAATGGAATTTAATACCTGTAATTCATCAGGCTGCCATAACTATCACAATAATCGTTCGCTTTATACAGATTTTCTGGTGAAACATGCGGATGAACCCAAGTTACTTGAGAAACCAGTGCTGCCAACACGAGAGTATGCAAGTCTACTGGATGAAGTCGTTGAATATCCAAGGCAACAATATCCAATCAAACAGTTATCAAGTAGCGATATTGATGCGCCGAGTGAAGTTGTTGTTTCAGATGAAATTCATAAAGACTGGCTACAAACTGCACACGCAAGTTCAGGTGTAAATTGTACTGCTTGTCACCAGCCAACTAAAGAATCTGTTTGGCAAGATAAACCATCACATGAGGTTTGTCAGACATGTCACGGGGTAGAGGCGAGTCGCTTCAAACGTGGCAAGCATGGCATGAAATTGGCAGTTGATCTTCAGCCAATGCAATTGTCTGAAGCACTATTGCCAATGAAAGAAAACTCACCACACCGACAGGTAAATTGTATTAGTTGTCATGGGGCACATAAATTTGATGTGCAAAAAGCTGCGGTTTCAGCCTGCCTGGAATGCCATGACGATAAGCATAGCCTTGCCTATAAACAGTCTCCTCATTCAGACGCATGGGATAAAGAGATAAGTGGTTCAGCTCCAGTGGGGAGTGGTGTTTCCTGTGCCAGTTGTCACATGCCACGAATCAATTTCGATGTAAGCGAGTGGAGTTCGAGAATCATGGTGGATCACAACCAGAATGCAACCCTTGCTCCGAATGAAAAGATGATTAGGCCAGCATGCATTCATTGTCATGGACTGGAATTCACAATCGATTCCTTGGCGGACAAAAAATTAATAGAAAATAACTTTCAGGGTGAGCCATCAATTCACATAGAAAGTATCGATCTTGCAAAAGAGGATCAGAAACGGGCTGATGAGAGAAAAGCAGCCAGAAAATAGTTTTATTAACACCGGTATAACCGGAATGCACTTAGTAATTTTAAACAGGAGAAGACAAATGAAATATTTACGTAAAACAATGATTGGTGTAAGCGCTGTAACTTGTTTAGGTGCTTTGGGCACGACATTTGCTGATGATGTTAATACGCCAAGTATTACACCAAAAACCATGGCAGATGCATTGCATCTTGTGATGGACTCTGATCGTGCTATTTACACGAAAAAGATTGTTAACCGTCTTGTGAAGAAGGAGAAAGTCATTAAGGCGAGTGAGCATTTTGAGGATGACAAAGCCTTGGTGTTACCCGCACAGATGTTCCGATTTGGTTCGGAGTTAGTTGCAAAGCGTGCTGAAAAGCTTGATGACGTTAATTTTACATATTCATTACAGTCACTATGGCCAATTAACAAGCAGAACGCACCAGTCACTGAAGTTGAGAAAAAAGGTTTGCAGTTTGTGGCTGAGAATAAGGGTAAAAATTTCTATGCGACAGAAACACTTGGGGGCAAGAAGTATTTTACGGGCGTTTACGCAGACACGGCTGTTTCGCCAGTTTGTGCCTCATGTCACAACGCTCATAAAGATACACCAAAAGCTGATTTCAAGATCGGTGATGTGATGGGTGGCGTTGTTATTCGTATCCCATTAGGTAGCTAAGACATTTTGGGTAAAACAATTATGGATAGGAGATTAAAGTATGACACCTGAACAAGCAGAGATGGTGAAGAGCTCATGGGCTAAGGTAGTCCCAATTGCAGATCAGGCTGCAGAGCTGTTTTATGGAAAACTATTTGAGTTAGATCCCTCGCTAAAACTATTATTCAAAGGAGATATGACTGAGCAAGGTAAAAAACTAATGAAGATGATTAACACGGCGGTTAATGGCCTGGATCGACTTGATGAGATTGTACCAGCAGTACAGCAACTTGGTGTGCGTCATATTGGCTACGGTGTAAAGGATGAACACTACGATACTGTCGGGGCTGCACTACTATGGACGCTTGAAGCAGGTCTGGGTGATGCATTTACTGAAAATGTAAAGGAGTCATGGGCAACTGTTTATGGCTTGTTAGCGGATACAATGAAAGCAGCAGCTGCAGAAGCGGCATAGTGATATGAGTAAAATTAAATATACCGGCCTGATTTGCCAGGCAGGTATATTTATATGTGATTACAGTAGAACGGGTTTCCTGATTAGGTGAAAAAATCACATACAGGTCCCGTTGTAACTAGTCTTCCTGTCCGTGTGAGACGGCGATACTCTTATTCATGATGTAGTCGGTAACAGCCATTGCAATTGCCGAGGCGATAAAGGTCAGGTGAATCATGACTTGCCAGAAGATGGTGTCATATGCCATGTGCTCGGCATTAATAAAGGTTTTTAAGAGATGTACTGAAGAAATGCCGATTAGTGCCATGGCCAGTTTAATTTTCATGGTGGTCGCATTTACATGCGATAACCATTGCGGTTGGTCAGGGTGTTCCTTGAGGTTTAATCTTGAAACAAAAGTTTCATAACCCCCGATTATGACCATAATAAGTAGGTTGGCGATCATGACTACGTCAATTAGCCCGAGAACGATCAGCATGATCTGAACTTCGGTAAAGCTATTGGCATCAGCTACAAGGTGGATCAATTCTTTAATAAACAGAAAGACATACACACCTTGAGCGACAATCAGACCAAGATAAAGCGGTGCCTGTAACCAACGACTCCAGAAAATCATGTTAGCCATGACAGCCATTGAAGGGTTGCGTGTATTGTCGTTCATAGAGTTCTCTTTGTGATCTTAGGCTTGTAAATAGTATTTGCGAATACTACTGGAGAATTGTGTTGGAGAATAGTGCCTTAAGGTACCGAGAATTGAGTACAGGGCAAATATTTCAGGGATATACCTAATATTGGACCGATGAGTGGGAACTAGACTCATCATTATTGGTCAGAATCATTACCAATAAGCTGCACAAGTGCTATATTTACAACTATGTTGAAGTTTTTATCACATTTCTGGTTAATTTTGTCGCTGTTAGTTGCGCCTGTGCAGTTTGCGAGTGCGGGTATGGCTGTGCTGGATTATGGCCAGATGAAATGTGAAATGATGGATATGACCGATCATGACATGGCTACAATGGATCACGACATGTCTGCTCAAGGTGGTTGTGAATGTCCAGATCAATGTAAAGTGAGTTGTACTGGTGCCCACATGAGCCTTGCGACTACTACTGTGTTACAAATGGCATACGTTAGCTCTTCAAGCAAATTGGTGAGTCCTTCTTTTTCAGTCGTTGGCACTGATCAAATTATCGAGCTACGCCCCCCCAAAAAATTCCACGCCTAAGTTGCGCGTGCCCAAACTAAATAGTTTATAAGGGTTCGTTGCAAAAATCCGTATTAATCAATACGGCAAGTTTATGCGATGGAGTTTTATCATGAAGAATCACCATGTTATGCAGCAAAGCCTGCATATGAAAAAATTGAAGACAGTGTTGTTGGTCGTTGTAGGTTTGTTTGCAGCACCAACAATGGCTGAAGAATTATCATTGGCAGAGGCAGAAGGAATTGCCTTGCAAGCCGATCCAATGCTGAATCTAATTGATGCAAATGCACAAGCATTAGATGAAGCGGCGATTGCTGATGGCCAACTACCCGATCCGAAATTGAAATTTAGCCTATTCAATTTTCCAACAGATACTTTTAGTCGTACGCAAGAGCCGATCACACAATTACGTTTTGGTTTGCAGCAAACCATTCCGCGTGGCGATACCTTAGCACTGAAATCCAAACGTACTTCTTCTCGTGCGAGTTCTGTACGAGCAAAGAATAGCGATGAAGAATTAAAATTGCGTCGCGACGTGCGTAAATATTGGTTTGAAACATGGTATTGGGCGAAAGCAGAACAAATTGTCAAAAAAGATATTGAGCTATTTAAACAATTAGTCGATATCACTGAATCGCAATACGCTGCAGGTAAGCAGAACCAGCAAGATGTATTGCGTGCAGAATTAGAAAAGGGTTTGTTGGATGATCGTCTAACGCATATTCAACAGCAGCAGGAAGCGGCTCGGGCAGAATTATCCAAGTGGTTGGGGGCAGAGTCATTACGTCGCTTACCAAGTTCGCTTCCAACATTACCGGCATTACCAACACGTGCAGAGTTTGAAGCGTTGCTTGTAAACCATCCGTCATTAAAGATTTTTCGTTCCAAGATTGATATGAACCGTCATAGTGTCTCAATTGCAAGAGAGGCGTATAAACCTGCTTATACCTTGGGCGTAGATTACGGGGCACGCGGTGGTAATAATCCAGATGGTAGTGAACGTGCTGATTTTATTGCGGCCACAGTGGTAATAGATTTACCCATATTTACCGATAAACGCCAGGATCGCAGGCTTGCCTCGGCACAACGTCGAGCCAGTGCCGCGCAATTAGAGTTAGATGATAAGTATCGAGCTATGCAGAGTATGTTGTCACGTGACCATGTTACTTGGACAAAATTATCGCAACGTCTGGATCGTTATCGGAATACCTTAATAACTCAGGCTAAAGCAAATAGCGAAGCATCGTTGCTCGCTTATCAAAATGATGCGACAGATTTTGCGACGCTAATGCGCGCAAAAATCACTGAATTAAATACACACTTAAAGGCATTGCGTATTCATACGAATTACGCCAAGGCGCATGCGCGCCTGTTATACCTTGCAGGAGAACAAAAATGAAAAAAATACTAAATAAGCCGATTAAGAAATATGGGTTACTTGCAGGTGTAGTTGTTTTAGCTGTTTCATTAACAGCGTGTGACAGCGGGGACATGCCAATAGAAAGTATGGACATGGCAAAAGACGGTATAAAACAAGAAACGGCTCTTGAACATGCGGGTAAACATTTAGATCCGAAATATGTTTGTCCTATGCATCCAACCATTATCCAAGATGAGCCAGGTAACTGCCCTTTATGTGGCATGGACTTGGTTGAGAAGGAACAAGCACAGCCTAAAGAGAAAAAAATTCTTTATTGGGTTGCACCAATGGATCCTAATTTTCGTCAAGAAGGCCCAGGTAAGTCACCAATGGGAATGGATCTGGTCCCTTTCTATGAAGAAGGTGATGATGACAATGCAGTAACTATTTCGCCGACTATTGTACAGAACTTAGGTGTACGTACTGCACAGGTTGAAGTGGGTAAACTTTGGAAGCGTGTTGATTCAGTCGGCTATGTCGATTTTGATGAAAATCTAATTAGTCATGTTCACTTACGCACAGAAGGCTGGATAGAAAAACTTGCCGTTAAATCTGAAGGCGAACGAGTAAAGAAAGGTGAGTTATTGTTTGAGCTATATTCGCCAACTTTGGTGAATGCACAAGATGAATATCTACAAGCCCGTCGCAGTAAAAACCGTCGTTTGATTAGTGCTTCATATGAACGTCTGCGTGCACTCGGTGTTGAGAAAAGCCAAATCAATCGAATTAAAAAAACGGGTAAGGCTGAACAGCTTATTAAAGTGCGTGCCTCACAAGATGGTATTGTTTCTAAATTAAGTGCGCGCGAAGGCATGTTTGTAAAGCCGCGTATGGAAGTCATGACATTGGCTGACCTATCGACTATCTGGATTCAAGTAGAGATTTTTGAACGAGAAGCTGAATGGGTTAAAGTTGATAAACCAGCAGAAATTACGCTTTCTTATCTCCCCGGTAGAAAATGGAAGGGTAAAGTTGAATATGTCTATCCAAGCCTCGATCCTCGCACACGGACTTTGCGTGCACGCTTGAAATTTGATAATCCAGATGAATCATTGAAGCCGAATATGTTTGCCAATGTTACTATCTTTGGTGGCGCCACCCAAGAAATGGTGAGCATTCCTACCGAAGCTCTGATCCGTACCGGTGACAGTGAACGCGTCATCATCAGTCTTGGTGAAGGTCGTTTTGCACCACGCAATGTTGTGAGTGGTATTGAATCGGGTGATCGTATTCAAATTATCGAAGGGCTCAATGATAGAGAATATGTTGTTACTTCATCACAATTTTTACTTGATTCGGAAGCAAGCATCAAAGCAAGTTTAAATCGTATGAGTGAGCCCACGCCTAAGATGGAAATGGCGGATGATGCGATGAAAGCCGATTCAAAAATGGTGACCGGTAAAGGTGTGGTGCGTGATGTGATGGGTGAGGGGAAAATAAATTTATCACACGATCCAATTCAGGCTTTGGGTTGGCCAAGTATGACGATGGATTTTAAACTTGCCGATGGTGTTTCTACTAAAGATCTTAAACCGGGTATGGCGGTTGAATTTGATCTCATGGAAAAAGATGATGTCTACATGATTGATTCTATTCGTCCTGCAATGACAATGAATAAGGAAGCAGACCAATGATTTCAAAAATAATAGATTGGTCAATTGAAAACCGTTTTCTGGTTTTATTATTAACCGCGATGATGATTGCTTGGGGCGTGTTTGCTGTTAAGCAAACGCCTCTCGATGCGATTCCGGATCTCTCTGATGTGCAAGTGATCATTAAAACAACCTACCCAGGTCAAGCACCACAGGTTGTTGAGGATCAAGTTACCTACCCTTTAACAACAGCGATGTTATCTGTACCCGGTGCGGTTACCGTGCGCGGTTATTCATTTTTTGGTGATTCTTATGTGTACATTATCTTTGAGGATGGTACTGATCCGTATTGGGCACGTTCACGGGTGCTGGAATATTTAAGCCAAGTTGAGGCGAGGTTGCCACGGCAGGCACGTCCGGCACTGGGGCCTGATGCAACCGGCGTGGGTTGGATTTATGAATACGCCTTGGTTGATCGCACAGGTAAAAACGATCTTGCCCAACTACGCAGCTTGCAAGATTGGTTCTTGAAATATGAACTACAAACGGTGCCTGGTGTTTCTGAAGTGGCTACTATCGGTGGCATGGTGCGCCAGTACCAAGTGATGTTAAACCCAAACCGCTTACGCGCCTACAATATTCCTTTGGCAAAAGTTAAAAAAGCAGTTCAACGCGCTAACCAAGAAGTGGGAGGTTCTGTTGTAGAAATGGCAGAAGCGGAATACATGGTGCGTGCTACTGGTTATATTACCGGTGTTGATGATCTGGAAGGCATCCCACTGGGCATGAACGAGCAAGGCACACCAATTCTGCTAAAAGATGTTGCGGATATTCGTGTTGGCCCACAAATGCGCCGAGGTATATCTGAGCTTAATGGTGAAGGCGAGGTTGTTGGCGGCATCATCATTATGCGCTTTGGCGAGAATGCCTTAACCACCATTCAAGGGGTCAAAGATAAACTGGAACAGCTGAAATCGGGTTTGCCAGACGGTGTCGAAATTGTTGAGACTTATGATCGCTCATCGTTGATTAAACGTGCTGTTAATAATTTAAGTTATAAATTACTTGAGGAATTTATAGTTGTCGCTTTAGTTTGTGCTTTGTTTTTATTCCATTTTCGTTCGGCATTGGTTGTTATTTTAAGTTTACCTGTCGGCATTCTTGTGGCTTTTATTATTATGGAATCACAAGGTATTAACGCCAACATTATGTCACTGGGAGGGATTGCGATTGCCATTGGCGCAATGGTCGATGCCGCAATTGTTATGATCGAAAATGTACATAAACATCTAGAAAAGGAGGAACTAACGGACAAAAATCGTTGGCAGATCATGAAGCAAGCTTCAGCCGAAGTAGGGCCACCGCTGTTCTTCTCTTTATTGATTATAACATTGAGTTTCTTACCGGTATTTACGCTTGAGGCACAAGAAGGGCGTATGTTTTCACCACTGGCCTATACCAAGACCTATGCGATGGCCGCCGCCGCAGCTTTATCGATCACATTGGTGCCGGTATTAATGGGTTTATTGATCCGCGGACATATTACACCAGAGCATAAGAACCCGATTAATCGTATTTTGATTGCTGTTTACAGACCTGTTATCAACCTTGTATTACGAAAACCAATGAAAATTTTATTGGTGGGTATTGTGGTGACAGTGATTGGTGTTTGGCCTGTGACGCAGTTGGGTGGCGAGTTTATGCCAACCCTTGATGAAGGTGATTTGCTTTATATGCCCTCTGCATTCCCTGCAGTTTCGATTGGTAAGGCAGGTGAGATTTTGCAACAAACGGATAAGCTAATTCGTACTGTGCCTGAGGTTGAATCGGTATTTGGTAAGGTTGGCCGCGCAGACACAGCAACCGATCCTGCGCCGCTTACAATGATCGAAACCACTATTCGCTTGAAGCCACGTGAAGAGTGGCGCGAAGGCTTAACGTTGGAAGGTTTGAAACAAGAACTCAATAGTATTGTTAAAGTCCCGAGTATGGCAAATACATGGGATCCACCGATTAAGATCCGTATCGATATGCTATCAACAGGTATCAAAACGCCGATTGGTATTAAAGTTGCGGGGCCTGATCTCAATGTGATTCAGGATATTGGTAAACAGATCGAACAGGCACTGAATCCGATACAAGGAACTTCATCTGTTTACGCAGAGCGTGTTGCTGGAGGTCGTTATGTCACAGTGGATATTGATCGTGTTGCCAGTGCGCGTCTCGGTTTGAATATCATGGATATCCAAGATGTGATCAGTACTGCCGTCGGTGGTTTGAATATCACGCAATCTGTTGAAGGTTTGGAACGTTATCCAGTGAATATGCGTTACCCACAAGGTACGCGTAATTCACTTGAGAAGATCCGTAACCTACCACTGGTTACACCAATGGGTGCGCATATTCCATTATCACAAGTCGCAAAAATTGATATTGAAAATGGGCCTGCGATGATCAAAAGTGAGAATGCCCGTCTAAATGGTTGGATCTATGTATCAATTCAAGATCGCGATATTGCTTCCTATGTTGATGAAGCCAAGCAGGTTGTTGCAGAGCAAGTGCAATTACCAGCGGGGTATTCAATTGGTTGGTCTGGCCAATATGAATATTTTGAACGTGCCCTCAAGAAACTAACCATTGTAGGCCCGCTGACATTAGCGATTATCATGTTATTGCTCTATCTTAATTTCAGAAACTTTGTTGAGGTGTTCATTATCATGGGAACCTTACCAGTAGCACTGGTGGGTGGCGCATGGATACTTTATATTCTTGGTTACAACTTATCCGTTGCGGTTGGTGTGGGCTTTATTGCGCTTTCCGGGGTCGCGGTCGAGATTGGGGTGCTGATGTTGGTGTATCTTAATATTGCTTACAAAGCTCGTTTTAATAAAGCCCAAAATGAAGGCCGCACGATGACGATTGCTGAGTTGCATGAGTCTGTCGTTGAAGGCGCATTATTACGTGTCCGCCCAATCATGATGACCGTATCCGCCATTATTGTTGGTCTGTTGCCGATTATGTTTGGTGGAGGGACAGGCTCAGAAGTCATGAGCCGGATTGCTGCGCCAATGGTAGGTGGTATGGTAACCGCAACCTTGTTGACCTTGGTGGTGATTCCAGCTGTGTTTATTGTTTGGAAAAGCCGTAGCTTAGATGAGGCGATAGAGTGAAACGACTTCTTATTATTTTATTAGCTAGTTTCATACTGGTGTCCTGTGAGCCAGCAGACGTTGCTAAGCTGATGACGCCTACTAAAAAAGAGAAGCCTATTACACGGAACCTAAACCCAGCACAGTTAGCACGTGGTGGGGTTTTGTTTTCACAAAATTGTGCTACCTGCCATGGGGAACAAGGACAGGGCGCTGAGAATTGGCAGAAGCCTGATAAGGATGGCAGGTTCCCACCGCCACCACTGAATGGGCTTGGCCATACTTGGCATCATCCAACGGTGGTTCTGAAACACACCATTAATAATGGTACGGGCAAGATTGGCGGCAATATGCCAGCCTTTAAGAACACACTTACGAATAAACAAATTGATGATATTTTGGTGTTTATACAAGAAAAGTGGCCAGAACCCATTTATGAGGCATGGTATCGAACCGATGAAATGGCAAGACGTAAAAAAGCTGATAACTAACCAAGGAGAATAATGATGCATGACGGTGGATGGATGACATTTGGCCTAGGTTTAGGCCACTGGGGTTTCGGTCTCGTTATTTGGGTTGTGATTATTGTGGCTATTGTCTGGCTAATAAAACCCTCCGGTGGTTCAAAAGACGATTGAAAATGCACTTTAAGCCCCCATATAGAGGCTACACTGCATGTTATATTTTGTAGCCATGAGAATAGTGGCTTTTTTAGGAGAAGATTATGTACGGTTTTTCAGTTTCAGTATCGGATAGTTTTGATGACGCGATCACACGTGTAACAGATGAGTTGTCAAAAGAAGGTTTTGGTGTTCTCACCGAAATCAATGTTGCGGCGACGCTAAAAAAGAAACTTGGTATTGATAAGCGCCCTTACACAATCTTGGGTGCGTGTAACCCTGTATTGGCGAACCAAGCCATTGATGCTGAACCTGATATTGGTTTGTTACTTCCTTGTAACGTATTAGTGCGTGAAGAGGAAAATGGTTCGGTTACGGTAGCGTTCATGGATCCGGCTGCTGTGCTGACACTTGTTGAGCAAGATGGTATTGCTGACCTGGCTGGTCAGGTGAAAGAAAAGCTTGAACGTGTTCGTGATGCATTAAAATAGAGCTAATTGATTAATAAAATTTAATCAGGCTTTGTTATTTCTATCAGATGAAATAAGGCGCTAACAAATTCATAATATTATGCAGATGTTAGCGCCTTTCATAGAAAACTAGTTTAATAAGTATTATGGATTTCCTTGTACAGCAACCCAGAATGGGAATTTTCCAACAGCAATCTTTTTCTCAACAGTCATTGTATTGGTATTAATGACAGCAACAATATTTTCCTTAGCGACGGTCACATATATCCACTTGTTATCTAGACTAGTTCTGATCCCATGTGGGCCATTACCAACTTTAATATTTATTACCTCGAGAGTATCAGTATTGATGACGGAAATAATGTCATCCCCAATGGCAGCAGTTGCTACAAAGCGTCCATTTGGAGCAGTATCGATACCACCATGACCATTGCCTACTTTAATTACTTTTTTTACTTTGCTGGTATTCAAATCGAGAATGGCAACGTGGTGAACAAAGTCACGAACATATGCGGTTCTTTCATCAGCAGAAAGGTCTAAATTGTGTGGGCCAGTAATACCCGGTACAGGAATGACACGTGTCATTTTACGTGTTGCCGTATCAATGACGGCTATACCTGCGCCACCTTGTAATGTGACGTAGGCTAGTTTTCCATCACGAGTGAAGCGAGCATTATGGGGGCCTTTTTCAACTTTGATCGTATCGATGACACTTAAACTTTCTATATCAACCACACTGATATTGGCAGATCCTTGATTACTAACGTAAGCTAATTTACCGTCGGGGGTCACCTTCACTCCTTTAGGCGCTTTTCCAACTGGAATGATAGCGAGTCTCTTACCACTAGCAGCATTAAATACGTACAGTGTATTTTCAGAGGGACTTGTGGAAAATACTTTTTTACCATCGGGTGTTACAGCGGTATAAAGCATGTTTGGGCCGCCATCCCAACTGTTTTCACTAGGAAATTCTTCAACTGTCGCACTTTTTTTCATTGATATATAAACGGTTTCAGGAAACTCTTTATTTGTTGCCCTTGCAGTTTGAGTTGAGACAGATTTTGTTTCAGTTGTTGATGGAGATAAGCTGGCAAAATATGCGCTTAAATCTTCAATATCTTTATTACTCAGCGCTGCTGTCATTGCCTTCATCGTTGGGTCGATTCGTGTACCATCTTTAAAGTTTTTCAGTTGTTTACTGAGGTATAGTTGTTTTTGGCCAGCTAAATTAGGGAAAGAGGGGTTATCTGAGATTCCATGAGAGCCGTGACAACCAACACAGCTGGCTGCTTTTGTTTTGCCACTTACGGGGTCACCCGCGGCCATGGCGGTTAAACTGGCTCCAGCCGATAAAATTGAAATAAGACAATATCCTAATAGTTTGTTATTCATACGATTTTCCTTGTTTATGCATTATATTGAGAGAAGCTAAATCTCTGTGTATGCATCAAGGCGTTATGAGTGGTTTGTTTATTCCACAAATTATGAGTATTTTTCAGGAATAAATGAGGAAGTGATAACGCCTTGCATAGATAGAAATATATGGCTTAGGAATTTATATTAAATGACAGGATTAGATAGACAGAAACGCTTTCAGCAGTTAACCCATCCATGGGTAGGTCGGCTTTATGGGGTTGCATTGAGGCAAACCAGTGATTCACATATTGCTGAAGATTGGGTACAGGAAACTTTATTACGTGCGTGGCGAGATTTCAGTCAACTATCTGAAGAAGTAACAATTTATGCGTGGCTATTAAAGGTACTTGATCATGTTGTTGCTGATGATGTGCGTAGAGAAAAACGCCGTCATCAACTTGCACCAATCGTAACAGTAGAAGATAAATATTTGATTGAGCATCCTTGTTCTGCGCCAGGTCCTTTTGATGAAACATTAAAAGCACAAACTAATGATCAGCTTATGGATGCGATCCAGAATTTACCGGATGAATTTCGTCGAGCAGTGCTGTTACGAGATCTTGAAGGACTTTCATATCTTGAAGTGGCATATATTCTGGATATACCAAAAGGAACAGTGATGAGTCGGCTATCACGTGGGCGAAGAATATTGGCAGCTGAATTACTTAAGTTAGAAACCAGAGAGAAATCAAGCAATATTGAGAGTCTAAAATGATGAGCAATCAATCTGATAACAAGCAAGATAAATGGACAGAATTACATGAGAGTTTGCAAGATTTGCTAGCAGGTTATGCTGATAATGAACTTGATGAGCAAGACACGCTTATTATAGAGGCACATTTATCTGGTTGTGACAGCTGCCGTAATGATTTGGCTCGTCAGAAATTATTGAGTGAAAGGCTTGAAGTTATTCCAGCACAAAAAATAACGTCATCTCTTCAACAACGAATAGATAATATACGGCTTGAAGAATCTAGTGATATTGGTGATCATAAGGGGATTTCGTTAGATAAAACATTTATATCTTTTAAAACATGGTTAAAGGATATGAGTGCCCAGCCAATTTTTGCAGCAAGCGGTTGGGCATTCGCTATAGTGCTTGCTGTTGTTATCTCTTTGCCCTCTGTATGGCAAATACAAGGTAACCGGATTCCCATGATAGATGATGCTGTGGCTGAATATCATAAAATGAATAGCATGGTATTTCCTGCCGTAAATAAAAACACAGATATAAAGGCGCCTGTTAATTTTCCAGAAGGGAGGACATTGGCGACATGGGCAACAAATATTGCAGGTGAGCCTGCACAAGCATTCGCAGTACGTAGTGGTCGAAACATAATTTTTCAGTATAAGATCAATGAAACTGTATTATTCCGCAACCCGGAAGTTCGCCAAGCGATTGCTGATTTTGGTAATTATAAGCAACGTAGTAATAAGGTTGATGTTTTGGCATTGCCTTTGACAGATTCAGGCGTATTGGTTGTTGGACCTGCTGAATCTTTACCCGAAATTAAAAAGATAGAATTTTAATTAGCTAATTTTCAGACGGCAATAAAATTTATCAAGGGTGTTTACGGAGACTATAGGGATATAGAACTAAAAGAGAATTGAGTCGGCTTTTTTCTGGCTTAAAGTTGGCGACCAATATAAATATATTGGTCGCCGATAGTAATAAGCTAAATTTTAGCCGGTGCAGTTGAAGATGTTGTTGCGTGAACATGGGATGCGTTATCTAGTTCTACGCCAATACTCGCAATGCTTTCATCATCGTCATCAGGGAGAACATTGGTTAGTATCTCTGTATGAGTAAGAGAGCCATAGTTTTTGCCAATATTTGCAATAGACTCATTGTCATCATCAACGATAACATTGCTTAGTATTTCCATATGAGTGAGAGAGCCATGGTTTTTGCCAATGTTTGCGATTGCAATGTCATCATCAGTAACAAATAATTCTTCGCTCGCATTAGCTAATGTGCTCGAAAGGCTCAATGTTAATAAAGCAATATAAGAGGCGTGTAATAGTCTATTTGTGTTCATGTTATTTCTCCTTGTATTTTAATTAATGGGTGCTTAAATAAACTCCCTATGTAAACCAAGGCGTGATAGCAATAATATTTATTCCCATGATTTTTAAAAATAGTCATGTATTATTAAATATAAGATCAAGTAGGGAGAAATATGCAGTCATATTAATCTTTATGGCTGGGCGATAGAATCAAGGCAGGTATATAATTGTATTTAGAAAAAGTAACTAAATACTAAATAAGGACGCGAGATCATGACAAAGCCAGTTACTAAGACCACACTTTCTATTGGTAGTATGAGTTGTGCGGGCTGTGTTTCATCAGTTGAGAAAGCATTAAATGGTGTTGCTGGCGTTGAGTCTGCAACCGTTAACTTTGCTGAGCATACGGCAGAAGTGCATGGCAGTGTGGATGTGGCTGAGTTGTGTCAGGCCGTGGTCGATGCAGGTTATGAAGCAGCAGAGTTGCAGGGTACTGAAAGCATCGAAGACAAGCAGGTTGCCGAACTAGCAGAGTTTCGTCAACTATTAATAAAAAGCGGTGTTGCCATGGCGATTGGTGCACCGCTTTTTGTTTCGGGATTGCTTGGCAAGATGCCGAGTGTCGTTGGATCACAATTGTTTTGGATTGTTATTGGCCTACTTAGTTTATTTGTATTGGTGTATTCAGGCGGTAAATTCTTTACTGGTGCATGGAAGTCTTTAAAGAATCGCAGTGCTAACATGGATACCTTGATCGCTCTCGGTACAGGTAGTGCGTGGTGCTTTTCCATGCTGATTACAATATGGCCAGATACTGTTCCGGCAAATGCCCAGCACGTTTATTTCGAAGCAGCTGTGATTATTATTTCTCTGATTAATTTTGGTTCGGCTTTGGAGATGCGTGCTCGCGGCAAAACATCTGAAGCGATTCAACGCTTAATTGGTTTACAGGCAAAAACGGCGCGAGCGATTCGAGACGGGCAAGAAATTGATATACCTATTGAGGAAGTGGGTCTAGGTGAAACCTTGCGGGTTCGTCCTGGTGAGAAACTTCCCGTTGATGGAATCATTATTGATGGTCATTCCAGTGTCGATGAGTCGATGCTGACGGGTGAGCCTGTACCCGTAAAGAAACAGGTTGGAGATACGGTTGTTGGAAGCACGCTCAATAAGCAGGGTAGCTTTCTCATGCAGGCAACTAATATTGGTAGCAATACCATGTTGTCAAAGATCATTGATATGGTCAGGACAGCACAGAATAGTAAACCGGCGATAGGAAAACTGGTTGATAAGATTTCGTCTGTGTTTGTTCCCGTTGTCATTCTAATCGCTATTTTCACTTGTATTAGCTGGTATTTATTTGGTCCTGAACCTCGCGTTAGTTATATGTTGTTGACCACAATGACAGTCTTAATTATTGCTTGCCCTTGTGCTCTCGGACTAGCAACACCAATATCGATTATGGTTGGTGTTGGCAAGGCAGCGGAATACGGTATTTTGATTCGTAACGGTGATGCCTTACAGCAGGCGGGAAAGTTGACCACGGTTGTGTTAGATAAGACAGGTACCGTCACACAAGGTAGTCCTGCTGTAACGGACATTGTGGTAGAAGAAGGCTTTACTGAAGATGAACTGCTTGGGATTGCTGCGAGTGTTGAACAAGGTTCAGAACATCCGTTGGCTGAGGCTATTATGGAATCAGCCAAGTTAAAAACGATCAATATAGTTGATGCGAGTCATTTTGAAGCGATTGCAGGTCATGGTGTTAGAGCGAGCGTAAATGGCTGTGATGTTTTATTTGGTAACGAAAGATTAATGCTAAGGGAAAATATTGCGCTGAATAATTTTAAAGAACAGGCTGAGAAGATGGCAGAGCAAGCTCAAACGCCGATGTTTATCGCAATAGATAGTCAGCTTGCTGGGATTATTGCTGTCAGTGATCCAATTAAAACCGACTCGACCGCCGCGATCAGTGCGTTGCAGCAATCAGGAATAAAGGTTGTCATGCTGACAGGGGATAATCATTTAACTGCCAAGGCAGTAGCGAAACAAGTAGGAGTAGATGACTTTATCGCTGAAGTCTTGCCAGAAGATAAATCCGCCGAAGTTGAAAAATTGCAACAGCATGGTGAAGTCGTGGGCATGGTTGGCGATGGAATCAACGATGCGCCGGCGTTGGCAAAGGCTGATGTTGGGTTTGCGATGGGTAGCGGGACTGATGTAGCAATTGAAAGCGCTGATGTTACTTTGATTCGCGGCTCATTATTTAGTGTCAGTGATTCAATTCTAATTTCGCGTGCTGCAGTACGTAATATTTGGCAAAATTTATTTGGTGCTTTTATTTATAATAGTTTAGGAATTCCTGTTGCTGCGGGGATTTTATATCCGGCAACAGGGTTACTTCTTAATCCAGTGATTGCCGGTGCGGCAATGGCAATGTCGTCAGTTACTGTTGTAACGAATGCGAATAGATTACGATTTTTGAAAATTAAGCGAAATTAAATTTATTTTTGCAAACCAAATTCTTTAGCAAGTTTATTGTCTTTTTCAGCAAGGGCATGTTCATTATTGCCAGTGTAAGCAAGAGCTCGTAAGTAATAGGCTGTACCATGAATGTTGTAGGGACCTTTCTCTATTGCCGTACTACAGACTTTAATAGCTTCATTGAATTGTTTGTTTTTCTCGTAACTGCTACATAAATTTACTAATAGTGAATAGTTATTAGGCTGCAAGGTGCTCGCAGTTTTTAGATACTCAAGACCTTCGGCATACTTTTTTTGCAGGTTGAGCGCACTGCCAACTACGTAATGAGCTTGCCAGTTGCCACTATCCATTTGAATGGCTTTTTGACCGTAAAGTTGAGCAATGGGTATTTGTCCAAGCGATAATTGTAATTCGCCCATCGCAGATACAACTGCTGAACTATCTTTGCAACGTTTCATCGCCGCAAATAATTCATCTTCAATTTTGTAAAGTGCGTCAAGATAATCATTGCTGCCGGTCTGGTATTGCTGTACTGCTTGTTTATGTTTTATATCTGTGTCTTTGAGTATTGTTGAGCAATCGGTTGCCTGTGTAGTAGGAATATTAATAAACAATACGCAGGTTATAGCGATAGCAATGACAATGAATGGCAGACGTTTAGTGAGCACGGGCACGGACCTGTTTTTATAGTTGTTATTTAATTGGGTAAAAGTATAAATAATATTGGTCTATACACCAATAGGTGCAATATGCATTTCAAAATACAATGTTATTTATGCGACTTGATCGTAAACCAGAATTTCAAGAGTGTCGTCGAAGAGGCTTTCGGAATGCTGCAGTATGGATTTGAGGTCTTCAGGAGATAACCCTGCTGTTTTCAGGGCTGAAATATCGAGTGCTTCAGATGCGTCTAAGTTATTGCTTATTTTTGACAGCATCGTGTTGGAAAGATAATTGGCGATATGTGCAATCGCCGCATCTTGTGGGAATTGCTTGGCCAGACCAGGGGTGTGGTGGTGTTCAACGGCTTCAGCAATATAATCAGGTAAACCCCATTGGCGTAATAATTCGCCACCTACCGTAGCATGGTTGAAGCCCAGCACTTCTTCTTCGATTAAGAAACGGCGTTGACGATTATTATTACTTTGGGCAAGTACCTTATTCGCAAGTTCGGGCAATCTATTATTAATTAGCAAACTACCTATATCGTGTAATAAACCGGCAGCAAAGAACCGTTCAACATTAGGTTTGTGTAAGTGGCTTGCAAGTGAGCGTGCAATGAGGCCGCAGCGAAGGCTATGTCGCCAAAATGTCTCCATGGAGATCAACTCATTTGGGAGTTCATCAAATACGTCAATGGCACAGGTTGCAAGTAGTAGGTCGCGAAGCTCAGGTATACCAATAATCGTAATGGCTCGGGGGACACTATTAATATGAGATGGAAAATTAAAAAAAGGGCTATTTGCTATACGTAACAATCGTGTGCTGATTTCTTGATTGCCAGTAATGGTTTCACCAATATCAGCCGCAGAGGATTGCTTGTCATTGGTCATATTGTTAACGCGCACCACAATACTGGGTAGTGCGACTAAATTTTCGACGCTGTTAACAAGTTCCTTGGCAGAGAGTGGCATCATAAATTCCTTATATGTGTCTAAGCAATGTATCCTTGAGTTGCAAAGAGGCTGTCAGCAAGGCAGCATGAACTAAAACTACAAACACTATAAGCAATTATAATGCATATATAAATAGTATCTTTCGTGTGGGTACTTTCAGACAGGATATAAGGTTAAGTATATGAGTTGGTGGGGAAAAATCATTGGTGGGTCATTTGGTTTTATGCTGGGTGGGCCACTAGGAGCGTTATTCGGAGCCGCATTAGGCCATAATTTTGATCATGGTATAGGCAATTTAGGTGAAGAAGGCTTTGTTCCTGGTGGGCAAGAGCGTGTCCAGAGCGTGTTTTTTACCGCAACATTTTCAGTTATGGGGTATATCGCCAAGGCTGATGGCAGAGTGAGCAAAGATGAAATCGATGTTGCGAATGCCTTGATGCAGCAACTGAATTTGTCACCAGAAATGATGGCAGCAGCAAGGCGTTTATTTGGTGAGGGCAAGAGCCCTGATTTTCCACTTGATGATGTATTGATACAGTTCAAAAAAGAGTGTCACCGTCGTGAGACTTTGATGCGGATGTTCCTTGAAATGCAGATCCATGCTGCCTATGCAGATGGACATCTTCACCCAGCTGAGGAAAAGGCGCTGCAACACATCTGCGATATGTTGGGTTTCAGTCAACATGAATTTGATCATTTAGTTGATATGATTAAGGCGCATAACGAGGGGGCTAGTACGGGATCTCGTTCAAGCGGTGGTCTGAGTCAGTCGATGGCTTATAAAGTATTGGATGTCGACACGTCAGCATCAGATGCAGAAGTAAAGAAAGCCTACCGACGTTTAATGAATCAACATCATCCTGATAAATTGGTTGCTAAAGGTTTACCTGATGAAATGATGGAAGTAGCGAAAGAAAAGAGTCAGGAAATTCGTGCTGCTTATGATGTGATAAAAAAAGCGCGCGGAATGCGGTGAGTTTTTTAATATTTTATTGAGCGATATCGATGCTATGCGCATGAATAATACGTTTGTCTTCTGATGGTAGCTGTCGATAGTCAAAGCTATAAATAGCATCTAAATAATGGCTGGGGTCATTGGGAACAGGAAAGCGATGACCTTCAAAGGCCAGTGTTGTAAGTGGAAAGACTTTTCCAATATTAAACCAAGCGGCAACATCTGGCATTTCGCCTCCGTATATAACGTTGGTCTTATCTGCTTCCCATCCTTGATGTTTTTGTTTTAAAGAAGCAATTAAAACCGCGCGCTTCGCGGGATCATCTTTGCCATTAGGCGTGTGCAGGCTAATAGCTGAGACGTCTCTTATTTCTTTCAACGTATTGTCATATAGATTCTTATTGTCGGCAGAGTTTTCAATTGTCAGCATGGGAAAGATGTCGATAAATACACCCTGATGGTAGTTTATTGATTTATCTTTTTCATGAAACTCAACAATATTGGCTTTATTTGATCGCAATTTGGCGTAATCAAATTTAAAGTCTGTATCAGTTTGTGAGGTTTGTAGAAATATCTCGTTCGAGAGTTCATCATTAGCAATGTCTAAAAAACGGTTGTAGTCTTCAATTGGCATGGCGATATCAATATCGTCATCCCACGGAATAAAACCTTGATGACGCACTGCGCCTAATAGGCTTCCTGAATCAAGCCAATATGTTAACTGGTGTTTTCTGCAGATGGCATCAAACTCGATTAGCATATCGAGCATAATCAGTTGTGCTTCACGTAACACATTAGGCTTTATCATTAAATTCTAGCTATTTTGTTAAAAGTTGTGCAGATGATTAGAAGTTATATCTAGCTGTTTGTAAAGGGATGTTTATGCGGCCTCAGATTCCATATTATGTCCTGGAACGTTATTCTGTGTAGGTGTGAGCCAGTGAATTATTTCGAGGTTACCTTGTTTATCTTCAACTAGCGCACTGCAGGATTCAACCCAATCTCCACAATTGGCATATTGAATGCCATTTATTTCTTTAACATCGGGGTGGTGTATGTGCCCACAAATTACACCATCTAACTCACGCTTCATGCACTCATGGGCTAATGTTGTCTCGTAATTAGAAATAATACTGAAAGCATTTCTAACTTTATTTTTTAGATAAGAGGAGAGTGACCATTGCGCCATGCCAACGGCTATGCGTACGCGGTTAAACAAGCTATTAAGCCTGAGCAGGGGGTCGTAGGCGACATCACCAATAACTGCTAACCACTGTTTGTTAAAGACAACAGCATCATAACCATCGCCATGGACTACCCAATATTGTTTGCCGTTGGGTGAGTGGTGAATATACTCATCAACGAGGTATATATTTCCGAATGACATTCCAGAATAACGGCGCAGGAATTCATCATGATTACCGGTAATGTAAACTATTTTGGTACCTTTTTTAGATCGAGTAAGGATGCGCCGTATAACATTGATATGTTGCTGTGGCCAATAAGCGCGCTTTTTCATTCGCCAGCCATCAATAATATCGCCAACTAAGAAGAGCGTGTCACAAGTGTTATATTTAAGAAAATCAGATAACTGTTCAGCCTTGGTAGCCGATGTGCCGAGGTGTACATCAGAAATCCAGATGCTTCGATGATGGTTGCGCTCTGTGCAATGGATAGGTGGTTCTTCACAGGCAGGATCATTCATCCACTCAGGGGTAGGGGAGAACGGTAATTTGTCTAATAGATTTATTTTAGGCGGTATTCTGCCAATGATGTTGTTTGGAGTGATAATCAATATAGCGCTCTCTTTCCTGTCCTCTGTGATGGTGAGGGTAGGTGTTATTTATGACGCTATTATTTAGTAATTGTTACATTCGTGTGACGTATTTAAAAGGTATGAAGTACTACGAATTATGTATGCTGAGATCTGGATACGCCATAGTATTCATGCAAGGCATTGATGAGTATGTCAGTATATTCTTTTGTCATCTCACCCATATGTGAGACCCTAAAAATAGTATCACGTTCTTCACCGCCGTTCGGGCATACCATGATTTTGTAATCTTTCTCTAAATCATTCACGATATCCATTGCCGATTTACCATCGGTAGGCGTTAGTGCCGTCATCGCATTGGGCATGTAAGGAGTAATTTCTTTTAGCGGTAATGTTTTAATACTGTTTCGAAAATATTCTGCGACATCTTTTGCATTAGCAATACTTTGTGCAATGCCACCGCGTTTTTTTATTTGCGCAAGTCTTGCCTGCAGTTGCAGCATAATCGTCACGGCAGGGGTATAAGGGGCTTGCCCACGTTCACCATTACTGAGGTAGTCTTTAAAATTAAAATACAAGGATTTTATGTTTTTTAATTTTTTGATTGCTTTCGGAGAAAGTATCACCATGGTCAGCCCCGGTGGTAAGGCTAAACCTTTTTGCGAGCTGGCAATCACCACATCGATCTTCGACTGTTGCATATCCAGAGTATCAGTCACTAACATTGAAATGGCGTCAACAATCGTGAGCATATTATTTTTTTCGGCATATTCGCCGATGGCGTTCAGGTCGTAAAGATGACCTACCGAAGTTTCGTGGGCATTAACTACTAATGCCGTATAGTCTTCTTTAGGTGCTAAGTTGTCAATATCGCTGAGATTAGTGTTTTTAATCTCAAAGTTGGTGTGCGGTATGTCATGTGTGGCACAAATATCAACAAAGCGTGCACCAAATCCGCCGCCATTCACGACTAAGGCATGGTCATCTTCGTTGAGCAAATTCATTACAGCCGCTTCCATGCCTGCGGTACCGGATGCAGTTAAGAAAATAGCTTTGGAACCTTCAGGGGCGTTGACCATGTCCAACATGCCATTTTCACAATCAAAGGTCACGTCGGAGAACTCACTGTTTCTAAAGTAAGGTGTTTGCTTTGCACCGACTTGTAGTATTTCCTCAGACATTTTTACAGGACCGGGAGTAAAAATGGCATAGTCTTCATAAATCATGTTAGGCACCGTCTTAATTTTTCAATTCTTTCAATTTTCTTTCGTTGTACTCCAAGAGAACACGGTTGATATTAAGCATGTCTTTATGGGATAGCATTTTGGATTTACGTTTCCCTCGTTGTATCAGTGAGCAAAACTCAGCAATCATATAGCGTAGTCCACAACCATCAAATTCATATTTAAATGTTTGGCTTTTATTCTCATCTTCAAAGCGAACATGAAACTGTCTGGTTAACCACCAAGGTGCAGGAATATAAATATATCCTTTTGTACCAGAAATGACCGCATCCCCTTCGGATTTTATACCGGTTGCAACATTTGAGATACCAATCGCCCCACCTTTATGTTTACTGATAATAAGATTAGATACATCGTAACCTTCCGTTCCCTGATCAAAAAAACTGATGTTTTTGCTTTCGCCTAAAATTTTATTAACCAGCAAAGAGGGATAGGAGGATAGAATATTAGTTGCACCTTGAGCCATAAAGGTATCGGGGTAATCTTTTTCTTTATAAAGGGAAGTACGGGTCGCTCGGACTTCTTTGATCTCACCAATGATGCCTTTTTTAAGTTCTTTTAGTAGCTGGCTAAATGCAGGTAAAAAAGCCGTCTTTAGCGCAGAAAGTAATAGTACTTCTTGCTGCTTGGCTAATGCAATCAGCTCTTTAAGTTCTTTTTTATGTAGGGCTAAGGGGTTCTCACATAAAACATGTTTGTTGGCGAGTAATGCCTTTTTTATTAGCGAGTAATGTTGTTCAAGAGCGGTATCAATATAGACGGCAACAATGCTGGTATCGAGAAAGTCATCGTAATTATCATGGCCGTATTTAATGCGGTTATTTTTTTTGGTGAATTTTTTTAAAGTGCTTAATTTGGGAGAGTAGATTCGATTAACTATAAGATTATCGACGTGTTTTGTTGCCTCGATGAAGGCAGAGGTGTCTCGACCAAGACCAACAATACCTAATTTAATTTGATCAAAATTATCTCTTCTTAGTTCGGTGCTGGATATCCCTTTTGTTCGAGGTAAGTAGACAACATCGGTATATTCATTTAGATAGTCAAAGGTGCCGACCCAATCATCACCTATGGCAAAAATATCAACATTATATTTCACCATGTCTTCGGCTTTTTGTTTTTTATGTTTTTCTGTAATGACCTTGTCAACAATATCGAGTGCCTCTATGACTTCTACGCGTTTTTGAGTGCTTTCGATAACATTTAATTTACCACGAGAACGGTCATAGTTTTCATCGGTAACACCGACGATAAGATAGTCGCCTAATGCTTTGGCGCGCTCTAATAATCTCAGGTGGCCGTTATGAAACATATCGTATGTTCCATAAGTAATGATGGTTTTTTTTGTCATTTTAAATACTTTAGTGATTCATTAAATGGAACAATGAATCACCTGCAACGCCGATAGTTACAACAACTAATCCAAGAATTAAGTTAATGCCAATAATCATTCTGATCTGTGCTAGTTTTTTTCCCGCTGTCGGTAAGTCACCAGCGGCTAACGCTTGTTTTAAACCTCGGTAGGGTGCAAAGAAAATATGTATGAAAAGCAGCATCATAAGGATACCAAGGCCATTCATTAAACCTACAAAGAGCGGAAAGTTTCCAATACTGCCAAACAGTGTGAGTGCCATCCAATAACCACTACCTAGTAAACTGATTACGCAAAGCCATACCCACGGGAAAAATTTTCCAAATACATTACACCATAGTGATAAACGTTCAGGTGGGTCTAGCAATACGGCGGCAACGGGGCGTAATGCCATGTAGGCAAAGAACATACCGCCTACCCAAATAACAGCAGATAGGACATGGAGTGTAACAGCGATAGTCATCATTGATTTTATACCTAATTTTATTATTTGTTTTGGTTAGGGGTGCGGCCTGAATGGTTTGATAGCCAGCTTTTAACCTGTCGAATTAGCTCTTCTTCTTGTCCGTTAAAGAAGTGATTGGCACCGGATACTTCAAGTTGGCGATAACTCTTATTTTCTGATTTACGTACGGCTTGGCGACGTTGTTTTACCGAGTTAAGAACAGTATCGAGATCTTGGCTACCATATAGATCTAATGTAGGTAGCGTTATAGTTTTTAAATATTTCAGATTGTTGAGTTCGTCTGGAGCATCGTTTGAAGCGCCCATACCGATGGCAACATAGGCGCGCACAGGTTTAGTATTTTGTTGAGATAGGTAGCTATTGGCCATGGTGCTACCAAGGCTATGAGCCACGATAACAATATTCTTGTAGAATTTACTGTTTAAGTAATCAATCGCCGCATTAATGCGGGCGGGCACTTCTTTGATGAGTGGTGCATATTCTGAATATTTTGCATCATTGGCGAGAATCGGCATTTGGATCGACAAGGTTGTCCAGCCATGATTTGGTAATTCAGAACGGAGAGGTTGAACCACATCTGACCAATTGGGATGCACACCGCTTCCATGTAATATGAGTACGGCTCCTTTGGCAACATCAGTATCATTTTCCGTATAAATACCAAGGAATTTATTGCCCTCAACTTCTAGCCAAACGGCGTCACCGACGATGATGCCGTCGACAACTTGGTCAGCCCAGCGTTTTTCTTTAGCGAGATCAGAGCCAAATAAAGCGGGGCTATTTGAAGCTAACATTATGAAAAATAGAGCAATTAATTGTTTTTTCATGGGTCGTTATCCAGAATAATCCTGAGATTCATTAGGTACATGATAACGCGAAAAAGCTGAAATATCCGCGCTAATCGGGTAAAGTCCGCCTTCAACTTTTTAGGGTACCGGTTTTTTCGGTGCGAATACGAACACAGACTTAAATATTTAGAGGTAGCCATCATGGCAAAAGATCTAATTGCACCATCGATATTGTCGGCAGATTTTGCCAAGCTCGGTGAAGAAGTAGACAACGTTTTAGCCGCGGGTGCTGATGTTGTGCACTTTGATGTAATGGATAATCATTACGTTCCAAACCTAACTATTGGCCCATTGGTATGTGAAGCCCTGCGTAAGCATGGTGTAACAGCAGAGATTGATGTGCATTTAATGGTTAAACCTGTTGACCGTATTATCCCTGACTTTGCTAAGGCGGGTGCGAGCTACATTACTTTCCATCCTGAAGCATCTGAGCACATCGATCGTAGCTTGCAGTTGATTCAAAACGAAGGCTGTAAATCAGGTCTGGTTTTCAATCCAGCAACATCATTAGATGTACTTGAGCATGTTATTGATAAAATCGATTTGGTTTTATTGATGTCGGTGAACCCAGGTTTTGGTGGTCAAAGCTTCATTCCTCACACACTTGAAAAATTGCGTGCTGCCCGCAAGATGATTGATGCATCAGGTCGTGATATCCGTTTAGAAATTGACGGTGGTGTGAAAGCGGACAATATTCGCGAAATTAAAGAAGCTGGTGCAGATATGTTCGTTGCCGGTTCTGCAATCTTCGGTGCCGCTAGTGATAGCGATGCAAATCGTTATGACACTATTATTGGTGAAATGCGCGCTGAATTAGCGAAGGCTAAATAATAATTGCGTCACACCGGCACAGGCCGGTGTCCATATTTACAGCATTGGATTCCGGCCTTCGCCGGAATGACGATATATTTATTAATTTGTAAGCGTTTTTGCATTAGATCCTAGAGTAATTGAACATGGCTCTTAATAAACCGGAAATGATCCTCATCGATGTGGATGGAACGCTTGTTGATAGTGTTCCTGACTTAGCATTCTGTGTTGATGAAATGTTGAAGCGGCTTGATATGTCCGTACGCGGTGAAGATCGTGTGCGTCACTGGGTTGGCAATGGAGTGGAACGCCTTGTTGAACGAGCACTTGTTGATGACCTTGACGGTTACCCTGATGAAGAACTGAAGGCCAAAGCCTTACCCATTTTCATGGAGCTGTATGCTGAGAACACCTGTGTGCGCAGTTGTTTGTACCCAGGTGTTAAGGAAGGCATGGCATACATGAAAGCAGCGGGTTACAAAATGGGTTGTGTGACCAATAAGGCAGCAGCGTTTACGATTCCGCTACTCAAAGAGCTGGGCATACATGACGAATTCGCGATTATCATCAGTGGTGATACCTTGGCGAAGAAAAAGCCAGATCCATTGCCTTTGTTGCACGCGGCAGAGTTTTTTGGTGTTGAGCCTGCACAGGCGATGATGTTGGGTGATTCAGTCAGCGATGTAAAAGCAGCGCGTGCGGCTGGTTTTCAAATTACTTGTATGACTTATGGCTATAACCACGGTGCCAATATCGCCGATGCGAAGCCAGATGCCTTGATTGATTCTATGGCTGAGCTACAATCACTGCTTGAGAATTGCGAAGCCACTGCGTAGGCTTCTTTTACAATAATAAAATTGTCATTTGGATAATTACATGGACACATTATTAGATGAACGATGGTGGAGCTGGTCTGTTAATAGAACCAGTAACTCCCTTGTGTCCGTGAAATGTAAAGGCAATGACAATGAATACCGAACAATTCAACGCGCTAGCAGCGCAACGTTATAATCGCATCCCCTTGATGCGCGAGATCCTTGCGGATCTCGATACTCCCCTGAGCGCGTATCTGAAACTGGCCGATGGCCCGTATTCCTATTTATTTGAGTCCGTACAGGGCGGTGAGAAATGGGGGCGTTACTCGATCATTGGTCTACCTTGTCGCACGTTGATGCGGGTTCGTGGTACCAGCATTGAGATAGAAAAAGATGACGAGGTTATTGAAACCCTTGAGGCAGATGACCCCTTAGCGTTTATTGAGGAATTCCAGTCACGCTATCAAGTGCCAGAGGTCGAAGGGCTACCACGCTTCACTGGTGGTTTGGTGGGTTACTTTGGTTATGACACGATTCGTTATGTCGAACCAAAGCTGAAAATATGCCCGAATCCAGATCAGCTTGATACGCCAGATATCTTGTTAATGGTGTCTGATGAGGTGGTTGTGTTCGATAATCTATCGGGCAAGATGTACGTAGTGATTCACGTGAATCCGGAGATTGATAACGCGCATGCAGTAGCGGAAGCACGTCTAGATGAGCTGGTTGCCAAGTTGCGACAGGCAACGCCGGAATACCATGAAGCAGGTAGCGCAAGCACAGAAGTAAATGAATCTGATTTCGTCTCTGGCTTTACGGAAGAGGGCTTTAAGTCCGCGGTGGGGCGAATCAAGGATTACATCCATGAAGGTGACGCTATGCAAGTGGTGTTGTCGCAACGGCTGTCTATTCCTTTTGAAAATGAGCCACTGGATCTCTATCGCGCGCTACGAAGTTTGAACCCGTCACCTTATATGTACTTTCTTGATCTGGGGGATTTTCATATCGTTGGTTCATCTCCTGAAATATTGACGCGTGTTGAAGATGGTGATGTGACAGTAAGACCGATAGCAGGCACTCGTCCGCGCGGTAAAACCGAAGCAGAAGATAAAGCATTAGAAGTAGAACTGCTTGCTGATCCGAAGGAGCTTGCCGAGCACTTAATGCTGATTGATCTGGGTCGTAATGATGCAGGTCGTGTTGCTGAAATTGGCTCAGTTGAGTTGACTGAAAAAATGCTCATTGAACGTTACTCGCATGTGATGCATATCGTCTCGAATGTAAGAGGAAAGTTGAAGCAAGATATGTCAGCGATTGATGCCTTGCGTGCAACCTTTCCTGCAGGCACAGTGAGCGGCGCACCAAAGATTCGAGCAATGGAAATCATTGACGAACTTGAGCCGGTTAAACGAGGAATCTATTCAGGTGCGGTCGGCTACTTGTCATGGGAAGGTAATATGGATACTGCGATAGCGATCCGCACTGCTGTGATAAAAGACAAGACGTTACATATTCAGGCAGGTGCTGGCATTGTTGCCGATTCTGTACCACAAAGTGAGTGGGATGAAACCATGAATAAAGCTCGTGCAATTTTTCGTGCGGTGGCGATGGCAGCGAAAGGTTTAGGGTAGGAGAAGATAATGTTACTAATGATCGACAACTATGATTCTTTTACCTATAACCTCGTTCAATACTTTGGTGAGCTCGGCGCCGATGTTCATGTGCATCGTAATGACCAGATAACGATTGGAGAGATAGAAAAACTCAATCCAGAACATCTGGTGATTTCACCGGGCCCTTGTACGCCCAATGAAGCGGGTATATCAATCGAGGCGATTAAACATTTTGCTGGTAAATTGCCTATCTTGGGTGTTTGTTTGGGGCATCAAAGTATTGGTCAAGCTTATGGCGGTAAGATTGTGCATGCGAATAGCATCATGCATGGCAAGACCTCGATGGTTAAGCATAATGATATTGGTGTGTTTAAAGGGCTGTCTAATCCGCTTGAGGCAACCCGCTATCATTCATTGGTGATTGATAAGGCAAGTTTGCCTGATTGCTTTGAAGTCACCGCATGGACTGAAAATGAAGCGGGTGAAATTGACGAAATAATGGGCGTACGCCATAGAGAGTTAGCGATTGAGGGTGTGCAATTCCATCCAGAATCGATTCTGACTCAGCATGGCCATGAAATGCTAAAAAATTACTTAGAGTCGAGCTCCTGAAGCGGCGCTGACTGTGTTATAAAATTTATCAAACTGCTCACTTACTGACGTGTAAGCTGCGCGTTTTCAAAATTTTGTGCCTTGTCATCATCCGCTTGATGAGCCCGATATTGAGATGTAGAAAGATTGTAATTGGAGAAAGTAATGGACATGCAATCTGCTATTCGTAGTGTGCTTGATAAACAGGATTTGTCACGTGATGACATGACTGCTGTCATGCGTTTAATTATGACGGGTGAAGCAACACCTGCGCAAGTTGGTGGCTTCCTTGTTGGCTTACGCATGAAAGGTGAAACCGTTGATGAAATTACCGCTGCCGCAAGTGTGATGCGCGAGTTGGCATCCGGTGTAAAAGTCGATGGCGATCATGTTGTTGATATCGTTGGCACGGGTGGCGATGGTATCAATACCTTTAATATTTCAACAGCGAGTACGTTCGTCGTTGCCGCAGCCGGTGGCACGGTGGCCAAGCATGGCAATCGTTCAGTTTCGAGTAAATCAGGTAGTGCTGATTTGTTAGAAGCAGCGGGTGTGAGTCTTGATCTATCTCCTGAGCAGGTTGGCCAATGTATTAATGATGTGGGCGTGGGTTTTATGTTCGCACCCAAACATCACAGCGCAATGAAGCATGCGATTGGGCCGCGTAAAGAAATGGCCGTAAGAACCATTTTTAATGTACTTGGACCACTTACCAATCCAGCGGGCGCACCAAATCAATTATTAGGTGTGTTTAGTGATGAACTAGTTCAGCCACTGGCTGAAGTACTAAATGCACTAGGTAGCAATCATGTGCTGGTGGTTCATTCTGCCGATGGCATGGATGAGATTAGTATTGCCGATGAAACGCATGTTGCTGAATTAAAAAACGGCACGATTACGACGTACACCATTAGTCCTGAGCAGTTTGGTTTAGAACGCGGTAAATTAGAGGCTCTACAAGTTGATGGTGCGGCACAAAGTCTTGATGTTATTAAATCGGTCTTTGCCAATACACCCGGTGCAGCACGAGATATTGTGATTATGAATGCTGGTGCAGCGATTTATGCAGCCGATCTTGTTGGAACACTTGAAGATGGTATTAATAAGGCCAAAGACATTATTGCCAGTGGTGCAGCACAGACTAAATTAGACGAACTTGTTAGCCTCTCATCTTCCCTCTCTTGAAAATAATATTATGAGTAATACGCCAGACATTCTGAAAAAAATCATTGCACGTAAGCAAGAAGAAATTGTTGAGCGTAAATCAAACGTTTCTCTTGATGATTTAAAAGCCAAACTTGATGATGCCCCCCCAGTACGCGGTTTTGTTGATTCAATTCGAGGTAAATTAGCGGCAGGAGAATCTGCGGTTATCTCAGAAATAAAAAAGGCCTCACCAAGTAAAGGCATTTTGCGCGAAAACTTCCAGCCCGCCGAGATAGCCAAAAGCTATTCAGCTGCAGGTGCAGCTTGTTTGTCAGTGTTAACGGACATAGATTTTTTTCAAGGTAGTGATGCTTACTTACAGCAAGCACGTTCAGCTTGTAATCTACCTGTCATACGCAAAGATTTTTTTATAGATCCTTATCAAGTTGTTGAGGCTCGCGTCATAGGTGCCGATTGTATTTTATTGATTGTTGCTTGTTTAGAAGATGCGCAAATGCAAGAGCTCTGCACAGTCGCAACAGAACTCGGAATGGATGTTTTAGTAGAAGTGCATGATGCAGAAGAATTACAGCGTGCACTAAAATTAAATATTCCGTTGATGGGAATTAATAACCGCAATCTACGTACCTTTGAAACCTCACTTAATACAACCATTGAATTGTTAGATCAAATTCCAGAAGATCGTATTGTTGTGACAGAAAGCGGTATTCATGCACAAGAAGATGTTGAACTAATGAGAAAGCACCAAGTGAATACATTTTTGGTGGGAGAAGCTTTTATGCGTGAAGAAGATCCTGGTAGGAAACTACAAGCACTCTTTTCGTGCTGAGTTTTGTTTAATAAACTAGCGCGTACCAAACACAACAATCGTTTTACCTTTAACGTTTATCAGGCGCTGTTCTTCAAGATTCTTTAAAACGCGGCCAACCATTTCACGAGAACAGCCAACAATACGACCAATCTCCTGACGAGTAATACGTATTTGCATGCCATCAGGGTGAGTCATGGCATCCGGTTGTTTACATAAATCGAGAAGTGTTCTTGCGACACGACCCGTTACGTCCATAAAGGCAAGATGACCCACTTTGCGGCTGGTGTTTTGTAAACGTATTGCCATTTGCGAAGCGAGTTCAAAGAGGATATCCGGGTTGTCGCTCGAAAGTTGGCGGAACTTACTGTAACTAATCTCGCCGAGTTCGCATTCGGTACGCGCGCGAACCCAAGCGCTGCGTTTATTTTCGGGCACAAATAACCCCATTTCACCGAAAAAGTCACCAGGGTTAAGGTAGGCTAATACAATTTCACGCCCATCTTCGTCTTCAATGAGAACAGAGACGGAACCTTCGATAATGTAATAAAGCACGTCGGGTACGTCACCTGCATAAATAATGACACTTTTAGCTGGGTATCGGCGATGGTGGCAGTGCTCGAGAAAGCGCTGGATAGCTGGATTATCGTTAGGTTTAGTCATGAGCGTTATTTAGCTTAATTAACCTTATTTCGTTGTTACTCTGTTGAGTGTAGGCGTTTTTCTAGGCGCTGTCGAACTGCAAGTAAGCAGTCCTTCTTACCATAAATGAGGATAGTTTCTGCTGATCCGTAATATGATACCCTACGCTGTCAGTATTTCTGTGGAGTAGTTCATGAAAGCACGTGTTAAATGGGTTGAAGATGCCACTTTCCTTGGGGAATCAGGTAGCGGGCATGCAATCGTAATGGATGGTCCCCCCGATCATGGTGGACGTAACTTAGGTGCGCGTCCAATGGAGATGTTGTTGTTGGGTTTAGGCGGTTGCACTATGTTTGATGTCATGATGATTTTGACTAAGGCACGCCAAGACGTACGTGATTGCATTGTAGAAATAGAAGCGGAACGTGCTGAAGATGAACCTAAAGTGTTTACTAAAATTCATGCGCATTTTCGTGTTATTGGTAAAGGGCTGAAAGAAGATCGAGTAAAGCGAGCGATCGAATTGTCGTCGGAGAAATACTGTTCAGCCTCGATCATGTTAGGTGCGATGGCAGAAATTACACATGATTATGAAATTGAGGAAGTAGAATGACTCGTCCTCCAGCCACAGGTGGCATGCGTCACGTAGCTTTTTATGCGAAAGAATTTGAAGCATGCGAACATTTTTATGTTGAGCTTTTAGGAATGACGGTTGAGTGGCGTCCAGATGCGGATAGCGTCTATCTTTGTTCTGGCAATGATAATCTTGCATTACATCGCACAACGATTCCTTTTGTTGAAGAAGGCCAGCATCTCGATCACATTGGTTTTATTATGCGAAAAATTGAAGACGTCGATGCATGGTATGACTTTCTAGTAGAGAATGGTGTCGAGATGCGCACTAAACCACGTACCCATCGCGATGGTGCGCGTAGTTTTTATTGTTTTGATCCTGATGGTAATACCGTGCAGATGATTTACCACCCACCGATTTCTGATTGTTGTTAAATCTTATAAGCCGTTGTTGTCATGATTTTTGAGGTGAACTTCATGGCCTGTTTGATAGGTGAGGGTAGCTCAGCACCACCTGCTTCTAATGCAACGGTTGCATGACGACTTTCATCATCTTTCATTTGTTCTAGGATGGCACGGCTACGTTTATCGTCTTCAGGTAGCTCGGCAAGGTGTTCATCAAGGTGTGCGACAACTTGATGTTCGGTCTCGGCAACAAAACCAAGACTCCATTTATCACCAGCAAGACCGGCTAATGCGCCCAGGCCGAAAGAGCCTGCATACCAAAGCGGGTTGAGTAGACTTTTATGGCTATGCAGCTCATCAAGACGTTGTTCGCACCACGCTAAGTGATCATTCTCTTCGTCAGCGGCACGTTGCATGCTGTCTCGAACGGTATCGAGCTTAGCGGTCATGGCCTGCCCTTGATAGAGTGCTTGTGCGCAAACCTCACCAACGTGGTTGATACGCATCAAGCCCGCAATATGCTCTTGCTCATTGGCTGATAGTGCATCGGACTCAGGAATATCATCAGCAGGATTCGCGCGTTCAGTGACTTGTGGTTTGCCAAAAACGGTACGCAGGGCTTGATCCATGCCGAGAGCGACTTTATCTGCAAGGGTGTGATTTCGCTGAGTCATACTAACATTATCCGCCAAATTTAGATTAATGCCAAGGAGGAAAGGTTAAGCTGACGTTTCGATTCGTCACATAGACAGTAGAGGTACCCTGTCTCCTTTGGGAAATGACTACGTAATTTCAAGGCGTCGACATGCCATCTCTACTGCCTATATGAACATGATTCATTATGTTCAGTCAGGCATCGCTTGTTGCAATAACTCAATAGGATGTAAGACTTCCATTTTTGGTTTGCCTGCTTGAATGTGCATGGCACAACCTATGTTGCTTGTTACTAAAATATCAGCTTGTTGCTTTTCTAGATCAGCAAGAATAGGTTTACGTAATGCATCAGCCGTTTCGGCATGTTCGTACATGTAAGTGCCCGCGGCACCACAACAACCACGTTGCCCTTTTAAGTGGCTAAGCTCAAGTTCGGGAATCATTTTAAGTAAGGTTGGAACAGTCTTATCTTGGCGCATTACATTTTTCATACTGCAAGGTGTTTGTATCACCACCTTTTTGTGAAGCGGTTTGAATGATATTTGCGTAGATTGCAGATGCTCGACAAGAAAATGATTAATATCCATTACTCGTGAGGTAAATGATTCGGTTAAGCTATCGCTATAATCGAGAAGGCTTGCTCCACAACCACTCGCGAGTGTCAGTATCGGAATATTTTTGTTGTGACCAAACGCAGAAATATTTTGAGTTTCTAATTGTTCTGCGGTATCGCTGTCACCTTGATGACGCGATATGCCGCCACAACATGCTTGCGTTGTAGGAATTTCAACATTCACACCGAGTTGTGTTAATAATTCAATGGCAGTTAATACAAGCGCATTGCCCAATAATTCACTATTACAGCCTGTGAATAGCATGACAGTCGTGTGCATTGTTTCCTTGGCTGGGTAATAATTATTTAACTTTTGAAAGCGTTGTAAGCTAGGCAAGCTGTTTAATAAACGTTTGTTGTCATCACCGAGAATATTTTTACCGATTGATATAAGCCCGCTTTTTTGTCCAAGCCATAATTTCTTATTTAGTGCCCGACGTTGTTCTTGGTCAGTTAGAATTTTGGCAATGTCTTTTTGTGTTGTCTGCGCTGGAAGATGGCTGCGCAAGCCATCCATAAAGGCACCAAATTTTACGCCAGAAGGGCAATTGCTTTCGCAGCTGCGGCAAACTAGGCAATGTTCAATATGCCCGGAAAGTTCTTCAGTCGCATCAACCAACCCAGATAAAAAAGCCTTACCTAACATTAAACGTCCACGAGGTGATTCATTTTCATTTTGTGATAAAGAATAAGTAGGGCAGTGTGGCGCGCACATACCGCAAAGTACGCACTTATCAGCTTCAGAAATCAGCGATGTTTTATCAGTTGGAATGGGCAAGGGAAGACACAACCTTTTTTAATTTATTTAAAGACATATAATGACAGAACATTTTACGCGTATGCGCACCTTAAGGGCTAATTAGTTTATGAGTTATTACAAACACCATGTTTTCTTTTGCACCAACCAACGTGACGAGGGTTGTGAATGTTGCGCAGACTTTGATGCCCAAGCAATGCGTGATTACACCAAGAAAAAAAGTAAACAAATGGGTTTGGCGGGTGAAGGTGGCGCACGAATTAATTCAGCAGGGTGTTTAGATCGTTGTAATGAAGGCCCGGTGCTGGTCGTTTACCCAGAAGCGGTTTGGTATAGCTATGTTGATGAGCAAGATCTTGATGAAATTATGGAAAAACATCTAAAAAATGGTGAAATCGTCAAAAGACTGCAAATTTAAAGTTTTTTTAAATAAAATGGCTAATTTTGCCAATAATAATTTTTATATTTAAAAACAGTCACTTATAAAAATGCAAATGAATTGAATGAAACCAGCAGCATGCTGAATATTGATGATAATAAACATGAATTAAAATAAGTAACATGATGATTTTAAAGAAAATAAAGTAATTATTGACAAAGAAACTCCCATCCACGATGCTTAATACACCACGGATATACCCTTAACTGGGAAAGAACACTCTAACATTCCTCCACGAATAGAAGAGTCTAGTGGTACGGGCGCGATTCTTAACGGAATCGCGCCTTTTTTGCCTTGAACCCTTGGTACAAGGGTTAAGGTATACATAACGAAGCTCGAAGAGATTCTTTGCTCAGCCCCGAGTTCGGAGAAATGGGCTACCCACAATGAACCCGTAGGGCTCTGTGAGCGGTGAAGATCCAAGCCATAGAAGTAAGGGAGACAGTAGGAATCACCAGTTTTGGGTCTACCGCTCGCAATAAAGTCTGTCAGTTTTCCATGAGTGGTGAAAATCTAAGCCACAGGGGGCTAGGCGACAGTTAACCCCATTTAATTATCATCTTGTATATTAGCTTATTCATGACTTAGCTGATTATTTAATAAACATCTAAATAAGTATTGACTAATATACTAATTTCTCCTACTATGTATCCATCATTTCAATTGGATGTACTAAGCCTCCAGTTTGATACCGACCTCCTCCACCTCCCAATGGTGGAATTTTTAGGCGCAGCCACCTTGGCAGCGCCTTTTTTTTTGCCGCGAACCATCAGAGATGGTTGCGGTACTTGCAATGAAGCCCGTAGGGATTCTGTAAGCGATGAAGTTCTAAGCCACAGAAGTTAAGGAGATTGCGAGGAACTATCAGTTTCCTTGAATGAAGATGGGTAGTGGCTCATAGAAGCCTTGCAGACTTCATTATGAGTATCCTATTCCACTTACAGTGGAATCAGGCTAACTCACAATGAACCCGCAGGATTCTGTGAGTGGTGAACCCCCTAGCCACAGACGTTTAGGAGACACCCAGAGTGATCAGCCTTCAAGAATAGATGTTAGGGATTCTGCAAGAGACAAAGTTATAAGCCACAGAATCTTAGGAGATAGCTAGGAGTAACCAGCCTTCACGAATAAAGTTAGGTTCAGGCCATCTATGAGCCGTGACTTCCGAAACAACAAAAGCCCAGGAAATAGCTAAGAGTGGTTAGCCTTCATAATGATAGAGTCTGATCAGCCGACTGTGCGTGGTGAACCTCTAAGCCATAGAAGCATTGGGTTGACCCCTACATTGGCGAGATCCCCGATCATATATATGGTTGGAATGGCTGAAAATAGCTTTGAATCGCTTAGATTTCTCGAAACCGAGGCTTTAAGCACTGTTTGGCTAAAATGTTGCCGTTTTGCACTTGTATCCGAACCCAGACTCAAGTAATATTCCGCCTCTTTTCGTAGCACCCTATTGGATATTGGCATGATTGGAACAAAGACATTCAGCGCAAAACCGGCTGAAGTGAAGCGCGACTGGTTTGTTATCGACGCCGAAGGTAAAACCCTTGGTCGTATGGCAACAGAAATCGCTCGTCGTTTACGCGGTAAACATAAAGCTGAGTACACACCTCATGTGGACACAGGCGACTACATCGTTGTGATCAACGCTGAAAAAGTGCGCGTAACAGGTCGTAAAGAAACGGATAAGGTTTACTATCACCACACAGGTTATGTTGGCGGTATTAAGTCAATCACGTTTGACAAGTTAGTACAGAAAGCACCTGAGCGGATTATTGAAAAAGCCGTTAAGGGCATGTTGCCAAAGAACCCACTGGGTCGCGCTATGTACCGTAAACTTAAAGTTTATGCAGGTAGCGAACATAAACACACTGCCCAGCAGCCAACGCCGCTGGATATTTAAACCATTTAGGTTAATTTGAAATGTCAGAAACTTACTACAGCACTGGTCGTCGCAAATCATCTACTGCACGTGTCTACATGACAGCAGGTAGCGGCAACATAACCATTAATAATCGCACAATTGAAGAATACTTCGGTCGTGAAACATCTCGTATGGTTGTTCGTCAGCCACTTGAGTTAACGAAGCATGAAGGTAGCTTTGATATTAAGGTTAATGTAGATGGTGGTGGTAACACTGGCCAAGCTGGCGCGATTCGTCACGGTATTACTCGTGCACTAATGAAATACGACGAAACATTGCGTTCAGACTTACGTAAAGCTGGATTCGTAACACGTGATGCCCGTAAGGTTGAGCGTAAGAAAGTCGGTCTGCATAAAGCTCGTAAACGTCCACAATACTCAAAACGTTAATCGCGTTTTTAGTCATTATAAAAAAGCCTGCCTCGTGCAGGCTTTTTTATTTGCGGTGTAATTTTTAATGTTGTGATATGTGAAGGTTTGGCTAATTAAGAAGAATTTTGGAAAGAAAGTATCGTTGCCTTGTATTAAATGTCGTGTTTCTTAATGTTAGAGGGCTGAATGGTGGTAATTTTATTTAGTTGTTTGTGAATAAAGTTCTTCGTAGATATGTTCTACCTTTTTCGTAAAACCTTGTTCATCACAAAGCGGTGAGTTAAGCATTTGATCGCGTATAGTTGCCCTATAGTTTTTTAGTCTTGCCGTATCGTTGGCCAAGGCGACGGCTTTTTTAACATATTCTTCACGATTTTCAGCAATCAATTCATTCAAACCTGCCGCGTGTAACAATGAGCTACTAACTCGAGATGCATGCCGATCACCATTAAAACAAACAACAGGTACGCCCATCCAAAGGGCTTCGCAGGTCGTCGTGGTACCGTTATATGGAAACGTATCTAGGGCAATATCAATATTGTTATAACATTGCATATGTTCCAACTCATCTTCAACAAGTCCAACTAATGTGATTCTATTCTGCGCAATACCTTCTTTTTCAAACATGCTTAGATAGTCTAGGCAAACATTGTTATCAGAGAATGATCGGCTCTTAAGGTATAGTGTTGAGCCTTCGACTTGCTGCATGATTTCTGCCCAGCTGGCAACAACGCGAGCATTAATTTTAGGTAGATTATTAAATGAGCCAAACACAATCGAGTTACGTTGTTTAGTTGGTATAGGTTGAGACTCGATGCTATTTGAATAACAGAGAAAACATTCAGGTACGCGTAATAATTTTTCTGTTGTGTAATTCTCTGAATCAGAAGGGTCGGTATTTTCATCGACAAGCCGATAATCAATTGCTGGTAATCCAGTTGTTGATGGATAGCCAAGATAAGTTATTTGGATAGGGGCAGGTTTATCTATAAAGGCATTGAGACGATTCCCATTAGTGTGACCTGCTAAATCAACGAGAATATCAATCTTATCTTTAATAATTTGCTTAGTTAATTGTTGATCGCTCAGTTTATAAATATCGCGCCAGTGATCAGCGTGATGTTTAAATTCTTCAGTAATTTCATCTGTTTTTTTTACGTTTGAATAACAGAATATGTCGAATTGTTTTTTATCGTGATTTTTTAATAAAGGGGCAAAAAAGAAAGCCACTGAATGTTTTCTAAAATCAGGTGAAACATAACCTATGCGGATTTTTTGAGCATTGGAATTATTACTGAAAATTTTCTTCTTATTGTTTTTTGCAGCGTTAGAAATAGCTTCACCCCAACGTAGATGCTCATGCATTATTTTTTCGGGTGAAATATTTTCATCATAATTTAGGTTAAATAAATAACGTACGTGATGATCTATTTCATTAGGAAATTGTTTGAGAATATTTTGTGACAACGCCAGTGATTCTTTAATTTTCCCTTTCTTGATGAGTGCTGAAAATAAGGTTCGCTGTGCCGCAGAGAATGCGGGCCTTATCTCTAAGGCCTTGTTACATAACTCTATACAGTGATTATAATCATTGTTTAGTAAGGCGAGTTTCGCGTAGTTGTGAATGACACCGACATTTTGTTCATTAAGCTGTAAGGCTGTTTCAAAGCACTCAGCTGCTTTATCGAATTGTTTCAACATAGTATAAGCCGAAGCCAATGTCTCGTATGCGGTTGAATTATTATTCATTAATTCGACCGCACGAAGCCCATATTTAACAACAGGCTCTGGTTGTTTTAATGCTAGTAAGGCGATAGATAAATTAATTAGCGCATCAACGTCGTTTGGATGCCGCTCTAGAAAAGGAATTAATAATTTGCTGCATTCTTCATGCTTGGCTTGAACATTAAGAGAGACCGCAAGATTGGTATAGGCTTCGGCAATATTCGGTTCAATTTTGATGACATGTCTGAAATACTGTTCGGCTTTTACATGGTTTTCTTTTTGCCCATACACCAAGCCAAGCAAATACCATGATTCAGCGTCCGTTTTAGATTTTTTACAGACCTGTTTTAAGTATTTTTCAGCATTAACCAGATTGTTTTCATTAAAATACTGGATAGCTTTTTGTTTTTTTTGAGCAAGGAGAGATTGTTGAGCCATATTGTTGTAGAAATCAGTGTAGTTAAAGTATCGTAAATTAAGTTTGATGCGATAATAAGGCGCCTCTCAGGCAAAGTCGACGCATATTTGCGAGACTAAGTATGTCCGCATGCCTAAAATAAGCAGCTGTAAGCCTAAAAAAGCACTATTCTGGAGCTAAACCGGCTTTTTTGTTGCCAAAAAACAACATCAAGTAATATGTGTGGCAAATTAGTATAAAAGTGTTGCACAAACCCCAAAAACTCGTTATCTTCAAGTCTGTCAATTGACAAAATAACAACTAGAGTTAGGAGAAACATAATGGATAAGAAACTTCTTGCAGCAGCCGTTGCTGCAGCAATGTTTGCACCAGCTGTTGCTTCTGCTGATGTGACTGTTTACGGTCGCGTACAAGCGGAATACAACATTGAAGATTCAGACGCTACTGGCGCTGACAGTGTTCAAAGCATCGATGATGTGGCTAACCAATCACGTCTTGGCTTCAAATTCAAAGAAAAGCTAGGCGGCGGTTTAACTGCTTTCGGTAAGGCTGAATTCCACTTCAACCCAAGTGATGGCGGTAACGCAACTAACGCAAGTACTAACCCAGCTAAAGCCAGTGCTCGTGCACTCGGTAATCGTGATGCGCACGTTGGTATCAAAGGTTCTTGGGGTTCAATCGCAGCGGGTTCATTCCACGCACCTTACAAAACTGCTGGTGGTGTTAAATGGGATCCATGGACTGCAACTCACCTACAAGCACGTCGTGCTGGTGGTATGACTGGTGGTACTGGTCTTGGCGGCCATAACGGTTTCATCCGTAATGCGCTTTACTACACATCACCAAACGTAAATGGCTTCAAAGTACAATTCGCTATTTCACCTGATGAAACTAACACTGGTGCATTAAACGGTGGTACTACCGATTCTGACGACGGCGACAACGATTACTCTTTGGCAGTTCAGTACAAGAACGGTCCATGGCATGCAATCTTCGCTCACAACCGTAACAACAACGATACAGCCAATGGTGATGAAACATTGACTAAAGTTGGTTTACGTTGGAAACACGGTCCTTGGACTCTTGCTGGTCAATACGAATCAACTGACGATGCACAAGCTGCAAACTCTGGTGGTACACCAGGTATTGCAGGTAACTACCGTCCAGCTGCTGGTGATGACTCTGACGTTTACTGGTTGAACGCACAGTACAAATCAGGCAACAACATCTTCACTGCTTCATTCGGTGAAATGGATGTAGATGATGGCCAAGGTGGTCAAGACTACGATTACACTTACTGGGCTGCTGGTATTATCCATAAGTTCAGCAAGAAGACTCGTATCTTTGGTGGTTACACACAAACTGAAGGTGATAACAGCACAGGTTCAGGCGCGAACGGAAGCGATCGTGATGCATGGACTGTTGGTATCCGTAAAGACTTCTAAGATTAGTTAATAATCTTAATTGTCTAAGAACGGGGTGCCCACGAAAGTGGACGCCCCGTTTTTTATTTAGGTGTTGAAATGTCTTTATATAATTGTGAACCAGTTATTCTTGCAGATTTTACCTGTATAGCTGATAAGTGTCCGGATTCATGCTGTTCTGCCCCATGGGATATTAAGGTCGATGATGCGACGATAGCGCGTTGGAAGGCGATGCCCGACGTAAAAGAAACCAAGGCACTATTGGTCTCTATTGAATCGTATGAAGATGATGGAAAGACCTACTCTCGCTTCAAGAAGAACAGTGATGGTCATTGCTATCATATGCAAGAATCAGGTCATTGTAGTATTCATAGTAATAATGAAAATAGCTTACAGCCAGATGTATGTCATACCTTCCCTAGAATGAATTTAGATAATGGATTTATGCAAGTAAACACGCTACACCTTTCTTGCCCTGAGGTTGTTAGACTTGTTCTTGAGTCACCCGCATCAAGGGTTTTAGAGTTATCGAAACCATTAAGGCGTTGGTTGCAGCAAGGACAAGATAAAGAGGGGGATTTTTCATCTCCTGAAGCTTATATGCAACGTATGCTCTACTTGTTATGGGAAAAGAAACAATACTCATACTCTGTACGCACAACATTTTTGGCCAAATTGCTTATCTATATTGTTGAGTCGGCCAACGAAGTAGCAATCGATGCTACATTTTTTGAAGATATTTACGCGAATATGGGGCCTCTATTACAAGATTTTAACAAAGATGTTTTAGCTGGAGATGTAGCACCTGCGTCGAAACCATCAGCCTCAATCTGGCATAGCTGCTTTTTATTGTTACAAGATGAAATGCCCGGTTTGATTTCGGAGGGTTCTCAATTTTCAAAAATAGCGGCGGTAAATAACAGCCAAGCAGATTTCTATAATTTAGTGATGGAAACTAAGGAAACCCATAAAACGCAATGGGATGAAATTGCACCGTTGTTAGAACGGTACCTTGAAATATCTTTTATGAATAAGAGTTTCCCAGCCAAGCCATACTGGGGGAACTATATCGCGAGCTTCTTGAATGTCATTATCCCTCTGTATTGTATCGAAATGGGTTTATGTATTTTATTAGAACAACATGGAAAAATAACTAATCAGGATTTAATTAATACAATTTATCGTGTTGAAAGAAAGGTGCAGGATAATTTGATATATAGTCAATTAACAGACACACCTGATATGTTAAGGATTGACCAGTATTTTATCAGTTTCCTTGAATTGTAAGCATTTCCTTCAGGTTGCCACCACAACCTACAAAATCCTCCCGTAATTTTATAGCAATGTAATCCAATGCTTATAGACAAGCCTATTTGACAGGCTTAGTCTGGATGTGTCGCAAGGAATGCGGCATTACTTTAAAGCAATCAGGGAGTGATTATGAAAAGTCGAAGAGTGTTTAATTCTGGCTCGAGTTATTTCTTTACAATTGTGACTGCACAGCGCCAGCCATTATTTGCAAATGAAAAAATGGTACACCTTTTCTGTGATGCAATTCGTCATGTGATGAGGTCACATTCATTTACCCAAGATGCCTTTGTGATTATGCCCGATCATATTCACTGTATTTGGAGCCTGCCACAAGGAGATGAAGATTACTTTACTCGTTGGGATTTAATTCAATCAATCTTCTTAAAAAAATGCCATCAAACAGGTCTAAAGGTTAGGAGCTGGCAAATGCCGTATCGTGAGCACTGTTTAAGTGATGACAATGATTATCAGCAACACCTTGAATATATTCACTACAATCCCGTGAAACATGGTTTGGCGTTAAGCCCGTTAGGTTGGCAGCATTCAAGCTTCGCACAGTATGTTTCACTGGGCTTGTACCAACATAACTGGGGCTCGGGTAAGTTGAATTTACCTGATTCGGTGGGGAGTGAGTAAGAAAAAACCTATGGGTTGACTGTGCGAGCACCTGTTGGTGTGCCTAGGATCAAAACATCAGCTGGGCGAGCGGCAAACAGTCCATTCGTTACAACACCAACAATACTGTTTAATTCATTTTCTAATTTTACTGGTTCCATTATTTCCAGATCGTGAATATCAAGAATGACGTTACCGTTGTCTGTTGTGAATCCTTCCCGTAACACAGGTGTGCCACCAGTGCGCGCTAGAATTTCACGAGCAACATAGCTACGCGCCATTGGAATAACTTCAACTGGTAATGGGAATGCACCCATGATATCAACTAACTTTGATTCATCGGCAATACAGACAAATTTCTCACTGGCAGCAGCAACAATTTTTTCGCGTGTTAATGCTCCGCCACCACCTTTAATAAGGTGAAGATGCTTATTGGACTCATCAGCACCATCAACATATAAAGAAAGTTGACCTGCTTCATTAAGATTCATCACAGGAATGCCATGACCACGCAGGCGATCGGCAGAAGCTTCTGAACTAGCAACAGTGCCATCAATCTTGCCTTTAACATCGGCAAGCAGGTCAATGAAATGGTTAGCCGTTGAACCGGTACCGATACCGACAATCATGCCTGATTCAACATATTCAATCGCAGCAGCAGCAGCAGCTTTTTTCATTTCATCTTGTGTCATGGTATTTGTCCTATCTATATTGGTCGGCAACGATACCTTAAATGGCCTTAGTAGTGAAGGAAAAGTGGTGTATCGGTAATATATTTAAGACTGTCATGTCGGCGAATGCCGGTATCCAGAATGTATTAAAAGTAATGGATTACGGCCTAAGCCAGAATGATGTTAGTTTTGTAGATAGCAAAGATCGACCGGATAATCATATCTCACTGCATCCCTTTAAAGCCTTTTCCTTCACCCATGACGCGCATTCCTGTATCTTCACTTTTATGATGAAAGACATGATCGAACGAATCAAACAGGCAACGGTTTACGATGTCGCTGTAGTGACACCGCTAGAGCAAGCTAGTAAATTATCGCGGCAGCTGAACAACAAGGTGCTTCTGAAACGCGAAGATTTACAGCCAGTGTTCTCGTTCAAATTACGGGGTGCTTATAATCGGATGGCGGCACTATCGCCAGAAGATGCAAAGAACGGCGTGGTAGCGGCATCAGCGGGCAATCATGCTCAAGGTGTCGCATTATCTGCACGCCAATTGGGTATCACGGCAACCATTGTTATGCCTAAGACAACACCGGCTATTAAGGTGGATGCGGTTCGTCATCTCGGTGCAGAAGTGATTCTTCATGGAAATACCTATGATGATGCTTGTTCTTACGCATATACCTTGCGTGATGAACGACAAGCCGTTTTTATTCATCCCTATGATGATCCGGCTGTCATCGCAGGCCAAGCAACAATCGCCGTTGAAATACTTGAGCAGCATCCCGAACACATTGATACCTTCTTTATTCCTGTTGGAGGGGGAGGCCTGATTGCCGGCATGGCGGCTTGGATTAAGCACTGCAGACCGGCTTCAAAAATTGTTGGGGTAGAACCCGATGATGCAGGTTGTTTTCATGCAGCACTGCAAGCAGGTAAAAGAGTCGAGCTCGAACAAGTGGGCATATTTGCTGATGGCGTCGCCGTTAAGCAAATAGGTGAAACAACGTTTGAATTGGCGAGAAATTTAGTAGATGAAGTAATTCTAGTCAGTACAGATGAAATCTGTGCTGCAATCATGGATATTTTTGATGACACGAGAACGATCACAGAACCAGCAGGTGCGTTAGCGGTTGCAGGGATGAAAAAATACGCCCGTCGAGAAGAAGTTCTTGATCAAACACTGATTGCAGTAAATAGCGGCGCAAATATGAACTTCGATCGTCTTCGCCATGTGGCTGAGCGAGCCGAAATTGGTGAACAGTGTGAAGGGCTTTTAGCCGTTACTATTCCTGAGCGACCTGGTAGCTTTCGAGATTTTTGCGACTTATTTGCCGAACAAGGTATCACGGAATTTAATTACCGTTATTCCGATGCAGCAGAGGCGCATGTGTTTGTTGGGGTTAAATTGTCACGTGGTGTAGAAGAGCAAGAAATGATGTTAGCGATGTTTAAAAAGCATGGTTACGATGCGATAGACATGACTGACAATGAAATGGCCAAGATTCATACGCGCTATATGGTTGGTGGGAGAGCATCCCATGCCGTGGATGATGAAATTTTATATCGTTTTGAGTTTCCTGAGCGTCCTGGTGCGTTATTGCGCTTCCTGAACCATATGGCAACGGGGTGGAATATTAGTTTATTTCACTATCGCAACCATGGCGCTGCTTATGGTCGAGTTTTAGTTGGCATGCAAGTACCTCAAGAAGATATGCCACAGTTTCAAAAGTTCTTGGATGATGTCGGTTATCGGTATTCATGTGAGACAGATAATCCTGCTTACAAATTATTTCTTAAATAGCTCAACAAGATTTTATGATCCGGGTTTTGTAGGCTGGACGCGCGGTGAGGTGTTTTGTTGCGCAATCTCGAAATGTACTTGAAGCAGTTGTTTCTTGGCAACAGTAACCTACTCATCGTAGATTTATTTGGTAAAGCTGATTATTTTCTTGCTGCCTACTTAACTTATGTGGGTTGGAGGCTCAGAACGCAAATATGCCTTCCGGCATCTCCCTAGAAGCTCTTCAAGCTTCATTAGGGATTCCCCAAACCTACACTGTAGGTTCTGGTCATTATGTGCACTCCATTTGCCCTAAATCGGAGCGAAAAAAAGGCCCACCGAAGTGGGCCTTAACTTACTGATTTAACTATCTTTTCTTCTTGGCTTTCTTTTTAGCCTTTTTCTTGGCTACTTTTTTCTTAGCCTTTTTCT
>Ga0316207_10000228_pt1 | contig 108873 bp, 100 predicted proteins | sample 6weekpyrite_MG_FD_204943 | JGI IMG/M metagenome (GOLD analysis project Ga0316207, IMG submission 204943) | Microbial mat bacterial communities from mineral coupon in-situ incubated in ocean water Damariscotta River, Maine, United States -... | ecosystem: Environmental > Aquatic > Marine >...
ACGCCGTGACAAAATTACAGATCAATGAAGGCGAAGTTATCATCATCCGCCATGAAGGCCCCAAAGGCGGCCCCGGCATGCGTGAAATGCTGTCCACCACAGCCGCGTTATATGGTCAGGGCATGGGCGATAAAGTGGCGCTGATTACCGACGGTCGTTTTTCCGGCGTGACGCGCGGTTTCTGTATCGGCCACGTCAGCCCCGAAGCGGCATCGGGCGGGCCCATTGCCTTGGTCGAAAACGGCGATATCATTCATATTGACGCCCACGCCGGAACGCTTGATCTGGATGTGGATGCCGCCACACTTGAACGACGGGCCAAAAATCTGAAACCGCGCCATCATGATTATCAATCGGGTGCTTTATGGAAATACGCCGCCACCGTTGGCCCCGCCAACAAAGGCGCCGTCACCCATCCGGGCGCCCAAGCCGAAACCCACATTTATGCCGATATTTAGGAGTTTATTGTTTTGACCAACCTTGACCTTGATTTCGTCCGCCGCCAGTTCCCGGAAAAATGTTGGGAGTGGGCTTTTTTTGAAAACGCGGGCGGAAGTTTCGTGCCCAATTCCGTGATCAAACGCATGACCGATTATATGACGGAAACACAGGTGCAACCGGGTGAAGTCTATCCCGCGTCCGCCAAGGCGCAACAGCGCATGGATGCAGGCCATCAAAAAATGGCCGAACTGATCGGAGCGGATCCGCAAGAAACGGTGATCGCCGCATCAACGTCCATCAATGTCTATGTCATGGCACAGGCACTGCGCCCGTTATGGCAGGACGGCGACAACATCATTGTCACCAATTTAAACCACGAAGCCAATTCCGGACCATGGCGCAGGCTGGCGGATACGGGTATCAAAATCATTGAATGGCCGGTCAATCCGGACAACGGGCAACTGGACCTGAACCTTTTACAACGGCTTTTGACCGATCGCACCCGCTTGGTGGCTTTTCCGCATGTTTCCAATATTACCGGTGAAGTCAACGATGTTGCCACCATCACAAAAATGGCCCACGACGCCGGCGGGGAAGTGTTCGTTGACGGCGTTGCCTTTGCCCCGCACAGGGCCTTGGATCTTAAAAAATGGGATGTGGATTATTACGTTTTCAGTTTCTATAAAATTTTTGGGCCCCACATGGGATGCCTTTACGGCAAACATGAAAAACTGTTACGTGCCCGCAACCAGTACCATTATTTCATTGGCGAAGACGGGTTACCGGGAAAGCTTAACCCCGCCGGTCCCAACCATGAAAGCATCGCAAGTCTGGAAGGCATCGCCGATTATTTTGAAGCGCTGGCAAGCCATCATCTGGGCTCCGGGTACGGTGACCTGCAAAGCGCAGCCGCGCAAATGTTTGAACGTATCCAAAGCCACGAAGAAAAACTGAGCCGGATGTTTCTGGAATTTTGCGACAGCAAACCCAATTTGAAACTGTACGGCCCGACGGATGCCAGGGACCGCGCGCCGACATTTTCATTTACCGTTGACGGCATGAAATCCAAAAATTTCCCGGCATTGCTGCGGGATGACAAAATCGGCATATCATCGGGACATTTTTATGCCAAACGACTGGTCGAGGCCTTGGGTGTGAAGGACAGCGAAGACGGCGTTGTCCGCTGTTCCGCCCTGCATTACACCACAGTTGACGATATGGAGCGCCTGATCACGGCGTTGGACCGTATAATCTGACCAGCGTCAGTCCCGATTGCGGTTTATATCTGAGGGTTTCAGACAAATTGGGTGCGAACGCCACCGATTTAACCAGCTTTCTGGCACCGTCGCTGTGGACTTTGTCAAAGGTACGGGAAAAAACTTTGCCGTGGCGTTGCCATTCCAGAATTTGCCCGTCCGATAATTCATCATCCATGATCATTCGCATGGACGGCAACGGCGGTGCGCCCGTTGCGTAAAGCGTATCGGCGGAAAAATCATCGTCCAGTATGATGGTTTCAAAACCGCGTTCATGGGCCTGTTTCAGGCGCAGCGCGTGATCGATATGATCATCAAAGAAAATCATCGACGATGTGTTTTTTGCTGCCTGTAAATCCGTATCCATCCAGTCATGGGCATAATACGTGGCGGTTTTGTCTTTATACCGGCGTTCTGAAAACGTGATATCAAAACAATGGATTTCCGCATCGGGACAGGCCTGGCGCAACAACCATGTGGAATGGCCGCGGTGGACGCCGCTTTCAACAATGAATGCCGGGTTGATCAGACGTGACGTGACAAAAATCAATAAACTGTCGGCAAAGCCGCTGCCACCGGCGTTATCGACCACCGGGCGGGCGGGATAAATATCCCTGAATTCAGAAACGGCCTCGGTGACCTGATCGGGGGCGGCATCCGTTTCACCGGCCTGCAAAAAATCCGAAATCAAACGCCCCAGCGTGCGGTTCTGGCGTCGGATCAAGTCCGGCGACAGCATCCGCGATGCGTATTCGCTTTCATCCCGGCGTTTTTTGATATCCAGACCGATGCGGTGAAACAAGATCCGGTTCAGCCAGACCCTTAACAAATGTCGAAACATGAAAATCCTTAAAACTAATCCAGCCAGTCGGGGAACAAGGCATCTACGCCTTTGTTTTGTGACTTTTTCAAGGCCTTTTTCAGACCCTTCTCTTCTTTTTCCAGTTCACGTTCCAGTTTTTTGATGCGGCGGTTTAAATCTTCGACCCGGCGCAGGGTACGGTGGCGTTCTTTGGCCCGTTTGCGGGTGAACCATTTGCGGATTTGCCATTCCGACGCCACCCCGATCAATGCCAGTCCGGAAAAACCGATGACAAGTGCGCCTGCCAGATAGCCGACCTTGGTCAAACTGACGGCCGTTCCCCAAAAACCAATGGTGATCAGGGATGCGCCAAAGGTAAACAGCAGGCGTTTTTCCGTGCGGTCTTCGGTTTTTTTGCCCAGTTCAACTTCGGCAATATTGTTGGCAATTTCGGCACGGGCCATAATTTTCCATTTACGGAAGCTCAAGCCCTCGCCAACCGTGCGGCCTTCGCGGATAAACTGTTCCAGCCGGTAAAGCACATAATCGGCGCGTTGTTCCGGCGTCGGATTGGGGGCAAGCTGAACGTCGTTCGCATCATCGGTCATGACCGCCATTAGACCCGAAAGCCGTTAGCAAATGGTTTATGCCACGCTTTTGACCCGGATCAGGGCTTCATTGCGTTTACCGCGTTCGGTTTTGGCGTCCTGTAGGCGCTTGCGTTCGGTTTCAACAACGGCTTCGGGGGCTTTGGCAACAAATTTTTCATTGCCGAGCTTTTTCTGAAACTTGTCAATTTCGCTGTCCAGTTTGGCAATTTCTTTTTCCAGACGGCTGATTTCGGCGGCCACATCAATGACATCGGCAATGGGCAAGACCAGTGTCGCTTCGTCAATCACGTCCTGAACAGCCCCTTTCGGGATATCGCCATCCAGCACTTCAAGACGTGAAAGCCGTGCCAGACGTTGCAGTAAATCCCCGTGAACGGTCATCCGGTTTTGCATTTCCGCAGACGCATCCTTCAACAACAATGGCACTTTCGCCGATGGTGCCACATTCATTTCCGCGCGCAGGGTTCTGACCGATGAAACCAGCCGCACCACCCAATCCATTTCATCAATGGCACCCTGATCCATCAGGTTTTCATCATACCGGGGCCAGTCTGCCAGAATAAGTTTTGTTTTGCGCTCATCGCTTGATTGCTGCCATAATTCTTCGGTGATAAAGGGTGCAATCGGGTGCAACAATATTAAAATCTGGTCCAGCACCCAAGCGGCGGTGGCCTTGGTTTCAAGGGCTTTGGCTTCGTCACTTCCCTGAAACACCGGTTTTGCAAACTCAACATACCAATCACAGAACGTGCGCCAGATAAATTGATAAAGCGCCCCGGCGGCATCGTTGAAACGGTATTTATCCAGCGCGTCCGAGACGTCCTGTTCGGCTTTAACCACCGATGATACAATCCATTTGTTGAGCGTACTTTCAACCCGCGCCGGATCAAAACCGGGATCGGTTTTGCAACCGTTCATTTCACAGAACCGGGCCGCGTTCCACAATTTGGTGCAGAAATTACGGTAGCCTTCAACCCGGTCTTCGGACAGTTTGACATCGCGGCCCTGTGCGGCAAAAGCGGTCAGGGTAAAGCGCAAGGCATCGGCACCAAATTTATCGATTAAATGCAATGGATCAATGACGTTGCCTTTGGATTTGGACATTTTCTGGCCATGTTCATCACGCACCAGCGCATGGATGTAAACGGTGTGAAACGGCACTTCGTCCATGAACCGAAGGCCCATCATCATCATCCGCGCTACCCAGAAAAAGATAATATCGAACCCGGTGATCAGCACATCAGTCGGGTAATAGCGTTTGACGTCGGTTAGATCATCCGGCCAGCCAAGGGTTGAAAACGGCCACAGAGCGGACGAAAACCATGTATCCAGCACATCGGGATCGCGGGTTAGTTGGGTGTCTTTGCCATAATGGGCGCGGGCGGCCTTGATGGCATCGGCCTCGGTCATTTCAACAAAAATTTTCCCATCCGGTCCGAACCAGGCGGGAATTTGATGGCCCCACCAGATTTGCCGGGATACACACCACGGCTGGATATTGCGCATCCATTCGTAGTAGGTGTTTTCCCATTGTTTGGGAACAAACCGGGTATCGCCTTTTTCAGCGGCTTCAATCGCCGGTTTTGCCAGCGTTTTCGCATCGACAAACCATTGATCCATCAACCACGGTTCAATAACAACACCGGAGCGGTCGCCATAGGGAACGGTCATAAGGTTGTCTTCAACCCGGACCAGCAATCCAAGCGCGTCCATATCATCAACAATCATATCCCGGGCCTGAAAGCGGTCAAGACCTTGGTATTTTTCCGGTACGTTGTCATTCAGACAGGCATTGCCGTCAAAAATATTGATCATTTCAAGATTGTGACGCTTGCCCACTTCGAAATCATTGAAATCGTGGGCCGGGGTCATTTTCACGGCCCCTGTGCCTTTTTCCGGATCGGCATAGTCATCGGCGACAACGATCAATTTGCGCCCGACCAATGGCAAAAGACAATGTTTTCCAACCAATTCCGCATAACGGTCATCGTCGGGATGAACGGCGATCGCCACATCGCCCAGCATGGTTTCCGGGCGGGTGGTGGCGATGGTGACGAATTTTCCGTCCTGATTTTCTATGGGGTATTTGAAATACCACATTTTTCCGGTCAGTTCGCGTTGTTCCACTTCCAGATCGGAAATGGCGGTGTGTAGTTTCGGATCCCAATTCACCAACCGTTTGTCGCGGTAAATCAGACCGTCCCTGTAAAGCTCGACGAACACCTTACCCACCGCATGGCTTAGGCCTTCGTCCATGGTGAAGCGTTCCCGCGACCAGTCACAGGACGCACCCAAACGGCGTAATTGCCCGGTAATGGCCCCGCCCGATGTGGCTTTCCAGTCCCAGACTTTTTCAATAAATTTTTCCCGGCCGTAATCGTGGCGGTTTTCACCGTTTTCAGCCAATTGGCGTTCAACCACCATTTGCGTTGCGATGCCGGCATGATCGGTTCCCGGCTGCCACAGCACATCAAAGCCCTGCATGCGTTTATAACGCACCAGAATATCCTGCAACGTGTTGTTCAGGGCATGCCCCATATGCAAATTGCCGGTCACATTCGGTGGCGGGATAACAATGGTAAACGTTTCCGCGCCCGGCTTCTGACCACAGGAAAAAGCACCGGACTGTTCCCAATCGGTGTAATGTTTCAATTCAACCGCGTCTGGCCGATAGGTTTTATCCAGCATTGCCGGGGGTCCTTATATTTATTTCAAATGAGATTCCATTTGCCATGTTGTAACGCCCCGCAAAGGCGGACGCAAGATAACGGATGCGGAAAAAATTCAAACGGAATAGTTAAAAATCGAGGCGTTCGGCCCGGTTGACCATGGTGTCGATTTCTTTTTTAACCAGACGTTCGATCAGATACGGCAAATTGCGGTCAAGCCATTCACGCAACAACGGTTTCAGCATTTCACGAACGATGCCTTCCAATGTGACATCGTTGCTGGAACGTTCGATCCCCATATCCCGGCGATCCAGAATGGCCGCGGCCAGTTCGGCCAGAATATCCGATGAACTTTGCGCCGTTGGCCGCGAGATGACATCATCGGCAACCATATCCGGTGTCAGTTCCAGCATTTCTTCCATAGCCTGTGGAATCGGTGCCGGCTCCGGAATGGGTTCGGGTATCGGTTCGGGCATCGGTTCTGGAACAGGTTCTGGAATCGGTTCCGGCTCAGGTATGGGTTCCGGTTCAGGTTCAGGTTCCGGTTCCGGTTCCGGCTCAGGAATTGGCTCGGGTTCAGGTTCAGGAATCGGTTCCGGCTCAGGCTCCGGCTCAGGAATTGGCTCGGGTTCGGGTTCCGGTTCGGGTTCGGGTTCGGGCTCAGGTTCCGGTGCTGGTTCGGGTTCCGGGGCCGGTTCGGGAGTAGGCTCTGGAGCAGCGGCGACTTCTTCGGCTTCGCCGCCTTCTTCTTCGTCTTCTGCCAAGATCCGGCGAATAGAAGCAAGAATATCTTCCATCGAAGGTTCTTGTCCGTCTCCGTCTGCTGCTACTTCTTCACTCATACCCTGATAATCCGATTAATTGGCATTTGACGACTTGTTTAACCAACAATACGCACAGTATGGTTAACAAAACTTAAACTGGTTGGCGTCTGTTATTTATCAGACATGTATGGTTTCCGTACAATCGATTACCCCGCAATTATTCCACACCACCCGGACTGCGCCCACCAAACCAGCGTTCACGGACTTTTTTGTAATGCGCCGTCGGGTCATACATTTCCACCGGCAAATTCAATTCTTTGGCGGTTAATTTGCCAATGGCCGACAACAGTTGATAGATCGCAACACTTTCGTCCCGTTGTCCACGGACATGGGCAACGCGCGCATTCAACAGTTCCTGTTCCGCATCGAGCACGTCAAGTACCGTTCGGGAACCGACAGCGGCTTCGCGTTCAACCCCTTCCAGGGCGACAACGCTGGCTTCGATAGAGGCTTTCAACGACTGTACACGGGCACCGGCGGTAGCAACATTTTCCCACGCCTTGGTCGCCGCTTCAACGGCGGTACGGCGCGCACTGTCGATCAGCCTGACCCGTTGTGCCGCCTGCTGGCGTGACTGACGCAGCCGGGAATAAACATCGCCTTTCTGATAAAGCGGTACCGTCAAATTCAGTTTGATTTCAGCGGTGTCATTACGGCCATCTTCGCCCGAGGACTGCATGGAACGGCTTAAACTTGCCGATACATCCACCTCGGGAAGCAATTCGCCCCAGACTTCGTCAATATTGTCGAGCGCCGATTTGCGGTCAAATTCGGCGGCAATGACATCCGGATTGCGGCGTACGGCAATGCGCGCGGCATCTTCAACAGATGTGGCCTCAATGGTTGGCAGCACCGGGAGTTTGACCTTGGCCATAATGGCTTCGCCAACGACTTTTTTATAAGCCGCTCTGGAAACTTCAAGATCGCCTTCGGACTGGATGCGGTCAGCCACAGCGGTGGCAAGCCGGGCTTCGGCCTGATTGACATCGGTGCGGGTGATTTCACCTACGGCAAAACGGTCACGGGTGGCTTCCAGTTGGCGTTTCAAAACCCGTTCGTTATTGATGTTCAGATCAAGCACCGCCTGATCACGGTATACATCCAGGTAAGCCGTCGCCGTACTCAGCAAAACAGTTTGTTCCGTCGTCAACAAACGCGCCCGGGCGGCACGAACATCATTTTCCGCACCGGATGTGGCCGCCAACGTCCGGCCGCCACGGAACAACGGTTGCGTCACCGACAAAGTAATACTTTTAGGATCCCGGTGTTGTTTTCGGTCTACCGTGCTGGTGGAATTAAAAACCGACGAAGCCCCGACATCGGCGCTGACGGAAACATCAGGGCGCCAATTGGCAAGGGCTTGGGGAACGCCTTCGTCAGTGCTGCGCAATCCGGCACGGGCGGCCTGCAAATCGGGATTGTTCAGGTAGGCGGCGACGAAGGCCTCTTCCAGCGTTTGCGCCGACAACGGCGACGCCGCCACAACAAACGCGACAGCCCACGCCGACAAGGCCTTAACCAAGCCTCCTTTACAGAGCGAAAAAACATAACCGGTATTATTCACAAATCCATCCCCACACGGGTTCATTTCCCAAATTTTCCACTGGTCCATACCGCAGAATCATGACTTTCAGCAAACGGGAAACCAACATTTCAGATACCACCAACTTTTCAGATATCAAACGTATATGCCCCCGATAAAAAAGTAAAACCTTACGTTTTCTGCAATCATTCAGTCAGATCGGCTTGAACAGGTCAATAGCAGCCCTGAAAACCGCAGAAACACTTGAATTATTAAAAAAAAAATACATGTGACAACATTAAAACCGCGAATCCACAAACACAACCGACACCTTGAGACCCCGGCAAATACAGGCTTAACCTGCGAACCTGAAGCGGGGCTTTTCCTCGAACCCCGGCAAAAAAGGCGCGTTGACATCAAACAATTGACGTTGGTTCAACATGCCATGCACCCGCGTCACCAACACGGCTTTACCAAGACCAATGCCGTTTTTCAAAATCGCCACCAGACGCCCGCCTTCGGCAAGTTGGGCGCTAATGGCAGCAGGAATTTCCGAAACAGCACCTTCGAATAAAATCACATCGTAAGGCGCCTGTTTGGCATAGCCTTCGGACAATGGCGCATCAATCAGCACCACATTATCCGATCCAACCGACGATAACTTTTTCGATATTTGCAGGGCAAAACTTTTATCGTCTTCAAGGGCGACAACGGTTGCCACCAAATGCGACAGGATTGCGGAACCGTAACCGTTTGCGCTGCTCAGGAACAGCGCGACATCGTTTTCACGAAGCTCGGCACCTTGCAGCAAACGCGCCAGAACCATTGGGGATGTCATAAAACGGCCATTTTCAAATTTGATGGCATCATCAATATAAGCGATATCCGCTTTATCGGCGGGAACAAACTGTTCGCGCGGAATGGCTTCGACGGCTTCAAGAATGCGGGTATCTGTTACGCCGTGGGGCCGGATCTGGCTTTCAACCATGATGTGGCGAATTTCAGAATAATTCATATCACGCCTTTCTAAAGTTCAGAGGTGGGCAAAAGTTCAGAGTTGGGCATAAATTCAGGACCTGACCCCGGACACTCCAGACAATTAAATCAATCAAACAACAACGAAAAAACACATAAACCCCTTATACTGTCAAGGTTCCGGAAAAACAATCCTGCGCAAGGCAAAATAGCCTTTCACCCTGTCAATTTTTTATTATCTTGAAATCAGTGAATTTACCCTCTTGACCGGGCGGATATCGTCGTCTAGTTTCCCCAACCACCGAGACCGGGGCAATCAACGCAACGGCTTTCTTCCGGAAAGATCACAAACAACATCGTGAGCTTTTTGGTTGATTTAGGTGGCGCGGTGGCGGAGAGGCTACGCAGCGGCCTGCAAAGCCGTGTACACCGGTTCGAATCCGGTCCGCGCCTCCATTGATCCGGCGTAGCTCAGTTGGTAGAGCAAGCGGCTGTTAACCGCTTTGCCGCAGGTTCGAGTCCTGCCGCCGGAGCCATTTATAAAAAAGGGACGCACAAACGTGCGTCCCTTTTTTTTGATTTGTTATAATTTTCTGACAGGTCAGATAAAATAACCGACGATAATCAGCCCGCTCAACACAGTTGAGCCCACAACTGTTTTTATCAGGTTGCTTTGTGACATATCCATATCCCGGTTGCTGAAAATATAACCCAGCACCAGAAAAATAATGATATTGATCAAGCCATGAGATACCCAATGGTGCCCTGTCATGGCAACGAGCAGATTATGAACAGATTCGTTGCTTTCCTTAAGCACAACCAAAAGAGCGCTTAAAATACTGGCAATGGAATAAGACAAACCATAACCAACAACCCGGCTGTCCAGCTCGGTGGATACATTTTGTTGTACAGACATTTTTTTCACTCCTTTGGATTATTTCGGAAGAAGGGCAACTTTGATGCCCATGTTGATGAAAGCGCCTGCGCCCTCCATCGCCAGAATCATCAGAACAGTGAGTGCGGATGTCCACAAAACGACTGTTCGATTGGCCGCTTTCCTGACCAGATCAGAAGACGCCGCAATCGGCAAAACCGTACCCAGCAATAACAGCATCAGGAAAAGATGTTCTTTGGATTCCATGTCTTTTATCCGCTAAAACCATGCTGAATTCAGAAATTTCCAATGAATTTCCGAAAAATTCCGTTGCACCGGCAAAAAATCCATGTTGGACTATGGGGCAGTCCGAACATCGAAAGCAAAGGATGCAAAGCAGCCATGACAAAGAAAGCAAAAACAGCTTCGGCAAAAAAAACCGAAAAAAAGAAACCCCGGAAAAAAAGAAAATCATACCCACGCAAAATAGGTGATGAACAAACCGTTGGTGTCCTTGAAGGCCCTGTGCGATCCCTGATCAGTTCGCATTTTTTAAATGCCCCTGACTGATCACCACAAACACCTTCTGGAAAAAGCCGCCAGGCGTCATCAAAACGGCAACACCGCATCCGCCATTCATCTCTACAAACGGGTTTTGAAACAGATCCCCGATGACGCAAGCGTCCTATCCAATTACGGGGCGGCGTTAAACGATCAATTTGATTACCGGTCCGCGTTAACAGTTTTTGCCCGCGCTTATGAAATTGCCCCCGAAACCACGGGATTGCTCAACAATTACGCCAATGCCCATCTTGGCCTTGGTCATTTTGGCGACGCCATTGCATTATTCAAACAAGCGCTTGAATTATCCCCTGATGACCCGGTATTGCTGAAAAATCTGGGCAACGCGTATCATCAATCGGGGGATTTTACCGCCGCCATCCGCTGTTTCGATCAAACCCTTGAAAACGACGTTGATAATGCCCAGGTCCACTGTCTGAAGGGCTTTTCTCTTGCTGCCCTTGGCAGGCTGGATGAATGCTGGAAAGCCTATCAATGGCGCTGGAAAATACCGGATGCGCCTCCCCCCCGGCCTTATACGGTGCCCATCTGGGATGGGTCGGATCCGGGCGGGAAAAGCCTGATAATATGGGGCGAACAGGGAATCGGTGATGAAATCCTGTTCGCAGGGCTGATCCATGATGTCTTAAAGCTGAACGGAAAGGTTGCCGTTGAATGCGAGCCGCGCCTGAAGCCCCTGTTTGAACGCGCATTCCCCGGCATTTCCGTTATCGCCCGGAGGCAGGAAAAAACTGCAGACAATTTTCATTTTCAAATCCCTGCCGGTGATCTGCCTGCATTATTCAGGCCTTCGCTGTCATCATTTACAGCCAACACAGGTTATCTGAAGTCCGACCCGGATAAAACAGCGGCACTTCGCCGCACATATCTTGATCAAACCGGGGCTGAACGTTTAATCGGCATTTCATGGCTTGGCGGCAGTGACAGCGCCCGCAGCCAAAGAAGTCTCGAACTTGCCGACTGGAAGGATTTCCTTCAAACGTTTGCCGATGATACCGCCTTCATCAGCCTGCAATACGGCGATGTTGCATCGGAAATCAACCAATTCAATAAAACCTGGAAAACCCCGGTTCTGTTTGATGAAAGCGTTGATCCCCTTGCCGACATGGACGGGGCGGCGTGCCAGACGGCAGCGATGGACCATATTATCACGGTTGCCAATGCCACGGCGCATCTGGCCGGGGCGTTAAACGTCAAGGGGTTTGTTTTACATCCCGCCAACGCTGACTGGATCTGGTTGCTGCAAAATGAAAAATCACCGTGGTATCCGTCACTTCGGCATATCCGGCAACCCGACCCCGGCCAATGGTCAGGCATTTTTGACACACTGGTTTGTGAGTTTTCAAATTGCTAAACCCCATGCAACAATGGGGAATGCGGCTTTTTTTATCCCTGATTTTTGTTTTTTTGGTAACGTTGAACCCGGTTCCGGTCGATGCTCAGTCCCGGGCAAATTCCTGTCTGAAACCAAGCATAAAACCGCAAGTATCGCTTCGCATCAAACAGGCCCGCATCAAAGTCAGCACCGGACGCAGCCGCAAACAATTACTGTCCATTCGCGGACGCAGCGGATCATCGGCCACCGGGGCCGGTTGGCAACCGGTTGGGTTAACCTTGACTTCGACTCTGTTTCAAAGCCAGACGGCCATACAGGCCCAACCCATGGCGGGCGGACTTTACTGTATCCAGCCAGCCGCCATCACAGCGACCATAGGTTTTGATAAATTCAAAGTCTTTATTGCCCGAGAATACCCGCGTTACAGCTGTGAATTCAACATTATCCACGAACACGAAATGACCCATGTGGATATTTTCAAACGCACGCTTCGGGAATTCACACCCCGTTTTCAGACCAGATTAAATGAGGCCGTCCGCCGCCTGAAACCACTAACGTCCCGCACCCCCGACAGGGGCGCCCGCTCGGTCCAGCGCGATCTGCAACGAGCCATGCTGCCCTTGATCAATACTTTTTCCCGGAAACTGGATCAGCGCAATGGCCGCATCGACAGCCCGCAATCCTATCTGCAAATTCTGAGGCGATGCAAAAACTGGTAAATTATTTCTTTCTTTGCCAGCCTCGGCCTTTGCCAATAATGCCTGAGCCGAATTTGGCCCGTACCTGATCAATGGCGTTTTCTATTTTCATGCGTTCCTGATGACCGGTATCCAGCAAATCGCCGGTTTCGGCATTTTCCATGGATTCCAGTTTTTGCGCCCCGGCACCAATCAGGCGAAAAAACCGGCCATCCGTTTCTTTATCCAACAACAGCCGCAGGGCTTGATAGATGTCTTCTGACAGATATGTCGGGTACGGCAACTGTTTCGAGCGGGTAATCAATTGAAAATTGGCAAACCGCAATTTCAGCGTCACGGCCCGGGACGACAGCCCGGCTTTTTTCAGGCGTCCTGAAATTTTATCACAAAGCGACCACAAGGTCTGATCCAGTGTTTCCATATCGCTGACATCTTTATCAAAGGTCGTCTCGGCGGAAATGCTTTTGGCTTTGGATGCGGTTTCCACAACCCGTTCATCCAAACCATTTGAAAACAGTTTTAACCGATGCCCTATCGATCCAAATTTCTCAATAAGCCAGTTTTCATCACAGGCACTGATTTGCCCGATGGTGCGAAGATCATAACTTTCCAGCTTCCTTTGCAGGGATTTTCCCACCCCCCACAACATGGACACCGGTTTGTCGGCCAGAAATGACTTGGCCTCGGATCGGCCAATAAGCGAAAACCCCCGCGGTTTATCCAGATCGGAGGCCAGCTTGGCCAGAAATTTGTTGACCGATAAACCGACCGATGCCGAAACCCCGACTTTGCTTTCGATGTCATCAACCAGTCTTGCCAATGTCACCGCCGGGGGATGACCATGCAGCGTTTCAGTTCCCGACAAATCAAGGAAAGCCTCGTCAATGGAAATCGGTTCCACCAACGGCGTCACCGCAAACATCAAGGCCCTGACGGCCAGTCCGGCTTCACGGTATTTATCCATATCCGGTTTGATGACAACCGCGTCCGGGCAGCGTTTTAACGCTTGATACATGGGCATGGCCGAGCGGACGCCGTGAATACGCGCGATATAGCAACAGGCCGCGACAACGCCGCGCACGCCGCCGCCGACAATGACGGGTTTGCCTTGCAAGGCCGGATTGTCGCGTTTTTCAACGCTTGCAAAAAACGCATCGCAATCAATGTGGGCCAGCGATAGCGTCGCCAGTTCCGGGTGCCGGATCAGCCGCCCGCCGCCACAATGCGGGCAAACCGGGTTCCGGTTTTGCCCGGAAAGATCGGGAATTTGCCGATAACAATCGCGGCACAAAGCGTCCATCATAAAAAGATAATCTTTCACGCACCTTGACGGGATTTCCCGTCGGAGTAAAACTAATGTATATATAAAACCAATGTGTATATAAGATCCTGTTTTTATCATTACAGCATTTTTCAAGATTACAGCAATTTTTCGGATAAGACGTTGACCAAATCACAATCCAGTTCAATCACATCTTCCAGACCGGAAACCGGTGACGACGTGAAGCAAGCCTTGCAGCTTGAAATCCGTCATTTGCAAAGCACGGTTCTGGCGCTGCGTGAAGAGTTGGAAAAAACCCGGTCTGAAAGTGCCAGCAAGGTCCAGCAAGCCGTTTCCAACAACCGCGATGAAATCAGCCAGCTCAAAACCACGGCCGCGGCCTTGCGCGAAGAAATGGAAAATCTGAATTTTGAAAAAACCCGGGCCGTACAGGAAGCCTACAGCCATTCGCAAAGTGAAATTGCACAACTGAAAAACACGGCGCAGGCGCTCCGGGATGAACTGGAACGGGTTCAGAACCAGATGGCCGAAGAAGTGCAAAAAACCGCGTCATCGTTCCATGACGAAATTACCCAGTTACGCGGTGCCGCACAGGCCTTGCGCGAAGAATTGGAAAATTTACGTATCGACAAAGAAGAAAGCGTGCAAAAAGCCGTCGTCGATGGCAGCTCGGAAATTCATGAATTGCGGCAAACGGCGCAAAGCTTGCGTGAAGAGCTGGAAAACGTAAAATTTGAATATGAAGACCGGCTTGAGAAACAAGCCCGTCACACAAGGGACGAAACAGGACAATTGCAACAAACCATCGCAAGAATGCGGGAAGAACTCGAAAAAACCGGAAAAGGATAGAATATCCATGGAAAACACCAGCAAACCAAAAACCATCGTCCGCAAACCAAAACCGGCACGGGTGGGGAAAAAACCAGAAACCAATATCATGCTGGAACAGGCCCAGAAAAAACTCAAACAGGCCGAGATGCTGTTGGATTTATCCAGGCGCGTCGCCGCAATTGAAAGCCTGGACGAAGTTCTGGAAACGCTGATTTCCATCACCACAACCGAATTGAATGCGGAACGGGGTACACTGTTCCTCAACGACCCGGTTACCGAAGAGCTGTATTCACGCATCGCCCAGGGGACTTTTTCCCGGGAAATCCGCATTATGAATAATTCCGGTATTGCCGGAGCGGTATTCAACAGCGCCAAAGGTGAAATAATCGACAATCCCTATAATGACAGTCGTTTCAACCACACCATTGACGAACAGACCGGGTTCAAAACCCGCAGCATTCTGTGCGCACCCATTACCACCGTCAAAGGCGAGGTCATCGGCGTCACCCAGATTTTGAATAAAATCGACGGCCATTTTACGCCTGAAGACCTTAACCTGCTGGAAGCCATGACCACGCAAGCCTGTGTCGCGTTGCAAAGCACACAGTTCGTCGAACACATGAAAAAAAGCCGGGAAAAAGAGCTGGAATTTCTGGATATTGTTTCCGACGTCACGTCCGAGTTGGAACTGGGATCATTATTAAGCAAGGTCATGCAGGAAGCCACCCGGATGCTGTCGGCAGACCGTTCCACATTGTTCCTGAACGATGAAAAAACCGGTGAATTGTTCTCCCGGGTTGCCATGGGTGACAGTATCGGGGAAATCCGTCTGCCCAACAATGCCGGGATTGCCGGTGCGGTTTTCACATCCGGTCATACCGTCAACATTCCCTATGCCTATGCCGATTTGCGCTTTAATCCTGCGTTCGATAAACAGACCGGCTATTTCACCCGTTCGATTTTATGCGTCCCCGTCGCCAATAAAGACGGCAAGGTCATCGGTGTTACCCAGGTTTTGAACAAAAGCGGCGGGCCTTTTAACGACGAAGACGAAAGCCGATTAAAAGCGTTTACGGCGCAGGTTTCCATCGCCCTTGAAAACGCCAAGCTGTTCGAAGACGTGCAAAACATGAAAAACTATAACGAAAGCATGCTGGAAAGTATGTCGAACGGCGTCATCACCATGGATGAAGACGGCAAAATCGTCACCTGTAACGCCGCCGGGCTGAACATTACCAAATCAAAACTGAACGACGTCATCGGCAAAACGGCCGAAGAATTTTTTACCGGTAAAAATGACTGGATCATCGAAAAAATCAAAAAAGTCGAAGACGAAGAACAAGCCGATATTTTCATGGATGCGGAAATGGAATTCGACGAAGAAACGCTTTCCGTCAACATCAACCTGATGCCGTTGATGAACCCCGAAGGCAAATGTCTGGGTTCCATGGTGATGATCGAAGACATCAGTTCGGAAAAACGCATGAAATCAACCATGTCCCGCTATATGGATCCGGGTCTGGCCGATCAGTTGATGGAAGGCGGCGACGATTTCCTGGGCGGCAAAAGCACCGAAGCCACCGTGCTTTTTTCCGATGTTCGAAGTTTCACCACCTTGACGGAAAGTCTGGGCGCGCAAGGCACCGTTGCCATGCTCAATGAATATTTCACCATCATGGTCGATTGCATCACGGCCGAGGAAGGCATGCTTGATAAATTCATCGGTGATGCCATCATGGCCGGGTTTGGCATTCCTATTGCCCACGAAGACGACGAAGACCGCGCCGTCCGCGCCGCCATATCCATGATCGCCGATATGCGGAAATGGAATGTGGAACGCGAAGCCAGAGGCGAATTGCCGCTCGACATGGGCATCGGATTAAATACCGACAATGTGGTGTCCGGTAATATCGGATCACCCAAACGCATGGACTTCACCATGATCGGGGACGGCGTCAATTTGGCGGCGCGCCTTGAATCGGCCTGCAAACAATATTCCGCCCGGATACTGATCAGCGAATACACCAAGGCCAAACTGAAAGGTACCTACCGGTTGCGCGATGTGGATATGGTGGTGGTCAAGGGAAAAACCGAACCGGTTGGCGTTTATGAAGTGCTTGATTACCACACCGAAAAAACGTTCCCGAATTTAATGGATACGGTTAATTACTTCAACGAAGGGGTGCGGCTGTACCGAAATGGTGACTGGGACAAATCCATCTCCAATTTTCATGAAGCCCTGAAAGCCAACCCCGACGACAAACTTTCGGAAACCTATATCGGGCGTTGTCAGCACCTGAAAGCCGAGCCTCCCAAAGACTGGGACGGTGTCTGGGTGATGACGTCAAAGTAAACAGAAAAGTAAACTGTCACCGTAATGCACCGTAATGGCCACCGTAATGGCACCGTAATGGGTCACCGTAATGGTCACCGTAATGTAAATGTGGATTACGATGTAGTTACCAAACTTTCGGAAGTGGTGTCTTAACACTCATGATACAGGGACAAAAACTTTGCCTTTTTGTAAGCACTGTGGAGATGAAATTGAGTTTCGTTATATAGACGGACAGAGAACGCCAATTCACATACACGGCGGTCGGTGTTTGACACGCAACTACTCTGATAAGAATAATTATCTATGGGAAAGCACAACCCAGATTTCTGCGCTGGAATCGTATATTAATCCCAACGCAAAATGCCCCGTTTGCGATAAACCTGTTTTTTTCTATCAAAGCCCGGATGGTGGAAGGGTGTTTTTTGACGATCTTGGTTGGCCATGGCCTAAACATCCCTGCACGAACAATTCATCTCCTCAACACAGAACCATCCAATCAACTGGGATTAAATCTGGAAAGTTTTATTTTAAAAATAAACACGATGAACCGCTCGTAATGTATAGACTTCTAAATCATATAGTGCGAGATAATCGGTTGTATGCTAAATTTAATAAGATTGGCTCAAATCTAATTTTTTGTGCATCCGTAAGCATAGAAAGCTTGCAGGAAAATAGCACAAATGCGCAAGACTTCTTGGATGCGCCATCTTTTGTGAAAAAAAAGATTAATGACCAACCGAGCTATCGATTGGTAGAATTTATCTCTACGCGATTACAAAAAATTCAGGGTATTAAAATGCGGCTTGAAAAAGAGAGGATTACCATATCCTTCTAGTTCACCCCAGCGTAAATTCGTAAGATTAAGGTGACACGGTGTAATTGCGCTAGGGTGATCACTCTCCGGGTTTATAATACGGAATTCGGTGACAGTTTACTTAATTATCTTGAATTCGGTGACAGTTTACTTAATTATCTTGAATAGCATGTTTATTTGGTGGTGGCGACGAACACGCCGTCCCAATCGTCGCCGGGAGGGTTGGCTTTAAAGTCGGCAACCCGGGTTTCGTATAAATCATACAATCCATCGAGGCCATAGGGTTCACACAAATAGCGACATTCCTGCAATTCTTTCAGGCAAAGTTCCCAATTCTGTTTGGCATAAGCATCGAGCATGACAACATGGTGTTTTTCCAGTTCCCTGAAATCCGCGGACTGGGCCATTTCTTCGTCCCCCAGCAAACAATAAATCCGCACCGCTTCGGTTTTGCCTTTAACCTTGATTAAATCCAGTTCCAGCGTCGCCAGACCTTTGACCTGGGCTTCGGTTTTTTCGCCGATAACAATGTTAACGCCATAGCTTTTCGATTGGCCTTCGAGCCGGGCGGCAAGGTTGACCGTATCGCCGAGAACGGAATAATCAAAGCGTTGATCGGACCCCATATTGCCGACCACCGCCGGGCCACTGTTGAGACCAAGGCCAACCTTTAAAGGAATGTGTTTGCGGCCTTCTTCTTTGGCCTCTTTTTCAAGACGATCATTCAAAGGATCCATTTCCGCCAGCATGGCCAACGCCGACATACAGCCGTGATAGGCATGGTCTTCATCATCCAAAGGCGCATTCCAGAACGCCATGATGCAATCGCCCATGTATTTATCCACCGTGCCCTGGCGTTCAAGGATGACATTGGTCAACGGCGTCAATAATTTGTTGATCAGACTTGTCAGACCAATGGCGTCAAATTGTTCGGATATGGTGGTAAAGCCGCGCACATCACAAAACAGCAATGTCATATCGCGCTGATCACCGCCCAGTTTCAACTCGCCCGGATTACCGGCCACTTTTTTCACCATGTCCGGAGACAGGTATTTGGAAAAAGCATCGCGGGTCTGTTTTCGCTGAGCCTCTTCCCTGGCATAGCCGACATAGGTCAGCGTCGTATAGATCAATAACGTGGAAACGATGGAATAACTGGCGTCCAGCAAAACCAGTTCATTGGTAAACAGATACCATGACAGCCAACCGGCACTGGTTGCGGTTGCCGCAAACAGCAATCCCGTCCATTTGGCACCGACCCACGGCACCAGAATAATCATGATCAAACCCCCGAACAGAATAAATCCCAATTCGGCACCGGTGGCGTAATTGGGCCGTTGCAAAAAGGATTTCTGTAAAATGGTTTCGATGATCTGGGCATGGACTTCGACCCCGGGAATATCCCGTTCCGTCGGGATTGACCTGATATCGCGAAGCCCGGTCGCCGAGGTACCAAGAATAAGCATTTTACCCCGGATCATTTTTGGATCAACCGTGCCATTCAAAACATCCCGGGCGGAAACATATTTCGATTTATCGGATTTTGAAAAATACGGCCATATGCGACCCCGGTTATCGGTCTGAACCGAAAGCCCCCTGGCAATGGCGACGGTTTTCACGCCGGCCTGATTGACTTTGACCAGTACGGTTTTCCGCCCCGTTGCAATTCTCAGCATTTCAATGGTCAAAGCCGGGAAATATTTTTTTTGATGGGTGAAAAACAGCGGCACATTGCGAATAATGCCATCCTGATCCGGCAGCGCATTGAACATGCCGAATCCGGCCTTCGGGTTCTTGATCGCCGCTTTTTCCAAAACCGGGATGTTTCTGACAATGCTGGGAAAGGACGGGATAATCGTCGACAGATCACGGGCGTTTTTGGATTTGACAATGGCTACGGACTGTTTGGCCGGCGGGCCTTTGACGCCTTCGGTTTCGGAAGGCCGACCCGCTTGTCCCAATACCACCCGGCTGCGCCGGATGACATTGGCAAAAACTTCGTCGTTGCTGACCAGTTTGTTGAGTTTGGCTTTGGTTTCCGGGTCCAGACCGACAACGTTATCGGCGACGCTGGCTGGATTCAGGCGGTCCGGTTCGGCAAACACCATATCGTAGGCAAAAACAATGCCGCCCATTTGCATGACATTGGACGTCAGTTTCGCCAACACCGTGCGTGGCCATGGCCATTGCCCGATGCTTTCAAGGCTTTGTTCATCGATATCGATAATCGTTACCGGTTTTTGTTTGGCAGGCGGTATGGGGCGCGGTTTGGCCTGTTGATAAAAATCAAAGACTTTCAGGCGGGCCAATTCCAACGGCCCCGGATTCCATAGATACATAAACAGAAACCCGGCCAGTAATGCATACCCCAGCAACCGGTCAATCCGGAAAAGGCTATTGAAAATTGTCCGCATTGGTAAAAAGCGTCCCCTGATTTGGTGAAAAACATCACCTGATTTTATTATAGTTAATCAATTGTTGTCAGAGTTCTTATTGAAATCAAGGGAAAACTTATAAATATATATAATCAGACATAGTCAGAACGCCATCAAATCAGTATCATGTCCCCCAACCCCGGCAGAACAGCAGAAAGCGAACCGAAGACTGCATGAGCGATAAATCAAACCGCGAATGGCTAAAACCATTCCTGAAGCCGTTAAAACCAACCTTCCGCGAAGTGTTGTTCATGTCGGCGTTTGTCAATTTGATGGCATTGGCAGTGCCTATTTTTACCATGCAAACCTATGACCGGGTCATTTCAAGCGCAGGGATATCAACGTTAGTCGGTTTCATCCTTGGTATGATTGTGGTCGTCATTTTTGATTACGTACTGCGTCAGGCGCGATCACGCATCATGCAAACGGTGGCCTTGCGTATTGATGTTATGGTCGGGCGCAAACTGTTTGAAAAACTGATGGAAGTTCCCCTTGCCACGCTGGAAGCCAAACCGGCCAACTATTGGCAATCCCTGTTTCGGGATGTAGACGTTGTCCGCAACACATTGTCCGGCGCATCGGCATTATTATTGGCCGATTTACCGTTCGCATTCATGTTTTTGGGCCTGATTTTGGTCATTGCCCTGCCCGTTGCCTGGGTTTTGCTGGTTATCCTGCCGCTTTTTATGGTTATTGCATGGCGATCAGCCGGCACCATGGCCGACGCCAACGAACAGGAACGGGAAAGTACATTAAACCGCGATGGTCTGATTGCGGAAATGATTGCCGGACGCACCACCATCAAGGCCTTGGCACTGGACGGTGCCATGCGTCCCCATTGGGAACAAAAACATGCCGACAATATTGCCAACGCCATCACCCGCGGGGCCAAATCGGATTTTTATTCCAGTTTCGGCGGTACCTTGACAATGATGACCACGGTGATGATGACCAGCGTCGGCGCGGTTATGATTATTGACGGCGTAATGACGATGGGCTCTTTGATCGCCACCAACATGTTATCCGGGCGCCTTATCGGACCGCTCAATCAACTGGTCGGGCAATGGCGGTCCTATAACAGCTTCAAACAATCGGTGGAAAGACTGGGCGAGGTTTTCAATACCGTGAGCGACCGTACGGAAAGTGAAATTAAACTGGACCGCCCCAAAGGCCGGATCGAGGTGGAAAACGTCACTTTTTCCTACGGCGAAGAAATGGCACCCGTTGTTGATCAGGTCGTTGTCAAAATTGATTCACTGGGCATCCACGCTCTTGTCGGGCGCAACGGCAGCGGCAAAACGACGTTGCTGAAACTTATTCAGGGGCTTTACACGCCGACATCCGGACGGGTCTTGCTGGACGGCGCCGATATCGCCCAGTTTTCCCGTTCCGAACTGGCCCGCTGGATGGGGTACGTGCCACAGGAATGCGTGTTATTTGCCGGAACCGTGCGCGATAACATCTCTCACCGTATTCCCGATGCGTCGGACGAAGAAATCATCAAAGCCGCCACCGAAGCCGGAGTCCACAGTTTCATCATTGATTTGCCTGATGGCTATGCCACGGAAATCGGCGAAGCCGGCTCCCGGCTGTCGGGTGGACAAAGGCAACGCATCGCCATTGCCCGGGCCTTGTTGGGTGACCCGCCGGTGTTGTTGCTGGATGAACCGTCCAGCAGTCTGGACCGTCAGGCCGAGCAGGCGTTAAGAAAAACCCTGCTGGAAATCGGCGAGGAACGCACGGTTATCATGGTAACCCACAGCCCGATTCTGCTGGCCGCATGCAAAGATCTGGTGGCGCTGGATAAAGGCAAGGTTGCCCTTTCCGGGCCGGCGAAAGATATTTTACCGCAACTGTTTGGCAAGGCACCGAAAACCGACAGCGGGAAAAAACCGTCTCTGCCAATCAAGCCTGCCATCAAATCCGCCGCCAAACCACAGGTTAAGCCAGCCACCAAACCAGCTGCCCGCCCCGGCACAAACACAGGCACACAGCAACAAAAACCGCCCCACCCCCGTCAACAGACCCCGGCCCGGCAACAACCGTCACCTCCCACCACGGCACCGAAACCAACGGCCAACAAGACGGCCCCTGCTTCCGCTCGGCAATCCACACAGGCGGCCAAACCTCAGTCCCCTGTTCCGCCTGCCGAAGCCAAGCCGGATGAGGCCGGAACCCGGATGTTCAAGTTAAATAAAGACAGTGCAAATACACCAACCAGTGATCCCTATGCGGATTTGATTGACCGCGAACAAAGCAAGCCATAGCCCCGGAGACAACCATGGCAACTGAAAACCCGACCACACAACAACCGGATCCATTGGAACAGCTGATGTTGTCCCACAAAATGCCCAGTTGGCGGTTGTTTGCCTGGCCTGTGATGATTTTTGTCATCATCATGGTTATCTGGTCATTTTTTGTCCGTCTGGACGAAGTTTCGACAGCACCGGGCGAAGTCGTACCCCAGGGCAAGATCAAAGTCATTCAGCATCTTGAAGGCGGAATTGTCGAAGATATCTTTGTTTCCGAAGGAGATACCGTCAGAAAAGGTCAACCGTTACTGCAACTTGATCTGGCCTCCAGCGGCACCAACGTCGATGAATTGCAGGTCCGCCTTGATGGTGAACAATTGGTTCGCGCCCGTCTGATCGCGGAATCAACCGGGCAACCGCTGACGTTCCCCGAAGATATTGCCCGCCGTCGCCCGGCATTGGCCAATGCCCAGCGCGAAGCCTATCTTGCACGGCGCCGGGAACTGGACTCGACCCTGAAAGTGATGGAAGAACAGGTCCGGCAAAAAGAGCTGGAAGTTGATGAATTGAAAGCCCGGGCGCAGGCCGTCAACCAGAATTACAAACTGGCCCGGGAACGCTTTAAAATGTCCAAATCCCTGTTGGCCGAAGGCTTGACGGCAAGGATGGATCACCTTGAACTGCAGGCCGAAGTGGAAAAACTGCGCGGCGAGAGAAAAAGCCTGAAACCCGCATTGCCCAAAGCACAGGCTGCCGTCAAGGAGATCAAGCAACGCCTTCAGGAAGGAGAAATCAAATTCCGCCGCGAAGCCCAGGAACAATTGGGCAAAAGCGAACAGGATATCGCAAGGATCAAGGAATTGCTGTCAACGGCAAATGAACAGGGTTTGCGCGCTGAAATCAAAAGCCCCATCGACGGGGTTGTCCAGAATATGGTCAACAACACCATTGGCGGCGTTGTCCGCCCCGGCGAGCCGATCATGGAGATTGTCCCGATCGGTGAAAATCTGGTGATTGAAGTCAAACTGAACCCGACCGAACGCGGTTTCGTCAACATCGGTCAACGGGCATTGGTTAAAATTTCCGCCTATGATTTCGCCCGCTACGGTGGTCTAGAAGGCGAGGTTATCCGGGTTGCCCCGGATTCCAGTACCGATGAAAATGGTGCACCTTATTTTCAGGTCATCGTCCGGACCGATAAAAACTATCTTGGCACATCCGAAGGCAGCCTTCCGATCACGCCGGGGATGCAAGCCACCGTTGATATTCTGACCGGAGAAAAAACCGTCATCGATTACATTATCAGCCCGATTCTGAAACTTAAATACGAGGCATTCCGTGAACGTTAGGACAAAAAACAGCCATTGGGTCTGAATAAAGCCATGCTTAGGGTCCTGACTTATTCAATTTATGCAAACCCTTTCGAGCGCAGCAGATTTGTCCCCTGAATGCGTCAAAAGGCTTTGAAAATGCACCATATTTCCTGCATCCTTTTACCTGTTCAGGGAATAAATCTGCACGCGCAGAATGGATGACTTAAATGAGTATGCCCCCCTAAAACGTCTAAGTATTTGTTTTTTATTAACTGTTCTGTATATAAATAAGCATGCTTGGGGGATCGCAGGTCATTTGTGAAGTTCCAGCACCTTACATTCAAGGCGCCATGGCGTCTGGCTACGGACAAAAACCGCTGGCTTTCAATTTGACGACGGAAAGGAAGACCATGTCTTTCGCGACAATATTAGGTGTTTTCGGGGCGTTGGGCCTGTTTTTGGGTGCGATTCTGCTTAGCACGGACAACTATCTGATTTTCTTGAGTTTTTCCAGTTTTATTCTGGTTGTCGGCGGAACACTGGCATCAACCTTCATCTCTTATGAACCGCGCTATGTGCTGATGTCACTGAAACTGATCTGGCGCATTCTGTTTTCACCGAAAGTCGGTCGTAATTTGTTGAAAAGCGAAGTTGGCCGGGTTATCCGCTGGGCCTATACGGTGCAAAAGAATGGCATCCCGGCACTGGAAGCAGAATCAAAAAAAGCCGTTCGCGGCGATAAATTTCTGAAATTCGGTGTTGAAATGGTCGTCAGTGGCTACAGCGGCGAAGAAGTCCGCGAAATCATGGACAATACCATCGAAACCACTTTTGGCCGCAATACGGTTCAGGTCGAGATTTTAAAGAGCATGGGCGGAGCCGCCCCCGCATTCGGCATGATCGGCACCCTGATTGGCTTGATCATCATGCTTGATAACATGGGCGGTGACCCGTCACAGTTAGGTGCCGGGCTGGCTGTTGCCTTATTGACGACACTTTACGGTGTCATGTTTTCACGGATTATTTTTTTACCGGCAGCGACAAAAATCCTGCAACGGGAACAGATTATCCGTTTCCGTAATTATCTGGTTGCCGAAGGTTTGGCGCTATTGGCTGACCGTAAAAGCCCCCGCTATATTCAGGATAAAATGAACAGCTATCTGGACCCGTCGATCCATTTCAACATTGACAAGATGAAAAAGTAACCCGCTATGGCTGCGCCAAAAAACGAAACACCGCCCGAAGAAGCCGAAGACTGGCTGGTGACCTATGCCGATGCCATCACATTGTTGATGGCCTTTTTTGTCATGATGCTGACCTTTGCCGAATTTGATATCCCCGCGTTCGAAGAAGCCGCTGCCGCCATCAAAGCCAATGTCAACGATTCGGAACAGGGCCTGACCCCGACACAGGAACTGAAACTGGAAGTCGAAGATATTATTTTTGAAATGCAGGCCGACCAGGCAGTCACGGTGGATACGGACAGCAAAGGATTGGTCATTTCTTTGGCCAGCGGGGCTTTCTTTAAACCCGGTTCGGCCGACCTGCGCGATGCCGCCATTCCGGTTCTTGAAAAAGTTGTACAGTCCATATCATCACCGAAATACAGAATGTACAATATCCCGGTCGAAGGCCATACCGATGACGAGCCCATTCACAGCCAACGATTTCCGTCCAACTGGGAACTTTCTACCCAGCGCGCTTCGACGGTCCTCAGATTCATGGTATCACAAGGCCTTGATCCGTTGCGCATGTCGGCCATCGGTTTTGGTGATACCCGCCCCAAAGTCCCCAACCGGGATTTTGAAGGCAAGCCCATTCCGGAAAATCAAAATACCAACCGCCGGGTTTCCATCCGGGTTTTTCCGATGAATTTAAACGAGCGGGAAGCCTATCTGAAACGTTTTGATGAAATGGACAGATTAAATCGCATCAAGGAAGCCACTGCCGCCAAAATCAAAGCCGCAGATGACGCTGCAAACAAGGCAAGCGAAGCCGCACCGGCTGCCAGCCAATAATTCTCTGACCGTCCAAAAACAGCAAAAATTCAATCCAGATAAAGTTCGGCGCCTTCGCGGCAAACAAAGGTTGATTTCCAGGTCGCTTTGGCTTCGGCTGCGAGTTTATCCATGAACGCATCATCATGTTCCGGATCATGGTGGAAAATCGCCAGTTGTTTGGCACCTGCCGCCTGACAGAGTTTAACACCCTGATTCCAGGTGGAATGGCCCCAACCAACTTTGTCCGGGAACTCTTCTTCGGTATAGGTACAGTCATAGATAACAACGTCAGCGTCTTTGATAAGCCCCAGAATATTCTGATCAAGTTCACCCGGGATATGTTCCGTATCCGTCACATAACACAACGATTTCCCGGCATGATCAACCCGATAAGCGGTAGCGCCATTGGGATGGTTCAAGGGTGCGGTTTTAATTTCAACGTCACCGAATAAGGAAAAGCTCTGTCCGGCTTCAAAGTCATCGAACTGCAAATTGGCTTGCATAGCGGCCAGCGGAACCGGGAACATCGGGTTGTGCATCTGCATCGACAGGATGTTTTCCACCCCACCATCATCCAGCAAATGACCGGCTTTGATATGAATGGTTTTGTTTGGATCATAGGCCGGTCTGAAAAACGGAAACCCGTTGATATGATCCCAGTGCGTGTGGGTCAGCAATAAATAGATTTCTTCAACATCATGCTGGTAAATGACTTCTGACAGGTTGCGAATACCGGTTCCGGCATCAAAAATAATGATATGTTTACCAACTTCGACTTCAATACAGCTGGTATTGCCGCCATACCGCATATGATCGGGTGATGCACACGCAATACTGCCCCGAACCCCCCAAAATTTTGCTCTGAATGTCATATCGACGTTATTTTCCGTTGTTACGATTTAGATTATATAAGGCCAGTAATATGAATTTTAAACATACACGACTTAAATCAGTCCACGATTATATGCAAATGCACCTTGTAAACTCAATTTATTTAGTTAAAAACAACTATCCATTTTTTTTGCCATAAAATCAAACACCGGCATGTGACCCACATCACCCGATATACATCTCAAACCCGGTTGTTCCGGCACAAAAAATATCATTCTTGATCCATTTCATGATTATACGGCAAGGTAAAAAACATAAAAAATGCGACCCATAATCAGGTCGCACTTTCTTTGACTAACTTACCCGTCTTTGCTGACAAAGAGCTGACAGGTACGCACAGTTTTAATGAACGCATTGCGTAACGATCAGCTTTCGTCACCACTCCGGACTTCGTTCATCATCGCCGTTTTGACTTTGTCAAAGGCCCGCACTTCAAGCTGGCGAACACGTTCACGGCTAATGCCAAAACTTTCACCCAAAGCTTCAAGTGTTTGTGGATTATCTTTCAACCGGCGTTCAATAAAAATATGCCGTTCCCGTTCAGACAGGCTGCCAAGAGCCTGTTGCAACAATTCACTGCGATAAGAAAGCTCTTCGGAATCGGCGTAATTTTCTTCGGGTAGCGGTTTGGCATCTTCCAGGGTGTCCTGAAATTCGATAGTACCTTCATCATGTGACATCGGCGCATTCAATGAGTAATCCCTGGCCGACAAGCGACGGTTGACATTGATCACATCATCCGTTGATAAATTCGTCGCCGCCGCAATTTCCGCAGCCTGCTCCGGATGCAAATCGCCGGAACTATTTATTTTCAGGTTTTTTTTCAGTTTTTGCAGACTGAAAAACAGTTTTTTCTGCGAAGCCACTGTTCCGATTTTGACCATCGACCACGACTTGAGAATATGTTCGGTTATGGAAGCTTTAATCCACCACATGGCATATGTTGACAGCCGGAAGCCCTTGTCCGGGTCAAATTTCTTGACAGCTTTCATCAAGCCGATATTTCCCTCTGATACGAGATCGGCCATCGGCAGACCGTAGCCTTTGTATTTCATGGCCATTTTCGCCACCAGACGCAAATGCGAAGTGACCAGCTTATGGGCGCTTTCCGTATCACCGTGATCGCGCCAACGGTAGGCCAGCATCAATTCTTCGTCTTTTTCAAGAATCGGAAAAGCCCAGATATCCCGGAAATATTTAGCAAGACCACCTTCCTGAGACACAACCGGCAAAGAAATAGAAGTCATATTTGTCACCCCTTTCTGATATGTACAGGTACATATCATCTAAAATTCATTATGGAATAAAACGCCTTGAACTATAATGTCAGCAGGACATTGTCCGAATTAAGGCAACATTCCGTCAATTGTCTGTTCTTTGATAATTTCGGAACAAACAACCCGTTTTGCTGACCCGGTAAAAATCGGGTCATAACCGTTCTGTCACCTGCGGACTGATGACAGAGCCGTTCCCGGCGCTTGCAACGGATACTGTTGTGGTTGTTCTTTACGGGAATATTGTTTTTGCAGAAGACCCCGTTCATCACGGACCTTATTGATGCATAAATGCATAAAACGCATGGACCTATCCTCCTTTGAAGCAATAGACAAAACTAAATTCACACCAGCACAACGCTACTTTGACACACCTTAAGCCATTGTACCGGGCGATATTAAACCGGGCCCATATAGGCACCCGACACAAACATTATACATATATATGAATTTTTTTCAAGATAATTTCCATAACGGGCGTAACACTCACGGCAACGAAAATTAACCTGAGAACCATCCTAATGTCATCACAATGTCGTTACACCTTCGCGCAGACACCGGAACAACGAAAGGTTAGTTCGATGAAGCGGGGGACGCCGCGTGATCCGCACCGGCAAGAGATTCGTTGAAGTCTTCAGGATCAAGATCATACCCAAGCTCCGGAATTGGAGGCAATTCGATTTCGTTGCCATTGGAGATTTCAGTCCGCCTTTTTTGCCGGTACAGACTGCGAATCGCCGCATAATAATCAACCGAAGTTTTCTTGATTTGTTTTAATTCATCGCGCACATTGGTGTATTCAACCAAACCGCCAACGCCCCGCCTGGCCCAGATGGCATCGTCCTGATCGATGTTGTCCAACCACAATCCCAACGGATCGAAATAACCGTCAACCAACAAGTCCCCGACAGCATCACGTGGATTTGACGGCCCGAAAAACGGCAACACCAGATAAAAACCTTCGTCTACGCCCCAGACAGCCAAAGTCTGACCAAAATCTTCCTCGATCGGTGGAACACCGGATTCGGCAGCCACATCGACCAAACCACCGACCCCGGCAATGGTATTGACCATAAAGCGGCCAACTGCATTCATGGCCCGATCCGGGTCGCCCTGCAACAGACTGTTGGCAACGGTTACAGGCGTTGAAAGATTATCAACAACGTTGGATACCCCGGTACGCAAGGTTTCCGGAACCAAAGCCGTATAAATTTGTGAAATGGGGTCAATAATAAAATCCAGCAAAATTTCATTTAAGGCAAAAATCAACCTGTTCATTGATTCCAGCGGATCATTATCGTTTTCATCATCGCTTTCTTTGGCCAGAGCCGCCATTTCGACCGTGGATGCGCCACCGTAAACATAGGCGTCATCAGACGGGGAAAATAAATCAATGGCCTGGAAATATTTCGGGGATGCGGTTTCAACAGAACTTTCGGCAACTTCAACGTTCGCGGCCGACGTATCGGCCTGGCCTGACAAAACAGGCATGGCCCGAACCGGTACAGATATCGATCCCGCAACGATGAACGCGAAAACGGCATTCAGTACAGACCGTTTGGCTATCAGACGGTTCATATCTCTTTTCCCGATCAGCTTGTTCACAATTTTACTCTGTTTTTGTCTACCACGCATGACTTTCTTGTCTTTCAGTCGGGCACCGAAACTGTTGTATCCGGTTTTTCTTACCCACCCCTTGAATTTTCCACACTCTAATAACAAAGCCCTAAAAAAAGAGATACTATAAAACATCTGCCCTCATTTAGCAGAAGTCACCATCAAAAGTCTATATCAAAAGCCTGTATCAAAAAATCAAATCCAAATCCATTCTCTGCTACGACCCTACCAAATAAACCGCCAGGACAAAACCTTTTATATCCTGCCAGCCTGATATTTATTCTGACATTCCCGTGACTTGTGCTCCGAACGGCATCGTTAGACGTAAAACCGACAAACACAACACCCTTAAATCATTAAAACAACAAATAAATACATCCTGACATAGCTGAGTTAGCACGATCCTAAACAAACACAGGAAACTTAACATTTTCTTGCATGTTTTGATAAATACAGATTAGGTTTTGTTTCCAATGTCACATTCAGAACAAATTGATACTGCAAAAATAAAAACATAACCGGAAAAACTCACAGGAACCATCAAGATGAATTTTTCAAGACTCTTCGTTTCCACCTTGTTCGGTTTTCTGTTGCTGGTCAACGGCCCTGCATATGCGGACCTGACACCGGCTCAGCGCATTGTCAGCGATTTTCAGCAAGGCCTGCTCGAAGTCATGAAAAATGCGGATAAAACCAGCGTTCAGCAACGCTACACGGCCCTTCAGCCCAGAATAAACCGCTCCTTTCATTTGCCCTTAATGGCCCGGATCGCAACCGGGAAATATTGGAGCGCGGCGACGAAAGCAGAAAAACAAAACTTGATCAACGCGTTCAGGCGCATGAGCACAGCAACCCTTGCCACCCTTTTTGACGGTTATTCCGGTGAAATTTTCAAACAGGTTACCGACAAGCCGGGACCGCAAAAAACCCGGCTTGTGGTCACAAAACTGATCAAGAGCGATAAAACGGAAATACGTATTTCCTATGTCATGAGAAACTTCAGCGAAGGATGGCGTATCATTGATGTCATATTGGACGATGGCATCAGCGAATTGATGGTCAGGCGTTCCGAATACAAACAGGTTTTGAAAAAATCCGGCATCAGCGGGCTGATTGATCTGTTGGACAACAAGGCCGATGAATTATTGAGCCCGCAATGACAGCGTATTTTGCCAATTCTACCGCCCGAAAGCATCGGTTGCCAATCCTCTTTGTTTTAATGTTTGCTCCATTGGTTTTTCTTTATCCACAGGCAGGAACGGCTACAACTCACGCCCCGTTGACAAAAGAAGCGATCATTAAACAAGTCCAAATCTTTCATCAAACCCTGCGTGCTGCCATGGAAAAAGCCGATGAACTTGGCGTTACGGGACGCTTTCAACTGATCAAACCGGTGTTTGAAAAAACATTTAATTCAAACCTGATGGCCCGCATCGTCGTTGGCATAAAATGGCGAAAATTCAGCCCGGATCAGCGGCAAAGGTTCACCAAAATTTTTAAAACCGGCAATATCGCCACCTACGCCAGACGGTTCGACGGTTATTCCGGGCAATCTTTCAAAACACTGGGCACCCGGCCCGGTCCCCGAAAAACAATGTTGATCGATACGGTGCTGATCAACCCGGACGACGACGATGTGAAATTGACTTATGTGGCCAAACGCATCGGCAAGGAATGGTGGATCATCGATGTCCTGCTGGCATCCGGCATCAGCGAACTTGCCGTGAAACGTTCCGAATACAGCCGCATTGTCAAAACCAAAGGACTTGATGCCTTGAGCGAAATTCTTTCATCCAAGTCCCGCCTTGATAAAACAGAGTGATCAGGGCCGGCAAAACAACCAGCGTCGCGATCAATGACAGGCTGACGGAAACCGCCAGCAACACGCCCATGCTGGCCGTTCCCGGATGACTTGATAATGCAATTGATGAAAACGAGGCAATCGTCGTCAGAGCCGACAATGCCACGGCCCGGGGGGTCGACGAAATGTGGGTTTCTTCGATTTTGCGCGTGCTGCGAATCAATACGTGGATATTTCCGGCGACGCCCAGCCCGAACAGCAACGGCAACACGATCAAATTGGCAAAATTGAACTGGATATCGAACATCACCATCACCGATGTGGTCCACAGCCCGGCCAGTAATAATGGGATGAACACCAGCACCACATCTTTGATACGTTTCTGAACAGCCAGCAAAAGCAGGGCAATCATAAATGCGGCGATACTGCCTGCCAGATAGAACGATTTTACCACGGCGTCTCCGGCGGCAAGAATGATCACCGGTGCACCAATGGCGTTTGGCGCCACCCCTTGAACGGCCATGACAAATTTTTTCAACTGACCCCGGTCGCGCATATCGCCGTTGCCGAGAACTTCAATACGGGCGCGGCCATCTTTTGCAATTTGCCGTTTGACGAGACTTTCCGGAATATCGGCCAAGGCAACCGGGGTCGCCTGCAAGGATAATTTCAAATCCCGCAACCGATCCGGCAGGGATGCGAAAATGCTCCCCTGTAACGGTTTCAGGTCACCGGGCTCAAGGGATTGAAGGGCTTTTTTGAATGCGTCCTGAACGGGGGACCCCGTATTTTCCAGAGCCTTTATCAAGCGCGCCAGCGCGACTTGTTGTTTTTCCCGGCTGTCTCCGTTACCCACTGCTCCCATCGGTCCTGACAACGATGTCCCCAGCAACAGGTTTAAATCATCAATGATCAACAGTTTTTCGTCCTGATCGGTAGGGACAAATGACGTCAGGGTCCGCGTTTGTTTGACTTCGGGCAACAGATCAAGTTTTGCCGCCAATGCGTCCGCCGTTATTAAATCCGGTGCAAGAATATCAATGGAATAGGCATTTGAAGCATCGTCCCGGATCAGATCAAGCAATGTGGAGACGGATTCTGTTTTTTGATCCTTTAAATTCAAAGGATCAAAATCAAACGACAACTTCGGCAACATCGCCAATCCGGCAACGGCGGACAAAAACGACAGCAAGATGATCACTTTAAAAAACCGGGTTGGCAGACGCAACTGCGTGAATATTTTCGACCAGAGACGATTGACCCTGGCATTTCTGCCACGTCCGCCACCGAAAATCGTTAACACAGCCGGGAAAAAAGTCAGGTTGGCAAACAGGGCGATAAACATACCGGTTCCGGCAATCAGGCCCAATTCAGCCAAACCGTTATAATCGGTCGGCAAGAATGCGTAAAAACCAATGGCGGCAATGATCGCACATAACGCAAGCGCCCCGCCAACACCTTGTACAGCCGTGACGAAAGCCTGTTCGGGGTTATTATCTCCGGTAAAATATTCCTGTGCGCGCAGGCCGTAATGAATACCGAAATCGACACTGAGACCAATAAACAACACGGCAAACGCCACAGATATTAAATTCAGCGAACCCAGGGCAAAAAAGGCAAAAGCCGCCGTCCACACCAGTCCCATCAACAACGTTATGATCAACGCCACAGCCATGCGCAGCGATTTAAGTCCCAGTAACAACAACGCACTGACCAGAACAAGGGAAATTATTCCGGCAAACCCCATACCCTGTTCAACGCTTTTTAGTTCTTCATCCGACAGGGCCGCCGATCCGGTCAAACGGACGCGCACATCCTTCAAATCACCGCCGGTTATGGATTTTGCAAATTGACGAATTATGGACGTGGCCCCGTCACCGGGCCCAAGGCTGGAATAATCCAGTTTCGGCTGCACCATCAGAATACGCTGTGTTATTGGCTCCGGCTTTTCACCGGTCATGATTTGTTGCCATGACAAATCTTTTGCCGCGCCCGACCTTAGCGAACGAATGACCCCGGTGACGGCGATCAATACGTTCTCCAACGCCGGATTATCAGAAGAACCGGATATATTTCCCTCGGCGATGGCTTTTGTTAACAGCCCGAAAAATTGTGACAAGGTTGGTTCGCCGTACAATGTTGCCAGAAACGGCTGGGCCTCGGCCAGACGGTCGGCGAGATCCGCCATCTCGTCCGTGTCCAGATACAACAAGCCGTTACGGCGAAAAAAATCTTCTCCGCGGGGATCAAAAACCGATAAAAACCTGTCTTTGTCCCGGGCCATGGCTGCGGCCAGTTTTTTACGTACCTGATCGACGTGTTGGGGCGAGGGTCCGTCTATAACCACAACAATACTGTCATCCAATTCCGGAAAGGCCCGGCTCATTTCGCGGTCCAGTTTGCGGAACGGCAAATCTTTCGACAGCATGTCCGTGGTCGAGGTGTTAATGGCGGCATGATCAACAATGAAAACGACAGCAATTACCGTCATCAGCAAACCCGACAACGCAACCCACTTGGCCCGGCCAATGACAAACCGCGTCCAGCGTATTAACAGATTTTGATAAAATTTCGCAATCACGTCCACGACGATTATCCTTTGCCGGTCCTTGCTGGCCTTTTCAGGTCATCAGGAATTTTCTGAACCGCACCGCCACCTGATCGGGCTTGATGGTCGGCCGACCCAAAGATTTCATGGAACCGGGTTCAATCAGGATATGCAATAACTGAGGACCGTCCCTGTTCATAGCATCTGTCATGGCTTGCTGAAAGCCCGGCACATCATCGGTTCTGTAAATATGGCGGTAGTTACAGGCATCCGCAATTTTCGGGAAATCAATATAGGGCGCAACGCTGGCCTGACCGCCCGTCGAGTCGTAGGTTCCGTTATCGATTAAAACATGCAACAGATTGACCGGGGCATAACGACCAATGGTTGCCAGATTGCCCAGTTTCATCAACGCGGCCCCGTCTCCGTCCAGCACCACAACCGGTTTTTTCACATTCAGCGCCACGCCAAGCCCCATGGCCGAGGCCGCCCCCATGGACCCGACCTGATACAAGTGCCCGGCCCGATCATCCAGCGTGAACAATTCGCGCCCGCATTTGCCCGTGGTCGCAATCACGGCTGTGTCTTTACGGGTCACCGTCAGAAGGCTTGCAAGAATATCCCGGCGTTTGGGCAAATCATCTTTATTGGTGAAATCATGTAAAGTACCGGATTGAGTTTGAGCGGACATGAAATCTTCTGCCGACACGGTTCCTTTTTCAACGTCGCCTTTTTCCATGATCAGGGCATAGGGAAGACCGGTTTGATCCATATGATCCCGGGCGCGGAATAAAGCTCCGGCAATTTGACCTGCGTCTTTCGGGAACGGTTCACAGGGGATTTTCATCAACGCCAACAGATCCGGTGTTATTTCGCCCATCAATTGATGTTGCGGTTCGTCCGTCATCCCCGGTTTTCCACGCCATGTCACAATCAACAACACAGGGATGCAAAACGGCGCATTCAAAGATGTCAACGGATTGACGGCATTGCCCAGTCCGGAATTCTGGCACATCATCACCGGGGTTTTACCGGCCAGCCAGGCCCCCGAAGCTATGGCAACGGCTTCGCCTTCGCTGCTGGCGGCGATGTAATCGGTTTCGTCATCGGCAATCACCTGATCAATCAGCGGCGTCAGGAACGAACACGGCACACCACAATAAAAATCAAAGCCATGGTCCCCGGCCTGATGGATAAAATCATCCGGTTTGATCACAGGAATTGCCCGGCTGCGGTTAGGTCTGCTGCGTCATCGACGTCCATCCAGCCACCCGTCACGTACAAGACATTGACCGGATGACCGTTTTCGACAATGCGCATGAACAAATCCGGCAAGCTGGATTTTTGCAAAGAGCCGTCTTTTTTCATGGCGTTTAATTCAAGACGGACGATCTCGCTACCTTTGGCCGAGAGCCGCGCCAGCCCGACCCATTCGCCGGATACCTGATCGCTTTCAAGGTTTTCACCGATTTTTTCCAGCATGACCGGATCATCGTCAAGGAAATCCGTGCTGTAAGGTCTGGAACAATGGGCCAGATCCCGCACCCGTTCCCCGGCCTGATTGGCGTGTTGCTCCCAGTTTGCATCAACCGTGACCACGATATCGCCTTTGGCGGACAACAGCATATCCAGATAAAATTGCCGGAACAGAATATCGCCGTAGGCCAGAATAACATCCCCTTCAAGAACGGGCATGGCCTGTGACAAACTGGCCACTTCCCCGGTCGTGGCATAAAAATCATTATCCGCGGTATGGATGGCCGGCAAATTGATGGCATCCTTGCAATAGCCGCGAACCACGGTGACATCCCTGACATCGGCATCGGAAAACGTTTGTACCAGCCTTTTCAACAATGGCTGTCCACGCACTTCGATCATGCATTTAGGACGCGATGCGGTCAAATCACCCAGATCTTCGCCCCGGGAGGCCGCCAGAACAATGGCTTTGACCGGGTCTTTGTCTTCGGGAAGATACCGTTCTTCAGCCGCCGCCAGTTCATCATTGCCGGTCAAATCAAACACGTCACTGACACTGACGACGCGGCCTTCGACGCCTTCCAGATGCTGGTCCCGGAAAATCTGTCTTGACGTTTCACGCATGGCCGTAATCGCCGAACGGAGATTATGATTGGCCCAGATGGCAAGGGATATATTTGCTTTTCTGAATTCATCGGTCGGGGTGGCATAATATTTTGTCGGCACCACCACCACCGGGCAACGGTTGGCCCATTCTTTGGTAAAAGCGAACACTTCATCCGCCGTGGATTTTTTTGAATGGATCAAAATCGCATCGGCCCCGGCCCGGCGGTAGGCTTCCGCCCGCCTCAAAGCTTCGTCCAGCCCCCACCCTGCGATCAGGGCTTCGACACGGGCAATGATCCGGAAATCCGGATCGGTCTGGCTGTCTTTGCCGGCTTTGATCTTGCCGCAAAATTCATCCATATCGGCCAGCGGCTGGTTCGATCCGATAAACGAATTGGTTTTCGGAAACAGTTTGTCTTCGATACAAATTCCGGCGATGCCGCGCTGGCACAGTTTCTGGACGGCCCGGCGCAGATTATTGAAATTCCCCCACCCGGTATCGCCGTCGACCAGAATCGGAATGGATGTGGCATCCGACATGAATTCCAGAACTTCCAGAACCTGCGTCCACGAAGCTTCGTTGTTATCACGCACGCCCATGGCCGCGGACATGGACAGGCCGGATGCCCAGATCCCTTTGAACCCGGCTTCTTCAACAATGCGGGCGGACAGACCGTCATGGGCTTCCATGATGAACTCAAGTTCATTTGAAGCAATCATATCCCTGAATTGCCGGGTTTTACTTGCACTCGAAGGATTTGAGACGTTTTTTGCAGCGGGTATCAAGGTCGTTGTCCATTCATTTTAAATTCAGGGTTTCGGGATTTCGCCCATTGATAACATACTTGATCCGGATTACGATGCCCAAACATGCAACACAATCGGGCAAAACCCAACATTTACCGAAAAGTCGAAGACATGTTTGATGAAGCTGCTATTGATGACGAAGGTTATCTTGTTGATCCCGCATTATGGACAAAAGAATTTGCCGAAAATGTGGCAAACAATGAAAATATCACCTTAAGCGACGACCACTGGACGGTTATCCATTTCATGCGTGACTATTATGCGGACAGGCAAATCGCCCCGGATGTGCGCCACGTCATCAAACATTTGAAAAATACCACCGGGGCCGGGCGCAACCGGATTTTCGAACTGTTTCCATATGGCTATGTCAAACAGGCGTGCAAGATGGCTGGCATGAAGCGACCTCGTGCGTGGAGCACGGGTTAAAACGAGTGCGTGGAACGGGCGTTAAAACGAGTGCGTGGAGCACGGGCTGAAATGAGTACATCCTGAATGGACCCGATTGTATTTTTGCTGATCCTTGGTGCCGCATTCATGCACGCCACATGGAATTCATTGATCAAAAGCGGCGGTGATCCGTGGATCCGGCTGGGTATGGTGATGGGTTTCAGCGGGCTGATCGGGCTTGTGTTCATTCCGTTCGTGGCATTCCCCGAACCGGCTGCCTGGCCCTATCTGGCGGCATCCGTAGTTATCCATTTGATTTATTTCATTTGCATCAGCCAAGGCTACAAATATGGCGACCTGTCACAGGTTTACCCTTTGCAACGCGGCATTGCCCCCGTTCTGGTGGCCGTTGGCGCCTATGTCATTATTGGCGAAACGTTATCCCCGGTTGGCATTCTGGCTGTCATCATCGTCAGTTTTTCCATTCTCAGTCTGGCCCTCAATAAAACCCTTGAGAAAGGCTGGGTGGTGCACAACCTGCCGGCCGTCCTGATCGCGCTGTTAACCGGGACCATGATCGCACTTTATTCCGTCAGTGACGGTATCGGCGGACGCTTATCCGGGGATGTCTTCGGCTACATTGTCTGGCTGGAAATATTTGACGCCGTATTTTTTATCCCGCTGGTGATTTTACATTATTACCTGTCACCGAAACGCGCTGTCAGGCGGCATCTGAAAACCGGACTGATTGGCGGGGCTTTGTCTTTTCTGGCCTATGGCCTGGTGATCTGGGCCATGGAGCAGGAAAAGCTGACCTATGTTTCAGCACTCCGGGAAAGCAGCGTCATCATTGCCGCCTGGATCGGCAGCCGTTTTCTGAATGAACCCATGGGACCCCGGCGCATAACAGCGGCCGTCATCGCCATGATCGGAATTGTCCTGTTGCAGCTTAACAGAACTTTTTAGGTTTATTCACCGGCTTTGAGCAGCGGGTTTTCAAACTGTTTGCGGATGCTCGGGAAAATTTGCCGGTTGGCGCGTTCGAGGTCTTCTGGAAAATCAATTTCAATCCACGCCATCCCGGTAATATCCACCACGCCAAAAGCACCGGCGGGTAAAGATTTCATCACTTCGCAAAAAGCCTCTTCATAGGTTAAATCGATCTGATCCCGTTGAATAAACCCTTTGGCGGCGGTGGCAACCATCGCCGCCACATCGGGGGCCATTTTCAAAAAACCCGGCCATTCACCGATGCTGTCATAATCTTCGACAATCCGTTTGCCGAAATCAACGGGAACACCGTCTTTCAGGCACAGTTTGACCGGCTCGGCACCGGGTTCAAAATCACGGTCATAAATAAAACAGTTCGGTGTTGCGGATTTCAGCAGATCACCCAGAACATCACCGTGGTAAAGCACATCCGCATCCATGAACAATACATCATCACCGGATGTCATCACGCTTTCGGCGGTATTCAAAGACAGGATCGGACCTTCTTCGTAGCGGGGATTGAAAAGCGTGCGCACGAATCCCCTGGGTGCCACTTTTTCCAGTTCATCATGGATATCCTGATGACGGTGGCCGACCACCATCACCAATTCATCGACCCCGAATTCCGTCAAAAAATCAATGTGGCGCGACAACAGTGTCTGTCCGTCAAAACGCAACAAGGCTTTGGGCAACTCCCCGTTTTCATCACCAAACAAACGCCGCCCTACGCCTGCTGCCAGCATCACAGCTTTCATTGGATCGTTCTTTCAATTAAAATTTCACCTGAGATAGCCTTCTTTTGCGAACCAGTCAACGGCGTCGGTTATGGCCTGGCTTGCCGGTCCCGGTTGATAGCCCAGTTCCCGCATGGCTTTTGTTGATGAAAAAAACATTTTTTTACGCGACATCCTCAGTCCGTCAAGGGTGATAAAAGGATCATCTTTTTTCATAAACCTGGCCCAGGTTTCAACAGAAAAAGCCAACGGATACAAAAGCCCCCGCGGCAAACAAACGTTTGGGGCTTTAACACCCGCCGCATCCGCTATCATCTTTAACAAATCGCGAAGTTCAAGATCATCGCCGCCCAGAATATAGCGTTCACCGATTTTACCGTGCCTGTAAGCCAGCCATTGCCCCGCCGCCACATCATCGACATGAACCACGTTCAATCCGGTATCAACAAAGGCTGGCATACTCTTTGACGCCGTTTCAACAACAATCCGCCCGGTCGGCGTCGGTTTGACATCAAACGGCCCGATCGGTGTCGATGGGTTGACGATAACCACCGGGGCTTTTTCATCGTGGATAAGTTCCAGAATTTTTTGTTCGGCCAAAAATTTGGATTGCTTATAAGGCCCGATCATATCGGCAAAGGAAACCGGCGTATTTTCATCGGCGACGCCACCCGGAACAATGCCCAAAGTGGCGACGCTGGATGTATAGACAATGCGTTCAACATTGGCTTCCATGGCCGATTTGACAATGTGGACCGTGCCATCAACATTGGCTTTGAACATTTTTTCCGGGTGCCGGGTCCATAACCGGTAATCGGCGGCAACGTGGAACAATCCCTTGCATCCCCGAAGCGGTGTTTTCAGGGTTTCAGGCGCCATTAAATCACCGATGCCAATATCCACATCCAGTCCGGTCAGGGTTTTCCGGGAACTGCCCGGGCGCAACAAAACCCGCACGTCTTCGCCCACGGCCAAAAGTTTGCGAACAACCGCCGCGCCGACAAAACCCGAGGCTCCGGTAACCAATATCACTTTTTATTTACCTCCTGCATAATGCTGGTATAAAGCGTGCGCAATGTTTATGGTTCTGGTTTAACGCATCATCCGGGCATTTCAATACTTCTCTGTTAATCCCCTTACAGGTTACACAGCATGGAACATCTAAAAATATATTTAGCCAGCCCACGCGGATTTTGCGCCGGCGTTGAACGAGCCATCGAAATCGTCGAAGGGGCGCTGGATGTTTTCGGCCCGCCTGTCTATGTCCGCCATGAAATTGTGCACAACAAGTATGTGGTCAACCAACTCAGAGAAAAAGGTGCCGTTTTTGTTGATGAAGTCGATGAAATTCCCAAAGGTGCCAACACCGTTTTCAGCGCCCATGGCGTATCGGACGCCGTTGTCGAAGCCGCCAAAAAACGCGGGCTTCCGGTGATTGACGCCACCTGCCCGCTGGTTTCCAAAGTCCATAAAGAAGGCCAGCGCCACGAACGCAAGGGCCGACAGGTGGTCCTGATCGGTCATCCCGGTCACCCCGAAGTTGAAGGCACCATGGGCCGCATACCGGGCGGTGTGTTATTGGTCAGCAAAGTCGAAGATGTTGAGAAACTGTCGGTCAAAGACCCGTCACAGCTGGCCTATGTGACGCAAACCACCCTTAGCGTCGATGACACCCGGGATATTATTTCCGCCCTGAAAACCAAATTCCCGGACATTACCGGACCGGATGTCAATGATATTTGCTACGCCACGCAAAACCGCCAGGATGCGGTACGCGAACTGGCCGGAAAAGTCGATATGATTTTGGTGGTCGGCGCCCAGAACAGTTCCAATTCCAACCGGTTGCGTGATCTGGGAACGGAACTGGGCAAGCCCAGCAAACTGATTGACGACGCCAACGGATTTGATTCTGAATGGTTATCGGGTATTGAAACCCTTGGCATTACCGCAGGCGCATCCGCCCCCGAAGCTCTGGTTCAGGGGTTAATTGAACGCATTAAAAAATACCGCGATGTAAAACTGGAATTGTTGTCCGGCAAAACAGAAAACATCATTTTCAAATTACCGCGCGAACTGACGTGTCGCCCGGACCATCCCCGCATCATCAGCAGATAGGAAACACATATTCCATGGCCGTTCCTTTGATCCAGCAGTTTCGCGTCGGTGCCTACATCATGGCGCAGAAGCTGAAAAAAAACAGCCGCTATCCCTTGGTGCTGATGCTGGAACCGTTGTTTCGCTGTAATCTGGCCTGTCCCGGGTGCGGCAAAATCGATTATGAAAAATCCATTCTGGAGCGTCGCCTGACCGTGGAGGAATGCTTGAACGCCGTCGATGAATGCGCAGCCCCCATTGTTTCCATTCCCGGTGGCGAGCCGCTTATCCTCAGCGACATCACGGATATTGTGGACGGCATCATCCGGCGCAAGAAATTTGTCTATTTGTGCACCAACGGATTGTTATTGTTAAAAAAACTGGATGATTTCAAGCCCAGTCCCTATTTAACGTTCTCGGTTCACCTGGACGGCATGGAGGCGCACCATGATAAAGCCGTCAATCAGAAAGGTGTGTTCAAACGCACGGTCAAAGCGATCCGTGAAGCCAAAAAGCGCGGTTTTCGCGTCAACATAAACTGCACCCTGTTCAATCAGATGACGCCGTCAGAAGCGGCTGAATTTTTTGATTTCGCCATTGATGATTTGAACGTCGAAGGCATCACCGTATCCCCCGGATACGCTTATGAACGGGCCCCGGATCAGGATCATTTTCTGTCCCGCACCCGAACCAAACAGTTATTCCGTGATATTTTTTCGCACCGGAAAAAAACCAAATGGCGGTTTTCCCAATCCACATTGTTCATGGACTTTTTGCTTGGCAACCAGACGTATCAATGTACGCCGTGGGGCAACCCGACGCGCAATATTTTTGGCTGGCAAAAACCCTGTTATCTTCTCAGTGAAGGCTATGCCAAAACATTCAAGGAATTGATCGAAGACACCAATTGGCAGGATTACGGCACCGGACGTTATGAAAAATGTGCCGACTGCATGGTTCATTGCGGTTTTGAAGCCACCGCCGTCAACGATACGGTGGCCCACCCGTTGAAAGCGTTAAAAGTGTTCCTGAAAGGCTACAACACATCCGGTGATATGGCCCCCGACATCCCGCTTGATAACCAACGCCCCGCCGAATTCGTGTTTGAAGGACTGGTTAAAACATTGACCCAGCAACGCGAAGAAGACGAATTAAACCGGCAAAGCAAAACCGGGACCGGCTGATTTCGACACCCGGGCCAACGATTTAAAAGCCGTGTTCGCGTTTCGCCCCAACCGCCACAAATCAGCCACCGCCACCGGGTTTTTGAGGATCTGCCGGGTGATTTTCATTTTTTTGACCCGTCCCTGATCATCAAGAATTTTCGAAACCCAAGGTGGAACGCCTGCATCCACAGGATCGGAAACAGCCCGGACAATCAGAAAGGGCACCTTGTTTTCAGCGGCCACTTCGGCCACGGCCAGACTTTCCATATCACAAACCACAGCACCGGTTTTATGATAAAGGGCCTGTTTGCCCAGTGGATCAGCAATGATATCATCAACATGGGTAACGTCCCCGGTTGAAAGCGGTAAATCATTATTCAGTTTTTCAAACAAAGCGTCCCGCCACCGCGTATCGGTTTCAAAAACCCGGTCACCGGACCCAACCAAAGTCGCCAGCACCACATCCCCACACCCCAAAGTGTCTGACAACCCGCCGGCAACACCAAAACTGATCAGACCATCCGTATTATCAGCGATACAGTATTCGGCGTTTTTTCGCGCCATATCGTAACCGATACCGGTGCGGACAAAGCATTCACGCGTATTCCGGGGAATGCACCCGGCTTCTGCGGCAATGCCGGTGATGATGCCAATCCGGGCCACGATTCATAATCCGGTTTTTGGAAATTTATCGCCGGTGCGTTTTAAATTCCGGTAGCGGGCCAGTGTCCAGATCGGGAAAAACGAACTGTAGCCGTAATAGCGTAAATAAAATACACGGGGAAAACCAACGGCGTTAAAATAGTCTTCGTGCCAGTCGCCCTGATCCCGGGGCGCATTCATCAAATATTCAATGCCGCCCTTGACCGAAATACTGTCGATTTCGCCCGCCGCCATCAACGCCAACACCGCCCACGATGTTTGCGAAGGGGTCGAGACCTTGACTTCATCGCGGCGATGCTGCCAATAGCTGGCGCAATCTTCGCCCCAGCCACCGTCATCGCGTTGCCGGCCTTTCAGCCAATCGACGGCGCGGATGACATACGGGCTTTGCATATCGATCCCCGCCGCATTCAAAGCGCACAGCACCGACCATGTGCCGTAGACATAATTATTGCCCCAACGGCCGAACCACGAACCGTCGTCTTCCTGCTCGGATTTCAGATAATCGACAGCGCGCTTGATGGCTTCACCGTGTTCAGGGTTTCCAAGCTGGGCCAGCATCCCCAGACAGCGTGCCGTGACATCGCTGGTTGGCGGATCAAGCAATGCACCGTGATCGGCAAAAGGAATATGCTGTAAAAATGTGTGATCATTATCAATATCAAAGGCACCCCAACCGCCGTTACGGCTTTGCATGCCCACAATCCATTCTGCCCCCCGTGAGATGGCCTCGGCGTATTTGACCGGATCCGCCTGATGCAGGGCCATCACCACTACCGCCGTGTCATCAACATCGGGATAATAATCATTGCCGTATTGAAAGGCCCAGCCACCGGGCCTCAGACCGGGGGCCTTGACCGCCCAATCACCGACGACGTCCAGGATTTGCTTACTCGCCAGCCATTCAAGCCCTTTATCAATCAGCGGGTTATTATCCTTGGGCTCACATTCCAGCAAGGCATGGACCGTTAACGCCGTATCCCAGACCGGCGACACACAGGGCTGGCAATATCCCATGCCGTTATTAAAAACCAGCAGCTTGTCTATGGATTTCCGTGCTGTTGTGTAGTCACTGTCATCTTTATCAACACCAAGCACATGAAAAGCCATCACCGCATTGGCCATGGCCGGAAAAATAGCACCCAGCCCGTCTTCGCCATTGAGGCGCGGGCGGATAAGATCCATGGCTTTGTCAATGGCTTTTGTTGTCAGGAATTCAGGCACGGCCCGTTCAAACACCCTTAAAATCACATCAACCTTTAGCATCACAGCCCCGATCCAGTGACCGCTGGGATTGACCATATAATGACGTTCCTGATCCGGTGGTGTTAAAAATAATTCTTTGATATCAACCCGGTTTGGGTTACTGGCTGCCGGTTTCAGTGTTGTCAAAACAAACAACGGAATCATCACCGTTCTTGACCAATAGGAAACCTTGTCAATATGAAACGGGAACCATTTCGGAAGCAGCATGGCTTCGGCACGGGTTACAGGAACGGCGCGCCACGGCACCTGTTCGAACAAAGCCAGCGTTATCCGGGTAAAAACATTGGCTTTGGCAGCACCACCATAATCAAGAATGGCTTTGCGGGCTTTGACCATATGCGGGGCATCGACGCTGTCACCCGCCAGTTTCAGGGCATAATAAGCCTTGACCGAAGCACTGATATTAAAATCGCCATCATAATAAAGCGGCCACCCGCCATGGACGGGGTGCTGGATATGACGCAAATAGCGGGCCAGTTTACCTTCGGTAACTGTGTCGATATCCCCCAAAAAGTGATTAAGCAAGATATATTCAGCCGGGATTGTGGCATCGGCTTCCAGTTCAAAAATCCAGTGGCCGTCATTTTTTTGTTGCCGTTCAAGCCAGCCCTTGGCCGTTGCCAACACGTCATCCACGGCGCCCAGGTCCTGTGCCGGGACGTTATCATTGGTTTTATGGATTGGGGCTAAATTTCTTGTACGCAAATCAACCTTCAGCTTTTCAGAACATACACATTTAAATCGAACATTACTACACTTGGTAACTGTAATAATCTTTATTCAGTTTTCAAGCAAGGCCACCGTTTTTTGCGCCGACAGCAAAGCGCCTTCCATAGTCGCCGGCAATCCGGTATCGGTCCAGTCACCGGCAAAAAACAGATTTTCATATTCGCTTTGGTTCGATGGACGCAAAGCGCATTGTTCCGGCGTACAGGCAAATGTCGCCCGTTTTTCACGGATGATCTGAAGTCCCGTGACCGGTTCATCTTCCATATTCAAAACCGTGCAGATTTCATCCCACAATTTGAAAGCTATGATTTCATTGGGCAATTCCCGGTACCCATCGGCCGCGCTGATGGTGATTGACGCCACATCCCTGCGGATAAACAGCCAATGGGAAAAACCGCCGACAAGACCGATAAAGGTCGGTGGGGCATGATCGGGCAAGGCTTTGTCTTTCGGAATAATAAAATGACCGTTGATGATGGTTCGGCTTTCACCGGGGACAACCACACCCGAAAGCAATCGTTTTACGGTGTCCGGCGGCGTTGCCAAAATCAACTGTTCGCCAACATGCAAATCAATATCATCACCGGTAAAATTCAACACCCGCGCCCGGCCATTTTCAAACCCGATGGATTTCAGGTTCATGGAAAAATTCACGTCCACGCCCCTGGCCTGCAAATATTCAAGGGCCGGATCAATCAGGCTTTCGCTCAGACCCTGTCTGGCAATCATAGGCCGACAGGCATCGGAACCGCGTAAAAACGTTCGCTTCAAAACCCGCCACAATGTTCTGGCATCGGCCTCAAAGGTTTGTGTATTCAACACCGACACGGAAAGCGGTTCCCACAGCCGCCTGAATAATTCACTATAGGGATCCAGACAATCAACAATGGTGTCAGATTTTCCCGCCCGGGCCAAACGGAAGATATCAAAATAATCTTTAAGCTGGCACCCGGGAATTCTGTTTTTCGACAGCAACAACGACCACGGCACTGGACCATTATCCGGAGCCACATGCCAGCGGTGTCCGGTCAATAAATCCTGAAACGGAAAATGACTGGTTTCAGGGGAATAGAAAGTGTCCTGACTGCCGATTTTTTCAAGATATCGCCTGGCGCACTGATTGCCGCTTAGCAACAAGTGGTTGCCGTTATCAATTCGTCGTTGCAACGTTTTATCAAAATAGGACCGACAACGGCCACCGGCATAAGCCGCGCGTTCAAACACACGTACCTGCCAGCCCTTGTCCACCAGTTCGACAGCAGCGCCGAGACCGCTTAAACCCGCGCCAATAATGGTTACCCGTTTCTGCATGCCCTTAAAAAACCCCGAAGCGCAGCACAAGCCACAGTTTCACCAACAAAGGCAGGCGGATTTTTTTGCTTCCCGGTTGCCAGCCACGGAGACGCATTTTAACCAGTAATCGCTGATAGACTTCCATCATCATCACCGCCGGACGAACTATTGATCTATCCTGCCTGGACAATAATTGCCGGGCTTCGATATAATTCTTTTCGGCCTGATTACAGAGTTCATCAAATATAGCCGAAAACCCGGGATGATTGATCACATCGGCCGGATCGCCAACAGGGATGCTGTGTTTGCGCAAAATGTCTTCAGGAATATAAAGGCGGTCACGAAGGGCATCTTCTTCGATATCACGCAGAATATTCGTCAACTGCAAGGCATTTCCCAAAGCCTTGGCAATGGCGTCACCATCCGGGCCTGACACACCAAACACCCGGATAGAGAGCCGCCCGACGGCACAGGCCACACGGTCACAGTACAAATCCAGCATGACCTTGTCCGTCATCCGGAAACGGGGGCCTGCGTCCATTTCCATACCGTCGATGACGGCCAGAAAATCATCCTCCCGCACCCCATAACGCTCAATCACCGGTAATAAAGCCCGTCCCAGTTCCGTGCTCGCCCGCCCTTGATACAAAGCCTTGATTTCACCGCGCCAGCTTTCCAGCTGATTGCGTTTCCGGGTTTCGTCGCCGGGTTCATCGGCAATATCATCAACATCCCGGCAAAAAGCATAAACGGCGTACATGGCCTGGCGCTTTTTCACAGGCAAACAGCGCATCGCCCAGAAAAACGAGGTCCCCGAACGGCGCACGATTTGCTCCGCCAAACGGGTACTGTCTGTTTCCGGGGACCGGGATTCCGTTTCAGGACCCATAAGTTCGACCTTTCCAGTTTCCACCCTGACCGTGGTAATGACGCCACGCGGATGATACGGTCATCAAGGTGTACAACAATCCGGCCACAGGTAACAAGACAGCCATTATCATATTCTGTTGATAATATCTGACCGTCGGCAAATAACACAGCGCCATCACCAGCCATGCCCCCCCGGCGGTCATTATCAAAGGTACATCAAACCTGTATAATCCTGTTGCCAGCAAAATCACCGGTAACAGGTAAAGTATTACCATACCGAGCACGCTGACCAGCAGGTTCAACGGCGACCGGTTTAATTGGACATAAGCCGTCCGCGCCACCATAGTCCAGATTTCCGGTAATTTGCGATAATGCCGCAAACTGATACTGTCATCGGCCAGACCCAGCCAGATCCGGCTGCCACTGTTTTTCATCAAGGCGGCGATGGCGCAATCATCAATCAGTTGACCATGGACCGCTTCAATGCCGCCACTTTGCAACAATGCATCCCGCCGGATCAACATGCAGCCACCGGCTGCAGCAGCGGTTTTCCGGTCCGGATCATTGACCCATGGAAAGGGATACAGTTTCTGAAAGAAAAAAACAAAAGCCGGGATCAGTAAATTTTCCCACAACCCGGCCATATGAAGCTTGACCATCAATGACACCAGATCAAGTTGCTGCGTTTCCGCCTTGCTGACAAGACGTTTCAGAGCGTCCGGGCCGTGAACGATATCGGCATCGGTCAACAACAGATATCGGGCATCCGGGGAAACGATCCGGCTTTCCGATACGCCTTGAAAAACCGCCCATAATTTACCGCTCCAGCCGGGTTTCAGCGGCGCACCGGTGATCACCCTTACACGCGCATCCAGCAAAGCGCGTTTGCCGGTTTCATCATCGCTGTTGTCATCAACGACAATCACATCAAGGACCCCCGGATAATTCTGTGCCAATAATGAATTTACCGTAGCGGCGATGGTATCCTGTTCATTGCGGGCGGGAATAACAGCGACCACGGCGGGCCAGTCCGTCAAATTACCAGAGTTTCCAAGGCGTTGATCCGCCAGCCAGAAGCGGCCCCGGAACAGCATCATCCCCAGCCAGAAAAGCAAAGGTATAAGCGCAAGTCCAATCACACGGTTACCGTTTTATCAACGTGCCCATGGCACCCAGCAGACAGCAGGAAAAATAATCAAACTTTCCAAGTTTTACCTTTTCCGCCAAAGGGTCCCGGGTTTGCAAATGCCTGATCAAGCGGTAGGCTATTTTGATAATGGCCCCGGATTCCATAGCCAGACGGCGATCTTTGATATCGGTTATCGTCGCCCCGGTTTCAGCCATCAACTTTTCCGTTGCCGTTAATATCTGATCAAACACGCCGCGAAGGGCCTGTGGGGTCTGGTCCCGTTTTAGATCATCAACAACTGCACCATGGTTTTCCATCCACTCGAGCGGCAAATAAACCCGGTCCATGGTCATGTAGTCTTCTTTGCAGTCCTGAAGATGATTGATAACCTGAAGCGCCGAGCACAGCGCATCCGAAGCCCCGTATCCGTTTTTTGTGCCGCCATGAAGATCAATCAGATAACGTCCGACCGGAGCCGCCGATAACAGGCAATAGTCCATCAACTGTCCCCAATTATCATACCGGTTTTTAACGGCGTCCTGTTTGAAGGCCCGGATCAAATCCAGACAATGATCAAAGGAGACCCCGGTTTCCAGCAACGAGTTACGCATATTTGTCGCTGTTTTCAAAGATGCATCCGTGATTGACCCGCAAAGTACATTTGAAAACACCTGAAGCCGGGCTATTTTTTCATCAGCGGCCAAATCCGGATTATCGGCAATGTCATCTATGGCGCGGGCGAATTGATAATAGGTAAAAACGTGCGGTCTCAGTTTTTTCTGAAGCAACCACGAGCCAACCGGAAAGTTTTCGTAATCCCTGTCTTTGCCGGAAGGGGTTTCAAGCGGGGCTGCCGTCGCATTCATTCAGTTTGACTTTACCGAACCATTTAAACCGGCCAGCTGTTTTTCAAGCTCGCCAATCAGGCCCGCAACTTTGCCGCCATTATTGCGGATCACAGAAGCGTACTCTTTTTGCTGGGTAATGCCCATGCTGATACCTTCGATCATGATATCGACGATAACGGTTCTGTCTTTGCTTTTGCGCACACGCCAGATCACATCGACCGGTTTTTGCCTATTGGGGCGTTGCAGGACAGAATGAACCAGTGCGTCTTTTTCACCACGCACATCGACTTTATTGATTTCAAGCTTTTCGCCTGAATATTTAGCGAACCTGTCGGCATAGGAATAGACCATCAAATCTTCGAACAAGGTGTTGAAGCGCTCACGCTCGCTTTCCGTGGCCCGGCGCCAGTACCTGCCCAGCACCCAACGGCTGATGGCTTTAAAATCAAAATAGGTATGCAATAAATTCCGCACCCGTTCACGTCTGACTTCGGCCGGCAAATCCGGATCCGTTAATGATTTAAGTGCCGTATCCGCCAGCGTAGCAATCAGTTTTCCGGCATCGTCACGCAGCCCGGCTTCGCTGGAATGGGACGGAGCCGGTGCCATGATGGAAAAAAACAGGACCAAAAGAAGGGCAGGCCATAAACCATACCCACCTCGCACCAGACATCCCCGGTTTTTCAGCTTCTGACTTGTTTTCATTGATAACCTTCCCGTTTTTTTCGCCCCTATTATTCCGACGCTTATATCAACCTGGATTATGCCCACGCTACAACTGATTATTTATTCCTGAAAGAGTTAAAATGAACCACAGGCGATAAAAAAATCAAGTAAAGTATTAGTGTTCCCATACCGCCCGGTATACTTGGAATTTTACCTTTGTTTTGAAAAATTCCGTCAAGACGCCACAAACCGGTCCCGGTACCCGGCGCGCAACGCCGCATACCACGGCGCTTCACCCGGCCACCACCACAATTTATCAACCGCGTCTTCAGGGTAGGCATCCTGAAAGGCACGCCGTGCCGGCAGGGACAAATATTTATGAACACCTTTGACTACTGAATTATACCCGGACATGCTGGCCTGCATTCCCGCCCATTTTGGCTTGTAGCAAGCATTGATCAATGCATAGGCTTCATCGGTATTTTTAGCTCCGACCGGCAACGCAAAACCGTCAAGCCAGGCAAAAGCGCCCTCAATAGGCGCCATGTAATTGACAGGCTTGGCTTTGTTTTTAAGTTCAATCACCGGCCCATCCCACGTTTGTCCCAAAATCACGCCGTTTACCGTGAACCCGGAACGAATTTCATCGGCGCTGTTCCAGAACTGTTTGATCCAGGGCTTGTGATCAATGGCAAACCGGGTAATAACGTCCCAATGCTTGCGCATATTGTCTTCGTCTTTGTAGGCTTCGATGAAAGGCGGCAATTCCCCCCGGGCTTCGAGCAAGCGGCCAATTCCGGCCATCAATGAATGTGGCCGCCCCATGACTTTACCTTTAAGCTCCGGGTCCCACAAACTGCCAAAACTGAGTTTACCGTATTCCGTTCGATAAAGATCAGTCCGGTACCCGAGGGCTTCCGTGCCCCAGATATGTGGCAGAAAATGCAAACCGTCGTCCCATGTCCATTGTTGCTGGCCGACTTTAAACTGTCTGGGATCGATGCGGTCAACGGCAATTTTTTTCAGATCCCAAGGCTGCAACAACCCCAAATCTTTCCATTGCAGCGCACGGTTCAGGGTCGGTGTGACAACATCAAAGCCGCGACCTTTGGTCGATTTCAATTTGTTCAACAGGGTTTCGTTGGAATTCAGCCGGGTCATCCGGACTTCGATCCCGGTTTCTTTGCTAAAACTTTCGAGAAAAGGCTTTGGGAAATATCCGTCCCAGATAAAAACATTGACCCGGCCAGATGAAGAAAATGCTTGCTTGACATAAAATGGTCCCATTGCCGCCATCCCGGCCACAGCCAAAGCATTTTTGACCATGGTGCGACGGTTAAACGTTTTCGCCAGCCGCTGTGTACAAGCGGACGATTTTTTGTTTTTGATATGCTGTGAAATGTGACCGCTCCTTGATCAGAATGGAGAAAAACCGCAAGGGCGAAGAACCAAAACGATTTTATAATTTGACGGCATTCAAAATTGTGTCAAAACATCCGGTATAATCAAAATCCGGCACAACAACGCCGACACGATAAAGAATGGAACCGATGATTAAAAATAGCGATAAATTTTTAAAAACAGGTTTATTTCTGAAATTTTACCCAAAATATCATATAGTTCATTATTTTCAATACATTAGATAATTTTTCATATTTTTTTCACAATCAGAAAAGCCATTGAATACAAAGCGCTCCCTTCCCCGGCATAAAACCGGCAAAGGTTTGTGGTTGAAGTAAAAATCGTTTACCTTTTTAAAATGATATACGGATTTTTTAAATGCCGGGAGGGGAAAATATTATGTCTCTGGGACCATACTATCAAACGACAGCGGATGGAGATCAGGCGTTCACCATGGAAGCGCCGAAAATCAAGTTCGGATCCGGATCGATCCATGAATTGGGCGATGACAGTAAAAACCTTGGCATGACCCGGGTCGCATTGTTTACAGACCCTGTTGTCGGCAAACTTGAATTTTTTGACAAAGCAAAACAGACGTTAATCAAATCCGGCTGTGACGTTACGGTTTATGATGAAACCGAGGTTGAGCCGACCGACCGTTCTTTCAAAGCGGCGGCGCAATTTGCCGGGACCGGCAATTTTGATGGATTTGTTTCCGTGGGCGGTGGCTCGACCATGGATACCTGCAAAGCCGCCAACCTGTATTCCAGTTACCCGGATGATTTTTTAAATTATGTCAACGCCCCCATTGGTGACGCCAAACCGGTCCCCGGCCCGTTAAAGCCGCACATCGCCTGTCCAACAACGTTCGGAACCGCCAGCGAGTGCACGGCGATCGCCGTGTTTGATTTGCTGGAAATGGAAGCCAAAACCGGCATTGCCAATGCTCGCCTTCGTCCCAATCTTGGTCTGCTTGATCCGGATGCTTTGGCGACTTTGCCAACGCCGGTGTTGGCGGCCAACGGTTTTGATGTCTTCAGCCATGCGGTCGAATCGTTAACGGCAAGGCCCTATACAAAACGTCCGGCACCGTTGTCATCAACTCTGCGCCCGATCAGTCAGGGAGCCAACCCTTACAGCGACCTGGCCTGTCAGGAAGCCATCCGCCTGATCGGCACCAATCTGGTTGAAGCCGTAAATGACCGCACAGACAAATCCCATAACGAAGCCCTGATGTTCGCAGGAATGCTGGCCGGAATCGGGTTCGGCAATGCCGGTTGCCATTTGCCCCACGCCATGTCCTATGCCGTTGCCGGTTTGATCAAAGACTATCACCCCGAAGGCTGGCCGGATGATCACGTCATGGCCCCGCATGGTATTTCCGTGATCGTCAACGCCCCGTCGGTTTTCAGAATGACCGGCCCGGCGTGTCCGGAACGGCATTTACAAGCGGCCCGAGCCATGGGGGCCGATATGACAAACGCCACGGACATGAACGCAGGCGACATTTTAGCCGACCGGGTCATCGAGATGATGCGCCAAAGCAATATTCCCAACGGCTTGAACGCGCTCGGTTATGACGATAACGATGTGGATGCGTTGGTTGAAAAAACCTTGCCGCAAAAACGTCTCACCGACAATGCGGCGATGGCCATCAACGCCGATGATTTGAAAGCCCTGTTCAAAGGGGCGATGTCTTATTGGTAGGGTGAAATCAATCAGCCGTAATGCGTTTGCTGATTTCATCCATCAAACTGTCGGCGATTTCGATGCCTTGCGTTTGAGAACGTTTACGGATTTCCAGCCTGCGCGCCCCCGGCAAGCGCGTACCCGGTTGATCACCAATAGCATCCAGCAAAACTTCGACCCGGTCAACAAACCCGTCCCCGGCAAACAGACCGGGATCGATAACCATAAAAAATTGTCCGATACGGGGCGGGTCCCCCTCGGCATTCAAAAATGACGAAGCCTCGAAACCGAACTGCGATCCGGTCAATGCGGCGGCAAGAATTTCCACCATCAACACCAATGCCGCACCTTTGGCCCCGCCCATGGGAAGGTTGGTGCCTTTCATCGCGGCACGGGCATCGGTGGTGGGATGACCGTCCGCGTCAATGGCCCAGCCTTCGGGGATGGGCTGGTTTTTTGCCGCCGCCTGTACGATTTTGCCCCGGGCAATGGTTGCCAGTGACAAATCGACAACCAATGGATCATGCCCTTGGCGCGGGCAACCAAACCCGACCGGGTTGGTGCCAAACACCGCCTTGGTGCCGCCCCATGGTGCGATCCCGGCCGGTGAATTCGAGAAAAACAGGCTGAGACAGCCCCGTTTTGCGATTTTTTCAACGTGATAGCCCAAGGCGCCTGAATGATGGGAATTCTTTACAGCAACAGCAACAAAACCTGTTTCCTTAACCTTGTCCAAAGCCCGCTCAATGCCCGCTTCAATGGCCGGATAGGCAAAACCGGAACAGGCATCCACTTTTAACGCTGCCGTTGACAGATCGCTCAGTTGGGGAATGGCGCGACCATCGATTTTGCCGACCTTGACCTGATCGGCGTAGGAAAGAATTCGTGATGAGCCATGGCTGGAAAGACCGTCGGCTTCAGCCGCCGTCAAAGCATCGGCAACGGGTTTCGCATTTTCCGGCGACGTTCCGGATTGAACCAGAACGTCAACAATCAACTGATGGAAATCGGTCAGGGGCAGTGTTGTCATGTAAACTCAATTCATTTTTCAGTGTGTAAAAAATTTCGCACCGCATCCGCGATCATGTTTGAAACGCGGATATCGGCTTCAACGGTTCTGGCCCCGATGTGGGGCGTCAAATAAAGGTTGGGAACATTTTCCAGCACGCTGCCAACACCCAGCGGTTCGGTTTCATACACATCCAGAAACGCACCGCCGATAACGCCCGTTTTCAAGGCCGTCGCCAATGCGGCTTCGTCAACCACGCCGCCCCGGGCCGTGTTGATCAGATAGGCATCCTGTTTCATGGCGGACAATTCAGCGGAAGAAATCAGATTTTTTGTCGTTTCCGTCAACGGCACATGCAGGCTGATGACGTCGCTGGTTGAAACAATTTCCGGCAATGTCAAAGCCGTGGTTTGCTGATCACGCCAGACAGGATCATCCCTGTCCAAAGCCGGATCATAGGCCGACACCGTCATTCCCATGGCCCGGGCGCGCACACCCACGGCCCGGCCAATGGTGCCAAACCCGACCAGACCCAAACGTTTACCCATCATTTCCCGGCCCAATAATTTCATCCGTGGCCAGCCACCCGATGCAGTTTCCCGGCTGGAATGATAGGCACCGCGAAACAGCATCAACATCGCCCCCATCACCAATTCGGCAACGGATACGGTATTGGCACCCGTTGCCGGATAAACGGCAATACCCCGCGCCTGACAGGTATCCATATCAATATTGTCAAGACCGACTCCCAGACGGCCAACGACTTTTAAATCTTTGGCCGCATCCAGAACAGCGCCTTTTACCTGCGTCTGATTGCGGACAATCAGTGCCGGAACACCATCCATCAATGATGCCAGTCTGTTTTGATCATTGACCAGTTCCGGATCATAAAGCACATCAAAATCACGGGCCAATCCGGCCACGGCATCATCATCCATAAATTCTGAAATGATCAGTTCAGTCATTTTTTTATTATCCATAGAAAACGCGGGCGGGCAAAGCTATCCTTTTACCCGCCCGGTATTCTGCATGCAAAGATTATGCGCTACGGTAAAGTTTGGTCAGTACAAATTCCCTGTGCCCCAAGGCTTCGGCCGCCGTTACCCGGCCATTACAGGTGCGGATACACATATCGATTAGCGCATCCCCGGCCTGATCCAGGTTCATTTCCCGGCGCAAAATGCCCGACACATCAACATCAATGTGTTCGTTCATGGTGCGTACGGTTCTGGGATTAGCCGTTAATTTAATCACCGGTTCAATGGGGTTGCCGATAACATTTCCTTGCCCCGTCGGGAACAGATGGACAACGAACCCGGCGGCCGCTTGCAACGTTACGCATTCCGCCGCCGCCGACGAGGTGTCCATGAAATAAAGTCCGGCCCCTTTGGCTGGCGCTTCGGCTGGTTCCAGAACGTCAAGGTATTTGGCTTTTTTGCCGATTTTTTCCAGATTGCCAAAAGCTTTTTCCTCGATGGTGGTCAACCCGCCTTCGATGTTTCCTTTGGTCGGCTGACTGTCCGACAAATCCGATGTTTTATACGGCTCGATCACTTCATCCATATAGGCTTGCCATGTTTTCATGAATTTGTCACCAACCGCCTTGGTCGCCCCACGCGTGGCGCAAACCTGTTCGGCACCGGTGATTTCCGATGTTTCACCAAAACACGTGGTCGCGCCCCAGGCATCGAACTTGTCAATGAAGTTCCCCACCGTCGGATTGGAGGCCAGACCCGATGTGGTATCCGACTCGCCGCATTTCACCGACACCCACAATTCATCAACGCTGCAAGGTTCGCGTTGTAATTCCGTGGCCCAATGGAGGAATTCCTTGGCTTGACGGCTGGCGGCTTCGATAACTTTGAAGTCCCCGTTTTGTTCAATGGAAAATCCGGCAACAGGTTTTCCGGTTTTGGCGATACCGTCAACGATGCGCTGGGTCCAGCCGGGTTCAATGCCAATAACAATGACAGCGGCCACGTTTGGATTGGAGCCGGTGCCGATCAGGGTGCGGAAATGCAAATCAAGGTCTTCGCCGAATTGCAAGCGTCCATAGGGATGCGGCAAGGCCAGCGTACCTTTGACATTGTTGGCAACCGCTTCGGAACTGGAATTGGATAAATCGTCAAGTGGCAAGATCACCACATGATTGCGCACGCCGACACGGCCATTTTCCCGGCGGTACCCGGAAAACACAGGTTTCGAACGTTGCCTCAATTTACCGATTCGCGGCTCAGGCTTAATGATTTCAGCATTTTCGGTATGCTTGGGGACTTTGGGACCGCTCATTATTTTTTTTGCTTTGGCCATCATTACCACCTTTTTGTTTTGACGTTGTGAACATGTACATGAGCGCCTTTGGGAATATCGGCGACGGCTTTGCCGATATCATGCCCGTATTTCATAATCGTATCGCCGGACTTGATGGCTTTTAAAGCCACTTTATGACCAAGGGGAATGTTATCCAGACTTTTAACGCGGATCGTTCCGTCCGTTGCCATCACCCAACCGGATAATGTCCGGCCTTTATCCGCGTCCTCGACGACGACAACGCCGACGCTGTCATCTGTTTCATGAACTAAAAAATGCGGTGTCGCCACATCGTGCTCCTGTTATCTGTAAATATAAAAATAAATCATATCACACTGTCTGATCCGGAAAGCTCACGATCATAAGAATGACAATACGGGCAAATCTAGAGAAAGACTTGAACAAGTCAAGTTAGTCCTATAACTCTTATATAAGAATTTTTTTGGAATTACAGCAACGATGCGCACACCGGGAAAACCGCTTTACAAACAGGTCAGTCAGGAAATCGTCCATCGTATCAACAACGGGTTATGGCAGCCTGGCGATGCTCTTCCCAGCGAAACCGAACTGGCCAAAGAATTGAATGTATCCCAGGGAACGGTGCGCAAAGCCCTGGATGAACTGGCCCACAACAATCTGGTCACCCGCCATCAAGGCCGGGGAACGTTCGTCACCACCCACACCGCCCAGCGTGAATTGTTTCATTTTTTCAATCTGACCCGTGATGACGGGAGCAAACAATTGCCGACAACAAAACGCTTGATCGGCATTGAAAAACGGCGCGGCAACAACCGGGAATGCCTGCGTTTGCAATTAAAACCGGCATCAACGGTTATTTTTATCGAACGCATTCGCGAACTGGGAAAACGATCTGGTATTTATGAAACCATCGTCGTTCCGGCAAAATTGTTCAAAGGGCTCGGCGACAATGACACATTGCCCAACGAACTTTACCAGCTTTATGAACAACGCTACGGCGTTACCATTCACAAGGCCGTTGAACGCATCGGCGCGGTTTCAGCGGACCGTCTGATTGCACGGTATCTGAATGTGCCAACCGGAGCGCCGTTGCTGGAAATTGACCGGCTTGCGGAAACGCTGGACGGCACCATCGCCGAATGGCGGCGGAGCATGTTGAACACCATCAGCCATCATTATGTCAGCGAAATTATCTAAACCTGATAAAGACCGGTTTAAACCTGATAGGCGCCGGATATTTCCGTGACCGCCTGATCATATATTTCAGGGGTGACCTGTGGCTGAACTTCGAGCACGTCAAACCCCGAACGGGCCAACAGGGAAAACTGATCGCACAGGATATCACCACGGGCACGGATTTTCCCTTTGAAGTCATAATTCCAGCGCAACTGCCGGGCCTGACTGTAAGCGCGACCATCGGTATAAACCGGAAAATTCAACACGATCATGTCAAAGCGGTGAATGTCATCGGCCACGACGGATAAATCCTGATCATTTTCAATAAACAAGGCCAACGGCCCGTTCAATGCCAACACATCTGAATGTTCCCGTTGCAGGCGCTCCACATCAACGACGACATGACCGCCCGTTGGCAAGGGACCTGACGGAGATACAAAAGCCCATTCATCATCAATGATTTTACCGTTTTCAAGCAGCGTCATGGAAATTCTCCGGATACAAGCGGGCTTTGAAAGGTGCGAGGCCGAGCCTTTCCACAGCATCTGAAAACGTTTCATCCGTCTGACGAAGCTCAAGATAGGTTTCAATCACGGCTTCGACAGCGTCAACCACCTCGTCCGTTGAAAACGCAGGACCAATGATTGTGCCAATGGCCGAATCCGATCCAATTTTTCCGCCAAGGGACAGCTGGTAATATTCTTCGCCGCGCCTGTCCACACCGAGCAAACCAATGTCACCCACATGATGGTGCCCACAGGCATTGATGCAGCCCGATATTTTAACGCGGATTTCACCGATATCGTGCTGGCGGTCCAGTTCGGCAAAGTTTTCCGATATGCGTCTGGCCACCGGGATTGACCGCGTTGTCGCCAATGCGCAATAGTCCATCCCCGGACACGAGATGATATCACCGATACGGCCAATATTGGCCGTCGCCAAGTCAATGTTTTGCAAATCGGTCCACAATTCAAACAGGGCCGATTGTTTGACATGGGGAAAAACAATGTTCTGTTCATGGGAGACGGCCATTTCACCCAGGCTGAACCGATCCGCCAAATCAGCGACCTGGTCCATTTGATCAGCGGTTAAATCACCGGGAATACCGCCCGTTGGTTTCAATGACAATGTCACAATCCGGTAGCCGTCCCGTTTATGGTCATGGGTATTGGATTTCAGCCAATGGGCAAAATCCGGATTTTCGGCTTTGGCTGTTTCTGTTTTCGCCACACCGCCCTCATCAACAGGCCCGTATTCAGGCAGAACCAGCCGTGACTGAATGTCGGCGATATCACGCTCCGTTACTGGGCCCACGGTTTTTTTTGTGAAACACCATTCCCGGTCAATCAGGGCCTTCAATTCTTCCAGCCCGGTTTCATGGAGCAGAATTTTAATCCGCGCCTTGTATTTATTATCGCGCCGGCCGATCAGGTTATAGACCCTGAGCACGGCTTCCAGATAGGACAGTAAATCCGGCCACCTGAGAAAATCTTTCACCACCCGGCCTTTCATCGGGGTGCGCCCTTGGCCGCCGCCGACCAGAACCTTAAAACCGGTTTCACCGTCATCGTTGTTTTGCAAAATCAGACCGATATCATGAAAATACACCGCCGCCCGGTCAGCGTCCGAACCGCTGAGGGCGATTTTGAACTTTCTCGGCAAATAGGTGAATTCCGGATGCAAGGTTGACCAGCGACGGACGATTTCCGCGTAAATTCTGGGGTCTGTCACTTCATCCGCGGCGACCCCTGAAAAATGATCGGCCGTAACGTTGCGGATGCAGTTGCCGCTTGATTGAATGGCGTGCATTTCCACATCAGCCAATTCATTGAGAATATCCGGGATGTCTTTTAATTTGGGCCAGTTGAACTGAACGTTTTGCCGGGTTGTAAAATGACCGTATCCCCGGTCATAGGTGCGCGCGATATGGGCCAGTTTACGCATTTGTGCGGACGACAACTGTCCATAGGGGATGTTGACGCGCAACATATAGGCATGAAGCTGCAAATAAACGCCGTTCATTAACCGAAGCGGTTTAAACTGCTCTTCGCTCAATTCACCGGACAGGCGTCTTGAAACCTGCCCACGAAACTGTTCCGCCCGTTCACGGACAAAACGGTGATCAAAATCAGTATACTGAAACATGGTTTTTTTACTCTGAAATTCGGGGGAAAACTTACGCAGCCGCTTTTGCCGGCACACAGGTACTGTTATTCAGGCGAAATTTCCCGGTACATCGGCGAAACCGGCGGTGGCTTGACGGGCCAAAAGCGCGCAGTTGTTCGCGGTACCCGACAGGCGTGCCGGATGCGTCCACGTCAACACCGTAGGGGTCAATTACCTTGGTCAAAACAGACGGCGGCAACGCATCCAATTCAACTGCACTGAAATTTTTAGCCTCGGCAATATTTTCAATCCATTTGTTATCGGGCGATAAAAAAACGACAAAACCGTCACTGAGCCGGTTGGCCGTTATCACTTTCGCCGTATTGTTGCCCGCTTTGATTTTATCCGACATTACGTCACCTTTCCGGCTTCACACCGCACATATCCGGCTCACACCGCACCATTCAAGACAATCAAACTCATTATCATCATATTTATGTTATTTATTATATTTTGTCAATTTATTTGTTATATTAAAATTAAATACATTTTTTAAATGTTATACAGTTTTCTAAAGGCAAAAATTGTTTTCCGGCAAATAATGTGTTTACCTTTTCACTAACGCCCCTGCCCCATACAATCCGGAGCCGTTGATGACATCCACTTTTACAGCCGCCTGTATTCAGAATTCAGCCAGCGATGATTTTCAGGACAGCCTTGATCAGGCTTTGACCCTGTCCACATCGGCCATCGACAAAGGTGCGGATTTTATTGTATTGCCGGAATTTTTTTCCTGTTACAGCATCCTTGATGACGGTCTGCACCTAAGCCCGTTTGCGGAACAGGAGCACCCGGCCCTGCCCGCTTTTTCAGACCTCGCCCAAAACACGGGCACATGGATTTTATTGGGGTCTCTGGCCGTTACCGCCCCAACCGGAAAAATTTATAACCGCTCTTACCTGATCAGTGACCAGGGCAACATTCAGGCGCGCTATGAAAAAATTCATATGTTTGATGTCAATTTGTCCAGCGGTGAAGTCTATAAAGAATCCGATAGCTGCGAAGCCGGAGAAAACGCCATCACCACCCCGTTGCCGTGGCTCACTTTGGGGATGAGCATTTGTTATGATGTCCGTTTTCCGGCACTTTATCGCACATTGGCACAAAACGGCGCGGGATTGATCACGGTGCCTGCGGCATTTACCAAAACCACCGGGATGGATCACTGGCACATATTGTTGCGCGCCCGGGCCATTGAAAACGGCTGTTATATCGTTGCGCCCTGTCAATCCGGACGTCATGGCAAAGCAGAAACATATGGTCATTCGCTGATTATTGACCCGTGGGGCAAGGTTTTGTCTGACGGCGGTGAAGAGGCCGGTTTTATCACCACGGAAATCAATCCGGCAAACGTGACTAAAGCCCGCAATAAAATCCCGTCATTGCAACACGACCGGGCCTTTAAAATCGGCTAATCATTTCCCTTGGCATCTTTTTTATTTTCTGAATCTTCAGGTCGGTCGTCTTTTGCCACCACCGCTTCGTCATCATCGATCAGAATGCGCATGGATGCCCCGTCCAGATCTTCGAACTGCCCGGATTTCAAGGCCCACATATAGGCCCCCAAACCCAATAACCCCAACAACAACGCCGCCGGTATCAATAAAATCAGAACATCCATCAGGTCCGCCACACCCGGCGTTGCCTGAGCCGCAGGCCAAGAGCATTTAACGTCACCAGCAGGGATGATGATGACATGACAACAGCCGCAATCAAAGGCGTCGCCAACCCGGCCATGGCCATTGGCACGGCAACCAGATTATAAAAAACCGCCAAGGCGAAATTCTGTTTCACAAGTCGTGTCGAACACAATGCCAATTGCCAGGTTTTATAGACGCTTGAAAGTTTTCCGTCCTGAAATACAAAATCCGCCGCCGATTTGCTGATATCCGCCGCCGCCGCCGGGGACATGGAAACGTAACCGGCAGACAACGCCGGGGCATCGTTGAGACCGTCGCCGACCATTAAAACCTTGTGACCTGAACGTCCCAGTTTTTCAAGAAAATCAACTTTTCCGGCCGGCAACAATTCCGAATGCCAGTCGTCTATTCCCAGTTCCCGGGCAACGGGGCCGACGACATTTTGATGATCCCCGGACAACAAGGCGATGCGCAACCCTTTTTTCCGGAACCGTTCAACCGTTGATGCGGCATCACTGCGCAACTGGTCCTTGAATTTGAAACAAACCGGTGGCCTACCTTGGATCCCCAGCCACAGGGTCATGGTATCCTGATTTTTTTTATCTGCCAGACCGTCATTGTTACACCAGTCAAAACGGCCAAGCCGGGTATTCAGCCCATCAACTACGCTTTCCAGTCCCTGTCCGGGAATTTCCTGCACGTCGCCAACAACAGCCGTCGAACAAACGCCGTTTTTATCCGCCCACTCAACCAGACTTTTCGATAACGGGTGGCGGCTGTGACGGGCCAGCGCTATGGCTATGTTCAAATCACCGGGCGTCAATTCCGAAGGGTTTAAAAATTCAGGCGTACCCAAAGTCAATGTCCCGGTTTTATCAAAAACAACGGTGTCGATTTCAGCCATTCGTTCCAAGGCATTTCCGGTTTTCGGCAACACGCCATGTTTCAGAAGCCAGCTGCTGGAAACCACCTGAACAACAGGCACCGCCAATCCCAATGCACAGGGGCAGGTAATAATCAGAACGGCAACGGCGGCCATGATGGCCGGCTCCCACGCCCCGGCCCCAAGCACCATCCAGCCGACAAATGTGATCAAAGCCAGAATATGCACCACGGGTGCGTAAATCCTGGCAGCTTTGTCAGCCAAACCCACATAGCGGGCGCGCCCCTGTTCGGAATTTTCCATCAGGCGCACGATTTCTGCCAGCAAAGTGCTATCCGCCAACGTCGTCACACGGATTTTAATCGCCCCGGATAAATTCAGGGTCCCGGCAAAAACCCTGTCATCCACAGACCGGGACAAAGGCATGGTTTCACCGTTTAACAAAGACTGATCAATATCGCTTTGACCGGATATAATGACACCGTCAACGGCAATGTTTTCGCCCGGCAACACGGACACCACCATATCCGGGCGCACGGCATCCGCCGGGATCAGGCGTTCATCCCCCGACGGTTCGACAACCCGCGCTGGCGACCCGCTTAAAACCAGCAAATGCTCGGCCACGGAACGGGCTTTCTGGCGGGCGCTAAAATCCAGATAGCGCCCGATCAGGAGGAAAAAAAGCAACGAGATCGAGGCGTCAAAATACGCATCCCGCCCACCCTGAATGGTCTGATAAAGGCTGATGGCAGCGGCCAAAATGACCGCGACACTGATCGGCACATCCATGTTCATGCGCCTGTTTCTGATCGCGTGCCATGCGGACCTGAAAAAAGGGCGCCCGGAATAGGCCACCGCCGGAAGGGCAATCAGGGCGGATATCCAGTGAAACAGGTTACGCGTCGCCCCGCCCATGTCGCTGAAAATTCCGGCCCAGACAGCGATCGATAAAATCATCACATTGGCACTGGCAAACCCGGCGACAGCCATGCATGCCAATAAAAACCGTTGCTGGTCCTTGCTTTGGTCCCGTAACTTCAACGGGTCAAACGGTGCCGACGGATATCCCAATTGCCAAAGGGTGCGAATTATTTCAGTTCCATCAAGGCTCCCTTTATGCCAGCGCACATGCAAACGGCGCGTACTCATATTGACCCGGGCTTCGCACATACCCGGCAATGCCATAAGATTGTTTTCAATGGTTGAAATACAGGCCGCACAGTGCATGTTTTCGATCATCAAATGCAGACTGGAATTTCCTTGATCATCGGTTTTTACAAATGCCGCCGGGTCGGCAATCCGGTCCGGCACCGCCGGTTTTTCAAACCTGCCCTGAAAGACGTCACCTGCCTGTTTTGCAAGATCGCTGCTGACGCAGCATCCTGCGCCCAGTCCCGGCTGGCCAACGGCGATCCACTTGGTCATTTTTCCGCCATCAGATCATAAACCAAAAAATAGCTGTCCCCATTATCGTTACCGGCGCGAACCTGCAACTGCCAGCGCCCCGGCAACGGTAATTGAAGTCCCGCCTGATAGACACCGTAAGCCGTTTCTTCCAGCTTGACAACCCTGTCAAACTTTTCCCGGACCGGGCGCATAATTTTAACACCCACTTGCAGCCCGGTTAAGGCATTACCCTGTTTATCGGAAAAAACCACAACCAGTTGTTTGCTGGTAAAGGTCTGGATTTTGCTTTGCCAGCCCAGTTTTTTCTGTTGTTCCGCGCGCTCATAATTTGAATTGAAGTTGATTCCGTCCTGATAGGACGTCTTCGTCGTCAACCCGGTCCATGTTGTTTCGGCAAAATAAACAAATGCAATATTCGCCGAAAAAACAACGGCAAAAAACAAAGCAACCCAGATCAGCACTTTCGTTCCGGTTACAGGCTTCACTTGTTTCATGGGTCTCGTCATTTCTCGGGTCCTCTGAAGACACTGTCATAGGTCGCTGTCCGACCCGAATTAATGTCCGTTAAAATAAATTCAATATCTCTCGAAGGGCTTGCAAGCGATTTCCCCGACACAGCTATAAACAAACGGTAACTTTGAACCCGGTCATGATCGACCGTGAAATGGTTCATACCGCTGCCGACATTCTGATTGCCGACAACGGTTACGTCCGGATCTTTAAGTCCTTTTATTCCCAGCATGAACGTTCGCCGCAAATGTGATTTATTTAAAATCTTGAACGTATAGCCATTACGGATAGAACCATCGGAAAGTTTGACGTAAAGCGGGTTGCGGTCGCGCAAAACATTAATGGACATGTCTGACCGGGTTATCAGGCCAAACAACATAATGCTGCCCACCGCTACCATCAAGGCTGTATAGGTGATCACCCGGCCCCGGAAAATACTTTTCAGAATTGATTTTTTATCCCTTGGCGGTTCTTTTCCCGCCACCGTCGCATAGCCAATCAAACCCCGGGGTCGTCCGATACGGCCCATAATGGTATCACAGGCATCAATACACAAGGCACAGGTAATACATTCCAGTTGTTGCCCGTCACGAATATCGATCCCCATCGGACAGGCCACCACACAGGCGTTGCAATCAACGCAATCTCCACGATTTTCGAAAGTTTGCCCTTTATGCAAAGGACCGCGTGGCTCGCCACGGCTTTCCTTGTAGGTAACGGTTAACGAACCTTCGTCCATCATTGCGCCCTGAATACGTGGCCAGGGGCACATATAGGTGCAAACCTGTTCACGCATAAAGCCGCCAAAAGTATAGGTCATAAACGTTAAAACACCGATTGTCGCATAGGCAACAAACGGGGCCTGCAACGTCACCAGGTCTTTAAAAAAAGTCGGGGCATCGGCAAAATAAAACACCCACGCCCCGCCGGTTGCCACAGAAATCAGCAACCAGATGACATGTTTGACAACACGTTTTGTTATTTTTGAAACCGACCACGATGCCCGGTCAAGACGGATTCTTTTATTCCTGTCCCCTTCGATAAAACGTTCAACAACCAGAAACAAATCCGTCCATACCGTTTGCGGACAGGCATAGCCGCACCACGCCCGGCCCACCAGACTGGTGACCAAAAACAGGGCGAAGGCCGAAAAAATCAGCAGGCCGGTTAAATAATACACTTCTTGCGGCCAAATCTCGATGAACCCGAAATAAAACCGCCTGGCGGGAATATCAATCAAAACCGCCTGATCGGGAATACCCGGCCCCCGATCCCAACGTATCCACGGAACCACATAATAAACCGACAGTGTGGCCAGCATGATCCACCATTTTAAATTTCGAAACGTACCTTTTACGCGTTTCGGATGGATTTTTTCCCGTTTTTTATAGAGCGGACGGTTTTCTTTTTTATTTACGGCTTCAACGTCATGGCGATCAATATTCAGATTGTCGTTTTCAGACATCGACAGGACCTTTCAGGTGCAAGTTTTTCGCGCGCCGTGGAAATCGGTTCACCAAATAAACTGCGCGCATTAATTATTTTCCGCCCCCTAATGAATGAACAAAAATTGTCAGCTTTTTGATCACATCGGCATCGAGTTTTTGTCCCCATGCCGGCATCACGCCTTTGCGGCTGTAAGATACTGTTTCCACGATGGTTTTTTTGTCACCACCATAAAGCCAGATGGCGTTTTTAAGATTGGGCGCACCGAATTCCGTTGATCCGACAGCATCGGGTTGATGACACTGGGCACATTGTTCGGCATAAATCGCCTTGCCTTTATTCGCCGCCTGGACATCCGTTGATGAACCGGATAACGACATTACGTATTCAGCCACATCGGAAATCTGTTGGCGGTCAAGAATTTCATCTTTTAAAAATGCCGGCATTTCCGACGAACGGGAATCTTCATCCGTATCATTGCGTATACCATGGGTGATCGTAAATTGAATGTCTTCAAGCTTTCCACCCCATAGCCATTCATCATCATTCAGGTTGGGAAAACCTTTAAAACCTTCGGCACCGGATCCATGGCACTGGGAACAATTCACGGCAAAGGCCGATTTTCCGCCCGCCATGGCGTATTCCAGCAATTCCGGGTCCGTACGCACTTGTTCCAACTTCGCCGCCGCCAGTTTTTTCTCGAACGGAGCCTGAAAGGCTTCGGCTTTTTTCACGTCTTCAATAAATTCCATACGTCCCGTGGTACCAATCAAACCTTTGGTATAGCCGCCGGGATAAGGCCACGCCGGATACAGCACCCAATAACCTATGGACCAAATAATCGTGGCATAAAAAACCCATAACCACCATCTGGGCAATGGCGTGTTCAATTCACGGATACCATCCCATTCATGGCCGGTTGTTTCCGTACCGGACACATCATCCACATGCTTGTTATCGGCCATTGATCAGTCCTCCTTTAGCGGAATATGCGCCGCATCGTTAAATTTTTTCCTGGACCAGGGCCAGAATGCATAGACAACAATCCCGACAAACATCATTACAAGATAAACCAGTCCCCATGTGCGGGAAAATTGAGATATGGTCTCAAAATCCATTGTCTTCTCCTATCTGAGATTATCGCCTTCGGCTTTAAAGGAACTGAAATCCACCATCGTACCCAAAACCTGTAAATAAGCGATCAAGGCGTCCATTTCCGTTTGTTCGGGCTGACCATCGTAATTCCGGGCTGTGGCACCGGGATAGCGTTCCTGCAAGGCATCGACCCCATCACTGTCGGCGTCAAGCTGTGCCAGCATGTCAGCTTCGGCATTTTTTATCATATCTTCGGAATAAGGCACACCAATGGTTACATTGGCTTTCAGGTCTTCGGCAATGCGGTCCGTTTGCAAACGCGTTTTCGCGAGAAAGGCATACCCGGGCATAATCGATTCGGGAACAACACTCCGGGGGGCCTTTAAATGATTAACTTGCCATTCATCGGAATATTTTCCGCCAACCCGGGCCAAATCAGGTCCGGTCCGTTTTGATCCCCACTGAAAAGGATGATCGTACATGCTTTCCGCAGCAAGACTGTAATTTCCATAGCGTTCCTGTTCGTCACGGAAGGGCCGGATCATCTGGCTGTGACAGTTGTAGCATCCTTCGCGGATATAAATATTCCGCCCGGCCAATTCCAGCGGCGTATAGGGGCGCACGCCGGAGACTTTTTCAATCGTGCTTTCCAGAAAAAACAAAGGTACAATTTCAATCAGCCCACCGATCGAAACGACGATTAAAATCAGCACCACCATCAGGAGTGAGTTTTTTTCAACTTTTGAATGATCAAACATTACCTGATCCTTATTTTACGCGTTGGAAGGTGCAGGGACGGCTTCTGCGGGGGATGCTTCATCACGCAAATCCCCGCGCGCCGTACGCCAGACGTTATAAGCCATAATCAAGGAGCCCAGAACAAACAGTCCGCCGCCCAGAGCCCTGATGATATAAAACGGGTTCATGGCCGCCACCGTTTCGGCGAAAGAGTATTCCAGAAAACCCAGTTTATCGTAGGCACGCCACATCAATCCTTGCAAGATACCGGATACCCACATTGAGGTGATGTATAAAACAATGCCGATGGTGGCGACCCAGAAATGCAGGGACACCAGTTTCAGGGAATACAGGCGTTCACGTTTCCAGACAATCGGAGCCAGGAAATAAATCGCGCCAAAGCTGACAAAACCAACCCAGCCCAAGGCCCCTGAATGCACATGTCCCACCGTCCAGTCCGTGTAGTGGCTCAGGGCATTGACCGATTTCACAGCCATGAGCGGCCCTTCAAAGGTGCTCATACCATAAAATGCGACCGAGGCCACCAGCATACGGATGATCGGGTCTGTTCTGAGTTTATCCCAGGCACCGGACAGGGTCATCAAGCCGTTGATCATCCCGCCCCATGACGGCATCCACAACATTACCGAAAAAGTCATACCAAGCGTTTGCGCCCATTCCGGCAAGGCCGTGTAATAAAGATGATGCGGCCCGGCCCAGATATACAGGAAAATCAACGACCAGAAGTGAACAATGCTGAGGCGGTAGGAATACACAGGCCGATTAATCTGTTTCGGAATAAAATAATACATAATGCCCAGAAAACCGGCAGTAAGGAAGAACCCGACCGCGTTATGCCCATACCACCATTGTATCAAGGCATCCTGAACACCGGCAAACAACGAATAACTTTTCGTGCCTGTAAAGGAAACCGGCACAGCCAGATTATTCATGATATGAAGCATGGCAATGGTCAGGATAAAAGCCAGATAGAACCAGTTGGCCACATAAATGTGTTTTTCCTTGCGTTTATTTAGTGTTGCCAGGAACACCAACAGATAGACCACCCAGACAATCGTCAGCCAAATGTCCGTATACCATTCGGGTTCAGCGTATTCTTTGGACTGGGTAACCCCCAATACATAACCAGTGGCTGCCAGTAAAATAAACAGCTGGAAGCCCCAGAAAATAAACCACGGCGACCATTTCCCGGCCAACCGCGCCCGGCAAGTCCGTTGAACAACATGAAAAGATGTGGAGATCAAGACGTTTCCGCCAAAAGCAAAAATCACAGCCGACGTATGAACCGGGCGAAGGCGTCCGAAATTGGTCCACGGCAAATCGAAATTAAGGACCGGAAAAGCCATTTGCAAGGCAATGACCAGCCCCATGGAAAAGCCGACAACTCCCCAGAAAACAGAGGCAATAACCCCGGCACGGACAATATCAATATTGTAATTGACGCTTCCGTTTGCGTTCAATTCCGGAACCGGTTGCCCCTTGTCAACGGCATTCCGGCCCATAACAGAAAATCCGGCAAGCACGGCGGCAACCAGAAACAAACCACCGTGAAGCGTCATCCCCGGGTCAACGCCCTTGGCCGCCATGAACAGACCAAAAAAAGCCGTGAGCAGAATGGGTATAAAGACCAAAGAGTTCATAACCCCGCCTTTCCAGAATATTGATAAAAATGATGATTAACTTTACGCAACGCCATCGTTTGCGCGCCCTTTCAAAAATCGCCGGGACTATATATCACAATAAATTATTGTAAATACATTTTTCCCGATACAGATAAAATTCCTGATCTCCGGACCCTAATCAGGGCCGCCGTCCCGAACCTTGATCTATATCAATGCCAGATAAAAAAATTTACTTTCAAAGCCCTTCGGATAAACTTTTTAAAGCTTCGAAATCATTGACGTTAATGGTATGGTCCGTACCGATATCAATGACCTGTCCTTTGCGCAACCGGGTCAGGGTCCGGCTCACTGTTTCCGTGGTCAGGCCTAAAAAGTCACCGATATCATTGCGGTTCATGGGAATGGAAATGGGATTTGCCGCATCGCCCCGCCGGACACTGCGTTTTGACAGCATCAACAAAAACGAAGCCAGTTTTTCAATGGCCGTTTTCCGTCCCAGCAAAAGCATGTGATCCTGGGCATCGGCCAGTTCATCCCGGGCCAATGTCAGAAACTGCTGTTTCAGATTATTGCTGGACGCGATTATTTTTTCAAGTTTCACCCGTGGCATACGACACAGTTTGGTATTTTTGATAATTTCGGCACTGTAGACATATTCTGAAGACCGGGCCAAACCGAGAAAATCACCAGGGAACATAAACCCGGTCACTTGCCGACGTCCGTCGGGCAACAACTTATAGAGTTTGACAGCCCCGTCAATGATGGAAAAAACATAATCCGACGGTTCGCCTTCATCAAACAGGGACTCGCCGTTCGACAGTTCAACATGCTGTAAAATATCGGAAAATTGCGAAATTTCCGGCCCTTCCAGATAGGAACAAATGGAAAGATCGCGGACCCGGCAATCGGCGCAACTTTTATGTTTCAACAGCTCTTTGAAACGTTCATCTTCGGCCACATTCAAGCGCGTTACATTTGATGTCATTTGTTGAACCATGAATTGATCAGGACCCTTTTATCCGCTCAGCTTGATAATTATCCGCTCGGCTTGATTATTGGCCCGGGCTCTGTCCGGCCCGGTTCATTCCGTCCCCGGATTTTGAAGCAAAAACCCAGCCGACACAAGAGCCTTGCTGTAATTTATTGAAATTGCGGATATTTAAGGAAAAGCCCCGGTTAATGGGCCATAAACACGGAAATTGCCGGATTGGACAACAGGCTTCTGGAAACGCCGCCGAATAAATATTCCGATAACTGGGAATGACCATAGGCTCCCATAATCACAAGATTGGTCATATTTTTACTGACCTGATCCAGTAAAATGGATGCGACTTCGCCTGATTTTCCATGAATTCGTTTCGTTTCCGCAGACACATTGTGGCGCGCCAGATAATCACCCAACTGGTCTACTCCTGTTTTTTCTTCAGGATTTGTGTTGGATTTGGCCTGATCTATATTCAGTACGGCAACGTGTTTGGCCTGTTGCAACAACGGAATTGAAAACCCGGTACTGAGCGCGGCTTCACGGGAACCGTCCCAGGCAATAAGAATATGCAGATCGGATATGGATGGTGCTTTCTCACCGACGACCAGAACAGGACGGGCGGATTCGAACAAGGCGGCTTCAAGCGTTTCGGCATCAACACCGCCATCATTAATGTCCGGACGGGCCATAATAATTAAATCCGAAGTCCGTCCGCGGACAGCCAGTTCCGGACCATCGTAACCGGATACATCCCACCATGAACACCCCGGTACATTGTCCCCGGTTTCCTGACCCGGCGCAATGACCGGAAATCCGGCACGGCGGCAATGGCTGTCAAACGTTGCTTTCGCCCGTTCCAGCTTTTCATGGGCTTCACGTTCTGCGGTTTCTAAGTATCCATTGCCAACACCGGTGACAACCTGTTCACCCAACACCGGGGTCAAAGCCTCCAGCGGCTGGGTAACATGCAAACCTTCAACATGACAGGAACAGGTTTTTGCCAGATCCACGGCAACCTGCATTGCCACATCATCACCGGAACCACCACTTAACCAGACAAGAATTGTTTTGAACTTCATTGGATTTTCTATTCTTTTCGTTCAGGTTTGTTGTGTTGTGTTTTCATTGAAAAACGTGCGGATATTCTCTGAAACGATGCCCGAAGGTACATTCAGTCTCTTCCACATAACCAAACCTTGCATTGATCTGGATCAAAGCTCTCCTGTAAAAAGCCTGTCAGGCGTATGCCTGTACCTGCAGTCTGATGAAAACCGTTGAATTTCCGGACGCCAACGGGCATGTATAATGAACGTTTCTTTATCGTTGGAAAATGCAGATGCAAATCGCTCTTCTCAGAAAATATGGCGGCATGGTTCCACGCTATACCAGCTATCCGACGGCACCACATTTCCATGACGGTATCAATGACGATGTCTATCGCGCGTGGCTTGGGAAAATGGATGAAGGCGAAAACCTGTCGCTTTATTTTCATGTTCCGTTTTGCGCCAAAATGTGCTGGTTTTGTGGTTGCCATACAAAAATTGTCAACCGTTATGACCCGGTCAAGGACTATGCCGGTTTGTTATTGCAAGAAATTGATTTATTAAGCGAAGTCATGGCGAAAGGCCCACAGGTCAGGCACGTTCACTGGGGTGGCGGCACGCCGACGATTTTGGCAAGCGATGATTTCCGACGCATTATGGATCAGGCCCAGGGTGTTTTTGATTTTGCAGAAGACAGCGAAATTGCCGTTGAAATTGATCCCCGCACACTGGATCAGGACAAGGCCAAAGCATTGGCAAAGGCCGGCGTCAACCGGGCCAGCCTTGGCATTCAGGATTTCAACGAAACCGTCCAGCAGGCCATCAACCGCGTCCAGCCCAAAGACGTCACGGCCCGTGTCATCGACTGGCTCCGCGATGCCGGGATCAAGGCCATCAATTTTGATCTGATGTACGGATTGCCGCACCAGACCAGCGCGGATGCCATAAAATCCGTCGATGAAGCCGTCAGCCTGAACCCGGACCGGTTGTCATTGTTCGGTTACGCCCATGTGCCATGGATGAAAACCCATATGCAAATGATCAAGGACGATGACTTGCCCGGCGACGAAGCCCGTCTTGATCAGGCCGAAAGCACGGCCGAACGCCTTCAATTTCACGGCTACAAACGCATCGGTCTCGATCATTTCGCCAAGACCGGTGATGATCTGGTAAAAGCTCTTGAAGCAGGCACCCTGCAACGCAATTTTCAGGGCTATACCAATGATACGGCCGGATCACTGATCGGAATCGGGGCATCATCCATTGGCCGCCTCGAACAGGGCTATGTGCAGAACTGCCCGTCGATCCGCGAATACCGCCGCGCCCTGGAAGCGGGTAAACTGCCTGTTAAAAAAGGTGTCGAACTAACCACGGACGACAAAAACCGGCGTTTGATTATCGAGCGCCTGATGTGTGATCTGACAGTCGATGTTGGCCCCGGCTATGAAGATGAACTGAATAACCTGAGGCCGATGAAAAATGACGGTGTCGTTGAAATTTCAGGAACAACAATCACCGTCACAGAAACGGGACGGCCACTGGTCCGCTCCGTCTGTGCGGTTTTTGACACCTACCTGAATAAAAACAAGGCCCGCCATTCCAAAGCCGTTTAACAAGGTTGATAATCACCATGCCGTTGATGAAAGCGTTGGTCAAACAACAAGCCGCTCCGGGATTATGGCTTGAAGACGTCCCTGTCCCTGAAACCGGGATTAACGATGTCCTGGTTAAGGTTCTGCGCACCGCCATTTGCGGAACCGATTTGCATATTTACAACTGGGACGACTGGGCGCAGAAAACCATCCCCGTGCCCATGGTCGTCGGCCATGAATTCGTCGGTCAAATTGTCAAAATCGGCGACAACGTCAATGATTTTCATATCGGTGACATTGTTTCCGGAGAAGGCCATGTGGTATGCGGGCGCTGTCGCAACTGTATGGCCGGGCGGCGTCATTTATGCGCCCACACCAGCGGCATCGGTGTCAACCGTCAGGGGGCGTTTGCCGAATATGTGGCACTCCCCATGGCCAATGTCTGGGTTCACCGCCCGGGCATTGATCTGGATGTGGCGTCCCTGTTTGATCCCTTTGGCAACGCCGTTCACACGGCTTTGAAATTCGCCGTATTTGGCGAAGACGTGCTGATCACCGGAGCCGGACCCATTGGCTGTATGGCCGCAGCCGTTTGCAAACACGCAGGCGCGCGCCATATTGTCATCACCGACCTGAACCCGGCGCGGCTTGAAATGGCGCTGAAACTAGGCGCCACCCGTGGCGTTGATGTTAGGTCGGAAAACCTGAAAGACGTCATTCATGATCTGGGCATGCATGAAGGCTTCGACGTCGGCCTTGAAATGTCCGGCAGTCCCCAAGCCCTCAACGATATGATTGCCAATATGTGCCATGGCGGCAAAATCGCCCAGCTCGGCATTCCCTCCGGTGACGTGACGATTGATTTGAATACGGTTGTTTTCAATATGCTGACCATCAAAGGCATTTATGGCCGGGAAATGTATGAAACATGGTACCGGATGTCGGTGTTGATTGAAACCGGGCTGGACATATCATCCATCATTACCCACCGCCTTCCGTTTCAGGATTTTAAAACCGGGTTTGAGGAAATGCGCGCCGGGCAAGCCGGAAAAGTTGTTCTGGACTGGAATCGCCCGTAATCTTGGATCCGCACATTTTTAATCATATTTTTGATGAACCTTGATATTGACATAAATCAAAGTTCACCGACCATATATATGAAATAATCAAACGGTTGAAAGTATCTGCAACAAACAAAAGTAAGTGTCTGCAACAAAAGTAGTTAATAACGTGCACGTCGGTACCCTGAAACAGACTTAGTAGGAGAAAACGAATGTTATACTTTTTGAAAATGACGAACCTGCGATTAATAATTCTTGGCATCATGTCCGTTTTATTATCACAGGCATCTATAGCCACACCGGCTTTGGCGGGCGAAGAAATCTCGAATATAGCCAGAGGCGGACAACTTTATGACAAATGGTACAAAGTCATCAAGGCTGAGAAACCGGAAGCCACACATCCGGCGTGGCCAAAATCCAACACCAAGAAAAAAGGCGACGCCACACAGCGTTGCAAAGCCTGCCATGGCTGGGATTTATCCGGGAAAGACGGCGCTTATGCCACGGGTTCCTATAAAACAGGCATTACGGGTTTACGCGGCATGCAAGGCGTTGCCCCACAAGAAATTGTCGCCATTATCAAAGATGAAACTCACGGTTATGCCGGAAAAATGGATGAACAGGACTATATGGATCTGGCATTATTCGTCAGTAAAGGTCAAGTGGACATGAACGCTTTGATCGATCTTAAAACCAAAAAAGTCAAAGGCAACCCTGCTGCGGGCGAACCCATTTACAATACGGTTTGCGCAAACTGTCACGCCCGGAACGGCAGCCTGCCTAAAGACATGCCGATGCTTGGAAAACTTGCCAACAAAAACCCTTGGGAAGTCTTGCAAAAAATCATGAACGGTCAGCCCGGTGAACAAATGCCGGCACTTCGGGCGCTTGACCATCAGATTTCGGTCGATGTTCTGGCGTATCTACAGACTTTGCCTAAGCAATAAGTCTGGAATCAAACCCTGTTCTTTTAATTAAAATCTTTTTAAAAGAGCAGGGTTTTATTCGCCGTTTCAATGTCAATCATCTGAAAGGGTCATCAAATGCAGATGCTAAAAGCCGTATGGAAATGGTTCTGGAGCCCGACAAAACGTTTTGCATGGGGCGCTATTCTGATCACAGGCGGCATTGGCGGTATACTTTTCTGGGGTGGCTTTAACACCTTTATGGAGTACACAAACACACAGGAATTTTGTATTTCCTGTCATGAAATGCGGCAAACCGTATATCAGGAGTATAAAAAAACCCCCCATTACAATAATGCATCAGGTGTTCAGGCGATCTGTTCAGATTGCCATGTTCCCAAACCGTGGGGCGCAAAACTCGTCAAAAAAATTAAAGCAACAAGAGAACTGTTTCATTCTATAATGGGATCTATTGATACCCCTGAAAAATTTGAAGCCAAACGACTGGAGATGGCCAAAAATGTATGGCGTTCCATGAAGGCCAACGATTCCCGCGAGTGCCGAAATTGTCACAGTTTCGAAAACATGGATTTTAAAAAACAAACCCGACGTGCCGCTTTAAAAATGCAGGAAGGCCGAGATGATGGCAAAACCTGTATTGATTGCCACAAAGGCATCGCTCACAAACTTGCCGAAACCGACGATGATGACCGCTAACGAAGGGCCGTATTTACCCAACCGATGAACGATTATTCCTGCGCGCATTGGATGGTTTTGACGATCTGAAGTTTTTTCCCGACATGGAAGACGTTTTTTCGGTTCCGGCTCCGCCGTGTCCGCTCCGCCGTTTTCCGGAAGCCGGGTTATTATTTCCGTTATTGTTGCCGTTACCGGGTTTCGATGACCATTTTTTACGTCGTTGCTGATGCCGGGATTTCTGTTTTTCAGCTTTTTCCCGGTCCATTTTGGCTTTGGCGGCTTTGGCCGCTTTCATGCCGGCATTTGCAATCAACGGTTCATGAAAATCATGGTCCGTATCGACGGAAATGCGTTGCCGGGTGGCTTTTTCAATATCAAACAAATAGGCGCGTTCTTCGTGATCGCAAAATGAAATCGCTTCACCTTCGGCCCCGGCCCGGGCGGTGCGGCCAATACGGTGGACATAGGTTTCCGGCAAATTCGGTAAATCAAAATTAATCACGTGGGTCACGCCTTCGACATCAATGCCGCGCGCCGCGATATCCGTCGCCACCAGAATTCTGTGCTTGCCGTTTTTAAAGCCTTTCAAGGCATTTTGCCGGGCCGTCTGGCTTTTATTGCCATGAATGACGCCCGATGAAATTTTATGGTGCTCCAGATGCGTAGCGACCCGGTTGGCACCATGCTTGGTACGGGTAAACACCAACGCCCGGCCAATGGCGTCATCTTTCATCAAATCGCTTAACAGATCGCGTTTGTTGTTTTTTTCCACAAACATGATCCGTTGCTTGACCCGTTCCGCCGTTGTTGACTGCTGCGCCACTTCGACACGGACAGGGTCCTTTAACAACCCTTCGGCCAGATAGCCGACCTCGGCGGGCATGGTCGCGGAAAACAGCAATGTCTGCCGGTCCCGGTCAACAAGGCTGGCTATTTTTTTGACGTCTTTGATAAAACCCATATCCAGCATACGGTCGGCTTCATCCAAGACAAAAACCGAAACCTGATCCAGAAACACCTTGCGCTGGTTGATCAGGTCAATCAACCGCCCCGGTGTGGCGACAACAATATCCACACCCCGGTCAAGGGCGCGAATTTGTTTGCCGATCGGCGCGCCGCCAAAAACGGTGAGCGACCCCATATGCATGAATTGGCCGTAACTGCGCACGCTGTCGCCGATCTGTACCGCCAGTTCCCGGGTCGGTGCCAGCACCAAGGCCCGTGGATGGCCGGGTTTTTGTCGTCCGTCCGTTGTTGATTTCGACAAACGTTGCAGGATCGGCAAGACAAAGGCTGCGGTTTTACCCGTTCCCGTCTGTGCCACACCCAAAAGGTCGCGGCCTTTTAACAGATATGGGATGGATTGTTCCTGAATGGGGGTTGGTTTTGTATAGTTTTCGGCCTTCAAGGCGCGCATCAACGGCTCGATCAAGTCGAGCTCGGAAAAATTCGTCATTATTATATTCTTTCAGCTTTTATTTTGTGTCCAAAAGCTATCAAATTGCCTTAGTCAAACCGTGTTTTGGACGCTAAAGCTGTAAAAAAAACGAGCCGGGGGACGTAACGCCCCCCCGCTCTAAATCAAATCCACAATGATTTGACTGTTCGGGTCGATTAGTCCCGGAGCTGAATGTTTTCAGCTGCTTCTTTGCCGTTGCGGCCAGCAACCAGCTCGTAGCTGACTTTCTGTCCGTCGGCAAGCGTGGCAATGCCAGCTTGTTCAAGAGCGGAAATATGGACGAAAGCATCCTTTCCACCATCTTCAGGCTCGATAAAGCCATAACCTTTAGTAGCATTAAACCATTTTACGGTACCATTGACCATTGTTCACTTCCTTTAATATATAACATTTCGCACACAAACTACATGTCGGCGAGCGGTTCGAACGTTCACAATGTCAGGAAAGTAACTTGGCGGAAAGCGCAAAAAACGCGGACCATTCAATACACAGTATAAGACCTTGCAACGCAGTAACAAATTTCATATAGAGCATTGACGATTCTTGTCAAGTGTATTTTACACATCCCGTTTAAAATAATTCTATCCAACAGACACAAATAAAGTCAAAAAACCAACAAAAACCAACAACAACCGCTGGGCTATCGACAACGGCGAAATAACCCCAAATGAGATCATCGCCAATCCCACACCGGCTTTGGCAAACATCAGCAACGACCAATAGGGCGTTGTCGCCAAACCGATCAACCGGGGATTTGCGATCATGGCAAGGGGCACCAGATAAAGGCCAATACCCAGCGTCATGGCGGTTAACGCCACTTTCAGCCAGTTTTCCCCGACCATGCCGGCGGCGATGAACACGGCCCCGCAAACCGGCGGCGTAATCGTTGACAGCAAGGCAAACCAGAACACAAACAAATGCGCCATTAACAAAGGCACACCCAATTGTTCAAGGGCCGGTCCGGCGACGGAAATGCTGATGATATAAGCCGCCGTGGTCGGCAATTCCATGCCCAGCAGCAAACAGGCCAAAGCCGTCAACAGCAATGCCAGCCATAAATTGCCGCCTGAACCGGATAAAATCAGCGACGTGATTTTAATACCCAGCCCCGTCATGCCCAGAACTCCGATGATAATCGAAGCGCATAAAATAATCGAGGCAATGGTAGCAATCTGTTTACCGGAATTGATGGCGAGCTTTTCAAGACGCCGGACAAGCCTTGAGCCGGAAAATGTCAGCCGCCCGTCAACAAACAACAAGATAAATGCGGCCAGAATAGCCACGGATGCGGCAAATTGTGGTGTGTAACCGGCCACAAACATCCGTTCCAGCAAAACAAAAAACGGTACCGCAAAAAATGCCGTGGTTATGATCAGCGTTTTCACATCGGGATGCGCGTCGGCGGGCAGTTTTTTCAGATCATAACGTCTGGCGTAGGCATTGATCCCGACCCACACCGTAAAAAAATACAGCACTGCCGGTAAAATTGCCGCCGCCATGATTGATGTATAGGGAACGCCCGTCAATTCAACCATGACAAAGGCTCCGGCCCCCATCAACGGCGGCATGATCTGCCCACCCGAGGAGGCCACCGCTTCGACGGCGGCGGCAAAACGTTTTGGATATCCCAGTTTAACCATGGTCGGCAACGTCATCGCACCGGTCGAGGCCACATTGGCAGAGGCCGAACCGGAAATGGATCCGAACAGGGCCGATGACAACAATGATACCTTGGCGGCCCCGGCTTTAAGACGCCCGGCAACGGCGGTCGCCAAATTCATAAAGCCGTCACCGGCTTCGCCAGCATTCAGGACCGCACCAAAAATAACGAATATCGCCACGATTTCAACGGAAACGCCGGTCAGTTTTCCCCACAAACCGCCTTCTGCAATGGTCAGGGTGCCTAAAAAACTGCCCAGCGGTAATCCGGGATGACCGAATTCGCCGGGGATATATTCCCCGAACAGGCCATACAGCAACGCCGCGGCGGCAATCGATGGCAACGGCCAGTTGATGGTGCGCCGCGCCATTTCAAGCACGGCCAGCAATAAAACGGCGGCGACCATATATTGAACGCTGTTTTCAAGGTAGCCGTACTGATCGGACAATTCATTCTGGTTGATGGCAATATAAAGTGCGGCCACAACACCGGCGCACGCCAGAATAGTCCCGGTTATCTTTTGCACACGGGTTTTCGTGACGAACACCAACGCCCACGGCAACGCCAGTGCCATATGGATGGGGCGACTGATCAGATTAGGCACCAGACCGCTAAAAATCAGGCTTAAATGAAAACCTACGGAAAGGGTGCCAAGGAAAATCCAAATCCATTTTCCCGGCACCCGTTCGATGTTTTGCAATGTTTGATTACCGCATGGACGCCGGAACTTTTATCCCCGCCTCGTCGTAGTATTTAAGCGCGCCTTTGTGAATTTTACCGTACACATTTTCCAGCATTTTTGGCGTCACGGCATCCCACCATTTTGCATTCGTTCCCATGGCCGATTTCTGTGACCAATAGGTTTTCGTCATCTGATAGGCGGTATCGTCATCCATCGCCGTTGTTGTATAGGCAATCACCGGCAACGATGTGGTGACCGTGTCCTGATCGACACCTTTATAGGTACCGGCCGGGATCACCAGTTTCGTGCGTTTGGTTTTCTTAATCTGGTCATCGGAGAGGGAAATAATCGTTACGCCTGTGCTGGCAGCGGCTTCAATCACGTTCGGGGCCGGATAGGATCCCGCGGTGACAAAACCATCAATTTGCCGGTTTTTCAATGCGGAAACGGCAGCGTCCAATTCAACGTTGGCCAGTTCAACCTTGCCTTCAAGACCAAACAGTTTCAAATATTTAGCCCCTTCCTTGGCACCAAATGATCCTTTGCCAATAAGGATTTTTTTACCCTTTAAATCAGCGAACGTTTTCACATTTGCGTCTTTGCGCATGACAAAGTGCATGGTCAATGACGGGATCGGGAACAAGGCACGAATGGTTTTGTATTTAGGGTCCCCTTTGCCTTTAAACATGGCCAGTTCTTTTTGCGCCAATTTGACCAGCACGGGCGGGGTGGTGAAAACGTAATTGCCTTGGCGTTTGGACGCTTCCTTGACGTTTTGAACGGAGCCCTGGCTTTCTTCTACGGTAACAATGATGTCGCCGTTGGACCCTTTTTTCATGGCTTCGGCAATTTGCACGGCCATCTGATAATAGGATGACGTGGTTTTCGCCGATTTATAGGTGACCCGCGTTTCCGCCATGGCGGTCGCCGACATGGTCAGGGCAAACCCCAAAACCAGCGCCGTTGTTGTTCTGATAAAATTCATCGTTTCCTCCCTCGGTATAAAAAAATCCTGATGCTGTGAAATCTAACGAACCGGGTTATACTTGTCACTCAAATGTATTGATAACTTGGAAAATGGGTTTCAGGATATGACACCTTTTAAAAACAGTGCCGTCAAAAATGTCTTTGATGCCTATCCGGAAAATTCAAAAGTAAAATTATTACATCTGCGGCAGCTGATTTTCGATACTGCCGCGGCAATCAAGGATGTCGGTGAAATAGAAGAAACCCTGAAATGGGGACAGCCTGCCTATCTGACAACAGCAAGCCAAAGCGGAACAACAATCCGCATCGATCAGGTTAAACCCAAGGATGATGCTTACGGATTATTCGTCCATTGCCAGACATCTTTGATGGCAACGTACCGGGAACTCTATCCGGGAAAGCTGGAATTTGAAGGCAATCGCATGTTACGCTTTCATGTCGATCAAGCTCCACCCGAAGGCATTGTTAAAAATTGCATTGCGCTGGCCCTGACCTATCATCTCGATAAAAACAAAGGCCAGTTGCCATTTTAGGGTTTGCCTCGCCCCTGCCCTGCAAACAGGTCACGGTATTTCAGCAACGACTCGGTTATAAATTGCGTAAAAATACGTATCCGGGCCGTCCCGCGTAAATCCTTGTGGGTCAGCACCCACAAATCCGTTGGCCACAACAGTTGATTCGGGGGAACACGGCACAATCCGTCATCCTGATCGGCAAAATAACATGGCAGAATGGACATCCCCATGCCGCACTTCAAAGCAGCAACCGTCGCATAGGGATCTGTAATCACGGCATCAACAGGTTTGTCCGGAAAAGCACTGTCTTCAAGCCATTGCGACGACGGCGTATCAACGGACCAGCCGATCCAGTTCAATTCTGGCGGCGCATCGCCCCGGCAAAAATTCTTGCCGGCATAGGTCGATCTTGCCACTTTCAACACCCGGCGGCCAACAAGATCACCGGGTGGGTCGTTTGAGATGCGGATCGCAACATCGGCTTCGCGCCTGGATAAATCCGGCATATCGTAAGTGGTTAAGATTTCCAGCTTAATCTCTGGATGCCGTTTTGAAAACCGGGCAAAGTCCGGCATTAAAACCGTTGTCGCCAACACCCCGGACAAGGATACACGAATGGTGCCGCTTAATTTTTCATCCCGGCCTGCGATGTTGCGGCTGACGTCATTGCTCAGCTTTTCGATTTTTTCAGCCACAGCGGCCATTTCTTCACCGGCTGGTGTTGTGAAATAACCCGCCTGCAAACGTTCAAAAAGACGCACCCCGAGCCGGCTTTCCAGCGCCGTAATCCGCCGCAAAACAGTTGTCCTGTTGACGTTCAATACCATCGCCGCCTTGTTCAACGATGTCTGGCGCGCAACGGCCAACACATATCTGTAATCATCCCAAAGATTCATTGTTGCAAATTTGCACACTTATCTTGCAGAAACAATCAATTTTCATGCATTTTTATTTACGGTAGATCATCTGTCGGGCGCTGGACGTGTCATTCTCTATGGCCCGGGCACCCCCTTTTACCAACTGACAATCAGGATCAACAATGGATAACACACTTTCTTCCGAACTCTTCTGGCTCGCCATGAGCACCCTTTTAACCGCTTTGATGGTAGCTCCCTATGCCATTTACAGAACACGTAAATTGGGCGGCCTTTGGCAGGTTTTCCTGACCCCGCTTCCGGGAGACAACCCGTTTGACGATGAATGGGCGCACCGGGCCTACCGCGCCCACATGAACGCCTTCGAAGGATTGATCCTGTTCGCACCAGCCGTCCTCGCCGTTGTTGTTTCCGGACTCACCAGCGAGACCACCGCCATCGCCAGTGCCGTCTATTTCGGGGCAAGGCTGCTGTATGCACCCTTTTATTATTTCGAAGTGCCGATTTTGCGTACGGCCATATGGATGGTTGGCTTGGGCGCAACGCTGTATCTGGCAATCATCGTCATGCTGGCCGGTCTGTAGTTTTCAAAGGGTCTGTAAATCGGGGTGAGCAAAAATTTGAAAACATAATTTTCATTTTCCCGGCTTCTGTTCAGGAGCGGTTCATGGTCAATGCGCTACAAACGTTTTTGTAACCTTTTCAGTTTGTGCCCGTTTGTGCCCGATTGCTGAATTCCTCATGCTGAATTCAGCAGCGCACGAACCACCGCTTCAAAACAGGAATTTGTCATGACCGAAAACGTTCGCATTTGGGATATCTTTGTCCGGGTTTTTCACTGGGCATTGGTATCCACAGTTTTTATCGCCCTTGTCACCGAAGACGATATGTTGAATTTACACATTATTGCCGGATACGCGGTCGGTATACTCATCATAGCCCGTATTTTCTGGGGTTTGGTCGGGCCTGAATACGCCCGCTTTACAAATTTTGTCTATGCACCAAAAACCATCATCACCTATCTTCGCGGACTTAAACAAAGGACTGCAAGCCGTTATCTTGGTCACAGCCCGGCCGGTGGGGCGATGATCATTTTCCTAATGGTCACGCTTTTGTTGACCACAATCAGCGGGCTGTCAATATATGCCAAACCGGGCTCGGCCTTTGATTTTCTTATCGTTCAAAACGCGTTTTTTTCCGGGGCCATCAAAGACGCCCATGAAGCTCTGGCCGGGACATTATGGGTTTTAATCGCCCTTCATGTGGCCGGGGTGATCTATACAAGTTTCATTCACCGGGAAAATCTGGTCAGCGCCATGATTACCGGACTGAAAAGAAAGGATTAAATCAATTCGTCTTTGCGGTCATCCGTTTCCCCAAAGCGTTTGAGAGCCGCCGGGCGGGTGCCTGCATACACCCGCTCGAGATTTTTGGCGATTTTTTTGTTTTCCCTGTCAAACAGGCTGTTTCCGGCCAGATCGCTTTCAACAATAAAGGGCCCGAAATTATCAACTTCCAAAACCCACATGGCTTGGGCGATACCCAATTCTTCAAGCCAGTGCACATCAATCACTTTTTTGACCCCGCGGCCGAGCAATGCCCCTGTGCCATATCCAACCGTGGTTAAATAAACAGCCCCCTTGGGAACAAAATAGCGTTTGTAGTCACCCGGATTCATGCCGCCCTTGCCGATGATCAATGTGGCACCTGAAATTTCCAGCCAGCTTTCCAGCCATTTTGAAAACCTGAAAGACGCTGTTGCCGTGACGGCCCCGACTTTGTAGCCGCCATCATCAAGCGGGATGGCCGCTGGCGAGCAATGAAAATTGGCCCCGCTCAATGTTTTCAGATCACACGGCAAATCGGCTTTGTCTTCGACAATTTTTTTATAAACCTCTTCGCGGCCCGTATAAACGATGCCGTTTAAATAAACGATGTCGCCGATTTTCAGTTTTTCAAGCGCCGCCGGATCCGGTTTTGTGTTCAAGCTGATTTTTTTGAATGTCATCAGACCGTCTCCCGGCGCATATAGGGTGTGTACCATTCCGGATCGGTGCGGTATTCGACTTTTCCGTCCGCATAAATTCGCGCGCATGCCCGCCGTGACGACAAACAAAACGCATGGACGCTCATTTGCATGCCGCCGGTGTGGCAATATCCGACTTCGATATGGGTATCAATGACCATGGATTTGCCAACAAAGCCCATCGCCCCCATACCGATGGAATTTCCCAGTTCCGTCAGTTCCTGTTCCAGTTCGGCTATTTTTGCATCCGGATTTCTGTCACCGACAACACGCAAACAGGCCGCCCGTTTGCCATGCACCATACAGGCATCTTTTGATCCCCCCAGACCAATGCCGATGATCGCCGGCTGACAAGCTAGTCCACGTTTGCCAAACGCCACCAGGCTATCCAGAAAGAAACGCTTGATGCCTTCCATACCGTCGCTCGGGAACAACATGCGGTAATCGGTTCCGAACAAGCCACCTTTGTGCACCGTGATTAAATCGATCCAGTCGGCATCCGGCTCGTAAGCAAATTCAATTTCAGGCGCCATAATGCCGACGTTGTTGTTATGATCGGTGCGCCACAACGGATGCACCCGGTTGGGACGAAGGGGAATATCATGGGTCGCCGCCTCGGTCGCCTGACGCAAGGTGTGTTCCAGCCCCACCGGGCCACCTTCGATTATCGCATCATTGCCCAGTTTCACGTACCATCTTGGACATCCGGTATCACCGCACATGGCCCGGCGGTCATCCTTGGCGGCCTGATAATTTTCCAGCATGGCCTGTAAAACAAACGATGACAAATCGCCGTCTTCGGTGGCAGCGGCTTTTTTCAGACCATCCAGATAATCGTCCGGAATTTCTATGGCCGCCTTTTCCATCAGTTTGAGGGCGGTTTGCTGAATTTTTTGCTGTTCAATCATGGGCCAAACCTTCTTTGATCAAGGTTTCACCGGGGGCAACAAGAGTAAATTTGACCGGTTCCTGCGTCACCTGAATACTGTCACCGGTTTTCCGGGAAACCGTATAGGTCGATGTGTCAAGGTCGCCCGCGCCCGGGAAATCTTCGCGGTAATGGGCACCTCTGGAATTTTCACGGGCCAATGCGGCGCGGGCAATGACTTCGCTGGCCTCCAGTATGCTCTGGATATTGAGCCATTCATGCCACGTCATGTTAAAGGCCGGATCGTTTTCAGGGACGCCCGTTTGCAGCAATTCATTTTTCAAATCCTGAACACGGGAAATGCCCCGTTTCAATCCGGTTGCGGTGCGCATGATACCGACATCTTCCCACATTGCTTCTTTTAACTGGTCATGAAGCCTGTGAATATCACCGGATTTTTTTCTGAACGGATAACGGGCCCGGTCGATTTCAGCCCGGATCATCTCTTCGTCCCCGTCCCGCAAAGCCGTTTCCATTTTCGCCGCCTCCGCCATGATGTCCCCGGCAATACCGCCAAACACCGTGGAATTGGCAACACCATTGCCGCCCAACCGGTTGGATCCATGGCTGCCGCCTGCGTCTTCACCGGCAACAAACAACCCCGGCAACGGTGTGCGCGTATCCGGAGTACAAACCACACCACCCATAAAATAATGCGCCGTCGGCACCACTTCGACCCGGCCAGCGGCCAGATCAAAGCCGCAATCGGCACAGCGTTTGACCATGCCTTTAAATTTTTCCGCAACCTTTTCCGGTCCCAGATGATCCATGGCAATATAAACGCCGCCGTTGGGGGATGTGTTGCCTTTGCGCATTTCATCATAAATGGCGCGGCTGACAATATCGCGGGTGGCGCGTTCGCCTTTGGCGTCGTAATCAAACATGAACCGTTTGCCGTCGCCGCCCAGCAAATAGCCGCCAGCACCGCGCAGACCTTCTTCCAATACGGTGCCGTTCATCCATGTGTCATCGCCGCCCAGCAATCCGGTCGGGTGAAACTGTACCATTTCCATGTCGCGGAGCGGCAACCCGGCCCGCAACGCCATCGCCAGCCCGTCCATGGTTTTTTCCGCCGACGGTGTATGATAACGGTACATGCTGGGGCCGCCACCGGTGGCCATCAGCACACATTTGGCGCGCACGAACCGAAACACACCCCGGCGCATGTCGATAAACAACACACCGGATAAAGCATCCCCCGTTGGGGTCTTGATAAAAGCCACCGCCCGGTGTTCTTCCATGCGTTCGACAGGCCGGGCCAAAACTTGTTCCATCAGGCGGCTGATAATTTCAATGCCGGTCAAATCGCCTTTATGCACGGTGCGGTCAAACGTTTGCCCGGCAAAAGCTTTGTGATGCAAACTGCCGTCTTTATTGCGGTCAAAGAAACAGCCGATTTCGTTTTCCAGCTCGCGTACGCGAACCACCGCCGTTTCACAGAGTTTCCACGCCATTTCCTGATTGGGTAGCCACTTGCCGCCAATGATGGTGTCCATGAAATGGCGTTCCACACTGTCGCCCGGTGACAAGGCGACATTATAGCCGCCTTGTACCATGCGGGTGCAGCCGCATTTCCCCATCAAACCCTTGGCGGCGATGGTGACTTTTTGATCCGGGGCGGCTTTCAATGCATGCAGGGCCGCGAACATGCCGGCCCCGCCCGTGCCCAAAATCAGGATATCCGTATCATGACGTTCAAATGTTTGCTTGCTCATTTTCAAATCGCATTCATCAAAAAGGCGACGGCCATAAAAAACGACACGGCAACCGCCATCGCCGCCCAGGTTTTCTGTTGATCCGACCACGGTAAAAATTCCAGCGCCAACAATCTCAGGCCGCCAAAAATATGTACCGCCAACAAAAACACCAATCCGATTTCGGCAATTTTAACCAACGGATTGCCGGTCCATTTCAAAAACCCGTCCAATGCGCTCGCGTCGGTTAACGCCAACCCAAGCACATAAAAATGGGCCGGTAAAAATAACACCAAAACAAGACCGGACAAACGGTGCAGTTTATAGGCCAGCCACAGGGAATGTTTTTGATGGGGTCTGATCATCATATCACCACCGCCATCACCGCACGCAGCCCAAGGATAAGCAAACCCAGCCCCGCGCCCCAGGCAATAACAGCCAATGCCGGACCTGTAACTTTCAACTCTTCGCGGAGAATGGCCCGTAATCCCAGACTGCCGTGAATGGAAACGACAACGACGAACAGGCCGTAAAACGCGGCCCACCAAAAACTGCCCCGGGTGCGGGATAATATTTCAGCCGCCGTCAATCCGCCCTGAATGGCGTAAATCATCAAGCCCAAATGCGCCAATACCAGCGGTGCCATGACCATGGCGCTGATGCGTTGCAACAGATAAAGCCGGGTTTCCATCACAGTTCACCCTTTATCGCCGCCTTGGCCGTCATCCGTTTCAATCCGGCAATGGACAGGGTCGGGTTCAAGTCTTTGGGGCAATATTCGGCGCAGCTTTGTTGGGAATGGCATGAATGACAGCCCCCCGGCCCGGATACGGCCCGCAAGCGTTTGATCCCGGCACGGTCTTTAACATCATTCATCAATGTCCACGCCCGCGTCAGCGCCGCCGGACCCAAATAGTTTTTATCCTTTTCAACCACATCGCAAGCGGCATAACAAACCGCGCAATTAATGCATTCAATGCCCTGGCTGGCCAGAATGCGGGCCGGGCTGTCCGGCCGCACCGGTTCGATATCATCATTTCGGGTTTTGGTCGGATGAAACCGGGCTTCGGCGCGGGTCCATTTGTCAAAAAAATCTTCCATATGACAGGCCAGATCCTTGATCACCGGCAAATTCCTAAGCGGTTCTATCACCAGTTTATTGCCCTGAACCGCTTTTTCAACATGGGTGCGGCACGTCCAGCGCGGTTTACCGTTGACCATCATGGCGCACGATCCGCACATCCCGACCCGGCAGGCAAAACGAAAACTTAAATCCGGTTCAAGATTGCGCTGCACCCAGCTGACCACGTCAAGGATGGTCTGGCTTTTTTTTCTCGGCACCGTGTATTGGCTAAACTCCCCGGCCCTTGCCGTGCCACGCCAGATGGATACGGATAATGGTTTATCAGACGCAGACAATACGGGCTCCTTTGGTTTCAGGCATGCATCTTAATACGTAAGCACATCATTCACAAAAACAAAAATATTTTAGAAATTCGTAAGTTTTACTTAATTAGATTTTTCGGAGAATGTGCTGATATCACGTGCCGAATTTCCGCCAGTACCTGTTCGATCAGTATGAATTGTGGGGTATCGGTTCTGGATAACAATCCAAGCCTGCGCGTCGGTGGATTGGGTTGTAACGGCAGCTGTTTCAATGGCAATGGGTTTGGCGACGGCAGTGACGGTCTTGGCACGATGGAGACACCCAAGCCATGAAAGACCATGCTTGAAATGGCTTCCAGTGTGTCCAGTTCCATGCTTTCGCTGACCTTGATTTTATTTTTCAGCAACCATTCATCAATCAAATGCCCGACCCAGGCTTGACGGGTGAAACGAATGAACGGCATGGTGGCCAGCAAACGAACCGGATCATCGGTTTTTGTTTCAATAGGGGCAATCACCACCAACGGCTCGTCGGCAATGTGGCGCCATTGCAAATGCCCGGACAGATAAACCGGCTCGCTGATAATCGCCGCATCCAGCATGCGCCTGTCCACCTGTGTCAGCAAATCCGCCGAAAGCCCCGGAACGATACGGACGTGAACCTGATCATAACGGGCTTTCAAAGCGGTCATGGTAGCCGGCACCAGTCCGGTCATGGTTGTCGGCAAGGCACCGATTGAAACCTCGCCCGCAAGCGTGCTGTCGCCGGACAACGCCTTCACCATCCGGTCATAGTCCTCAACCAGAATCCGGGCCTTGGCAACCAGTTCCTGTCCGGTGTGATTGAGTTTGGGCGAACGGTGAGAACGGTCAAATAACGTCACCTGAAAATCGGCCTCAAGGCTTTTCATCTGCTGGCTGACAGCTGCGTGGGAAATAAAAACCGCATCGGCAGCTGCGGAAAAGCTGCCTTTATCCTGAACCGCGATCAGCGTGCGCAGTCGTCGAATGCTCACTTTTTCGCCTTGGAATAAAGCATCGCCCGTGCTTCATCGGGTGTTGCCAGTGAAGCCCCAAGGGATTCTATAATAACTCGTGCTTTCCCGACCAGTTCACGGTTGCCGGATGTCAGTTTGCCTTTTTCAATGTAGACATTGTCTTCCATACCGACGCGCACGTGTCCTCCCAGCAACACCGACTGTGCAACCATGGGAAATTCCATACGGCCAATACCGAACCCGGTCCAAACGGACCCGTCCGGCAGCATGTTGCGTAAATAAAGCATCGATTCCGGCGTTGCCGGCATACCGTATTTGACGCCCAGGACAAAGGAACACATCAACGGCGATTTGAGCACGCCCGATTTCAGCAAATCATGGGCCAAATGCAAATCACCACTGTCAAAAATTTCAATTTCCGGTGTGGCCCCGGCATCGTAAATGGCGTCCGCCATGACGGCTATATTCCGGGGCGTATTGATCACCACTTCGCGACCGAAATTCATGGTGTTCAAATCCAGCGTGGCAATATCCGGTTTGATACGGGTGATATGTTCAACCCGCAATTCCGGGCGCATCAGATTGGTTCGGGGCCCTGCTATTTTCGGATCATCTTCACCGGGATGAAAGCGTCCGCCCGGTCCGGTCGTCAAATTAATGATCAAATCTTTATTGCGGGCCTTGATCAGGCCGACCACGTCTTCGTACAAAGTCACATCCATGGACGGCAAACCGGTTTCCGGATCGCGTACATGAATATGAACGATGGCCGCCCCGGCGGCGGCGGCGGCCAGACAGTCTTCGGCGATCTGTTTGGGCGTTACCGGCAAATTTTCGTTTTGTTCGGGCGTGGTCTGATTACCGGTTACGGCGCAAGTCAGAATAACAGGATGCATGCGATAAACCTTTCATTACAGGTTCATTTTATCCACAACATGGCCGCTACCAAAAGCAAAACTTGCCATGCTGATGGATTGATAACTGAAACTGTGATGAATTTTCCGGATGCCGCCCCCGTCCAGACCGGAACCCAGCGCCACAAACAATGGCATTAAATGCTCATCCGTGGGATGGGCGGTACGGACATCCGGAGCTTTTTCATAAAATTCAAGCACCGCCGCAATATCCCCCGCCAACAATTTTTCAGATACCCACTGATCAAAACGGACGGCCCAACCGGGCGGGGATGCCCCTTCGGGACCAAGGGCTGCCAGATTATGGGTCAGCGAGCCAGAGCCCAAAACCAGTATCCCCTTTTCCCTGAGCGGTGCCAGTGTGCGGCCCAACTGCACATGATAGTGGGCGTCTTTACCCATCCCCAAAGACAGTTGCAGCACCGGAACATCGGCTTGCGGCCACATCAGACGCAAAGGTGTCCATGCGCCGTGGTCAAACCCACGGTCCGGATCTTCCATTAACGGGAAATCACTTCGTTCAAAGACTTGCCTGATACTCTCGATCAGCCACGGACTGGTTTTCGCCGGATAAACAATCGAATAAAGCTGTTTGGGAAATCCATAAAAATCATAAATCGTTTCCGGATCGGACCCGGTTGTGATTGTCGGCACAGTTGTTTGCCAATGGGCGGAAACAACAACGATGCCCTTGGGCGTGGCCCCCGACGCACTTTTCAGCACTTCGGTCAGGTCCTGCATGAACCGTTTGGCCACATGATCTGTCAAAGTCAAATCCGGCGCACCGTGAGGCAGGTATAAACTTGGCATTGTATGCATTGTCTTTCGCCTTATGCCGCAACCATTTCCGGACCCACCGGGACAATACCTGACGGATTCAAAGCCTTGATGGAATAATACCCGGCCTTGATATGATCCAAATTCACCGTTTCACTGATACCCGGCACATCCAGAATCCGCTGCATGTAACCGTATAGCGCCGGATAATCCTTAATGCGGTGAATATTGCATTTGAACAAACCATAATAAGCCGGATCGAAACGCACAAGGGTGACAAAAAGGCGGATATCCGTTTCCGTCAACATTTCCCCGAACAAATAGTCACGTCCATCCGAAAGGCGTTTTTCCATAGCGTCCAGGGTTTCAAACACACCCCGAACGGCCTCTTCATAGGCGTTTTGGCTGGAGGCAAAGCCGGCTTTGTAAACGCCGTTGTTGAGTTTTTCATAAAGTTCAGGGTTCAGGGCCTCGATTTCACCCTGTAAAGCTTCGGGGTACAAATCAAGCGAAGGATCGCTTTCGGCAAAGGCTGTATTGAACATCCGCAAAATATCCGCCGATTCATTATTGACGATGGTTTGCTGCTTTTTGTCCCACAGCACCGGGACCGTGGCCCGGCCGGTAAAACTGTCATCAACATTTGTATAAATCTGATGCATATAGGTGGCCCCGTTCAGATTGTCCGGGCCGGAACCGGGATAGTGTCCAAATTTCCAGCCCTGATCCGTTAACACCGGTTCGACCACGGAAACACTGATGACATCTTCAAGGCCATTTAATTTACGCGCCATCAAAGTCCGTGACGCCCATGGACAAATCAATGCCACGTATAAATGATAGCGGTCTTTTTCGGCCTTGAAGCCAGCCTTGCCCGTAGGCCCCCGGCTCCCGTCCGGGGTTATCCAGTTGCGAAACCCTGACGTCTGGCGGACGAACCGCCCGTCTTCGTCCCTGGCCTGTACCGGGTGCCAGTCGCTGGCCCATTTTCCATTGATCAACATTGTTTTTTCCTTTCATTATCCAGTGCGTCACGATTTTTTAAGCATTTTCATAACATGGGGCTGGATACTGTAGGCGCCATTTCCCAGCAAAGCCTGTACGATCATAACAAAAGCCCAGAATACCGGAAATTCCCAACCGCCACCTTCGTTGGAAAACAGCCAGCCTTTGGAACCATGGACAAAGACAACGGCACTGACCAAAATCGGAATCAATGCCAGTGATACCCAGCGCGCAAACAGCCCGGCGATCAAAGCAAACCCGCCTGCGGTCTCGGCGAAGATGGTCAGATAGGCAAACAGCGGCGGCAAACCCAATGAGCCAAAATACCCGACCGTCCCGGCCGGAGTGAAGACAAAAATTTTCAAAGCCCCGTGGGCCAGAAACAGCACGCCCACAGAAACGCGCAACAATAATGCACCATATTCGGTTGATTGATGATTCGTCATTTTTCTATCCTTTGTTCAAGTAAAGCGGAGCGCAATGATCACACCCCTTCGTTTCAATGAGAGCAGTATTCAACATACCAATTCATGGATAAATGCCCTTGATATAGAAATACTATCCATATATTATTCATAATATGGATACCATAGACGCCATGCGCACCTTTGCCGCCGTTGCCAAGGCATCATCTTTTACCAAGGCTGCGGAACGGCTCGGCATTTCCGTAAAACTCGCCAGCAAATACGTCGGCCAGCTGGAAGACCGGATCGGTGTTCGCCTGTTAAACCGGACCACCCGGCGCATAAGCTTGACAGAAGTCGGAGTCGCCTATCTTGAACGCTGCCAGTTTATTCTTGATGAATTCGACAATCTGGAAGCCGCCGTTCATGACAAGCAAACCACCCCCAAAGGGCTTATACATATCACCGCGCCTGTGACCTTTGGTGAAATGCATTTAACGCCTTTAATTTCCGGATTTCTGCAATCCCAGCCCGGGATATCAATCAACCTGAACCTGTCAGACCGTCATACCGACATCATTGACGAGGGTTTTGATCTGGCCATCCGCATTGGCGAGCTATCCGATTCCAGCCTGATCGCCAAACGGCTTGGCCCGGTAAAACTTGTTGTCCTGGCCACGGATAAGTATCTGGAAAAATTTGGTACCCCGACCCACCCCCGGCAACTGTCCGGGCATCACTGTATTATCGACAGCAACTTTCGCAGTGGTGCCCAATGGCCGTTTCAGGAAAATGGAAACCGTTTACCGGTCAAAATCAGCGGGACCTTTCAGGCCAACAGCGCCAACGCCGTCCGCCAGATCGCGCTTTCACATCAGGGCATTGCCATGTCACCGGACTATGTCGTTAATAATGATATCGAAACCGGGAAACTAAAAACCATCCTTGATGACTATCTGCCGCCACCGCTGGGGATTTATGCCGTTTATCCCCATTCAAGGCGATTGGCGGCAAAAGTCAGGGTGTTTGTTGACTATATGGCAAAGCAGTTGGGCAGCCGTCAATCCTTGCCGCGTTGAACAAAAACGCTCAGCAACGCCAACGCCCCGGATACGGTCATCAACAACAATGACAGCGCGTTCAGTTCCGGGGTCGAGCCTTCGCGCAGGCGTCCATACATGGCAATCGTTAACGGTTGATCCGACCCAACCAGCATCAGGGTTGTGTTGAAATTTTCAAATGACATCAAAAATGAAACAATCGCTGCCCCGATAATCGCCGGTTTCAGATAGGGCAAGGTAATGGTTCTGACGGCCGTTAATTTTGACGCCCCCAGAATTTGCGCCGCTTCTTCCAATGCCAGATCAAATTTTCGCAGGCGGGCGGCAATAATCAGGGTGGTAATGGTGGCGATAAATGAAAACTGTCCCATCACCACCAGAAAGCTGCTGGGACGCAGGAATTCAAGATCAAGGCCAAAACTGTTTTCAAAAAAATTCGCCACCGTGCTGGAAAAAATCAAAATCGAAATCCCCAGAATGACGCCCGGAATCACCAGCGGCAACAACAGAAAAACATACAGTAGATTTTTAAAAGGAAAGTTTTTGCGTTCAAACAAAAACGCATTGCTGGTGCCAACCGCAACCGACAGAACCGTTACCCAGCTTGCAATATAGGTCGACGTCCAGATGCTTTCCAGCAAACGTTTGTCCTGAAACAATCCAACCCGGGTATCTCCTGAATTAAAGAACCAGTCCAATGTAAAACCGCCCCACGGCAACGACGGAAACTGTGAATCGTTAAAGGCAAACACGGCGACAACGATTAACGGCAACAAAAGATAGATAAAAAACAGCGTCACATAGGAGCCATAAATAACGCGAAAACTTTTCGATTGCGGAATGGATGGTGTCATTGTTTCATTCCTGTCCCAACGTTTCCGTTAATGATTGGCGACTGATTTTAAGCCCGGCCCAAACCAGAACGGATGACAGGAACAACAGCAAAAATCCAAACGCCGCGCCCAGCTCCCAGTTAAAGCGGGTGATGATCTGACTGTAAATCTGGGCCGTAAACCACAGGCTGTCCTTGCCCCCCAGCAACACCGGCGTCAGGTAATTACCCAGCGTCAGCATAAAGACTACGATGCAGCCTGACACAATTCCCGGCATGGCGTGGGGAATAATAATTTCCTTCAATACCGTAACCGAATTGCCGCCCAGATCATAGCCGGCTTCGACCAAAGCATCATCCAGACTATCCAGCGTTGTCACCACCGGCACCACCATAAACAACAGGGACGTGTAAACCAGTCCAACCATAATCGTGGCATCGTTATAAAGCATTTCAACGGGACCGGAAGCCAAACCGATCCACTGCAGGACGTTGCTGAAAATGCCCGATTCACGAAGCAGGATCATCCAGCCGAAAGTACGGACAAGTTCGCTGACCCAAAACGGCACCAGACACAATAAAAACAAAAAAGCCTTGGCACGGCCGCGCAGCATTTTCGCGATATAATAAGCCACCGGAAAACTGATCAGCAATGTCAGAATGGTGGCAAAAATCGACATCACCGCCGTGCGGGCAAAGGTTCGCCAATACAAGGGTTCGGTAAAAAATTCCAGATAATTTGCCATGCTGGTTTCATAGGTTCTGGGCGCGACTTTTTCACGCATTGAAATCAGAAACATATCAACGTGGGGAATAAAAATCAGCACAACCAGCCACAACAGCAACGGCGCCAGCAACAAATACAAACCCAGCTTTGCGGACGGGGCCATTTTCATCAAACCGGCTCCGCCGCCAGAAATGCCTGCGCCTGTTCCTTGCCCCAGCCCAGATAAACATCCTGACCCCGCGTCAGCGACGAAAATTCACCGGTCTGCGGTAACGCCACATCCAACTCGCCACCCGTTGCCGGATCCCGCACCAGTGCCCGACTGTTGGCACCATTGAATAAAATACTGATCAGTTGACCGTGAATATGGTTATCCATGGCGGAGACACGGCTTTCATCCAGTGACAGGATAACCGATTCCGGGCGAACAAAAATATCGACCTGATCGCCTTCGTTTATGGCCTTGTCTCCAACGGCGGTGGCCAGCAATTCAACACCGTCTCCGGAAACAACCTTGACACCGTCTTTGTCCTGGCCATGAATTTTACCGTGCCAGCGGTTGGTGTCACCGACAAAACCGGCAACAAACGCCGTTGCCGGATTATAATAAAGTTCCTGCGGAGTTCCGATCTGTTCAAACTTGCCCGCATTCATCACCGCCACACGGTTTGACATAACCAAAGCTTCGGATTGATCGTGGGTGATATAGACAAATGTTGTTTCGAACTGATCCTGTAATTGTTTCAGTTCAACTTTCATATGTTCACGTAATTTAAGATCAAGCGCACCCAGCGGTTCATCCAGCAACAACGCCGCCGGTTCCAGCACCAGACACCTTGCGATGGCGACCCGTTGACGTTGGCCGCCGGATAACTGGTTAATGGTTTTATCGCCCGATGTGGGCAAATCCATGCGTTCAAGGGCGGACTGAACTTTAACAGCAATTTCCGATTTATTGATGCCTTTGCGTAACAGCCCATAGGCGATGTTTTCGGCAACCGTCATCATCGGGAACAGGGCCAGATGCTGAAACACCATGTTGACGGGGCGTTTGTTTGGCGCCACGCCCAGAACCGAACGTCCCTTGATCAGAATATCACCCGATGTCGGTTGATCAAAACCCGCCATCATACGCAAAATTGTTGTTTTCCCGCAACCCGATGGCCCGAGAATGGAGAAAAAATCCCCTTGGGGAACACCAAATGAAACCGTATCGACAGCGGCAAACTGTCCATAACGGCGCACCAGATCCCGGCATTCCAGATCAAAGGTTTCTTTATCAGCCATGGATGGCCCCCGGACAGATATAAAGGTAAAAAATCAGAGCGGCGCAGGGGAAATCATTCCCGCGCGCCGCTGATCATAACAATTCAGTTATTTGGCCGCTTGCACGCGGTCCATAACTTTACCTTCGATGTCTTCAAGACCGGCCGGTACCGGCGGGTACCATTTGATGTTGTCGATATCGGCTGCCGAGAACGTATCCTGATAGACTTTGCGTTTTTTTGCACTGACATATTTATCGCCGTCTTTGGCGGCTGTGAAGTTACCGGCTTTTTCAGTGATCATAGCCGCGATTTTCGGCTGCATGACAAAATTGATCCATTTATAGGCCGCCGATTCTGCCTTGGTTTTTTTCGGCAAAGCAAAGGTGTCAATCCAGCCCAAAGCGCCCGATGTTGGGGCAATGGTTTTGACTTCTGGTTTTTCCGCATTGATTTTCCAGCCCGACCCGTCCCAGGCCATGGCGGCTACGACCTCGTCGGAACGGACAAGATTGATCAAGGCATCGCCACCGGACCAGTAGGTTTTAACGTTGGGTTTGCATTCGATCAGTTTGGCCTGCACTTTATCCATAATGCCTTTGTATTTGGCTTTATCATTGTAGGCGGCAAACGGATCCATCCCCATGGAAAACGCAAAAGCGATTAACGTCGGGCGTTTCATGCGGTACGACACCTTGCCTTTGTATTTCGGATTACAGAGATCAAGATAATCCTTGATGCCCGAAGCTTTCGCCGTGTTGACAGTTAACGCGCTGGTGCCCCAAACGTGCGGCACACCATAAACCTTGCCGTCATACATGGTGTTTTTCTTGGTTCCGGCCAGCATCGAGGGAATGATCTGACCTTTATCAATTTTGGAAAGATCAATCGGCTTGTAGATATCATATTCAGCCTGCGCGCTGGCAATGCGGTCCTGTGACGGTTGCGCCAGATCAAACCCGCCACCACCGGTAGCGCGTAATTTGGAAATCATTTCTTCGTTGTTGGAATTGGTTACTTCCACATCAATACCGGTTTCGGTTTTAAACATGGCAATAACTTTTTCCGGCGCATAGCCACCCCACGTCAACAAACGCAATGTTTCGGCGTTGACGGAGCCTGAGGCAAAGGCCAGACCAGCGGCCACAAGCACGCTTGCGGTCCGCTTAAAATCAAGTTTAAACATATTTCTCTCCCAAGTTTTTTTGACAAAACGCACCCGATTATTTTTCAGAATGCCTTTCAAATTCGACGTTCAATAATATCCACATCTATCTTCATTGGTAAAGACATTATCCATGGAAAATGAAACTATGCGAATATGGTTTTCATTTTCGAAAGCAGGTTTTTGGCGAAATCCTGTAACCGGCTGGCAACATCGTTTTCATTGACCGATAACGCCCATTGCTGGTTGGCAATTTGTCTTTGACTGACAACCAATGCCATTTGCTCCATCAACTCCGGATAATGATCAAAAACCGGCTTTAACGCAGTTTTATCAAGTTCCAGCAATTGACAATCGGTGTGTGCCGTCACCGTTGCCGCCCTCAAATCCCCCGCCAACAGGGACATTTCACCAAAAAAATCTCCGGCACCCAATTTGGCGACTTCTTTTTCCGGCCCGCCATCAATAGAAATTTTCACGCTGACCATACCCGATGAAACAAGAAACAGGGAATCTCCAACATCGCCCTGATGAACAATTTCACTTGCCATCGGTTTGGTTACAACCTTCATGGCCGCCAACAAATTTCGCCGATTGACTAAATCCAGCCCTTTGAACAGTTCAACTTCTTTGAACAGTTCTTCCGGTGGCGGTGACTGGATTTCTTCGGCGACGCCTTTACGCATGATAATTTCAGTCGTCACCGCAGAGGGGACAATGCCGTAGCGTGCGCATTCCAGCCAGACATGCATCAACACGTCATCGACGCCTGAGAAATAAAGCGGGTAACTTTCGAAATGTACAAACACCATGTATTTATAGGAACCGCCTGCCGAATTGATACGGACCACCGGAGGCGGATCGTCCAGCACCTTGTCCGAAAATACAGCCGCTTCCAACAATACCCGGCGCACCAGAACAGGCGGCACCGTTGACGGCACATGAACATAAAACCAATAGCCGTATCTTTTATCCGGCATATTGTAATTATGGACCCGGGCGTTGGAGACGCGGCTGTTGGGAAGAATATACAAACTGCTGTTCCACGACTGAATTTGGGTGGCGCGCCAATTAATATCGACGACTTCGCCCAGCGTACCATCATCCAGTTCAACCCAGTCGCCAATTTTAAAGGGTCGCTCTATGGTAATGGCAATCCCCGCCACCAGATCCGAAAGCGAGCCTTGCATGGCCAAACCCACAACACCCATAACAACGCCCGACGATACTACCAAACCCGTCATCGGCAACTGAAAGACAAATGTGAGGATGGCAAACAACGCCAGTAAATAAAGCCCGAACGCTGTCATTCCCGTCAACAAAGCCGGCGGATCAACATTGAATTTTTTTCTGAAAAAGCCGCGCCAGACAAAAATATCCAGTGCCTGAACACCAAGAAAAGCAATCACCAGCCACAACACGCTGTCGCCAATTTGTTCGGCGCGCAATCTTGTTGACGCCTGCATCGGCACCACAGATACAATCAGCGACGTCACCCCGATTACAGCCAACGGCAACAGCACCGCTTCCAGATACCATAGCCAGACGTTGTTTCTGATCAGCCTGCGTTCATGACGGATCAGAAAATAAATCACTGTAAAAACCGCAAAAGCCGATGCCAATGCCACGAACGTGGCGAGCGTCACCCCTGACAACCATGTTTCAAATGTTGAAAGGATTTCTTTCATAATTCAATTTCTGCAGATACCCGTTCCGTTTCCGGAACCCCCGTCCCAAATTATTTTTACGCAGTTTATTATTATCCTTATCATAATTAAAACAAAAAAGTATTTGGAATAATTTTAAACCATTCCCCAGCCCCCCTTGACATATTCAGAACAAAATCATCACAATGGCGTTACCGAGCAGTAAGCAATTCTAAAATCAAGGAATTTCAGGCGTGAGCGAAAAACTCTATCGAAGGCAGGCTGAAATGGCCGAGATCAGTCCGGACAGTCTGGTCCAGACAATGACCGTGACATCACCCATGACCTGGCTGGCCCTGTTTGCCATGATTTTTTTGCTGTCCGGTTCCATCGTTGCCGCCTACCTGATCCGCGTTCCTGTACAGGTTCAGGGCACCGGCGTCGTTCTTGGCAACTTTGGCGAGTTGATGTTGACCGTGACCGCCCCGGCCAGTGGTCGCCTGAAAAAAATAATGGTGCGCACCAATGATACGGTCAAGACCGGAGACGTTCTGGCCTTGATCAGCCGCCCTGATTTGCAGGAAAAATTACGCGGCCTGAAAGAGCGCAAGGATGATTTAATCGAAAAAAAACAGGCCATCCTGAAACTGCAAAAAGCCACCGGCCGCAAAGAAAATCAGGCCCGGCAACGTCAACTGGACGCCATTGAAACGGCCATCCAAAACCGCCTTGACCAATTAAAAGAACTGGAACCGCTCGCCGCCAAGGAAAAGAAGCTGAGAGAACAGGGTTATATCACTGAACAGAATTTCAGAAAAACCATGGATGAAGTGGCGCGTCTGAAAGAAGAAATCGACGACAAGCGTTCGGAAAAGAAAAAATTGGCCGAAACCAAAATCGAACAATCTGCCGGGAACAAACGCGAACTGGTTGATCTTGATTTACAGATATCACAGGCCGAACGGGATATTGCCCTTGGCATTGAAGAAATAAACCGCACGTCAAAAGTCATTTCCGAACACACCGGCAAAGTGGCCGAGATTGACGCTGTCGATGGTGATCTGTTGCAACCGGGGCAACCGTTGATGCGCATTCTTCCGGACAGCGGCAAAGCATCAGATGCGTCCACACATAACGGTATCGTCTATATTCCATTGGCCAAAGGCAAACAGGTTCACCCCGGCATGGAAGTTCTGGCGGATTTGACCACGGTACGCAAAGAATTGTTTGGCCGGGTCCGTGGCAAAGTGCTTTCGGTTTCAGACGCCCCGGCAACACCGGACGGTATTCAGCGTGTGCTGAATGACCAGTCACTCAGCAAAACCGTTCTGGCGGGAGGATCCGTTTTCGCCGTCAAGGTCAAATTCACCGCCGATGCGTCAACCCCGTCCGGTTACAGCTGGACATCCGGCAAGGGACCATCCGTTAAAGTCACACCGGGAACGTCGTTTGCAGCCGATATTACAACAGCCCGTGTGCGCGTTGTCTCGTTGATCATTCCGGCCCTGAAAGGCCTGTTGCTGGGTGGTGATGATTTTTGAGCGCAATCGGAAAAATCAATAAAAAACGGGTCACTGTTCCCGGCGTCCTGCAAATGGAAGCCGTCGAATGCGGTGCCGCCAGCCTTGCCATGGTGCTGGGACATTTCGGGCTTTACCTGCCATTGGAAGAAATCCGCGTCAAAGCCGGGGTCACCCGGGACGGCAGTAATGCGCTCAACATGATTAACGCGGCACGGGATTTGGGGCTTGACGCCGCCGCCTTCAAACGCGAACCGGACCAACTGGCCGAGCTGGGGTTTCCGCAGATCCTGTTCTGGGAATTCAATCATTTTGTCGTCTTGGAGGGAAGGAAAGGCAGCCGCTTTCAGATCAATGACCCGGCCGTCGGACGCCGGCTTTTAAGTGCCGATGAATTCAGCCGCAGTTTCACCGGCGTCACCATGGCCTTCACGCCAACGGAGAAATTTGTCAAACGCGGACGTGCGCCCAGCGTCGGCCGTTACCTGCGTCAGGAATTGAAAAAATCCGTCAAACCCTTTGTCTATCTGGTCACCTTAAGCCTTTTACTGGTTTTCCCCGGCATCGTCATTCCCGGTTTCGGGCGTATTTTTGTCGATTATTATCTGGTCGAAAAAATGAACAGCTGGCTGATGCCGTTGTTGATCGGCATGGCCGCCACCGCCGTTGTCAAAGCCGTGTTGCTGATCCTGCAAAGCCGTTTGTTATTGCTACTGGATACCAAATTGTCCCTAAATGCATCGGCCAGTTTTTTCTGGCGCGTTCTCAGGTTGCCTTTGCGGTTTTTCGAACAACGGGACCCGGCGGAAGTCTCATCGCGTATCCGCCTTGCCAATATGCTGGCCGGTGTCATTACCGGGCCTTTGGCCAACGCATGGCTTGGGATTCTGACCTCGACCTGTTATGGCCTGATCATGCTGTTCTATAATTGGCGGCTGGCAAGCGCGGCCATCGTGCTGGCCCTGTTCAGCCTTTATATTGTCCGCAAAATGAACGCCTTGCTGACCGATCTGAGCCGACGGCAACAACTGGCCGAAGGCAAGGCCTTTGGTGCCGGGGTGCGCGGTCTGGACATGCTCGATGTTTACCGCGCCTCGGGAAGCGACAGGTTATTGTTCCAGCGCTGGATGGCTCCTGAAATCGAGGTTTTGAATGCGGAACAGAAACTGGAACGCCGCGGACGGCTGGTGGCACTGGCCCCGCAAATTCTTGAAGGCTTGCTGGCACTGGTGATTCTCTCGCTGGGGGCCTTTCAGGTGATGAAAGGATCGATGACACTGGGCGAACTGGTCGGCTTTCAGATGCTCGCCACCCTGTTCAGCCAACCCGTTGCCAGTCTGGCTTCGCTGGGCAGTGACATGCAAAAAGCGTCCGGCACCATTTTACGCATCGATGATCTGAGACGTTATCCACTGGCAGCGGCATTTGAAAACAAAAATCCGGATACGGCGGGTCAACGGGATCATCCGGGACTGGTGCGGCGCATCGAACTTGACGGCATCGATTTTGGTTACAGCCCGGACCAGCCCTTGTTTGACGGGTTGTCGTTGACCATTGAACCGGGCAGCCAGATCGCCATTGTCGGATCATCCGGCAGTGGCAAATCAACGTTGGGGAAAATCATGCTGGGCGTTCTGGAACCGTGGTCGGGGACCGTGCGTTATGACGGCCTACCCATCACGGATTTGCATTGGCAACAACGGCGCGGGCTCGTCGGCTATGTCGAGCAATCACCCGGACTGTTTTCAGGCAGCATCCGCGACAATATTACTTTCTGGGACACGCTTGATAATGACCGCAGCATCGTCGAGGCGGCGCATTCGGCACTGATACACGATACCATTGTTTCCCGGCCCATGGGGTATGATACAAAATTAACCGGCACCCGGGGCTTCAGCGGCGGTGAAATTCAACGCCTGACCATTGCCCGCGGCCTGTTTGACCACCCCGGTCTGGTCGTACTTGACGAAGCCACCAGCGCGCTCGACACGGTCACCGAAAAAAAATTGCTGGATAATTTACGGACCATGGGCATCACCGTTGTCTTGATCACCCACCGCCTTAGTGCCATCCGTTATGCCGATGAAATCATCGTTCTCGAAGCCGGTAAAATTGCCCAGCGTGGTCGCCATGGCAATTTGATGCAGGCGGATGGTCCTTACCGTCATCTGGTCGAGGACGCATGACCATGAAACCGGAGAACCAATCACAACAGGACATGATCGGCCTTGATGAAGGCGAAACGATTGTCCTTGACGCCGGACAGCCGTTCAGGACCGTCATCTCCGGTGAGCTTGATGTCTTCATAAGGGTTCGCGACGATAATAACGACGATATCGCCCGGCAACTGTTGTTCCCGGTCAAACCGGGGCAATTATTGGCAACGGCTGCATCAAACCGCCATCAATTAATCGCCGTTGCAAGAACAAATGCTGACCTGTCAGGTCCATTGGAAAGCGACAGGGTATCTGAAAAGCTCAGCACGGAGTGGTGCGAAAAAATGCTTGAAGGGCTGACCGGGCTGGAAGCCTGGCAAGGCGACACCCCGCTCAGGCTTGAGCCGGGGAATAAAGTCACCCTTTCCGGTGGTCAACGCATCAGGGCGGAAAACGCCGTTGTCTGGGTCCGGCAAAAAAGCGGCCCGCCACTCAGAACCGGCCCCATGCCCTTGCCCGAAGATGTACTGGCAAACGGTTTCCCCGTCAGCCGCCACAGCGGATTGACAGCCGCCGGTGATGTTGAAATCGAAACCTTTGCCTTATCCGTAGAGAACGGCGGGCAAGGGCTGGATCTTTTACAGGATTTTGCCGCTGTCGTCCTTGATATCCGGGCCCGAATGGTGCTGAACGAAGAACAGCAACGCAAACAGCGCAATCAGGAACGTTCACAAACATCGATCAGCCTTTTCAGCAAAGCCATTTCCAGTTTTGCCAGCGTTCTGGGCGGCCACGCCCTCAGCGTCGAAGCCGAACCGTTAAAGCCGCTTGAAAAAGCGGTTGCCATGATTGCCAATGTCTATGACCATAAACCGCCGCCGCACAGTATCATCAAAGACAACGACATTTCCGCAAATGCCCTTGAACGCAGCGCCCGTTCCATGCGGTTGCGCAGTTGCCGGATCAAACTTCAGGACAACTGGTGGAAACAGGATGTGGGTCACTTGCTGGCCTTTAAAGGCAAAGAAAACACACCCGTTGCCATTTTACCGAACGGGCGTCACGGCTATCTGATTTTCGACGGAACCACGGGCCAATCCCGCAAACTGAGCAAAAAAGATGCGAAAGACATCAACGTCCGTGCCTATACACTGTATCCGGTTTTCCCCGATACACCGCTTTCGATGAAGTCGTTTCTTGTGTTTGGCCTGAAATACAATGTCCGTGACAGCTTTGAGGCCTTTCTGATGGTGTTTCTGGCAGGCGCGCTGGCCATGGCGACCCCGGTTTTATCCGCCTACATCATCAATCTTGTGGTCCCCACCGGCGATGTCCGGCTGTTGGTCGAAATTACGGCCGCCTTGCTGATCGCGCTGATTGTCATGGGGGCTGTGCGCTACACTTCGGAAATTGCCAATTTACGGATCGAAGGCCGCGTCGCCGGTCTGGTTCGCGCCGCTTTGATTGACCGTATCATCCGCATGCCCGCGAACCAGATCAACACCGTTTCCACCAGCATTGCCGCCATGCAACTGAGCCGCCTTGACGGCTTCAGGAAATCCATACTTTTGTTGGCGACGTCTTCGATTTCGGCGGTTCTTAACGGCCTGTTCAGTCTGGGTGTGCTGTTTTATTTCGCGCCGGTGGCGGCGCTGGTTGTGCTTGCCATGATCGTTATCCTGATCACTGGCGTTACCTGGATCGGCTACCGGCAATACAAGGTGCTGTACGAAGGCGAGCACATTGAAGGCAACATCAGCACGGCCCTTTACGAAGCCATCAACAACATTGCCGTGCTGCGAGCCTTTGGTGCCGAAATGACGGCTTTTTCCAACTGGGCGAAAAGCTACGTTTCATTCCGCCACAAAATGATGAACAGTGGCATCATGGCCAACCGGGCCAAGGTCTTGATCGGTTCATACGATATTATGATTACCGGAATCGCCTTTGCCACCCTTGGTCTGTTGAATTCAGGACCGGTTTCAACGGGCGGGTTTCTGGCTTTTGTCGCCGCCCTTTCGGTGGTCACCGCCAGCGGTCTGCAACTGGCCGGTGCCGTGCTGGCCGTTTTCCGTTCCATGCCCGCGGCGCGCATTGCCAAACCATTGCTTGACGGACTACCGCTTGCCATGCCCGCCCCCGGTCCGGAACAGGTCCCCGGCGGAAAGATTGAAGTCAGCAAGATTTATCACCGTTATCACGATGACGGTCCGATGATTTTAAACGGTGTCGATTTTGACATCGAGCCTCAACAATACGTGGCCATCGTCGGCCCGTCGGGATCCGGTAAATCGACATTGCTTAAAATATTGCTGGGCCTTGAAACACCTGTCAGTGGGGCGGTTTACTATGACGGACAGGACCTGTCCCGGATTGACCGGATTTCCATACGTCAACACATCGGCACCGTCATGCAGGAAGCCGGACTGTTCCCGGGTTCGATCCTTGAAAATATCCGGGGCGGGGCCGAAGTCAGCATGGATGACGTCTGGGAAGCCGCTGAAATGGCTGCCATCGCCGATGACATCCGCGCCATGCCAATGGCTTTGCACACAGTTATCACCGGTGCCGACGGTGCCGTTTCCGGCGGACAGGCGCAACGTATTCTGATTGCCCGCGCCCTTGCCGCCAAGCCATCGATTTTATTGTTTGACGAAGGTACCAGCGCGCTCGACCGTCATGCACAAATACACGTCGAGAAAAACCTCGAAGAACTGGCCATCTCACGAATTGTCATTGCCCACCGAATGGAAACGGTCAAGCATTGCGACAAAATTTTTGTCATGGATCAGGGCCGCATCGTTGATCACGGGACATTCGATGAACTCGCCGCAAGGCCCGGAATATTTGCAGATTTGCTCAGCGCACAAAGAGGGGAAAACATCACCACTGCGTGATGATGGTCACAGCCAATATAAAAAAATTAAATCAGTATTATTAAAATTCCAAAAAATGCCACAATAACAACCTAAACCGTAAAACATGATTTTCAGAAGGGAGAAAATACATGACATCAAACAAGAATTCATTGTCCGGACGCGATGATGCGTTGGACGACACCTTGTTAAAAGGCGTTTCCGGCGGCACAGCCGCCCCTAAAAAAGAAGAAGCCGCCCCCGAAGACGGCGCCCCCGATTACAGCGAAGGCGGCCCCGTTCACGCTTCGACCGGCGGAAGTGTCGGCGATGTCCATCAATCCGGCGATGACAAACCATCCGGGACCGGGGCATCAGGCGAAGCCCACGGCGGTGCCGGGGCATCAGGCGGTGCCGGTGATGGCGAAGCCCATGGACAGGCCGGTGCCGGTGTCGGTGCCAGCGGTAGCGGAGACATGGATTCAGGTGGTGCCCATCTCCATGGTCAGGGCAGTGCCGAGGCCGGAGCCGGGGCCAAAGGCGAAGCCCACAGCGACGGCGACAGTACCGAAGCCGGCGGCAGCGTCAACGCGGGCGCTCACGCCACTGCCAGCGGCGAAGTTTCCGGCGGTGACAAAGACGGCGTCCATGGTGACGGGGGCGGCAAAGTCGAAGGTGTTGTCGGAGCCCATGCCGGTGGCGAAGCCGGTATAGACCACGGTGACGGCAAATACGGTGCCAGTGCCGAAGGCGGCGCCATGGCCGGAGCCGGAGGACGGGTCCAGGGGCACGGTGATATTGGTGACGGCCACGGCGACGAAGCCGGAGCAACGGCTGGCGCGACCACCGGTATTGTTGGTGCCGAAGGCAGTGCCGAAGCCGGATACGACAATCATCACATTACCATCGGTATTGGCGGCGAACTGGGGCTTGGGATTGCCGGGGCGCATCTGGGCGGGCATCTGACCATCAACACCAACCCCTTTGAAAATGGTTTTCATGCGGCCAACGGCTGGTTTCACGGCGCATCCCACAGTGCGGAACATTGGGGCGGACACGCCATTCATAATGTTGGCAACTGGTTCCATCACGCCGGAAATTCAACGTCAAGCTGGTTCCATGGTGCCGGTCATTCGACATCGTCATGGCTTCATCATGCATCCCATAATACCAGCAGCTGGGTTCATCATGCGGCGCATTCCGCGTCCAGTGCCGTGCATCACGCGGCCAAAAGTGTCGGCCACGCCATTAAACACGCCTTTCACGGCTGGTAAGTCCTGTTAAAAAATTTTCAAAGTGAGAACATCAATATGAATACATCAGAAACTATGCCAAAAATTGCCGACGACCCGGAGCAGCGCGTTAAGGACATTGAACCGGTTATCAGCGAAATCATCGAAACCATGACAGCGGAAATTACCAAAGGCGCCAAGGAGGCCGGCTGGAATGATCGGCAGGCAAAACAGCTTGCAAAAGACGCACAGCCACCGTTTTTTGACCTGTTGTTACAGGGAGCGCCGGCACCGCTGGCCTTGATGGAAGCCGTTGCCTACGCCGACCGCACCGTTGCCGCAAGCGTTTTCAATCAGGCCATCAAGGACGGCTCGACACCAAATCAGGCCTTTGCCATCATCAAGGAAATGAAAACCAAAGCCGGGGCCGGTGGTGAAATTGCAGCTTCTGCCGAGGCCGCTTTTGAAAAAGCTTTGTCAGACGGTGAAACACCGGAAGAAGCCTTGTTCTATGCATTTGATGCGGCGGCGGATACCGTCAACAACACCCCCGTGTCATAACGTATCATCCGGTCGGACAGTGAAAATTTCAATCATTGTCCGGCCGGCCACCACGAAAATCCTGATACCGTCCGGGTGCCATGATATTTTCCGGATCAACAGCCGATTTCAGTCTGGCAAGAATATCCGCATAGCCCCCGTCCGGTAAATCATCCATCGCCGGAATACCCTGCAAACCCTGTCTGTACATCAGATACCCGGCGTCAACCAAACGCTTTGCCGCTTCGTCATGGCAATTGATGGCTTTTTCATCTTCGCCTTTGACATCGCGGTCATAAACCAGCGCGAGAAATCCATGCAGGCAACGATCCGATACGGCGTGAAAACCGATATTGGCTTCAAAGCCGTATTTAACAACGGTATCCGTCATGATTGATGCCGCCGCGGCGACGTCTTTGCCTGTAAACGGCACCACCGGGCATAACCACAACGCCCCGCACCGGTCCCGGTCCGGATCGCAATCATCCCCGTCCGGGGCCGATGGTTTGCGCCAATACAAAGACCGCAAACTGCGGTTATCCGGCGTTCCCGATAACGGACTTTCAACCCGGTTTCCCTGTTCATCCCGGTCCGGCACGGCCACGGTATTTTCCAGCAACGTGTTCAGAACCATCCCGGCGGTGCGGGTTTTGGCCTCGGCCATCATCGCGTTGGGGGCGGTAATAACCGCACTGACGGACCAGTGATCCAGCGCATCGGCAGATAAATCGGCACCGCCCAGATCGGAATAAACCTGATCACGGGCCAAAATTTTGCATTTGTTCCAAATGGATAATGCATAAGGTGCAATCACGCCTTCGCGGACAAGGGTGCGCAAGGCATGGCTTGCCGTTGACAATTTATCCCCGCCAAATCCAATATCGCCGCTTAAAAAAACCGTGAATTCATGGAGCGGCTCCAACGCAACGGTTGCCGCCGTGACAATGCCAAAACCCGATTGTTCAATCAGGCCATTTAAATTGGCACCAACACCCCGTTTATGAACACGGGCAACCCGGGTTGCGGCCTCACCCGCGCCCGCAAAACGGCCAAAGCCGGTGTTGATGATTTCCCCGGTACCAAGCACCACCTGATAGTCACAGGTTTCCCCGGCGCGGTCACCACCACCGCCGAATGCTTCACCGCGTTCAAGGGCGTTGCCGATCACACTGCCATCCGCAGGGCCTCCGGTGACCGGCAAAAAATAACGGGATTTTTTCTGTTTCAGAAATTCGGCGACATCGGCAAAAGTTACTCCCGGCTCAATGCGGATCGTTCCCAGATCATCATCAAAATCAATGATCCGCTTCATTTTTGACAAATCCAGCAACGCCGCCCCGGGCCTGAGGCAGGCTTTCGAGCCAAACCCCCAATTACGTCCGCGGCTGACGGTATATAACGCCACGCCCAACTTTTTCGCCAGAGCAACTGAACGGCGGATTTGATCGTTGTCTCCGGGGATGACAATGACTATCGGTGCGTAGCCTGCGGCAAAAGTTGTCTGTCCGGCTGCTTTCAATTCAGCCGCATCGGTTACAACACATTGATCACCGAGTTCCCGCCGCCATAAGTCGAGCATTCTTTATTTCCTTTTATTGACTTTGACCAGTCAATCTACCCTGCCCGTCAGCCCCGTGAAAGACAATTATCTCAACAGAATAACAAAACGTGCGTGGAGCGTAAAAGACATTATGCTTCCATTTTTACCCAAGGTATCTTATACTTTAACTTGTACTTGATTTAAACTTGGGGGTGCCAACTTGTACTGATCCACAACAATGATCCACAACAAGAGGTGCCGGAATGACAGCAGAAAACAAAACCGGGAATCATAACGGGAAAAAACAGGACGCTGGCTATCCCGGAATAGATGCGGTCACCCGCAAATATGAAATCAGCGAAAGTTTATATAACTGGAGCGTCCGCACCTATGAAACGATCCGCAAACAGCTGGGCCTGAATATCAAGGTTCACCCCGGCGACGAACGCCTGAAACAGGGGCATATTTTCCTGTTCAATCACTTTGCCCGCTTTGAAACCGTGATCCCGCCCTATTTGATTTATCGGGCGACGGGGGCCTATACCCGCTCCGTCGCCGACCATCAATTATTTGAAGGCAACCCGAAATTGGCAAATTTCCTCATCGGTGCCGGTGCCATCCCCAACAATCAGGACGGATTGCTGGCTTTTCTGGCTGCCGAAATCCTGCGCGGGCGCAAAGTCGTCATGTTTCCCGAAGGCGGTATGGTCAAGGACAGGCAGGTCATCGATGACGAGGGCCGGTTCGGCATCTATTCACCCAGTGCAAAAAAAATCCGCAAGCACCACAGGGGCGCAGCCGTGCTGGCATTGACGCTGGATATTTTCAAACAACGCATCCTTGATCTCGAGCAAAAGAATGACACTGCCCGCATTCAACGCTGGGTCGAAGCGTTGGGATTTGAAGGCCCTGATCCGTTACTGGTCAAAGCCCGCGAACC